>ENA-UOWG01000479-UOWG01000479.1-activated-sludge-metagenome-genome-assembly--contig:-NODE-479-length-53123-cov-7.553799_pt1 | contig 53123 bp, 48 predicted proteins | sample MGYA00238147_ERZ761563 | MGnify/ENA primary metagenome ERZ761563 (study PRJEB28884, sample SAMN05720216) | anaerobic digester metagenome | isolation source: active sludge of municipal...
ATACCGGGATGAGCGTGACCAGGTACATGAGGAACCCGACAGCGAGGATGCAAAGGGCGCTGATAAACGCGTACCCGATCGTGGTAAAAACCCGGGTGACGAGTGCGTCCCCGCCTCTCAGCCCGGAAAGCCGGTCGAGGATCGTTGACCTGATCACCTCCCAGGGCCCGATGCGCATATCTTCCTATTGAAGGCGCGACTATTTCAGCGTTTTTTTTCTTCCGGCACCGGTCAGGGTCTTTCCGGCATTCCGGAATCTCACTTCTAAGAAGCAGAAAATCGTTTCGGATCCGGGGGCGGATCGCCATCCGTGACGACCTGCAGGCCGGAAACGGGATGTTGGTCAGGCAGGGATTCGGATGATATCCGGTCAGGATGCCGGATCCTGTATCTCCCCCGGGGAATAACAATCTCGAAAGATGCGCCGCCACCGGCCTCTCCGTTCTCCCGGATCGAGATGCCGGTGATCGCGAGGATCTCCCGGACGAGGAAGAGTCCCATGCCGGTATTCCTGCCGAATCCCCGATCGAAGATCCGCTCTTTCCGGTCGTCTGAAATCCCGCTCCCGTCGTCTGCAACACGGATCAGGAATCCATCCGGACTCTCAGTGCCGCTGAAATGGACCGTGTGGACACAGCCCCCGTGGCGGGCGGCATTGTCCATGAGATTGAAGAAGACCTTCCCGAGCAGCGGATCTGCGAAAATTTCGATTTTTGGAAGATCCGCCTCTATCAGTATGCCATCAGGGACCGGCTGCTGTTCAAGCACGGTTATGACATCCAGCCACTGTGGGTCCTCGAATCCGGCTCTCTCGAAGATCCGGGAAAAACCGGCATGGTCCCGGATTGCCTTTGCTGCCGACCGGATTTTTCGGAAATATTTCTTCGTTTCAGGGCAGGACTCCTCCTTTTCTGCCCGGCCAAGGTAACCCTGGATCGTCGTGACCTCGTTGATGATGTCGTGACGGGTGATAGCAGCTGCCAGCGAGATCTGGCGGTGCGCCCGGCACATCCGGTCCTCGCTTTCGCGGAGTGCCTGTTTTACGCGGCGGTATCCGACAGCGAGCCGGATTGCCTGTGTCAGCTCGGCGAACTGGACCGTGGGGTCTCCGCCTTTCTGGATGTAAAAATCCGCGCCGTTTTTGAATGCTGCCCCCGCCACCTCGTCGCGCCCCCGGTGGGTGAAGAGGATGAACGGGAGATCGGGAACGCGGGACCGGACCTCTTTTAAGAGTGTGATGCCGTCCATATCCAGCATCTGGTAGTCCGAGATGATGGCATCGAACGATTCCTCCTGGATCCGGGCGAGCGCAGCATGTGCTGACGTAAGCGTCGTTACCGCCATCCTGCCGTCCTTTTCCAGAAAACGTTTGGCGATATCGAGAAGAAACTCCTCGTCATCGACATACAGGACAGAATAGATGACCGTCCTCCGGAATCCCTGCTGCTGATGGACGGAGAGGCTCTTTTCAGGTTCGATTCCGGTTCTGATCATAGTTTTTTTTAAGGATGGTATGGTGGGACGTAAGGCTCATCCTGGAATCTCCGAAGATAAAAAATGGGGATTCCGTAGTTCAGGTTACATCACATTTTATACGGTGAATTTTGCCATCTCACGGGACACGGTTTCGACGATACGGTTGAGGTTTTCCACGACTTTGTTGATCTCGTTGATGGATGCGGTCGCCTCCTCCGTTGCCGCTGCCGAATTGCTCGCCTCGCGGCTGGTGCTCTCGACCTGGGTCCTCACTTCGTGAATACTTGCCGTGATCTCTTCGGTTGCCGCCGCCTGTTCCTGTGCAGCTGCAGCCACCTCGGATGCTGCTCCGGCAACGTTCTCCGCACCTTCCCGGATCCTGTTGAAGGCCTCAAGAGCTTCCTTTGACATCTGTGCCCCCCTGGCCACGAGTTCCTTTGACCCTTCCGTGGCCGCGGCTGCGCTCCGTGTTGCGGTGTTCAGTTCCGAAATCATCTGCTCGATCTTCTCGGCGCTGACCCGGGACTCCTCGGCAAGAGATTTGACTTCGGATGCAACGACCGCAAACCCGCGTCCCGCATCGCCCGCCCGGGCCGCTTCGATGGCGGCATTGAGCGCCAGGAGGTTCGTCTGGTTGGCGAGATCACGGATGAGCTCCACGATCTTGGTGATGTCGGCCATCTGAGTCTCGATCTCCCTCACAATCTGAACGACGGTATCCGTGGACTGGGAGATCTCCTCCATACTCTGCCCGACGTTTCCAACGATGGCTGCCCCGGTCTTTGACGCCTCGTTGGTCTCTTTTGACTGGTTGGAGACATTCTCCATGTTGGAGGTGACCTGCTCGACACCCGCACTCATGTCCTCCATTGCCTTGAGGACCTGCGCGATTCCGAGGCTGGACCGCTCGGCATTCTCGTTGACCTTCTGGGTGCCGCTCGCGATCTGGCTCGCGCCGGTCGAGACCTCATTGAGGCTCGCTGCAGCTTCCTGCGATGCCGCGGAGAGGTTTGCCGTCTGTTCGTTGACGTTCCTGATTGCCTTCGAGACCGATTCCCCGACATTGTTCAGCGCGTTTTTGAACTTGACCATGTCACCTTCGGCCTTCACCGTTTCATCGAACCGGGCAGTAAAGTTTTGTTGTGCATACTCCCCCGAGACCCGTATTGCCTCTTTCATCGGATTGTAGAAATTGTTACAGACATTATTGACGCCCTCGACGATCTTCCGGTAGTCCCCCTGGTGTTTCGTTGCATCAGCGCGGGTGTTGACCTTCCCTTCGTCGATCGCTCTCCCGAGCGCATTCACATCGTGGACCATTAAGTTGATTGCCGCCGTCATCTGGACAAGTGCCGGTCCGATCTCGTCCTTACTGTCTTTGACCGGGACGTTCGTTGTCAGGTCGCCGACAGCGATCTTCTTCATTGTTCCCACGACCTGGTTCTGGAGGTCGTCCGAGAACTGGTCCATCGCTGCCGCCATCTCCCCGATCTCGTCCTTCCGGGCCAGTCTCAACCGGTTCCCGAAGTGGCCGTTGCCCAGCTCCTTTAAGTTCCGTGCCACGGTATCGATCGGCCCCGTGATGCTCCGGGTGAGGTAGAGCCCGAGCCCGATTCCGAGAAAAATTGCAACAATGGTGATAATGGCGAACAGGAGGGATGTGCTCTCGTAATCCGACTTGATCTGCTCTTTTAAGGACTTCGCCTCATCCCGGTTGTACTGCTGGAGGGTCTTGAGGGCGTCTTCCGCAGCATCCCGCGGGACTTTGAATCCGTCGGCTTTTATCCCGGCAATGGCCCCCTTGGTATCCCCTGCCTTGAGACTTTCGGCAACCGTCTGATACGCCGCGGCGTACTGGGGGAAGTTTTCATCGAATATGGCGAGCTGGACCTTCTCGTCTTCACTCAGGGTCAGGGATTTGTAGTCCTGGATCTTGTCCTGGATGTTCTGGAGCTCCGCTGCGCTCTCCGGGAGCTTCTCGGCAGCTTCGTCCGTTGCCCAGACCAGCTTGTAGGTATTCACCCGCATGTTGAGGAAACTTGCATCTGCACTCGTCAGGGCGTCCAGTTTCTGCAGGTTCTCGTCATACATCGTGTCGGCGTTCGAGGACATCTTGCCCATGGCAAAAAAGCCGATCGCGGAGATCATGACCGCGATGATGACGAGGATCAGGAAGCCGGCGATCAGCTTCTTCCCGATCTTCATGTCATCGATGAGTTTCATTCGAAATCCTCCGCTCCCGTGGGATCTCCCTTCAGGACTACCCCACAGGTTCGTCTTCGTAAGCTTACCGGCATACGATCATCCTCCCCGATTCAACAACCGGATTTGTCCTGAACCATTGGTACAGGAGGTTTGCCCGCTGGACAGTAGGGGGGACCTGCAGGTTGATGACCATGTCCAGGTTCTCCGCCATGATTCTTCGTGACGACATCTCCATTGTTCTCACCAACGCGCACCGAACGGTGCACCTGAATTGCTTTGCGTAATGCTTGAGCGATAAGATTCGTGGGATGATGCATTATAAAAAAGAATTTATTTGCGAAGCAGACTTGCATTGCCAGAAGTCCCCGTCACGGCGCGTGGCGAACCCATGATATCTTCACGATCCCTTCAATCACGGTGACCCGTTCCAGCGACGGAACAATGATATCAGGGAGCCATGGTCGGAAGAGGGGATTAACGGCAACCCGGTCGTTCCCGGACAAATGCGATCGTCCCCTCGCCAATCCCGGTTCCGGCATGGTGTGCAGGTACCGGAACGAACCCGTTCTTCTCAAGAACGCGGATCGATCCCTTCAGTTCCGGAAAGGTGGTCGCAACGATGCGCCGGATGCCCGGGAAGGTGAAGATCACCGGGATCATATGCCGCACTGCCTCAGTGGCGTACCCGGATCCCTCGAACCCTCCCGCAACAGAGTACCCGATCATAACCGTGCCCGGTTCCTGCGGGCAGGAGGATGTCCCCCCGCTCCCGATCAGGGTCTGGCCCCTCCCGTGGTTCCCGCGCAGCAGCCAGTACCACACCCGGAAATTGTCATCCGTCCCGTCCGTCATGAGCCGCAGGAATTCTGCGCAGGTCGCATCATCGAGGAGGGAGGGCGGCCATGACGGGGGGATAGCTGCACCAAGGACCCGGCGCAGGTGCCCGCGATCGCCACGGTCGGCTGCGAGCATCTCCCGGGTCGCGGGAACGAGGTCCAGCCGTTCAGTCCGGATAGTGCCCTGCGGTTGCATGGATCATGGTAGGTACCGCGTGGTCAGAGGTTTTTCGGTCCTCTTCCGGTATCCGGGGTATTGTAGGAAAACTTTCTGCCACGGTCACGGGACGCCCGGGTTGTTCGGACTTTTAAAAAACCGGTATTCTCCCTTCGGTACGGTGATCTCGAACCGGGCACCGGTCCCCGGCTCCCCGCACTCCCGGATGGAGATGCCGGTGACCGAGAGTATCTCATGTGCGAGGAAGAGGCCCATGCCTTTCTGGTAGTCGCTCCTCCGCTCGAAGATCTTCGCCTTCTCCCCGAGGGGGATGCCGGTGCCGTTATCCTCAAAGACAAACACGAGCCCTTCGTCCCCCTCCCGGAAGAAGAACCGGATTCCGGTCGCGTGCTTTCCATGGATAAGGACATTTTCCGCAAGGGTCACAAAGACCTCCTCGAGGAGCGCGTCGGCATAGATCTCGATGTCCCCGACATCCACCTCGCGCCGGATTGCTGAAAAGTCAAGGTGCGAAATGGCAAGGAGGAACGTCTGGTACACGTTCTGCCAGCGGGGCGGTGTGAGCCCGAGGTTCTGGTATTTTTTGATGAACTCCAGCGATTCGGTGATGGTCCGGACGATCCGGATCTGTTTTTCGAGAAAATCCTGCAGTGCTGCATCTTTCGGGATATCCTTCTCCAGCTCGAAGTACCCGGAGAGGGAGAAGATAGCGTTCTGGATGTCCTGCAGGGCGACGGTGTTGAGGAGGTTTAACTTCATCCGCGCCTGGTTCAGGGCTTCCTGGCTCCGGGCGAGGTCCCCGAAATTCCGGTTCAGCTCCTCCTGTGCCGCTGCCAGCTGCGCGTAGGCTGCCCGCAGCTCCTCGTTCTTTTTGACCATCTCTTCCCGGGCAAGTTTCTGGGCGGAGATGTCGCGGAGCAGCCCTTCAATTCCGGCAGGTGTGCCGTCCGGATGGGTGTACAGGTGGCTGTTTGCGGAGACGGTTATCAGCGAGCCGTCTGTCCGTGTCATGACCACTTCGAAGTCCTGGATGAACCCCTTCGTCCGGATCGCGGAAGCGATCACCTTCCGGTCATCGGGATTGTTGTACCGTTCGGTGATATTGCGCCCGATCATGTTGTCCGCTGAATCATACCCGAACAGTGCAGCAGCGGAGGGAGAGACCATGACAACCGTGCCGGTACAGTCAGTACGGTAGTAGACATCCTGGATGGTCTCGATGATGGTGCGGTACTTCTTCTCGCTCTCCCGCAGCAGCTCCTGTGCTCTCTTCCGTTCCTCGAGTTCCTGCAGGAGCTCGCGGGTCTTCTCGTCGACGGCACGTTTCAGCGAACGGTTCCAGGCAAGGGTAACCCCGACAATCAGGAGAAGGAGCCCCGACCCGGCGATCAGGATGAGGAAGATACGAGTGTCGAAGGGTCTTGGCTGGAGGTCCGAGGATATCCAGCGGCTGATGACCGCCTCCTTCTCTTCCGGGGTGATCATGGCAAGCCCTTTGTTCAGGATGTCCCGGAGGACTGGTTCATCGTTCCGGACACCGATGGCCAGCCGGAACTGCCGCGGATCGGGAGGCCGGTACTCGCCGGCTACCCGGAGATTGGTGAGACCTTCCTGTCGTGCATACCAGCTCGTGGTTGCGATATCCCCTACGTACGTATCAGCAAGCCCGAGCGAGACACCCCGGAGTGCGGCAGGTATGTTGGGGACGATCCGTACGGTGATGCCCGGGTACTGTTTTTTCAAAAGTTCATGGACGGTATACCCCTCGATTGCGACAATCGTCGTCCCGTTCAGGTTATCGAGCGTCATCTCCGGCGAACCGGTATCGCGGGTGACGATAACGAGCGGCGGCTGGTAGTACGGGTCCGTATAGTTCAGGTAATCCCTCCGGAGATCGGAAGTGAAAACCGCACCAAGGATATCTGCCTCATGCGAACGGACCATGTCGACACACGTGGAAAAGCCGGCCTGCCGGGTATCGATAATGATAAGGCCGGTCTTGTTCTCGATGATCCGGAGGTAGTCGGCGGTGATCCCGGAGTACTGGCCCGCATCATCGTAAAATTCGAACGGGGGATATTCCGGGTCCGGGCAGACGACGATCTCCCGGTGGTCCGCGATCCATCGCTGCTCCTGAACCGTGAGCAGGGTGCCCGGTGGGGAGAATACGGGTTGCCCGGACGGGGATCCGGTATCGAGGCTGGTCACGTGCAGCCAGGTGCCGGTGAGAAAGACAAGGATGAGAAGAAGAACGAGCGCCGCGGTCATTTTTCGAGAAAAGACCGGAAACGCCATCGTATGAAATATTCTGACGATTTTTTATTTAAAGCTAAGATATCCGCTGGGCAATGAAAGGATGGCTGCGGAATCCTTGGTCGTGCACGGGCGGTCCTTCCGGGGGTGTGGCCCGGTGCGACCGGTATTTGCCGGTAAATCATGGCAGGGGCAAGGACCCTGCGGCACAACGGCGGGTCCGGTTTTCAGGTCTTCCCGAGTTCCTGCAGAAGGAACGCCTGCGCAGCGATCATCCGTTCCAGTTCGCTCATATCGACGCTCTCGTTCGCCCCGTGGATCTGCGAATGCTCGTCATCCTCGCACCCCCAGAGGATGAATTCCGCGCCCGGGACCGCCTGTTGCAGCCAGGAGAGGAGCGGTATGGATCCCCCGGCGCCGACTTCCCGTGCCGGGCGGTTATAGACCGATTCAAGAATTTTTTTCGCCAGATCGACGGCACGACCCCGGATCGGGCAGATGAACCCGGCGGACCCCCCCGCATTGCCGATCTCGACCCGGACGTTCCAGGGAGCGGCGGCCCGGAGGTGGGACTCCAGCAGCCGGATCTCACGCTGCGGGTCGGCACCCGGCGCGATACGCATGCTCACCTTTGCCCGTGCTTCGGGGATCAGGATGTTGGTCGCGTCCCTGACGGACGGGGCATCGATCCCGATCACGGTGACCGAGGGCTTTGCCCAGACCTGCGTGCTGATCGGTCCCGAGCCGATGGTACGGACACCATCGAGAATGCCGGCGAGCCGGCGGAAGAGGTGAGGCGGGTATTCCGCCCCGGTCCAGGAAGATGAAGAAAGGCCGGCGACGGCGACATCGCCCTTCGCGTCGTGCAATGTCGCAAGGATCCGGATGAGCGCAACGAGTGCGTCCGGGGCCGCTCCCCCGAACATCCCGGAATGGACGGCGCGGGCAAGCGTGCGGACCGTAACGATGCAGGAGACTTCGCCCCGCAGTGTCGTGCTGATGACGGGTTCACCGGCGATTATCTTCCCCATGTCCGTGATGACAAAGACATCGCACCGGAACAGGTCCGGATGATCCTTTACGTATGCTTCGAGATGGCTGCACGTCTCCTCCTCGCCCTCGATGACGACCTTTACCCCGACCGGACAGGTTCCGTCGAGAGCCCGGATCGCGCCGGCGATGGAAGCTATCCCTGCCTTGTTGTCGGCAGCGCCCCTCCCGTACAGTCTCCCGTCCCTGACAACGGGTGTCCACGGGTCAGTCTCCCAGCCGTCCTGCTGTTTTGCCGGCACGACATCGTAATGGGCATACAACAGGACGGTCGGGGCACCGGGCGGGGGTGGGATCTCCCCGAATACGAACGGGTAACCGCCGGGAATTTCGACAAGCCGGGCCCCCGCAAGACCGCTTTTCCGCAGGATCGCTGCGGTTGCAGCAGCGGCTCTTCGCACGGGCTCCGGGGGATGACCCGGGAACGCGACTGAGGGGATGGCAACGAGTCCTTCAAGATCCGCGATGATCTCCGGTATCAGCTTCCTGACGGTTGCGGCCATTGCCGCGATCTCGCCTTCTGACGGGCCGCCGGGTACCATACCCGGATGATATCGCTGTCCAAGCGTATGAATCCCGGTGGTTAAAAAAAAGCAGCAGGCGGGGCCCCGTTCGGCAGAGGCCAGGACTGAGACAGTACCCGGTCAGGGATCGCCCCAGTAGGGTGAAGCAAAAAGGAAAAATATTTTTAAGGTCACGGTTTTTTCCGTATCGTCTCCTTCTTCATCAGTTTCCCCGGGCGCGGCCGGTCCTCGTGCGTCCCGTGATCGATGTCGAGTGCCTCCTCAGGAGGGCGGGTATGGGGGTGGTGCTTCGGAAGGCCGGTGGGCCGGGCGAGGATCTTATGGGGGGGATGGGGCAGGGGATGGGATTCCTCATGGTGGCGTGCGCTGTCCAGTTGCCGGGACCGGTCCCTGCTCCTGCCCCTGCCGATGTGGCGTTCTTCCGGAGGATCGGTGCGGGATTCAGTTTTTCGTTGCCGTGCCATGGAGGATCATCCCGCCCCCAGGTATTAAATGATAGGGAAACGACAGGGGGAAAACCTCTGGCATACCCTTAACGTCCCGCCGGCCCGTCCCAATCTTTTCTGCCGGTATTTTTTATCCCCCGCATACAAACCATTCAGCCATGAAAGAGGAGACACGCTGGAAGGTTCTCGCGGGGATCGGGCTCGTGGCTCTTTCCCTTGTCCTGTATGGGATTCATTTCCTGATCTTCCATGATGAGGAACACATCCTCATCTTTTTTGTAAGCGATCTCGCGTTCATCCCCATCGAGATCCTGATCGTAACCCTGATCATCGACCGGCTGCTCGAATCCCGGGAGAGACAGGTACGGATGGAGAAGCTGAATATGGTGATCGGGACATTCTTCTCGACCCTTGGTACCCCGCTCCTTTCAACGATCTCCCGTGCCGATGAAGGTGTCGATACGATCCGGAACCAGCTTATTGTCGGGCAGGAATGGGACAGCAGCCGGTTTCGCGAAGTTACGAACTGCGTCCTCACGCGGAAATGCAGGGTTCCTGCGGACCGCGTTGACCGGAAGGGACTCAAGGAGATCCTTATGAGGAACGAGGACTTCCTGCTCCGTCTCCTTGAGAACCCGATGATCTTCGAACACGAGTCGTTCACCGACCTGATCCTTGCGGTGACCCACCTTGCGGAAGAACTGAAGGCACGGGAGGACATCGATCATCTTCCTGCAACCGATCTCGCCCACCTCTCCGGCGACATCGGGCGGGTCTACGAGCGTCTCGTCCCCGAATGGCTGAAATACATGGAATATCTCAAGGGCCATTACCCGTACCTTTTCAACCTCGCGCTGCGCCAGAACCCGTTCGATACGGCGGCATCGGTTGTCGTGAAGGGGTAAAAATCTTTTCGCTCTTCTGGAACTTCACGATCCCGTGAATGTAGTATTCAAATGGCGAGGCACGGCTTCCTGTGGATATCGCGAGGGGGGTTGTTCGCCCTCCGGGCGAGATGGCGGACATGAGAGGATGCCGATGGCATCTTCGCTATGCCAAAGCTGCGGGGGCACTGCATGTCGATGATTTCCCGTGGGATATCTTCTCCCACCCGTCATGCCACGGCATGACTGATGCCCCGGTAAACGTTAAGATTCCTGTGAGTTCCCGGAGAGCGATTTTTTGATATGTGATGCTGGCGGTTTCTTGTGGAAAACGCCGGTCATGGTGCGGCGCAGCCCATGCCAGGAGATCCTGCTGATCGGGATTGTGCAAAAAAAGCGTAGATTTTAGTCCTGGATCTTTTCCAGGAGCCAGGCCATGTTCCGGCCCAGCGTCCGCATCGTTTCCAGCCCTTCCTCGTCGTTTTTCACATCTCCGGGTGCGAGGCCGATGCCGATGTTCCAGTAGGACGAACCGGGCACGACCATCTCGTTGATGAAGAAGAAGTGGTTCAGGGTGTCGAATGCATGGATCCCGCCCGCCCTCCGGACGGCAACGACCGCAGCGCCGGCCTTTCTCCGGAACATGTTGTCGTTCGCGCGGGCGACATACCCCGCCCGGTCGATGAGGGCCTTCATCTCTGCCGAAACGTCCGTGAAGTACGTCGGGGAAGCGAGGATGATGCCGTCGGCTTCCGCCATCTTCCCGATGCATTCGTTGACGATGTCGTTTCCAATAACGCATCTCCCATCCTTGTTCTCGAAACATTTCCCGCAGGCAAGACAGCCCCGGATCTTTTTTCCGGAGAGCTGCACGAGTTCGGTTTTGATCTTTGCCTTTTTCAGTTCCTTAAATACCGTGTTCACAAGAACGGCCGTGTTGCCATCCTTGCGGGCACTCCCGTTGAAGGCGACGACTTTCATGTTTTTGCCACTCCGTACTCCTGTTCACTGTGCGAAAAGATAACTTTCGCCCTTTTAACGGCAGGAATTTTCACGGACGCAGAACGGGTGGTCTTCTCACGAATCGACCCGGCACATCTCGCATCCCCGGACAAGGACCTGGTCCGGGCGGCAGTTAACCCGGTACACCGTTATGCCCTTGCACCCGAGCGATCGGGCGAGCAGGAAGAGCCGGGATATCTCCCGGGCATCCGTTTTTTCGGGAAGGTTGACCGTCTTTGAGACGGCATTGTCGACATGGTCCTGGACTACTGCCTGCATGCGGACGTGGTGTTCGGGAGAGATCTCGGTCGCGGTCCTGAAGAGATCCCGTACCTCGTCCGCAACAGGGGCGGTCTGGAGCGAGCCGGTCCGCTTTACCAGCGCCAGGATATCATGGCGGTGCCGGCGGTGGGCAAGGTATCTTTTTAAGAGCGGGTGGACCTGTTCTACCCGGGTCGCCCCGATCCTCCGGGTCCCGGCAAGGGCGAAGACCGGTTCGATCCCGCTGCTCGTGCCCGCAATGATGTGGAGGGATCCCGTCGGGGCAATGGTTGTCGTGGTGGCATTCCGCATCGGGCCGGTAAAAATGCTCCGGTCTATTGCCGGAAACGATCCTTTCTCTTCTCCCAGTTCCCGTGACGTGTCCCGTGCCTCCCGCGCGATCATCTCCATTGTCCGGCCGGCAAAACGGAGGGCCTCGTCTGATTCGTATGGGATACCCTGCGCAATGAGTGCATCCGCAAGCCCGAGAATGCCAAGGCCGATCTTCCGGGTCTGCAGCGTCATGTCCCGTATCTGCGGCAGCGGGAACCTGTTGACATCGATTACGGCATCGAGAAACTGTACGCCAAGGCGTGCGGTATCCCTCAGCCGTTCATCATCGAGTTCTCCCCGGACGATGCATCGGCAGAGGTTGATGCTCCCGAGATTGCAGCTCTCGAACGGGAGGAGCGGCTGCTCGCCGCAGGGGTTCGTCGCTTCGATGCGGCCTAGGCCGGGCACCGTGTTTTTCGCATTGATCGTATCCAGGAAGAGGGCACCGGGATCTCCCGACTGCCAGGCAGCAGAACAGAGCGTATCCCAGAGATCCTCCGGGTCGATGGATGCCCTGACCGAACCGTCCCTTGGGTTGATGAGGTCGTACGATTGTCCCCGGTCGAGGCACTGGAAAAAATGTGCATCGAACCCGACCGAGAGGTTGAAGTTTGAGAGCCCGCCCTGGTTCTTCGCGGTGATGAACGATGCGATGTCCGGGTGGGAACTGTCAAGCACCGCCATGTTTGCCCCCCGTCGTTTTCCTCCCTGCTTTACCGCATTCGTGGCTTCATCGAAGACCCGGATGAACGGGAGGGGGCCACTCGCAGCGCCGCAGGTCGTCGAGACCGGGTCGCCGGCAGGACGGAGGCGGCTGAACGAAAAACCGGTCCCTCCCCCGCTCTGGTGGATCTGTGCCATCGCTGCGAGGGTCGAGAAGATCCCCTGCAGCGAGTCTTCGACCGGGAGGACAAAACATGCCGAGAGCTGGCCGGACGTCGTCCCGGCATTCATGAGGGTCGGGGAATTGGGGATGAACAGGAGGTCCTCAATTGCAGCACGGAATTGTCCAGCCCCCGGTGTATCAACGCTTCCCGCTACCCGTGAACAGAGATCAGCAAATGTCTCGTCCGGGAGGAAGTAGCGGCTCTTCAAGAGCGCACGGGCGATGGGAGTCAGCCTCATCTGCCGGACGTTATTCTTTCAAGAATCTTATACCTGGGGGTTGCTGTACGGATCTGCGCGTTCCGTTGCATTGACCGCTCGCGGAGAACCAGGAACAGCATTTCTCGTTCTCGTTGGGGGAGAGAATAAGAGTTAAGCTTATAAGTGTAGGAAGACAACTTCCTTCCAGCGACTTGGATCGCCACAGAATACTCCCATGGAAACTGCCGGCCGGATTTTTCCTCCGGAGGAGTTTATCGAACATGGGAGTATGTCCCTGAAATCTGAAGTGGATAAAAAAGGAGAAAATCATGGTACTTGATACTGGAGCAACAGCCTGGATCCTCGCATCGACAGCGCTCGTAGCGCTGATGACGCCGGGGGTCGGCTTCTTTTACGGCGGTCTTGTCCGCAAGAAAAACTACCTCGCGACGATCGCTCTTGCATTCGTCGCGTTTGCACTGGTGAGTATCCAGTGGGTAGTTGTCGGGTATTCGCTTGCCTTTGGCCCGGATATTGGCGGCTTCATCGGCAACCTGGATTTCCTCGGGTTGAACGGTGTCGGCATGGATGCCGGCGAAGGGACCTATCCCCCGCTGCTGTTCATGATCTTCCAGCTGGTTTTTGCAACGGTGACGATGGCGATCGTGACTTCGGGCGTTGCAGAACGCGTCAAGCTCTCGTCGTTCATCATCTTCGCCTTGATCTGGACGACCATCGTGTACGACCCGCTCGCCCACTGGGCATGGGGTGGTGGCTGGGCATCGCAGTTCGGCTCGCTCGACTTTGCCGGAGGCACGGTTGTGCACATCAGCTCGGGATTTGCCGCGCTTGCGCTGGCTATCGTTGTCGGCAAACGGACCGGATTTGGCGAGCACCTGATGGAACCGGCAAACATCCCGATGACGCTCCTTGGTACCGCGCTGCTCTGGTTCGGCTGGTTCGGGTTCAACTCGGGCAGTGCGCTTGCTGCAAACGGCATCGCCGCGAATGCCTTTGTCGTGACCAACACGGCTGCGGCAGCCGGGGCGCTTGCCTGGATGTTTGCAAGCTGGTACCACGGCAAACCGGCATCGCTGGGTCTCGTATCCGGTGCGATCGCGGGTCTCGTTGCGATTACGCCTGCTGCAGGGTATGTCGGTGCGATGACAGCGATCATCATCGGGGCGGTTGCCGGACTTATCTGCTATGGCGCAATGCTCTGGCGCATCCGCAGGGGGCTCGATGAGAGCCTTGATGCATGGGCTGTCCACGGCATGGGCGGCCTGTGGGGGGCGCTTGCAACCGGTATCTTTGCGGCTGCTGCAGTCAACGGGTACTCAGGCCTGATCGAGGGCAATGTCCAGCAGTTCATCGCAAACGCTGCCGGGGCATTTGCCGCACTCGTCTACTCGTTTGGTGTCACGCTCATCATCGCGTTCGCCATCGACCGGACGATTGGGTTGCGGGTGAGCGAGGAAGAAGAATATGTCGGGCTGGATATATCCCAGCACGGTGAACGCGCCTGAGGTGGATGAACCATGAAACTTGTCAAGGCAATTATCAAACCGGAACGCTTTGAGTTTGTGAAAAAAGCCCTGGAAGAGAAAGGATTCACCGGCATGACTGTCAGCGAGGTCAAAGGACGGGGGGAGCAGAAAGGCATCTCCCTCCAGTACCGGGGAAAGACGATGTCGGTCGATATGTTGCCGAAGGTCCAGATCGATATTGTTACCCGCGACGACCGCACTGATGAACTTGTCACGGTCATAACGGGGGCAGCCCGCACCGGGAAGATTGGTGACGGGAAGATCTTCGTGATACCGGTCGAACGCGCAATCCGGATCCGGACAGGAGAAGTAGAAACCTGAATCATCTGCGAGCAGGACGGGTCAGCACACACCTCTCTCGTGCACAATCGCATCCACCGGGTTCGCTGCCGGAAAACCGGTCTTTTTTTCAAGAAAATCTACCGGCAACTGTCCGAAGGTTACTTGCCGTACAACAGATTTAAAAAAATATTCTTTTATCAATAAAAAATAAAAGACTCCGGAATCATTTCCCATTGTTATTTACTGGATAAAGAGAGATGGTAGTGCATCATGATCCCGTGGCTGAATGAGAATTTCCGGCACTTCAAGCCGACAGCGGCAATTGCGCTCAATGCCACGCGACACATGAACCACGCCGAGCGAAAGAAACTCTTCTCCCCCGACATCGAACCCATGCGGACTGCCGAGGGCCGCTGGTTCGAAGCAATTATCTACGAGATGTTCCTCGATATCTCAAAGAGATCCGGCACGATCCGGTTCCTTGCGCGGAAAGGGGCTGACGCACCAAAGGAACGGGAACTGGCAAAGTACGGGCAGAACGGGATATTCTATTCGAAATACGGCGACATCGTGATCCGAGGCAATGGGCAGGACCTTGCGGAGTTCGATCTGCTGCTTGTGACCAGCGACAACGAGGTCGCGTTTGCGGAAGTCGTGACCTCGCCCTCCGATCTCAAGGAGTTCGAGCAGGAGATCGAGTACAAGAAGAACCTGCTCGGGTACCTCTACGACCAGAAGAATACCCCGTTTCTCCTCATCTCCTCATTCGACCTCTCCAACTATTCCGTCATCAAGAGGCTTTCGAAGGATAGAACGAACGCCATCATCCACACGAGTTCCTGCGAGCAGCTCAAGGCGATGGTCAAGCACTACCGGCCGCGGATCCTGTATACGCGGCCGGAGAACCATGAAAAACTCATTCCGGCAACACGGCTCACGTTCCGGCGGCCTTTCGATTACAAAAAGTTCCACGATGACCTGAGGAACCGGATCTTCGGGCGCATCTCAGGCGAAGGACCGGCGGCAGCACGGCACGCGGGTGTGCAGTCGACCGACATGCTGGTCAAGAAGATCCTGTACGGGGCGATCTACCCGCAGGCGATCAAGGCCGTCTGCGACTCCTACGGGATGACCGTCCGGGGAAAAAAGATCGAGTTCTCCGAATTCTTCCGCGCCTATTCGAAAGCGGTCATTGCAACGGACCTCCCCGGGAACGAACTGATCATCTACCTCCGTTCAAAGAGTAAAAAGGAATACCTGAAGATGGTCCAGGCAAAGGACGGGCATTTCAAGTTCGAGCGCCCGACTCCGCCGAAAGTCGGATTTTTCCTCTGGCTCGAGACCATCCAGCCGTCTCTTGGGACACGGATAACCCTCTCGGTCTTGAAGGCGTTCACTCCTCAGGAGGCAGCACCTTGCGGAAAGCCCTCTCCCCGGAAGGGGCCCGGCACGCCACCTGCCGCTCCCGCACCCCGCCCGGCATATGACCGGCAGCAACGGCAATAATACCGGGATCTGGTCCTGCCTCGTCCCGCAGGATGCCCATCGGTGCATCGCGTACGCATCCATGACATAGGAGATGCCGGAGACCTCTTCCGCTTCCCGCGTGAGCGTCATGATGTCGCTACGTACGACCGATGCACAAGAGAAGTTCCTGCTGTCGGCCATAATCTGCTGGAGCCCGAACCGGAATTGCCGGGCGCACGTATACACGCCGATTGCCCGGCCGGGTTGTCGGAAAACCTCACGCCGTACTTCTGTTTCAGTTCCTCGCAGGTCACGAAGATCTCTTCCATCCGGTTCCCGTATCCCGCTCCATTCCCGGGGAGGTCCTTCTTCTCCAGCCAGAGCGTGATGGTCTTCCCGACTATCGCCGAGAGGCGGAGCCCTCGGCCGATACAGACAAAAGGCCGGGGTTTTCTTACCAAAAAATAACGGAAGAAAAAATGGCCGGGTTCCCCCGGCGTTCATTTTTCGTGTCGGAGATTGCGGGAAACCGGTGGGAGGGTTCAGTCGAGCAGTGCGCCCATGGCCTCGTCGTACCGGGCCGCCATGACGTACTCGATGCCCGAGACTGCCGCTGCTTCCTCGGTCAGCGCCATCAGGTCGTTCCTGCCGATGGTCGAGATCCGGAAGTTCCGCGAGCCCGCCATGATCTGCTGCAGCCCGGTCCGGAACTTCTGGGCGTAGGTGTAGATGCCGATCGCACCCATCGGGATATCCTTCATCCTGTTGCCGTACTTCTCCTTGAGCTCCTCGTAGCAGACGAAGATCTCTTCCTTCGCGTTGCCGTACTTGGAGACGCTCTTGGGAAGGTCGCCCTCTTTTAACCACTTCTCGATGTTCTTCCCGACCATGCCGGGGATCATGAGGCCGCGGCCCATGCAGACGGCCTTCACGTAGGGGCTTCCCATGGCGAGCGCCTTGAAGACGCCGGGCTCATCGGAGAAACCGCCCGCGAACGCGAGGTCAGGTACCCGCATGCCCTTTTTCTCGAGTTTGGTTGCAAAGTCGTAGGCGAGGGAGTGGATGTAGAACGACGGGATGCCCCACTCGTTCATCATCGGCCACGGGCTCATGCCGGTCCCGCCCGGTGCGCCGTCGATGGTGAGGAGGTCGATCTTCGCCTCCGAGCAGTACCGCATCGCCATCGCGAGCTCGACCATGGAGTACGCACCGGTCTTCAGCGTGACACGCTTGAAGCCGATATCGCGGAGCCGGTCGATCTCATGGAGGAATCCTTCCTTTGTCACAAACCCGAGCCGGGAGTGGCGCTCGAACTCCTTGATCGCGCCGGCCTTGAAGGCAGCCTGGTTCTCCTTCAGGGTCGGGTCGGGCAGCACGATGTAGCCCCGCTTCTTGAGTTCGATGGCGCGTTCGAGTGACTTGACCTTGATCTCGCCGCCAATGCACTTTGCACCCTGTCCCCACTTGAGCTCAATGGTGTCGAGGTTGTGCTTGGACGCGACGTACTCAGCAGTCCCGAGCCGGGTGTCTTCCACATTCATCTGGACGAGGATCTCCCCGTACCCTTCGTGGAACTTCTTGTAGATGTTGATCCGCCGGTCCATCTCGGGCGAGTCGGTTACCTTGCCCTTCTTGTCGAGCTTTAACGCCGGGTCAACACCGCAGACGTTCTCGCCGCAGACGAGCGTGATGCCGGAGATCGCGGCGCCGATGGCAAAGTGTTCCCAGTTGATCCGGGCGATATCGGTCGAGCCGAGCGCGCCGGTAAAGATCGGGAGCTTCATCCTGACTTTCTTGCTCCAGCCGTATTCGGTCCCGGTGTCCACGGAAGAGAAAACCGCTGTATCGGGACCGATGTCGCTTCCCTTGGGGAGCCCTTTTGCCCCAACGGCATACCCCTGGATATTGAGGTGGGAATAGTCGATCGGGTAATTCTTGTCAGCACCTGCTGTGATCTCGCCGAACGGGCCGGGGTACAGGACTTCCCTGCCCCGGAACGATGAGAGCCAGATCTCGCAGCTGCCCTTGCATCCGTCAACGCACCGGGAGCAGAGACCGGACATCGGAACGACGTCCCGCGACCGGTTGACCGTGCCCGTTGCCTCATTTGCATTAGGCTGTCGAAGATTCATGGATACACACCTGTGAACAAATCCCTTAACTTAAGAGAGATGATCGAACTCTGGTCTGAGCACTGCTCAAACAAAATAATTTTAATCAATGGCAGTAATAAGCGCTTGCTTTCCATCCCATTATAAACCTTTCTGTTTTTTGTGAAACGCTGATGACTTTTTTCCCATAATTCTGAAAAAATCCTATCGGAAATTGAAAAAAAACGATACCTGCGATCTCCGATCAGATCGGGATGAGCTCGTACGTTCCGGACCCAAGTCCGCGCTCCTCCGCGTACCGTACCTGGAGGTACCCGTCCGTATTTTCCCAGGTCCCCCGGAACTTGTCCCCGCCCGCTTCATGGTGCGCGTGGAGAGCGGACGCGTCAAATCCCGCCTGCTTGTTGACGAGGTCAAACGCTGCCGCATCGATCGCGACCGGGTCCTTCGATGCGAGGATCCCGATGTCCGGCACGATCGGGGTATCGCTCCAGGGAACACAGTCGCAGTCCGGGGTTATCCGGGTAACAAAGCTCATGTAGCCGACCCGGTCTTTCTTGCCCATAACCGCCCCTTCCGCGTACTCCACCATCCGTTCAATGAACTTTGGAATCTCGGTCTCCCAGTCGATATCGATCGCGTGCTCGGGACAGACGGTCATGCACTCGAAACAGCCGATACACAGGCTGCGGTCGATGCACGATTTCGTATCCCGGATCGTGATTGCCTCCTTCGGGCAGGCTGTCGTGCACTTGCCGCAGGCAGTGCAGTTCTCCGGGATCGTGAACGGGTATGCCTTGTGCTGTTCCCTCTTTCCCGCCGGGGGTGCGCAGCCCATCCCGAGGTTCTTGATCGCCCCGCCGAACCCTGAGACCATGTGACACTTGAAATGTGTCAGGACGATCATGGACTGCGCCGCGGCAATGTCGCCTGCGATCGCGACCGTCTTAAAGTGTTTCCCGCTGACCGGGACACGGGTGATGTTCCGGCCGGCAAGCCCGTCCGCGATGATGACCGGGGCCCCGGCAACCGCGTAGTCGAACCCGTGGAGGATCGCGGTCGTGATATGGTCGACAGCGTTCGACCTGCTGCCGAGATACAGGGTGTTCGTGTCGGTCAGGAACGGGCGGGCCCCGCAGGATACGACCCGATCGACCACCTGCCGCACGAAGACCGGGCTGATGTACGAGTCATTCCCCGTTTCGCCGAAGTGGAGCTTGATTGCGGTCCTGTCACCCTTTTCGACCAGGGATGCGAATTCCGCACGGTCAAAGAGCGTGCGGATCTTGGCAACGGTGCTCGTCTTCTCGTCCCGCGCGCGGAGGCTCGCAAAATAGACCGGACTCTTCATGGTTCCAACCTGCAAGGATCACTATCGCTGAAGAGTCCTATATACCCGCGTGTTGGGTTCAAAAGAAAAGAAATGGAGCGTTCGGCGTGACTCATACCTGATTTTTACAGGTATTCATCCCGTTTTCGCTGGACGGGGGTGTCCTTCTTCCAGAGCCGGACATCCCGGGCACGGTCGAAGAAGATCCGGGACTCCTCCGGTCTTCCCATCTCCTTGAGGCAGACGCCGATATGGTTCCAGGCACTCTCGTTGTTCGGGAGCTTGTCGGTGACCATCTTGAACGTCTGCAGGGCTGCGTCCAGGTACTTGTTGTCCCGCTGCATGGCGCCGATCTTCTCCAGCGTCTCCCCAAGATCGTAGAGGATCTCCACGTTCTCGGGCGAGAGCTCGATTGCCCGGAGGAAGGACTTGAGCGCCTCATCGTATTCCCCCAGTTCCCGGTAACAGACCCCGCGGTCGTTCCAGACGTAGGCGAGGCCGGGATTGATGGCAATCGCCCGGTCGAACGCCGCGATCGCCTCGCGGTACTTCAGTTCCCGGGCGAACAGGATCACGCCTTCTTTATACGCGGACTGTGCTTTGCCGAGGATCCGGTCCAGCAGACCCCCGGAAGGGGCCGGTGCCGGGGCGGCTGACGGGCCGGACGCCGCGCTCTCTGCAACCGGCTCGTCCCCGGCTGCCCTCCCCGGGGAAAGCGGCAGGTCTTTTACCGTTGCCGTGATATCCCGGACCGTCCCGACTGCTGCGATGTAATTCCCGCGGACATCGTAGAGCGCCTGCGCCTTCATCCAGAGCGTCCACTCTTTGCCGTCCGGGCGGGTCCCTTTCGTCACGGCAATGATCGGCCCGCGTTTCACCCGGGAGACGATGAGGTAGTTCTGCTTCTGGATCGTCTCGTCCGTCTCAAAGACCATGTCGAGAAGCATCTTCCTCTTTTTCCCGAAGAACGGTTCAGAATATCCTCCCTCGCCCCTTGTGACAATCGCGGACTTCTCGATGCCGGTCAACTGCTCGATCGCCTCGTTCCATGCAATGATCTTCCCCTTAGCGTCAATAGCGAACGTCGGGTCCGACGAGAAGTCTACGACATCGGTCAGCATCTTCTGGGCTGCCCCGATCGGCCGGCCGCCAACCCTCCCCTCGACAGCCTGTTCGATCCTGTCCAGTACCGTGCGCAGCACGACCTCCGGATTGTCGCCTTTCTTGACAAAGAAGTCAGCGCCCAGGTTCAAAGCCTCGATCGCCGCATGCTCCCTGCCGACCCCGGTGAAGAGGATGACGGGGGTTGTATCCCCGCGGGACCGGATAATGCGGAGGATCTCCAGCCCGTCGATCTCGGGCATATCGTAGTCAAGGACAATGGCATCGAACCGTGACGTGGAGAGCACGGAGAGCGCGTCATGCGACGTCTGGGCGGTCTGGACATGGACATCGGAGGTGCGGGAGAGGAAGACACGCATTGCTTCCAGAAGGGCCGCATCGTCGTCAACAACAAGGACACTGAGCATTGTATGGAATCCCGTTCTTTTGGTCACGCGGGTGTGTTCCGGATTCTCCCGAGAGCAATTATTCCGTAAAGAATTCTTTTCATCCCCCTCGTATATCTACTATTCGATTACGTGAGGGAGAGAGAAACGGGGAAAATCCGGAAAAAAATCGAAAAAAATGAAAAAAATTTTTCGGTCAAAAAATTTCCACGCCTTACGCGAGGGTCTCCCTCTTGCGCCGGAACATCTTGTCCTTCTTCATCCTCTGGATCGTCCGTGCGCGTTCGAATGCCTGCCGGGACTCCTCTTCCCGTCCGGACTCCTTGATGCAGATCCCCATGTGGTTCCACGCGCTCGCATTGTTCGGGTTGATCTCGGTCACCTTGGCGAACGTCTTGATGGAATTTTCCAGAAATTTCCGCTGGCGCAGGAGGATCCCGAGGATCTCGAGTACTTCGCCGTAATCGTACAGGTACTCTTCATCGTTCGGGGTGATCTCGAGCGCTTTCTCGAAACTTTTCAGCGCATCCTCGTACTTGCCCATATCCTTTAAGCACAACCCCCGTTCGTTCCAGACATGGGAGAGGGTGGGATCGATCTCCAGCGCCTTGTCGAAGTGGGAGAGTGCCTCGTCGTAATTCCCGTCGTTGTAGTAGGACTTGACCCCGGCCCGGTACTCGCTCTTTGCCTTGCCGGTGATCCGGTTCAAAAAGCCCCCGGTGCCGGCCGTTGTTGCGGGAGCAGCCTGATCCTCCCCCGTGATCGAGGGGACCGGCTCCTTAATCAGGGTAGCGGCGATCTCCGTGATGTCCCGCACCGATCCCGCGGCGCCCATGAACGATCCCTTCCCATCCCGCAGGGGCATCGCCCGCATCCAGTAGATCTTCTCCTTCTCTTCGGGTCGCGTAACCCTGGTCCACGCGATCGTGACGCCTTTTTCCCGGCTCACGACATTGTAGTTCCACTGCGCGAGCTCGGCATCCGAGGAGAAGATGAGATCGATGGGCATCGGCCGTTTCTTGCCAAAGAAGAGCTCGGAATACGCCTTGTCGGTCTTTCCGATCATGATCTCGGCGGTAACCCCGGTCAGTTCCTCCATCGCCCCGTTCCATGCGATCACGATCCCCTCGCGGTCGATGGCCATCATGGGTTCCGGGGTAAAGCTCATGACATCCGAGATGATCCTCTGGGATGTTCCCATGGACTTGCCGACAGACCGGCGTTCCTTGGCCTGCCGGATCATGTGCACGAGTTCGCGGAACTGGTTCTTGGGATCGTCGCCTTTCTGCAGGAAGAAATCGGCACCGTTGTTCAGGGCTTCGATCGCCGCAAGTTCCCTGCCGACGCCCGTGAAGATGATGACGGGAGTCGTGTCCCCCTTTGCCCGCAGGATCTTGAGGAACTCGATCCCGGTGATCTCCGGCATGTAGTAATCGACGATGATGACATCGTATTCTGATTTTAATACCTTGGTTAACGCTTCCTTGGTGGAAACGGATGTCTCTACCTGCATGTCCCCGAACCGTACAAGGTAATGCTTGATCAGTTCGAGAAGGTCGCGCTCATCATCGATTGCAAGGACAGAAAGGGGTGTCACACGACCTGCTCCTGATAACTTATTAGCGTGGCGCTGTATAAAAATAAAATCTTATTCCCGTTTTCCCAGCTGGTGGTCGAGCCAGAAGAGGTGGCCGGGGATGTCGCCGACGATTCGGATCTGGGCAAGGATCCCGCTCGCATGTTCTTCTTCTTCGACCTGTTCCTTGACAAACCACTGGAGCATCTCGAACGATGCGTGGTCCTTCTCTTTCGCGGCGAGATCGACGAGGGCGTTGATCATCCCGGTGACTTTCTGCTCGTGCGCATAGACCTCTTCGAAAACTTTTCCGGCCGAGGCCCATTTCGCCTTGGGGGCTTCGATGGGGAGAAGGGAGACCTTCCCACCGCGGGCGATGACGTAATCATAGATCTTCATCGCGTGCGTTTTCTCTTCGTTCGCCTGAATCCGCATCCATTTCGCGAACCCGTCCATGTTCATACTCTTGAAGTACGAGGACATGGCCAGATAGAGGTACGAGGAGTAGAGCTCACGGTTGATCTGCTTGTTCAGGGCTTCTTCCATATTCTTGCTCAACATGTTCTTCTCCTTTGGTAACGAGTTGTCACCCTGACCTCATTTAATAGTTTCGTACGTACACATTTCCCCGTCGTAAAAATGAAAATGATGTTGACTGCAGGCTGCCGGGAGCCAACCCCACTGCAGCGCTTTTAGAGCGTTGAAATAACCGGGCCTTCTGCCGGTTATCTGCCCGTCCGTTTCTTCTCTGCCTCCATGTCGAGGATGATCTCGAGCTCGAGGGACTTCCCGAACGCTTCCTGGGCCTCGGCCGGTCTCCCCATCTCATCCAGAGAGACCCCCTTGATGTACCATGCGGTCGGATCATTCGCATTCAGGGCGAGCGCCCGGGTACAGGCAGCGATAGCCTCCGGGAACCGTTCGAGCGAGAAGAGGCAGAGCCCTTTCTTGGACCAAGCCTCGGCAAAGTTCTGGTCGAGGGCGAGCGCCTTGTCGCAGAGGGCGAGCGCTTCCGCAAACTGTCCCTGTTCGGCAGCGATCTCTGCCTTTGCAAACCATCCCGCCGCATAGGCCGGGTCGAGGGCAATGGCCCGGTCATACGCCTTCAGCGCTTCCTTAAACCGCTTCCGTGCGGCGTACGCTTTGCCTTTCTTCACCCATTCAACCGCTTCTTTCACGGGCATCGGAATCGCCCCTCTCCCCGGTACGGGAGGTTTGTGTTCTCGGTCACAGGATCAGGTCCCCGAAGATGCGGCGGAGCGCCTTCTGTTCGTACTCATCCTTCTTCTGCAGGGCATCCTGCATGTGTTTCACCGGCTCCCAGACGAACCAGCCGGTCATGGTCATGTACGACAGGAGGTTATCGGTCGTCCTCCCGATGATCCGGTACAGGTTATAGTAATAATCGAGGTCGGGATTTGCATTCCAGTCGTTGACGATTGACGTGTCCATGATGGTGAGCATGGAATCGCCGAAGACCTTGGACTGGTACCATGCAGTGTGGGTCCAGCGGGTCGTCAGCATCTCCTTGACCTCGAGGTGGTCGAACTTCTTCATCTGCGGGATGTTGATGACCGGCATCAGTTCGTCGGCGGGGAGCGTCTTTGCGAGGAAATAGTCCCGCGCGTAGAACATGGCCTTGGAGAGGACGAAGTACCTCCGTGGGATGATCTCCATCTGCTCGATCATCTCGTCCATATCCTCTTTCCCCTCTTTCATCAGGTAGTAGAGCTGGGTCTTGCGGAGCTTCGGGAGCTTCATGTACACGCCGGTGTTGGTCACCGGGTTCCACGGGAGTTCATTGAGGTCTTCGTGGAAATGCAGGTAGAGGAGAAAGAGCATCTCGATGAGCTTGTTGACCGGCAGCTTCTTCTCCTTCTTCGCTTCGTCCTTAAGAGCGTCAAGATAGATCTGGCGCAGGCCGTTGTACACGGAATCTTCCGTAAACGAGAGAACCTTATACTCCCCGCGTTTTGCGGCAGCCCCCTTGATGAGGAGTGTCATCACCTGCTTTGCGATGATGAAGTCCTTGATGAGACCGACGTAGTGGGCGGGAAAGACGATGTAATCGTTCTCGACCGGGTAGGTGAATTTGTCGATGAGCTGCCCCGCGAGCGGCGCTTCACGGTCCCGGGCGATCACGATCTCGGTGCCGAGCAGTTCCTCTGCATGGAACACGAATTTCCTGACGGGTTTTGCGATGGGGATATTCCCGATCATATCCTGCCCTCATGCGGCAGTCCGCGGTGCGGTACGGATTGTCTGGTCAGATTCATCGGGATCTCCATAAGCGTCTCCTCGTTGTCGTCAAAAAACAACGGGCCGCCCGTCACGTCGCGTATTTTGCCGGATCGGCATCGAACTTCTTCTTGCAGCCCGGTGCGCAGAAAAAGTACTTCTTCCCCTTATACTCGCTGGTAAATTTCGCGGTCTTCTCGTCGACCGTCATCTTGCAGATAGGATCGATTGCCATCGTGTCACCGTTATCATCTTCCTAGCTTTGCAGGGGGTATATACTTTTTGAGGAGGAGCGAGAGCGTGACCACCGTGACCGAACTTGCTGCCATCGCCCCGGCGGCTAGCGCGGGGCTGAACTGGATGCCGAGGAACGGGTACAGGAGCCCGGCCGCAACCGGGATCAGCGCGGTGTTATACGCGAACGCCCAGAAGATGTTGGTCCGGATCCGGCCCATCACCGTCTTCGAGAGCTGGATTGCTGCAACCGCATCGGTGAGGTCGTTGTTGATCAGTACGATGTCCCCGCTCTCGATGGCGACATCCGTGCCGCTCCCGACAGCAATCCCGACGTCAGCCTGTGCGAGAGCAGGCGCATCGTTGATCCCGTCGCCAACAAAGGCGACCACATCTCCCTTCTCCTGCAGGGATTTCACCTCGGCAGCCTTCCGGTCCGGCAGCACGCCGGCAATGACGCGCCCGATTGCCGCCTCGCGGGCAACGGCGTCGGCCGTGCGCTGGTTGTCGCCGGTGATCATAACGACGCCGATCCCCATCTCCTTCAGCTGGGCGACCGCGGTCTTCGAGTTCTCTTTCAGGACATCGGCAACCGCGATCGCCCCGGCGTACTGCCCGCCCGCGGCAACGAGGATCGCGGTCTTCCCGTCCTGCTCGAATCCTGCAACAAGGGCTTCGGCTTCCGGGGGGATCGCCACGCCGTTTTCCGTAAGGAGCAGGCGGTTGCCCACAAGCACCTGCTCGCCGAGGACCGTTGCAGCGACACCTTTTCCGCCGTAGGTCATGAATGTCTCCGCAGCTTCCGCTTTCATGCCCCCTGCCTCCGCATAGCCGACAACGGATTTAGCGAGAGGATGGGCCGAGTTCTTCTCGACCGCTGCAGCAAACGCAAGGAGCGTCGCTTCTGGGATGCCGGCAGGGGCGACTGCGACGACCTCCGGCCTCCCGCGGGTCAGCGTCCCGGTCTTGTCGACCGCAACGGTCGTTACCTTCTCGGCAATCTCGAGCGCCTCGCCGTTCCGGATCAGGATGCCAAGCTCGGCGCCCCTGCCCACCCCGACGGTCACCGCGGTCGGCGTCGCGAGCCCGAGGGCACAGGGGCAGGCAACGACGAGGACAGAGATGAGGGCGGTCAGGGCGAACAGGAGCGTGCTTTCGAAAACAACGTACCAGAGCAGGAAGGCTGCTATCGCGATCGCAAGGACAGCGGGAATGAAGTACGTCACCGCAACGTCCGCGATGCGCTGCACAGGCGGCTTTGATCCCTGCGCCTCCTCGACCAGCCGGATGATCTGGGCGAGCACGGTCTCCTTCCCGACCTTTGCCGCTTTGACGGAGAGCACCCCGTTCTGCCCGATCGTGCCGGCGACGACCCGGCTCCCCTTCACCTTCCGGGGCGGGACGGGCTCGCCCGTGATCATCGATTCATCGACATAGCTCTCTCCCGCGACAACCTCGCCGTCGACCGGCACCTTTCCGCCGGGTTTGACGATGACGATATCCCCGACCGCGACATCCTCGACCGGGATCTCTGACTCCTTTCCGTCACGGACGATGGTCGCGGTCTTCGGCTTAAGCCCGATCAGTTTTTTGATTGCGTCCGAGGTCCGACCTTTTGCCCGGGCTTCGAGATACCGGCCGAGCATCAGGAACGAGGCGAGCATGATGGCGGTATCGTAGAACATGAACTCGTGGGAAAGGACGATTGCAAAGGTCCCCAGGACCGACGCGACATAGGAAACGCCGATGCCCATTGCGTACATCACGTCCATGTTGAGGGTGCGGTGGGAGAGGGAGATCCCTGCTGCACGGAATATCGGGTACGAGACGAACAGGAAGACCGGTGTCGCAATGACGAGCATGACATATGAGAGGGTATGCATCGGGACGGGAAGCGGAACCCACATCGCGAGCATCATCGGGATGGAGACTGCAAACCCGATCGAGAACCGGAGGAGTTTATCGTGCAGGTCGCGGTCCCGTATCGCCTGTTCCTGCTCATCGGTCAGTTCTTCAGCAAGACCAAGATACTGGTAGCCGGCAGCCTCGATCGCGTTCTTCATATCGGCGACCGTTGTGATGCTCTCGTTGTAGGTCACGTACGCCTTCTCGGTGCCGAGACTGACGGTTACCGCAGAGACCCCGGGAAGGTCGCGGAACGCAGCCTCGATCGTCTCGACACAGGTCGCACACATCATCCCCCCGACCTTGATGATCGCCTGCCGGTTGATGACATCGTAGCCGGCGTCCCGGACGGCTTTTTCGAGATCCTTAAGCCGGACCTTCTCCGGGTCGAACTCGACGCGGGCGCTGTCCGTGCCCAGGTTCACCTGCGCCGAGTTGACGTCCTTTACGCGCGAGAGCGAATCCTCGATGCTGACGGCACAGGTCGCGCAGTGCATCCCGGATATTTTCAGTTCCGCTTTCTTCTTCTCTGGTTTTGGCATGTTCCTCCGGATAGAAAGACCTGAAGGGAGTTTCCCTGCTCTTCCTACTAAATGGTTATGAAGGTACCATGCGGGGCGCCCGTCATTTTCTGCTATTTCCGCGGAGAGGTCCGGTCTTCTTCCGCAGGAATAAACAGGATGAGCATGGAATCATGTACCGGAGATTTATCATGAAGATCCTCGCAGTCAACGGGAGCCCCCGGACCATCCGGAGCATGACGCGCCGGCTCGCCGGTTTTGTCCTCGAAGGCGCGGCAGAGAACGGTGCGGAGACCGGGATCGTCGACCTCTGCGATCTCCGGATCGTGCCCTGCACGGCGTGCGAAGCCTGCAGCATCAACGGCGTCTGCGTGAATGACGACGACGTTGTTCCCCTCATCGCGAGGATGCGGGAGGCTGACGGGATCGTCATTGCATCACCGGTGTATATCGACAACATTACCGGGCAGATGAAGATCTTCTTCGACCGGCTCGCTGATTCGATCCACTACCAGGTCCTCACCGGGAAGTATGGCTGTTCCGTAGCCACAACCCACGAGTCCGGCGGGGATGCGGTGACCGCGTACCTTGACCACGTGCTCAACTACCTTGGAATTGTCTCGGTCGGACGGCTTTCGGTCGCGACGCGGGGCGATGCTGCTGCGGTCGATGCGCGGGAAGAGGATGCACGGGCGCTGGGTGCGTCGCTCGCCCGTGCGATCCGGGCCGGCTTTTCCGATCCTGCACAGGAAGCGGAGATCGCCGGCAACCGTGCGTACTTCCGGCCGATCGTTGAAGAGAACCGGTACCTCAGGTCCGCGGAGTACGAGGACTGGAAAAAGAAGGGCTGGCTGGACTAAAAGCGGCAGTCACGCCGTTTCCGGTTTTTTTTATTTTTATTTTTCAGTCTCCGCCTTCCGGGCCTTCTTCAGGCTCCGGTGCGGACGGGGGTGTGGTTGCGACTTTCCAGTAAAAGAAGGCGATGCAGAGCCCGATGAACAGGACGAGCAGCGCCGCGGAGAAGACATTCTCGGCAACGTTCATCGGGACTGATATGTTCATGTGCACCGCATCGTTGACGACACCGATCCCAAGAGCGACGATGAGGAAGAGAATTCCCCCGGTGATGATACCAAGGATGATCGCTGCGATGATTCGGAGTGGGTCTTGTTCTGCCATTTCAAACCTTCACTCCAACGTGAACTTTCTTCCTATAAAAAATCCCGGGCGCGAACATGGGATGGATAATCATGTTCACGGTTGAGCCGGAGGGGCCGGTCCAAATCTCTCCGCTATCATTCCAATCTGAAGAGTCGGTGTGCTGCGTTGTGAAATGTATGATTGAGGGAACGCAGGCGAGAGCCACCATGATTTTTCATGGACATGCGCACCACTCATGCCAGTATCTGATCGCCGACTCTTTCCACACACCCCCTGGAATTCCCGTATGGAGAAGAAAACCAGGTAAAGGCAATTTCATCCAAAATTTTTTGGATTGAAAAAAACCGGTGCCGGAAATTTCCGGCAAAAAATGCGGGGTGAAAACTGCTGAACATGAAGATCGCACCATGACGCGGATTTTGGGATCAGGGAAGAATTTGACGATACGTTTCCGGTACATTATTTGTTTCATGAAAATTTTCCGGTAGAAAAAAAAGCGAGCCGGAACTTTCCGGTCTGAACTATTTCCGTTACAAAAAATGGAAACAAAAATCGGTTATTGCAAAAATTTTTGGGAAAGAAAATATCCCGGCCCGGAAAACGTTCCGGTAAATTTTTTGCATATCTTTCCGGCTGGCATGAACGAACCCGATTCACGGGGGCAGGTTCCTTCAGCAGGATTCCTCCGAACCACAATTTCTCATGGAACCCGCATGAGCCTGCGGTACGGCGTGTCCCAAAACGGGCCCGGTGGACAGCGCTCTCCGATGAAGGTTTCCGGAATGGGATCGTTCCAAGACCGTCCGGACCAGGTTGTCGAGGCACTCATTCACGAAAAAGAGGCACTAATTCATGGCTTTTCCGCATTTTTCCGACGGAGAAAATGGGACGCAAATAGCAACAACCGTAGGCGCGATCGCTTCCGGGATCATACTCCGGTAGCAAAAAACGACTGCAGCCCCGCTATTGCCCGAAAAATGAAAAAGCCGCCGACGGTAACCGACGTGATATGACGTCAGACAGGGGGCTGACAATCCCTGGTTGTCACGTGCGATCAACGAGGAAACCAGAGAGCCTCCTTTTCGCAACTCTCCGACGGGAGCACCCCGTCTACAGATCATCCGGATCACCGGTTTTTCCAACAAAGGTTGTGCAAAAAGGGGAATTCCGGTGCGATGATTTCAGATACGCCCGATATACTTTCCGTTTGACCGAATTCCTGTTATTTCTGCCTTTAAAAGGATCGCTTTTATTCGCTTTTCAACAGGCGATCGTTTCCGAAATTGTACTATGATTGCAGAATTCGGAAATATCCCGTTTTTCCGGAACGTGCGGAAACTGATGGATCCTCATGAGGGGAAGGGATCCCTGGTTTTTTAGGCTGAGAGCATCGCGTCAGGGTGGTGAATATACGGGTACCCTCTGAACACTTCTGTCACTGGTATGAATTTCTGCGAGGACAAGGATGCTGCGATCACTTTTCGATCAACATTTAATCCATTACGCCCTTGATCTTGACCGGTTTATTTTAAAAGGGCAGAGCGATGGGGCGCAGGAAGAAGAAGGAGAAACGGGTCCCGGCCCTGTGGCCGGACCGGCTCCTTGCATGGGAACACGGCAACACGCTGTACGGCATCTTTGTCCTGATCCTCTATCTCATCGTACTCTCAGCGGTGCTGCTCGGGGATGTCGGCCGGGTCCGCTGGGGCTTCATCGCGGTCTGCATCGCGGTGCTGCCTGCGCTCGCTGAAATGCTCACGCCCATTATCTTCCCCTGGCTGATGAAATGGCTGATCACCGTCCCGCTCGTCCTCCACATGGCGGGCGGGCTGTACGGGTTCTACTTCACCGGCTACCCGGTCTACGACAAGATCGCGCACCTTGGGGCGTCCATTGCTCTCGCATTCCTGACATTCGAACTCATCCTGATCGTCGCCCGGGTCACCGGGGCACGACCCTCACGCCATAGGGTCGTCGCGCTGATCTTCGGCCTGGTCATCTTCTTTGCACTGGCCTGGGAGTATGCCGAATACAATATCGATGCATTGTCCGGCTCGACCTTCTTCCTCGGCTTTGAGGATTCAGTTGCCGACATGGTCTTCAACGTCATCGGGATCTGCTTCATCCTGTACTGGGTCTCGCGCTACATGCAGCGGGAGCCGTTCGACAAGGTCCTTGTACGGTTCGTCCGCACGAAGAACGATCCTCCTGCCGGTTCGCTCTGAAGGGACGGATGCTGGTGGGTGCCTGCCGGAAAATTTCTGTTCAGGCAGAGATCGGGGAAATCCCCATCGTTGTCGGGGAATTTGTGTCTCATCAGGATCTTTGAACCAGCCGGACCCCGCTTCTCTGCCGGAACGAGGTAAGCCTGACCGCGTCCCGTGCCCGCCATCTCACCCGGAGAGGGGAAATCCCCCTCTCGCGACATCGGCGGAGAGCGGTTTTTCGGCCGGTTTATCCCTGCTGTGTGGAGATCCAGGATTGCGAAAAGAGCGGAGACTTCAGCGATCGTTCAATGGGATAACTATGGGAAAAATGAATCTGGCGTTTGTTCAGAAGATCCCGAACCACGCCGCGTACGAGACGACGATCATCGCGATGAAGAACATGATGAGCACTTTGACGGCGCACCCTTCGCAGATAAAGAGATGGTGCGATCTGCACGCAGGGCAGTAGGGCTCGCGGCAGAGCTTGCAGTGGGTCTCGGTCTTCGTGTCGGTGTGTTTCCTGCAGTGCGTCATTCCGGAACTGTTGGATTCGGTTTCTAATAATGCGTTATGATCCGTTGGGATCTTTTCCGGATCGATCCCCCGGTGTTTGGCGTGGACTGGTTGCGATCCTTTCGGTACATGTGGTCGGTCGTCCGTCTTTCAGCGCGGAGCGGACCGGTCAGGATCCCGGAACCGGTCGATCTTCCGGCGGATCCGCTCTCCGGCGGAGCCCGTTGCCGGCCTGTCGGCAGTTATTGTAATGCTGACGATATCTCCCTCATGGCAGCCTTTGGGAAGGAGCCGGGCCGGCAGGGTCATGCGTACCGGCTTTTTGTCGCAGGTAATGAGGACTGCGATACCCTCGTCAATACTATCGATCGTTGCCTGCATCATATCAGCTCCCGGGATGCCGGTCGATGACCGTGCCTCCGGCATCCTTCAGGATCGCGGTATCGCCGCTGTTCCTCCAGACCGGCGCGTCCTTGTTCATGAAAAGGGAAGTGTTGTTATAGTCGCCGTGTCCGGTGTAGATCGTCACTTTCGTGCCGGGATCGAGGATATAGAGCGGGAAGATGTACAGCGTTTCGCCGGACTCGTCCGCAAGCGTCCATCCCGCAAGGAGGACCCCGTCGTTGCCGAAATTCTCCAGCGCGATCCACTCCCCGTTCAGGTTGAGCCGATCGTCGCCGACTGCATTGAATTGCGCGCCCGCGATGAAGACAGCTGACCCGTTCCCGAGCGGGATTGACGGTAGGGTGAAGACCGGCGCGAGGGTCTCCGCGGGGGCCACCGCTGCGGTCGTTGCTGTTGTTCTTGGTGTCCTTGTCTGCGCAGGGGTGCGGGCGATGGTTGGCGGGGCGAGAGTAAGGGGGAGATCGCCCGTGGAGGTCTGCACCGAGTACGACGATCCGTCGCTCACGACAAGGATCGTGCCGTCCCTGTCAGTCCGGTAAACAGTGACGCCTGCCCGATCGAGGACCCCGAGCGTCTCGTCATGCGGGTGACCGTAATCGTTACCGGATCCGACGGAAATTACGGCAACCGCCGGGTTGACGCGGGAGAGGAATGATGCGGATGTCGCGTCCGAGCTCCCGTGGTGGGCGACCTTGAGCACTTCGGCGTCGAGCGCAGAGCCCGTCCGGAGGAGCTCCGCTTCGGTTGCCATGCCGGCATCCCCGGCAAAAAGGATGTCGGTTGTGCCGTACGAGATGCGCAGCACGATGGAGTTGTCGTTGACCGTGTCGGCCGCCCGTTCCGCAGGGGGAGAGAGAACAAGGATTTGGAGATTTTCAAGACGGATAGTCTCCCCCCGCTCCGCAACGGAATATGCTATCCCGCGATCGTCAATCTCATCGAGGAAGTTCTCGTACAGGGGTGATGTATGCGGGATCCCGGCATCCAGGACGGCCTCCACCGGAAACGCTGCGAGCACATCCTCCATCCCGCCGATATGATCGGCATGCGGGTGAGTTGCGACCAGCAGGTCGATCCGGCGGACACCGAGTGCCCGGAGATCCGCAACCACGACATCGCCGTGTTCAGCATCCCCGGCATCGATCATGACGGTTGTGTTGCCGGAGAGGATCACGGCAGAATCCCCCTGCCCGGCATCGAGGAAATAGACCCGGAAGTTACCGTCAACCGGGCAGTCTGATGGCGGGTGGGCACTCCCCAAGACGGGGATATGCAGGTTACCGAGGCAGCCTATGGCGAGTGCGAACGCCAGCAGGACAAGGAGTGCCGCTGGCGCTGCAGGGCCCGGTTCTTTCCGGCGAACCAACCGGGGGAGCATCTCAGGTCTGCCCCGCCCGCGCCACGAGCGCTGCGGCGGCCCTTGCTGCACCGTCAAGGATCTCCTGCTCGCCCGGAACGTTGCGCTCAAGCATCAGGATCGTGCCGTTGCAGATGACCGTTTCGACCGCGCTGCCGTTACAGGCATAGACCATGTTCGAGACCGGGTTGTGCATCGGGGTTGCGCAGGCTGACTTCGTATCTACGAGAATAATGTCGGCAGGGGATCCGGCTTCAAGCCTCCCGTCGCCGAAGCCGAGCGCACGGGCTCCTGCCGATGTCGCCATCGCGAGCGCCTCGCCGGCGGGGAGGACGGTGGGATCGTTCCACGAGAACTTCTGGAGGAGGGCCGCGGTCTTTGCCGTCTCCAGCATGTCGAGGTTGTTGTTGGACGAGCACCCGTCGGTACCGAGCGTGACGTTCACCCCTGCGGCCCGCAGGTCCGGGTACGGCATCGCCCGGTTGGTCGCAAGCTTCATGTTGCTGACGGGGTTGTGGGAGACATGCACCCCCCGCTCCGCGAAGAGCCGGCACTCTGCCGCATCGAGCCAGCAGCAATGCGCTGCAACGGTGCGGGAGGTAAGGATCCCGCACGCGTCGAGGATTGCGACCGGCCGCTTCCCGCGCGCAGCGATGCTGTCGGTTACCTCCTTCTCGGTCTCGCAGACATGGATATGGATCCCGATCCCCTGCTCCCGGGCAACGTCCGCGCACCACCGCAGTCCTTCGTCCGAGACCGTGTACGGTGCGTGGGGCCCGACGGCGGCCCGGATGCGGGGATTGTTGAGGGACCGGATATGTGCGACCAGTTTTTCTGTCGCACGGCACTCCGCCTCGCGTTTCCCGGCATCCCCGAGGTCGATGAACCCGTGGCAGAGGACCGCACGGATCCCTGCCTCGTCAACCGCACGCGCCGCCTCTTCCATGAAGAAGTACATGTCGTTGAACGCGGTCGTCCCGGACCGGATCATCTCGAGGCAGGCAAGCCGCGTCCCCCAGTACACGTCTTCCCCCGTGAGGTGCGCTTCAAGCGGCCAGATCCTGTTGACGAGCCAGTCCTGCAGGACCATGTCGTCCGCGTACCCGCGCAGGAGGGTCATCGCTGCATGGGTATGCGTGTTGACACAGCCGGGGAGGACGAGAGCGCCGTTGCCGTCGATGATGAATTCTGTCTCTGCCGCCCGGTCCCGTGCGAGATCCGGCCCGATCTCCCCGATCCTCCCGGTCCCGTCGAGGAAGATCTCCTGCGGTTCCTTCCCAATGCGCACGTTCCGTATAAGCACCGGGTATGTCTTTCTGAAAATATCCTCCATGTTCTTCTCTCCCCGTTCAGCCGAGATGCCGGATTATGTCGGATACGATCCTGCCCGTCCGGTCGCTGTTCTGCCGCGAGACGGTAAGGATGTGCTCGTAACTTACCCGGGTGGATCCCATCCCGTTCGCGTAGTTGTCCACCGTGCAGATTGCCGCAAACTCCAGGTCCAGCTCGCAGGCGACCGTCGCCTCGGAAGCGAGCGTCATACCGACGATATCCGCAAACCGCGCGAGGGTTTTTACCTCGGCGACCGTCTCGAGCCGGGGACCTTTCGTCTGGACATAGATCCCTCCCCTTCGGGCATCCGGAACGACGCTTCCGAGCGCGTCCATAAGGCTCGCAGAGATTCCTGGCGGGACGTGGACGATTGCGTTGTCATGGATCGACGGTATGTCGGCAACGGACAGGTAGTCGTCCGGGATCACGAGGGAACCGGGCGGGATCGCCTTCTTTAACGAGCCGCTGGACCCGAATGCTACGATACGGTCGACACCGGCGATGGCGAGTGCGGACAGGTTCGCCCGGTAGTTGATCCGGTGCGGCGGTATCCCGTTCTGGTGGCGCATCAGCATGACGATATCGCCGCAGAGAATGTCGACGCTGCCGAACGGGGTTGCGACCCTGCGTTCCTGGAGGGGCGGAAGTTTCGAGAAGAGGAGACTCGTGCCCCCGATGATCCCCAGCGTCATGGCGCCCGGCCCCCTGCCATCCGGATCCTCTCATGCACCTTTTCCATAGTCGAACGCCTGCTTTCTGAAGTACATTGTCCCGCACCCCTTAAAAGAAATGTCCATCGCAGGACCCGGCGGGATCTGGGTGGCGGAATTGCAGGACGAAACCGGCAGGCAGTACGAAAAAGATTCATAATCCGCCCCGTTTAAACGGTACTACTCATATGGCGCAGGATCAGGACACTCCATCTCAGGGCGCACGCGAGACTCCCCCTCAGCTCGGGCCTGCACCGGAAGTGCGCCAGGTCCTGTACCGGGCATTCGCCGTCGGCGCCATCATGATCCTCGGGATTGTTGTCTTCGTTGCAGCCGTGGCGGTGCTCGTCTCCGGCCTGATTGCTGCTCCGGTTCAGAGCCCGGCTCCAATCGCAACGACCGTTCCCGTAACGACTGTCGCCGCAACCGCGATCTCAACGGCAACGACACCGCAGCCTGCCCCGACGCTGCCCCCCCACATGAATGTCGTCGTCTCGGTCGACAAGAATTCCGCGGGGAATGTCATCGTCTCCTTCAACGGCGGGGAGGGCAGGTCGCTCATCAAGCAGATCGAGGCCCGGCTCACCCGGTCGGACGGAACCGTGGTCACGGGGACGATCGACCCGCTCGCAGAGTCGCCGCAGATCATCCTTGCCGGGACAAAGACGACCGAGCAGGTCTCGGTGTATGCACTAATGTTCTCGGGGAAACGCTATCTGATCCTGGAGCAGCAGGTTTCGCCCCCCATCCGTATAGGGTCGAGGTAATCCACCGGTCTCCCGTGTTTTTTCCGGTCCGTGCATTCAGGTTTTTTTTAAAACAGGTTTTTCCGTATGGCCCCGATTCGTTCCATTGGCCGGGCCGTACATCATACCACAATCTTGAAGAGTTCCTAAAAAGAGAAGTTCCGAACAGGGATACTGATGATCTGCAGCAGGTGCGGAACGGAGAGCCGATCGAACGGCCGGTTCTGTTCCGCGTGCGGGAACCGGCTGGAAGAATATGGAAAAGCACCCGGCGCCGGCGTTCCGGATCCGGCTTCGACCTACTGCGGGGCATGCGGGGCCCGGCACGCTGAGAGCGACCGCTTCTGCCGGACCTGCGGCACGCTCCTGAAACAGTCCCCTGCGTACCGGACGCCGGTTTCCGCGCCCGGTCCGTCGCCCGTGCCGGAACCCGCCATCAGGAAGATCCGTCCCGCACATTCCCCGGTTGATACGGTATTGGTCTGGGGCGGTTTCCTCGCCGGTACTGCCGGTTTTTTCTTCTTCCCGTACATCATCTCCCCGCTTGCCATCGCGCTCGGCGCGGGCTCTCTTCTCCGCCGCAATCCTCTCGGCGCCATCGCAATCGCTGTCGGTGCCTGTGCCATCCTTACGAATTATGCCTATTTCAGCGTCCTTACCTGGACTGCGCCCTGAAATCCGCTGCAGGAAACGGGGAACTCTCGGTTATTTGAACAGGATCAGGAAGTAGAAGACAAGGACCGGAACAAATACCGCAAGCCAGGCCCAAAGGCTCCACTTCCTGACCTTGTCGCCGTCCATCGGGATGAATGGCATCATGCCATAGACCGCGGAGAGGAGATTGACCGAGAATCCTGCTTCGCCGACCGTTGCCGGAAGCCCGCCAAGGGGTATGAGCGCGAGGAAGGCGAGGGCAAGGACAACGCTGATGATGGGCCCGGCAAGCATGATGATGCCCAACGCTTTTTTGTCCAGCGCAGCGCTGTTGCTGATGACGGTCCGGTACGGTTTTGCGAAGACAAGGCCGAAGAGCCCCCCGGTAGCGAGCATGATAACGGAGCCCAGATCCCAGAACTTGAACTCGGAGATGCCCTGGTACCGGGCAGCGACGTACCGGTGCGCCATCTCGTGCACCGCGACGCCGATCCCCGAGACGATGAAGAAGATTGCAAAGGTGTCGGCATCGAACAATTTCCCCTTGGCAACCATGAATGCCACCCCGAAGATCGCTGCGCCGATCACGCCGGCGAGGATCTCGATCGCTGAAAAACCGAAGACGATCTCGTTGCGCTGGACCGCAGCGATCCTCCGCCGTTTCACATCCTCGATCGACAACCGGCCGGTTGCAATGTTTCCGAAGAGTTTCTGGAAGAAGGCGACAATCTTTCCCATCAGGAGCGATTCCGATGCCGTCGCCGATGCCGCCGCCGCCATATTTCCCGCGATGGCTGCGACCGCGATGCCGACCGCGACTGCCGCAAAGGGTTTCTTGAACTCGATGAGATCCGCTGCGGTCGTGCACTGCATCGTGCTGTCAACATCCGGGGGCGGGCGGGTCTCCCCCCCGGGCTGCAGCGTGTAGTCCTGTGCGGGGATCGCCCCGGCATCCGGGTAAAAAACCGTCGTATTATCCGGGTAGACGATGACCGTATCCGGCTCCGCGTTCCCGGCGGAGGCAAGGGCGTATGCAGTGCCGGCTGTCGCAAGGGATTTTTCAAAATTCATCCCCGGCGTACTGTACGTCGCTCCCGAGACATCGGCGAAATGATCGATGGAATATACCACGGAGGTGGGGCTGATGCATTCCGTTTCAGCCTCCTTCCCGATCGCTTCCGAAAACCGGTCCTCGACGGTCTGCCTGATATTATGGTAATTTGTGACAACCGCGGAGGTCTCGAGCGGATTGATCGAAAACGAGACCTTCATCAGCGCGTTCCCTTCCCCGTCGATAACAATCCGGACGGTATCGAGATCGATCGCCGAGGCGGGCAGGGCTGTTGCGAGAAGGAAGATGATGAGGAGACCTGCCGCCCGCCGCATGGAAGAGAATTCTCCTCCGGTATGAAAAATCTTTTTTTTTGAATTTATTGGCCGGGAATAATTTCCCGGGCATGGAGGAAACCCCCGCGAAACGGGAAGCTGGTTTTTCCGTCGCGTACCGCAAGAGCAGGGCCGTTCCGGAGTATGACCCCGCGATTCCGGAATGCCGGCCGGTACCTGTCCCGGCGGTTCGGCGCGTCCCGCTGCAAAACAATTCTTTTAACCTATGCCATCCAACATAGTGGGAAGCGGGCCGGTAGATCAGTGGTAGATCGCTTCCTTGGCATGGAAGAGGCCGCGGGTTCAATTCCCGCTCGGTCCATTCGTTTTTCGTGCTTTTTTCTGCGTTTCCTGTCGTTACCGACTTTCTGGATCGGTATGGTCGCACGGTTTTTATGGTCGCAGCACGTGAGAGATGGTAGGGACGAACCATGCGCATCCGTGATCTGATCCTTCCGGAGGACCGGGTATTTTTCACCCTCTTTCTGCAGATGGCAGATGCCATATCCGAGGCAGCGACCGTGCTGAACGAGATTACGCACGAGCTTCCCGGCGGGACCGAGAAGTCGCACCGGGTCCGGCAGATCGAACATAACGGTGACGAGATCACCCGGAAGATCTACGAGAAACTCGACGAATCGCTCATCACCCCGCTGGAGCCCGAGGAGATCGCACGCCTCGCCCCGGTCCTTGACGACGTGCTGGACCGGATCGACCGGGTCACCCACCAGATCTGTACCTACGAGCTGGGACCGGCAGGAGACGCGCTCAAGGAGTTTTCCTACCTTATCATGCTCACGGCAACCGAGATCCGGCATGCGATCTCCGGCCTTGCCGAGCCCGGGGCACCGGAACATATCCGTTCCCACGCCTCGGAGATCAACCGGCTCTATAACCTCGCAATCGAGCTCCAGTCCCGGGCAGTCCTCGACCTCTTCAAGACAAAAGACCTGCTCCTCATCATCAAGCTCAAGGACATCTATGAAGGGCTCGGTCTTGTGATGGAGAAGTGTAACGATGTCGGCCATGCTCTCAACGACATCTCCCTCTCCCATTCCTGAACGCCATGGAGCCTCTCATCCTTTTCGGGATCATCCTTGCGCTTGCCCTCAACTTCGTCAACGGCCTCAACGACGCATCCCATTCAATTGCGACCGTGGTTGCAACCCGGGCGCTCTCCCCGTTAAAAGCCACGCTTCTTACGGGTATCTGCAACCTGCTCGGGCCCTTCGTCTTCACGACCGCGGTCGCGTATACCATTGGGACCGAAATCATCAGGCCTGGTTCCTTAAGCCCGCTTGCGATTGTCGTTGCGATGATGGTGTCCATCGCACTTGTCTTTGTCGCGACACGCTCCGGACTCCCGATCTCCAGCAGCCATGCCCTGGTGGGAGCCATCCTCGGGGCCGGGATCGCGGCATCGGGTCTGCAGGCGGTCGTACTCCCTTCCGTCTCTTCCGTAGAGACAGTCATTGCCGGCGGGATGGCAGGTGCAGTAACCGGTTTTGCCGTCCTCTTCCTTGTCACCGGACTCCTCAACGGCGACCGGACCCTGGGCGGGATCATCGGAGCGGTCTGGGGCATTGCATTCGCAATCCCCCTCCTCATGATCACCGGCCTCCTCCATCTCTCCGGCATCCTCGCCATCGTCCTCTTCATATTCATCTCACCGGTTCTTGGCGGTGCAACGGCGTTTTTATTCGACATCCTCGTATCGCACGCGTTCCGCCACTCGCGGCAGAACCGGATGAAACGGATCTTCCAGCCCCTCCATGTTGCAGCAAGCCTCGTCCAGGCGACCGGCCACGGGGCGAATGACGGCCAGCACGCGGTCGGCATCATCACGGCACTGCTCCTTTCTGCAGGAATGCTTGCCGCGTTCGAGGTGCCCGCGTGGGTTGTCCTCGCTTCCGCGATTGCGATCGGGCTCGGCACCTGTTTTGGGGGGTGGCAGGTCGTTGACAAGATGGCAAAGGAGATAACCCGTATCCGGCCGTACCAGGGATTCTGCGCGGCGACGACCGGCAGCGGTGTGCTCTCCCTTGTCACGCTCTACGGGATCCCGGTCTCGTCGACCCACGTCATCAGTGGGGCGATTGTCGGCGTGGGGGCAACACGGGGGAAGAACGCGGTCCGCTGGGACGTTGTCCGGGAGATGATGACTGCATGGGTCGTGACGATCCCAATCAGCCTCGCCTGTGCATTTGCGGGGTACCTGGTCGCCGCCCTCATCCTCCCCGCACTCGCGTGAAGATCAAAAACGCCATCTTTTTACCCTCTCATTCAAGAATAACAAGAGATCGGCATGGGATTGCGCGAGTTACTGATACCGCAAGACAGGGCTTTTTTCGATTTGTTCGAACAACAGGCGTCCATTGTTGCGGAGGCGGCGTCAAAACTCGTCGACCTGACGGAAGATTTTGCGAATGTCAGGGAAAAACGCCAGAGTATCGAGGCGCTCGAGCACAAGGGGGACCAGGTGACCCATAACATTTACGAGCAGCTGAACCGGACCTTCATCACTCCCCTCGAACCCGAGGAGATCTCGCGCCTTGCCTCGACCCTGGACGAGGTGCTCGATGATATCGACGGATCAGCAGAGAAGATGCTCTATTACGGGATCTCAGAAACCGATTCGCACATGATCGAGCTCGCCAAGCTCATCTCCCTGCAGGCCCTCGAGATCGAGGGTGCGGTGAAAGGGATCCGGAAACTGAAGGATCCCCGCCTTGTCGAAGAACGCTGCATCGAGGTGAACCGTCTCGAGAACCTTGCCGATGATGTGCTCGCCCATGCCGTCACCGACCTGTTCCGGACAGAGAATGCGGTCGCAATCATCAAACTCAAGGACATCTACGAAGAACTGGAGCAGGCGACCGACAACTGCGAGGATGTGGCAAACGTCCTTTCAGATATCGCGATCCGGCATTCATAGCACGAGAACAGCCCCGCGAAGGGACGTTTCCAGATTAAGGGGAAGCCGCAATGATCGAAGCCACGTGGGAACTGATTGTTGTTATCATCGGAATAGCGCTTGTCTTCGATTTCACGAACGGATTCCATGACTCTGCGAATTCAATCTCAACCGTTGTATCAACAAAAGTCCTCTCCCCCCGAAGAGCCGTCCTCTTCGCAGCGTTCTTCAACTTTGCCGCTGCGTTTGGCTTCGGGGTTGCGGTCGCGAGCACGATCAGCAAGATTATCCAGCTGGAGATCGTCCCGACGGCAGTGATCCCCTACATTGTCCTGGGGGCTCTCCTGGGGGCGATCTCATGGAACCTGATCACCTGGTTCTTCGGCCTTCCCACCTCCTCATCGCATGCCCTGATCGGGGGAATGAGCGGGGCCGGGATCGCCGCGGCCGGGCTTGCCGCAATCAAGTGGTCGACGGTCGAACTCGTTGCAATCTTCATGATCGTCTCACCGGTAATCGGGCTTGCCTGCGGGTTCCTGTTCATGGTCCTCGTCCTGAATCTGACGAAAAATGCCAGCAAGGCCTCGGCGGAACGGTATTTCAAAAAACTCCAGCTCTTCTCTGCGGCTTCCTACAGTTTCAGCCACGGGACCAACGATGCCCAGAAGACCATGGGGATCATCCTTCCGCTGCTCTTTGCCATCGGGTACGCCGGGGTAGGCACGGACCCCAACCACCTGATCGTCCCGACCTGGGTCATCCTGATCTCCTACGCAGCAATCGCACTCGGCACCCTCTCCGGCGGCTGGCGGATCGTGAAGACCATGGGATACAAGATCACGAAACTCCGTCCGGTCCACGGCTTTGCCGCGGAGACGGCGGGGGCGGCGACGATCCTCGGTGCGTCGGCAGCAGGGATACCGGTGAGTACGACGCACATCATCTGCACGTCGATCATGGGTGTCGGATCCACGATGGGGACGAGCACCGTGAAATGGGGGGTTGCGCGCAGCATCGTCCTCGCGTGGGTCCTGACCATCCCCATCAGTGCCCTGATCGGGTATATTGCGTTCTCGGTGATCCGGATCTTCATCGGGTACTAAAAAGACGGGAAAACTTAAAGAACGGATCTCATGGGGACGACTTCTCTGGCGAGATCGTGCGGAAATACCGGCAGTATGCAGAGATCGGGCACCGTTCGCAGGCAGGCTTCCTCGCGGTGCAGCATGCCCTGCCGTGGGCGATCAGGATATCGGTTACGTCCCCCCACGCGTCTTTTGGGAAGATCTTCATGAGATCCCGCTCGATGACGGCGACATTATCCGTGTCGGAAAACCCGATCCTCTGCGCAAGCCTCCGGACATGGGTGTCGACCGCGATCCCCTCGTTCCTGCCGAGTGCATGGTAGAGGACGATGTTCGCCGTCTTGCGCCCGACGCCGGGGATGGTTAAGAGTTCCTCCATCGTCTGTGGTACCGTTCCCCCGAACCGCGATATGATCGCATCCGATGCAGCGATGATGTTCTTTGCCTTCGCATGGTAGTACCCGAGACTGTGGATGATCGCCTCCACGTCCCGGGTTGTTGCTTTCGAGAGTTTCTCCGGTGTCGGGTACGTTGAAAAGAGGGCCGGCTTCACCTTCAGGACGGCACGATCCGTGGTCTGTGCGGAGAGGATCGTGAGGACAAGAACCTCGAAGGGTGTCCCGCGGCAGACGGTTTCCGGGGATTCCCGTGCATTCGGGTACTTCGCGAGGAGAAGAGCATAGATCTGCCGGGCGTCCTTTCTATTCATCGCATGGGGTAGGGCGGATTCGAACCGCCGTCAAAGCGTCCCAAACGCTCTAGGATGGACCAGGCTACCCTACTACCCCGTCCCTACAGTATTGAGAGCGGCGCTAAAAATATCTGCTGGAAAAGAAAGCTAAAAAAGGTTCAGAGCGGCAGCGGCCGGACCTTCTTCGCAGCGACGACCGATCCCCTGTACTTCCCCTCCATAACCGCGAGCCGGAGATTCTCCGGGTCCGTGCCGTCGAGAACGACCAGCGGGATGCCGCTGCGTTCGACCACGCGTGCGGCAATCACGTCGAGCACGGTGTTGAGGCCGGCGGTCAGCTGGTCCTTGCCGACAATCTCCAGGAGCTGCCGGGGCGTGAGGTAATCATACCGGGTCGCGGAGGGGTCCTTCTTCGGGTCGGCCGAGTAGATACCGTCGACGGAGGTGACGTTGATGAAGACATCGGCACGGACCCGCTCGGCAAGGACCGCAGCGACGGCGTCGGTCGTCTGGCCGGGGGTGATCCCGCCCATGACCACGCATTTCTTGTGCTCCGCGAACTTCTTTGCCTCCGCGTGGCTCTCGGCAACTTTCGGGTACACCGCATCGCCCATCGCGGCAACGAGCACGGTGGCGTTGAGCCGGGTTACGAGGATCCCGATCTCATCCGCGGTCCCTTCGTCGATCGCGAGCGCCCGTACCGCCTCAATATATCTTCGCGCCTCCCCCCCGCCGCCAACGACAACGAAGAGCTGGTGCCCGCGGGCAATCTCCGCAAGCACCGGGACGTACTGCCGGATCCTGTTCTTCTCAACCGAAGGGATCAGGATCGAGCCGCCCAGAGAGATGACGATCTTCTTCATTGCACTAGTTTTTGTACCCGGTTGTCATATAGAGTTGCTGACCATGATCTACTGCCCTGTCTGCAAGAGCTCCGATATCTTCCCGGTTGCCGGGGGGTATCTCGGGCAGGTCTACGTGTGCAAGAACTGTAAATACCGCGGGTCATTTATACTGGAAGCCGATGAAAAGGAAGATGATCGGGAAGAATTGTGAAGGAGCCGTCCTTGAACCCGCTTCATGAAGCATTGCAATATACGAAAGGCGAAAACCTTACGGTGAAGTGTTCGATCTGCAACCACCGGTGCACGATTGCTGAGGGAAAGCACGGGATCTGCGGAGTCCGGGTAAACCACGGCGGGACACTCTATGGGATAACCTACGGGAAGATCAGCGCAGAAGCAGTCGACCCAATCGAGAAGAAACCGCTCTTCCACTACCTTCCCGGGACACTCTCCTACTCGCTCGGCAGCGTCGGCTGCAACTTCCGGTGCGAGCACTGCCAGAACTGGCATATCTCCAAAGCGGAGGCAGATGCCGCAATGCTCCGGAACCTTTCGCCGGAAGCGGGTGTGGACCATGCACTTTCAAGCGGGAGCGCGAGTATCTCATGGACGTACAACGAGCCGACGATCTGGCATGAATATACACTGGATATGGGGACACTCGCACGGAAGAAGGGTCTTGGGACGGTTTATGTCACGAACGGGTACATCACGGAAGAGGCACTAACCGAACTCTCCTCCATGCTGCAGGCGTTCCGGGTCGACCTGAAGGCGTTTTCCGATGATTTTTACCGGAAGATCTGCGGGGCGCACCTCCAGCCGGTGCTGGATTCGGCAGCACGGGCAAAGGAGCTGAAGATGCACGTCGAGACCGTGACCCTCGTCATCCCCGGGCTCAACGACAGCATGGAGGAGATGGAGGGGCTGATCCGCTGGGTGATCGAACACCTTGGGCCGGAGACCCCCATGCACTTTTCACGGTTCCACCCGGACTACAAGATGACCGACCGCCCCGCGACCCCGGTCGCAACCCTTGAGAAGATCTACCGGAGGGCGAAGGAAATGGGCCTCCGGTTCCCGTATCTCGGGAACGTGTATAACCACCAGTACGAGAATACCTTTTGCCCGCAATGCGGCTCCGTGCTCATCGAACGGCAGGGATTTGCCAGCCGGATCCGGATGCTCGATGGGACGCACTGTAAAAAATGCGGGGAGCAGATCGAGCTGATTACCGATGTCCCCTGATCCGGGCGAAGAGCGGCGTTTTCTTACCGACCGGATGCTCGGTCCGCTCTGCCGGTATCTCCGGTTCATGGGGTACGATACGATGAGCGCCAACAGTCGTTCTCCCGGTAACACCCGGGAAGATACCGAGCTCCTGAAGATCTCCAGGAAGGAACGCCGTCTCCTCCTGACCCGGGACCAGGAGCTTGCTTCACGGGCCGGTGCGGGAGGTGTCCTCGTCCGGTCGGAAGACCTCGATGACCAGGTGCGGCAACTTACCGGGCTCCGCCTCATCCATCCGACGCTGAAGCTGACGCGCTGTTCCCGCTGCAATGCAATACTCGCACCGGCAACGAAGGAAGAGGTTACGAGGGCGGACTATGCCCCCTCCGTTAAGGAAGGTCTCGCATTCTTCACCTGCCCCGCCTGCAACCGCCTCTACTGGTACGGGTCGCACACGCGGCGCCTGCAGGAACGGGTCGGGAAATTCTCAGATCTCCCGCATGAGGGCTGAGTAGAAGGGATCGATCGCATCGCGTTCGATCCACGGGCGGTGCCCGCAGTTCTTCAGGGTGATGCACCGGAAAGTCGTGAGCACCTTTGAGAGGGGCTCCCGCACCCCGTCGACCGGGTGGGGATCGTAGTCGCCGTGGATCGCAACAACCGGGCAGGTGATCGCTTTCCCCGCGGAAAGGAGTGACCCGGACTGGCGGAGCCTGCGCACCTCGTCCCAGATCTGCCGGAAGATATCGTACTGGCAGTGGATCATCTCATCCTCCATATGGACCGGGTTGAGCGTATCGGCTTCTGCCATGAGCTTTCCGAACTGACAAAAGACGTCGTGTTTGTCAATTGTCGCCGGATCCGCGAGGAGGCGTTCGAGCTCCGCGGCCTTTACCCGCTGCTCCGGGCTCAGCCGCGAGAGCCGGGTCTCGGGAATTTTAAGTGCGTACTGCTCTTCGAACGGGGCGCAGCCGATCAAAACCAGTTTCCGTGCGAGGTCCGGGTACCGTGCGGTGCACAGGTATGCAAGGATTGCCCCGTACGAGAACCCGATGAGGGTGCAGGGAACTGCGTCCTCATTTTGGAGGACATCCCGGAGCTCCTGTACCTGGCCTTCAAGCGTGCGGGCTGTCTGGAACGGTTCGAGCACGCCGCAGGCAGATGAGAGTTCCCTGGCGACCGGTGCCACCTCGCCTGGGGCGCCCGGCCCCCCGTGGATCACCGCAACCCCGTAGGGCCCCTGCCCCCATCTCCGGATCGGTCCCATCGTACTATCCCGTTTACCCTGCCATTGTATAAAGAATCGCGCCGGATCAGGGGTAAAACGGGCGGCAATTTCCGGATCAGTCCCTTACCGATCCCGCGCCTTGCGCATCAGGGCGAGGAGCCCGGCAAGGATCTGTTTCGGTGAAGGGGGATTACCCGGAATCTTCATATCCACCGGCAGGACGGCATCGGCACCACCGAGGACCGCATAGGTCCCGCGGTAGATCCCACCGTCGCAGGCGTCATCGCCGACCGCGACAACAAACTTGGGTGACGGCATGGCGTCGTAGGTCTCCTTCACGGCCCCGGCCATGTTGAGGGTGACCGCCCCGGTCACGATCAGGACATCGGCATGCCGGGGGGAGGCGACGAACGATATGCCGAACCGTTCGATATCGTAGAATGCATTATTGAGGTTGTTGATCTCGATCTCAGTGGCGTTGTCGCTGCCGGAATCCAGCTCCCGGATCGCGATGCTTCCGCTGAAAACCGCGTCGGCCTCGCTTTTTAACTCGCTCCCGATCGCTTCGATCTCGGGATCGGTTGCCGGGACGTCTTCTGTCACCTTTTTTTTCAGCATGCAGGAAAATGCGTTGACCATGGTCGTTCCTCACAGGTCCGTCCCCGCATAGGAGAGGTTCAGGCTTTTGTTGATGAGCGGGAAGTCGGCGATGATGTTTCCAAGAACCGCGTGCTCGATCGCCTGCCAGTTGCAGAACGATGCTGTCCGTACCTTGTACCGGTCGACGACTCCGTTACGGATCCTGACAAAGGCGAGGTTCTGTCCGCGGGGTGCTTCGACAAGAGTGAGCGCGTACCCGTCGCGGACCGGCTTCTCCGTCCGGACCTCTCCTGCCGGCACCGTGTGGATGATGCGGAGGATCAGGTCTATGGAGTCCATGATCTCCGCTGCACGGACCGTGAACCGGGAGAGAACGTCGCCATCGGACAACGGGTGCACCGACGGGGCATGCCCTGCGTAGACCCCGTAGGGTCTGTCGGTACGGACATCAGCCCGGCTCCCGGAGGCCCGGGCAACCGGGCCGGTGATGTTCAGCGGCAGGAGGAGGGACTGCTTCAGCACACCGGTTCCCGTGAACCGGTCGACGACCGAGGCGGTCGAGAGGACGATCCGAAGGCCGATCCGGTACCGCTTCCGGAATTCGGTGAGGAACGTTTCGAGCGAGGCGAGAGTTTCCGGTGAAATATCCCGGGCAAGGCCACCGGGGACGATCATCCCGCGGAGGAACCGTGACCCGGAGAGGGACGCGTTCTGGCGGAACACCTCTTCACGGAGCACCGAGAACTGGCTCGCGCCGAGAGGGAACGCGACATCGGTGAGCATGCCTGCCTGGTCCCCGAGATGGGAGCAGATCCGCTCCATCTCCATAAGGATGGTTCGGATATACCAGGCACGGTCGGGGACCGCGATGCCGGTAATCCTCTCGACACCCATGCAGAATACTGCTGCATTTGCAACCGATTCGTCGCCGCTGACCGCCTCCGCGACCCGGACGCAGTCTTTGGGGTCCTTTCCCTCTGCCAGTTTCTCGATCCCCCGGTGCTTGTAGAACATCCGGATCTCGAGGTTGAAGATTGTCTCCCCGATCACCGAGAACCGGAAGTGACCGGGCTCGATGATGCCGGCATGGACCGGGCCGACCGGCACCTGGTATACCCCCTCCCCCAGGACTGTCCGGAAGGGGTATTCGTCCCCGGAACCGTCGCCCGGTTTCGGCACGATCGGCGCATTGCGGAATGATTTTTTCAGCGGGTGGAACCCGTCAGGATAGGCCTCGTGGAAGAGGAGCCGGCGGGTATCGGGCGCGCCGGTAAAAACATTACCGAACCCGTCCCGGCACTCGCGCTCGAACCATGAGGCAGAGGGGAACCGTAGTGCGAGGGAAGGGACCGGTGTGTCAGCATCCGTGACGAGGACAAGAACCCCGCCTCTCTTCTCGAAGACATACAAAAGACTCGTCGTATGGGTAGGGACGAGGTCTTCGGCGCAGAACATGCTGATGAGGGCATATTCACGGACCGCGAGGATCCCGGCAAGCTTTTCGAACTCCTCCCTGCTAACAACGAGATAGAACTCGCCGGCGGGGCCGCACACCAGGCGGTCGGGCGGGACAACTGCGCCCGTGATCCCGCGCAGCTGGTGTTCATGGTCTGAGGTTATGGGCGCCATCAGAATCCCAGCTCCGTTACCATCTGGCTGAAGAACACGATCTCTCCGCCGGGAAGGAAGATACCCATGGCAATGATGAGGACAAGCAGGATAACGACCGGGATCTTCATCCCGCCCGGCGTACGGTATGGCTCGTTCAGGGGGCTGTCGCCCGGCTGCGAGACCCGGGTGAACGCGGTGATGACGAAATACCCGAGCCCGGCAGCCGCAACGAAGAGCAGGACAAGGAGTATAAAGAGGACCTCCATCGAAACGGTTCCCACCTGCAGGAGAATGAAGAGCTTGGAGAAGAAGACCGGGGAGAAGGGCAGGCCGATGATGGCGAGCCCCCCGATGAGGATCCCCCACGCTGCAAGGGGCTGGAGGGAGAAGACATCCCGGATCTCGTCGGGGGCATCGCCCGAGAACCGGCTGTGGTACTGGCGGTGGAGGATGCCGGCAGAGAAGAAGAGCGATGCCTTGGTGAAGGAATGCGCCATGACATGGAAGAGCACCCAGAAGATTGCGACCGGCGTTGCAACCGCGATGCCGACAAGCATGAGGCCCATGTTCTCGATGCTTGAAAACGCGATCAGCTTCTTGAGATTCTTCTGCGGAAGCATCGAGACTGCAGCGATGCCGATGGTCAGCGCGCCAAAGAGGACCAGCATCGTCGATACCGCCGGCATGGCGTTTGTCCTGTGGACGAGGGCAACCATCCGCAGGATTGCATAGATGCCAACGTTCAGGAGGACGGCGGAGAGGACGGCACTGACGGCGGACGGGGCCTTTGCATGGGCCTCGGGGAGCCACGTGTGGAAGGGGAAGATGCCGGACTTTGCGGCAAAGCCGATGAAGACGAGGGCAAACGACGCAAGCATCATCTCCGCGGGGAACTCCGGCGCGTGGGCAAGGAGGACTGTCCAGTTCAGGCTCCCCTCGCCGAGCGCTGAGCGCGACGTCTCGAAGAGGAAGATGTACCCGACAAACGAGAGGAGCATGGATGTGGAGGCGATGAAGATATACTTCAGTGCTGCATCGATGTTCTCCCGCGCGGCGAGGATCGCGACCAGCATCGCCGAGGCGATCGTGGTCATCTCGGCGAAGATCCAGAAGAGCGCGAGATTGTCGGCAAAGAATGCAAGGACGATGATGAGGAGGAGCAGGCTCCAGAGCGTGTAGAAGAGCTTCTGGCTCCCCTTTTCCAGTTCCCCGGAAGAGAGCAGGCTTTCAACGTACCCCCCGGCATAGACCGCGGCAAGGGTGAAGATGACGGATGCGATCAGGACCTCGAAAGCGGCAAGGTGGTCGATGAAGAAGTACTGGTTGCCAACGAGGAATGTTCCCACCGGGATATCCATCGCTGCGAGGATCGCTGCGGTGATGATCGTGAAGATAAGGCCGTGGGCGATCGAAACGGCATTCATCTGGCGGTTGGTCTTTGAGAGGGCAATCAGCCCGATGCAGGCGAGGGTAACAAGCCCGAGTGCCAGGAGGATCATGGCACATCCTCCGTCCCTTCCCACAGGTAGAACCGGTGGAGGCGGTTGTGGTACTCCTCCAGCGTCGAGTCGATCCCAACAGTCAGGATCGCCGTCAGGATGACGAGGATGATCAGGTCGATGACGATCAGGAACTCGATGATGAACGGGAGCTCGGTTACAAACATCCCGAACAGGAGGACCCCGTTCTCCATGGTGAGATACCCGAGGACCTTCGTTATCGCCCGTTTCCGGCTGAACGTGACCATCATGCCCATGAGCACGAGCGAGAGGCCCACGACTGCGCCGAAGAAGAAGAGCGTCGGTTTCCCCGAAACGTTTGGCATGATGCTGGAGAGCGCCATGTAGATGACGAGCATGAGCGCCATGGAGAGAAAGAGCGATGTTGTAGGATTGAGGTAGTGGAACTCGATATCGCGCTTGATCCGGATCCGTTCCTGGATGGTAGCAATGAAGTACGGGATGATGAGGACCTTGCTTGCAAAGGTGACGAGCGCGATCCCGAGAAGGACGACCGCCCCCTCAATGGTGTACAGGCACAGGGCTATCCCGACAAGGGTTGCCGACTGGAGGGCGTAGACCGAGACGAGCGAGAGGAGGTTTCTCGTGGAGATGATGTATGCTGCCGTGATAATGACGCCGGCGAACAGGATCCGGATGATACTTTCGACAAGAGCCGCGTCCATCATGCAAACACCTCGATGATGATCGTCAGGGTTGAGAAGAAGAATGCCATGACAAACAATGACGGGAGCCGGAAGAACCGCATCTTTGCCATCGATGACTCGAAGATCCCGACGATCCCGCTGAGCACGGCCCCCTTGATGAGGAAGAGGAGGAGTGCGGCGAGCACCCCGGCAACGGAGAATGTCGTTACGAGACCGAACGGCAGGACGAGGTTGATGAGGAGGGCGGACAGGACGGTGAACTTGACCGCCGCCGCAAGCTCCATCAGTGCGAGGTTCTTTCCGGAGAGTTCGAGGATCATCCCTTCATGGATCATCGTCAGTTCAAGGTGCGTCTCCGGGTTGTCGATCGGTATCCGTGCGGTCTCGACAATCAGGATGATGAAGAGCGAGATTGCCAGCAGGATGAGCGTTGGCGTGACCGGAAAGGCGGAGGCTGCGCTGATAACGAACATATCGAAGATGTTGAGGGATGCAAAGACGAATGCGAGCGCGGCAAAGACAATGATCGTCACCGGCTCGATGACCGCGGCAAGGCTCATCTCCCGGGAGCTGCCCATCCCGCCGAACGGGCTCCCGGCATCGAGCCCGGTGAGGGCCATGAAGAACCGGGCGAGCGCGAAGAGGTAGAGAAAGAGGATGATGTTCCCGATCCCGCCGACAGGTGCCGGGACGTACGCAAGCGGGACAAAGAGCGCGGCAACAAGGATGGCGGCGAGAGTGATGGAGGGGGCAACCCGGGTCACCCGCGAGGAATTCGGTGAATAGATCACCTCTTTCCGGAACAATTTTGCCAGGTTTGCATACGTCTGGAAGGGGGACGGCCCCTGCCGGCCCTGCGTCCATGCCTTGACTTTCTTAATCAGGCTCATGTACAGGGGAGCGATCGCAAGAACTGCGAGCGTATTGATGGCACTGTACGCAACAAATTCACCGTTCATGCAGACCACCCGAGAAAGACGATGATGGCGACAACGGTCACAAAGACGTAGAGCAGGTAGGTATCGAGGCACCCGTTCTGGAACCGGGCGATCGCTGCCGAGGTCCGGCACGCAGCCTTTGCGATGGGGATATAGAGGTACTCCTCGAAGACTTTTATGAGGTCTATGCCGGCAATGCCGTCGGAGAAAAGGCATTCTTTCGCGTCATAAAAGTGCCGGACGTTCTTCTTTTTTGTGCGGTAGACCGATGAGAAGATCGTGACGATGGGCTCGGAGAACCCGAATCCCGTGTATTCCGATCCGGGTTTCTGGGCAGATGCCCCGCAGCCCCATGTCGGGCTCACCCGGTGTGCATGCGGGGTGGTGAAGTACAGGAAACCATAAACGAGCACCGTTGTGCCGCAGAGGAGGACGCCGACAAGGAACATGTCGGGGAGGGGGAGGTTAAACCCTGCAAGCGAGAAGATCTGGAACGAAAAGATACCGAGAATGATGCAGCCGGCGGCAAGGATCGCCGGCCCGACGATCATCAGGGATGATACCTCCGTTGCATCTTCACTCTCCGGGGACCGGGGGAGGGCAAGGAAGACAGAACCGAAGGCCTTGACAAAGCATGCAGCAGAGAGTGCGCTTGTCAGGGCGAAGAGGGCGAGCGTTACAAACAGGAGCACTTTTACGAACGGGTCGACGAGGGGGATCGAGGAGAACATCGCGACAAAGATCATCAGTTCGCTCACGAATCCGTTGAGCGGCGGGAGGGCGGCGATCGCGGCAGCCCCAATAAAGAAAAGCGCCGAGGTGTACGGCATCCTGCGGGCAAGACCGCCCATATGTTCGATATCGCGGGTATGGGTGGCGTGGACGACGGATCCCGAAGAGAGGAAGAGGAGGCTCTTGAAGAGCGCGTGGTTCAGGGAGTGGAAGAGCGCCCCCAGGAGGCTGAGGGTCGCAAGTGCCGGAAGGTTCAGCGCGTTAAGGATCACAGAAAGCCCGATGCCGATGAAGATGATCCCGACATTCTCGATGCTGCTGCAGGCGAGCATCCCCTTGATATCGTGCTCTTTCAGTGCGTAGATGATCCCGAGGACCGCCGATACTGTGCCCGCGGCGAGGATGAGTACCCCCCACCAGAACTCCGGGGCGAAAACGTCAAGGAGGAAACGGATAAGCCCGTATACGGCCACCTTCAGCATCACGCCGGACATGAGCGCCGAGATCGGGGATGGGCTCGCCGGGTGGGCGTAGGGGAGCCACTTGTGGAAGGGGATTATCCCTGCCTTTATCGAGAAGCCGGTGAAGAGGGCGAGGAATGCGGGGAGGATGAGCGGTGACGAGGAGAGGATGATGGGGGAGATCGCAAACGACCCTGTCCCGGCAAACAGCGCGATGATGCCGAGAAACACGAACAGGGTCGAGAGCTGGGTCATGATGAAGTAAAAGACCCCCGCCCTCCGGGTCTCCTCGTTCGCATACTCGTACATCACGAGGAAGAACGAAGAGGCGGCCATCAGTTCCCAGAAGAAGACGAACGAAACGGTTGTTGCCGATGCGACAACGAGCACCATCGCAAGAATGAAGAGGTTCATTGCGCCACAGAGCACGTTCCTCCGTCCGTTCCCGGACAGGTGGTCGAAGTATTCCACCGAATAGACTGCAACACAACCCGAGATACCTGCAATGAGGAGCGTGAAGAAAGCGGCAAGGCGGTCGAGCGAAAAGACGATCCCGATCGCGGGAGTGGGCTGGCAGAGGAAGATGGTAACCGGGTCTCCGTCCAGGAGAACAATAAGGGAAGCCGCGGCTAGGGCGAGTGAGGAGAGGGCCGTGCACGCAAGAGACAGTATCCTGACGGACCGCATGTCGCGGCCTGCTGCCGCAAGAGGTGCAAGTATCCCGATGACCAGCACAAGGAGCGCAGCAGATAAAAGGAAGGGCACCATTCAGCTCATCCCCGTCCCGGTGAACCCCGCACCGGGCTGTTCCGGCCATGCCGTCTTTATGTCCAGTTTCGCGATTACGGTTCCTGCCACGTCAGTCACCCGCGGAAATGACGCCTGCCGGGGGATCCCGCT
>ENA-UOWG01000491-UOWG01000491.1-activated-sludge-metagenome-genome-assembly--contig:-NODE-491-length-51969-cov-13.207747_pt1 | contig 51969 bp, 42 predicted proteins | sample MGYA00238147_ERZ761563 | MGnify/ENA primary metagenome ERZ761563 (study PRJEB28884, sample SAMN05720216) | anaerobic digester metagenome | isolation source: active sludge of municipal...
GATTCCCCGCCACGTTGGTGAGCACCATCGTCTCGAACATATTGTCCTTCAACGTACCATCTCCTGCACGTTGGCGCAGCCCACCAGCCGATTCAGTGCCAGGGGCGTTCCCTGGCTGATCAGCTTGGACCCCGGCTCTAGTTTGAACCCGCAAGCCCCTCGCACCCCCACCGATACCCCGTTGCCCAACTCCAACACCGCGCCGTCGATGTCCATGCAATCGACCACGTAATCCAGCGGCACATAGTGGTATCCCAGATCGGGTTTGTCCATGTCCCGCGCCGCCAGACGATTCGAAAACGACCCCCTCGATGCCATCCCCAAGGCCGGAGGCTCGAACCCCGGCAGCCGCTCCAGCACCGGCATCAACGACCCGTAATCCACCGACTCGAATAGCACCGTCCGCGCCGCGCCTTCGGACGTTTCCAGGATCATCCAACGCTTGGCCACAATCGGCGCCCCCGCCAGCTCCACGGCCCCCGCGCTCCCAAACGCAAACGCCCGCCCCCGGCTGATCCGAAACGTCCCGAAGTCCAGCTCCTCGTCCACGCCGTCCGGCTCGGCCAGCCGCGCCCGCAGATCCGGATCCGTCACCGCCCACACCGGCTCGATCCTTTTGACCGGCGCCGGCGCTTCCAGAAACTCCGTCAGCACCTCCAGCCGCGCCGTCTCGCTGGGCAATCCCCACCGCTCCGGCGGCGGCGGCGCTTCCCACAGCACCACGTCCTGTGAGAGCCCCCGCTTCCTCCACGTGTAGATGATGCTGCCCGACACTGTGTCGAAGGCGTCCGGATACACCACCTGGTTGGGCGGCACCACCTCCCCCAGGCTCTCCTTGACCGTCGCGATGATCGCGTCCTGACCGCTGACCGGATCGTAATACGCCAGCCCCAGCGGCCGGCTCCGCAGCCGCACCCCATCGACCGTGCCCAGATCGATCGTCCCCTCCGGCGCCAGCAGGTTCCGCGCGAAAATCACCGCCTGCTGGCCCTGCCGGGCCACCGCTCCCCCCGCGTAAAGCTCGATCTGCTCGACCGCCGCTCGCCACTGGCCCTGGTCCCAATAGTTCAACCCCGTCTCCAGTTGCGTGTAGGTTGAAGCCCGCGACGCTGCCACACCCTCCGGATTCAGCTCCCATCGCGTGGATTGAATCACCTGATGGTGCGGACCCCGCTCGAGGATTGCCTCCTGAGGCGGCGGCATGGGTTGACCCCAGAGCCTCGGCACGAGGAAAACGGCGGCTAGAAATCCGATCCGACGACACATGGGTACTCTGTTGAGGTTGAGGGTCCTTGCCAGCACATCCTCCGGTCAGCCCGGAACCGCCGGGCTTCCGGCCGGCAGAAACCACACTGCCACGCCACTCGCGCCGACGATCCTGCCGAAAATGATTGCATGTTCAGCCTCGCATCCGATCCGCGGTTGTCAAGGGAGAACCCAAATGATCCTGCCTGATATCGACGATGAGCCAATGGACTGCCCACAGCCTGACAGTTCGGCCCAACCGCTTGGCCCTTGCCCGCTACGCACCCAGCCAGTTGCCAACTCGGCGCCGGGCGGTAGAGCGGCTAGAGTGTGCGCGGTTCGCCCGTCGCCTCCGCACCACACTGTCAATAGTCAATGGCTGAACCCATTGCGAGGGTTCGATTCCATTCGCCCGATCCAAACTTCGAAAACACAGTAAAATCAGGCACTTGCAGTGTTTCTGCCCTTCGAACAAACCGCTGCTGCTAACAACTTTCCCGAAGTTGAGGGTTGTTTGCCGACGTGTTGAGGGTGCCGAGAGGACAGCATCTCCAAGCGAGCCGCGCGCGAGGGGGGCATCCGGCAGAATCGAAGGGCCTCGGGGTGCCCGGGGCGCTGCTGGCAGGGCTCCGGCCCGTGGAGGCGGACCGGATCCAATGGTCCGACATCCGCCTCGACACCGGAACGGTGACGGTGGACGCGGCGTCCAAGGTGCGCCAGCGGCGGATCCTCCATTGAATGCTCTCGGCGCGCGAGTGGATGAAGCTCGCGCTGAAACAGGCAACATGAGCATAGTGGGCGGACTTGAGGAATGGGGGTGTGGTCGCGACCACCTCCCGCCGATAGGACACGCTCATTTGTCAATTATTTAGACCCCATTGTTTTTTCGCGGTGCACAGGCGGGTTGTTCACGGCGTCGACCGGCAACCCCTGCCCTTGACGCGCAACCTGGCAGTGGCTAAGAAGACGTATCGGTTGGAGATACCGTCCTCGGCCTGTTGCGATGGGACGGCGTGTGCCAGCCGGCTCTTGCTGGCGAGTGGAACTATGCCGACATACGAATACGAGTGTCAGAAATGCGGTCATCGGTTCGAGATCTTTCAGCCGATCACCGCCGCGCCGCTGCAATCCTGCCCGCAGGATCTTTGCGGCCGCAAGAAATGGGGCAAAGGGAAGGTCAAACGCCTGGTCGGGGCTGGGGCGGGGCTGCTGTTCAAGGGCAGCGGCTTTTACATCACCGATTACCGAAGCGACAGCTACAAGTCGGCTGCCAAGAAGGAAACCGAGGCTGCGCGGGCTCCCGGGCCGGCGGCGGGCGAATCGAAGTCTGGCGAGTCCAAAAGCCCCTCGACCGGCTCCGCCGGAACCGCTGCCAAAGGCGCGGCAGGGGCAGCCAAATCCGCTTGTCAACCGGCTCGCGGGCACTAATGTTCGGATGTGAAGCCGATGCGGGATGCACCGGCGCGAGTGGATGCCATGATCGAGCTGATTCAGTTTCCTTGGAGCCCATATTGTCTGGTTATACGCCGCATCCTCGAGTACGCGGGGGGGGCCTTTCGGCTGGTGAACATTCCGCCGGGGGATCGCTCGCTGGTCTGGCGGCTGACTCGCCAGCGCTACTACGAGGTCCCGATTCTGCGCGAGGGCCGGACGGTCGTGTTCGAGACCGGCGAGGACTCCCAGGTGATCGCCAAGTACATCGAGAGCCGGCTGGGCCTGGGCCTGTTCCCGCGCGAGTGGGAAGGGATCCAGGCCCTGCTGTGGCGATATTTCGAGAGCGATATCGAGTCGGCCGCGTTCAAGCTCAACGACGCGTATTACGAGGAGTTCGTCCCGCGCGCGGAGCGCCTGTCCTACCTGCGGCACAAGGAGCGGAAGTTCGGCCGGGGCTGTGTCGCGCAATGGCGCCAGCAGAAGGAGGACCTTCTGGCGGAGCTGGCGCAGCGGCTGGCGCCCTGCGAACAGATGCTGGCGCATCGGCCCTTCCTGCTGGGGGACCGGCCGGTGTTTGCCGACTTCGATCTGTATGGCATGCTCGCCAACTTCCTTTACTCGGGGCATTACCGATTGCCAGCCGCTCATGCGCGTCTCCAGATCTGGTATGCGCTGATGGCGTCCATCCGGCATCCCGGTGCTGCGATGGGCCGCCGCCGGAGATCGGCCCGCGTCTGAAGACAGCCGATCTTCATCCCTGTCGCATGGGCGCCGATGACGGGTGATCCGCTGCGTTGCAGCCATGAGCGCAAAGAATTACATCCTGGACACGAACGTCCTGCTGCATGATCCCAATTCGCTCCTGAGCTTCCAGGAGCACAACGTGCTGATTCCGATCGAGGTGATCGAGGAGATCGACCGATTCAAGCGGCAGGGGACGGATCTGGGCCAGAACGCGCGGAGCGTGTCGCGCACCCTGGACGGCCTGCGGCATCAAGGGCGGTTGATCGAGGGGGTGGCGCTGCCCCAGCAAGGCCGGCTGCGGGTCGTCTGCCGCCAGGCTCCCAACGGCAGCGGCCCGCTCTCCGACGCCCATCAGACGGTCGACAGCCGGATTATCGCGCTGGCCCTCGAAATCCAGAAGGACGATCCGTCGATCCCCACCATCCTGGTGACCAAGGACATCAACCTGCGGATCAAGGCGGATGCGGTGGGATTGGCTGCCGAGGATTACGAGACCGACCGCGTCCTGCTCCAGGATTTGTATACGGGGATGTTCGAGCGGAGCCTGAGCGCCGAGGAGATCGCCCGGTTCCGTCAGGAGGGCTTCTGGCTGCTGCCGGAGGACGGCGCGCACTATCCCAACGCCTACTGCACGATCACCGAGGCGGGCCATCCCAAGCGGACCTTGCTGTCGAAAATCGACGCCACCGGGAGGCGGCTGACGCCGATCCTCGAGTGCCGGGAGGGAATCTGGGGGATCAAACCGCGGAATCGGGAGCAGCATTTCGCCTTCGACGCCCTGCTGGACGAGAAGGTGCGGCTGGTCACGTTGATGGGCAAGGCCGGCACGGGCAAGACCCTGCTGGCGCTGGCCGCCGCCTTGAAACGAACCGTCCAGGACCGGGAGTATCGCCGCGTGGTGGTGGCGCGCCCCACGGTCTCGATGGGGCGCGAGATCGGTTTCCTGCCCGGGACGCTCGAGGAGAAGCTCCAGCCCTGGATGCAGCCCATCCACGACGCTCTCGAGCTGCTGGGCGACCTGAACATGGGCCATGAACACCGGCGGACGGCCGAGCTGATGCGTGCGGGAACCATCGTGGTCGAGGCGCTCAGCTACATCCGCGGGCGCAGCATTGCCAACCAGTTCATCATCATCGACGAGGCCCAGAACCTGACCCCCCTCGAGGTGAAGACCATCATCACCCGCGTCGGCCATGGCTCGAAGATCGTGTTCACCGGGGACCCCTACCAGATCGACAATCCTTACGTCGATTCCAGCTCGAACGGATTCAACTACCTGGTCAACCGCTTCCGCGCCGAGCCGCTGGCGGCCCACATCGAGCTCCAGAAAGGCGAGCGCTCCGAGCTGGCCGAGCTGGCGGCGAACCTGCTGTAGTCAGGGCTTTGCCAGGAACCGGTCCCGATCGATGTGGTAGCGCTCGAGGACGCGGCGGGTGGCGGCCGGGGCGGCATCGGCATCGAGGACCATTCTCTGGAGGGCCTCGCCGGGGCAGAACTCGATCCGGTGGAATCCGTTCATCGGACGATCGAAGGCCTCGACCAGGTCGGCCAGGCGCGTGATGAGCCGGCCGTTGACGCGATCGACGGTGAGGAACCGATAGTCCTGGTAGCCGAGGTTGTACGGATCAGGCAGGATGATCGACAGCGCCACCAGGCTGGGCCGCTCCGGCGTCGGCTTCTGGTAGCCGTAATAGACCATGCGGAAGGGCGCCTTGCGGCGCCAGTTCGATCCCCACGAGCGCAAATAGGGCTCGTTCAGCGGCATGAACACCAGGCCGCCTATCAGCAGGTACTCCGGCGGCTGGTCGAAAATCTGTTCCGGCAACAGCTCGATCCGGTAATCGGCGCGCGGCAGGCGGTATTGGATCTGCCGCTCCTGGCCGTCCCGCAGCACGGTCAGGTCCAGCGTGTCGCCCGCCCATCGGCCCCGGCATGCCAGGTTTTCGAGAGACAGGCGCCCGTAGTCGGGATCGATGTAATCCCCTTCCGTGTCGATGTCGAAGCCGTCGATCTTGAGAATGACATCGCGCGATCGCAGGGGGCGCTCGATGCCGGTGGATCCGATGGAATCGATCACGACAACCCCGCGAGGGGGCTCCTCGAGCCGCAGATGCTTGAGGATCTGGGGATTTTCGGGCTTGGTCCAGACGAAATCGAAGAAGCCCAGGCCGGGGAACCGGCCCTGGGCGCTGGCCTCGAGGATGGGCCGAGCGAACGGGGCGGGCAGCACCGCGATGTGGTTCCCGTCTTGGGAGACCGTCAGGCCCAGCAGCCGATCGTTGCGGACCACCGCCTCGGCCCAGCCCGCCCCGGTGATCTCCGAGTTCAAATCCAGATGCAGGTGCTCGATGAGGCCGAGCTTGCTCTTGCGGACAACCAGGCGATCGATCTCGCCCGGCCGGGACTCGATCCGTCCGTTGCGCCACCGGACGATCTGGACGCCGCCTTCGGAGGGGATGAGTTCCGACCATCCGACGGGCACGAGCCCGTCCCAGAAGGCGGGATCGGCCACGCTCACCAGCGCGAGGTTGGCGTAGTAATCGATCCACTCGAGGCGCGCGTCGTGCCAGGCGCCGCGCCCGCCTCGCTGCAGGCGGAGGACCGTGTGGTCGTTGAGGAACTCCGCTGTGGTGAGCGCCTGCCGTCCTGGGATGGCGACGGCGGTCTTCTGGAACATCTCGGTCCGCTGGTTCCAGGGCTGGAGGTAATCGTACTGCTTGCGCGTCACCTCGAGGGTGGCCAGCGAAGAAGCCCAGCGGTCGGCGGCGGTCGCCCCCCTCGCGCCCCCTGCCGCGCCCACCGCGCCGGCCAGTGCCAAACCGCCGATCAGTTGCGTCCATTTCATAAGCGTCGATCCTGCGAAATGCCATAAGTCCGGAGGATGTCGGGCTGGGCCCTTCGCGCCTCGGTCCGGTCCAGGCACTCGAACAGATTCCCCGTGATGAACTCGATGACGTCCGACTCCTCGCGGTTCTCGTCGAACGCGCGCACGGCATCCGCCATGGATTCGATCCGGACGCCGTTGATCCGGTCGACGAGGGCGCGCGCGCGCACGCTGAGATTGGCATTGACCGGATGGCTCAGCGTGGTTGCGAGAACGACGGGCTCCGGCCGCCACTGGTCCGGCTTCTCCTGGCGGCGATAGCGCAGCTCGTAAATGAGCTCGGCGCTGGCCTCGTCCGCCCAGTTCGGGCCGAAGGTCTCGAGGTAGTCGCGGCTGAGGGGGGTGAACACCAGTCCGCCGTGGATCAGGTACTTGGGCGGGACAAACTGGTTGCCCTCGTTGCGGTCGTCGGTGAAGTTGTGCAGGGGCAGGGACAGCTTCAACTCCCGGCCCTCGCGCCAGATGGTCACCGGGATGCTCTCGCCGTGCTGCGCCTCGCTGAAAACGACCGCGGCCGAGAGCCGGTTGCCCTGGTACAGGATGGCGCTGTCGCTCCCGACCCAATAGGTGCCGGCCCGGAGCAGGATATCGTCCTCATGGAGCACCGGCTCCGCGGATCGGTTCGGCCGGATGAAGTCGATCCGTGCGCCCAGGTCGTTGTCCGGCAGATCGAGAAACCGGCGATAGGCCGGATTCTGCAGCGGCACCGCCCGGATGCCCGCGAGCGGGAAGCCATTGTAGAGCCCGTCCTCGAGGTCCTTCAACACATGGCGCGCCAGCATGGGCGGAATGAAAAACCCGGTGTTCTCGAGGCCCGGGATCCCCATGAAGGCCACTCCCACAACCTTGTCATCCTGAATCACCGGCCCGCCGCTGTTGCCGGGATTGATGGCCGCATCCGTCTGCACCGCCAGAAAGGCACGGTTGCCAATGTGGATATACGGCTGCAGCTCGATGCGCGACACCACCCCGCGCGTGTAGGAGATCTGCTCGCCCCCCGCCGGGTATCCGTAGGTGACGACGGTCGAGCGCACCTTGGGGAGATCGCCGAACTCGAGCGGCTCCAGCCCCTCGAAAAATGCCGGGTCCGCCACCTCGAGCAAGGCCAGATCGCAATCGTGCGCGACGCAAACGGCCCGGGCCATGTAAGGGCGGGGGTCCTGATACCTTCGCACCATCAGCTGCCGGGCCCAGCTCACCACGTGCGCGTTGGACATGATCCGGCGGCCTGCGATGACAAAGCCCGACCCCGATGACCGCTCGACCGGGTGCCACCGCCACGGCGCATCCCAGACCGGCGCCTGGGTGAAAGCGGATATCTGGACCACCGATTTCTCGGGATCGGCGCCGGCGGCGCCGGTCGCCAGAACCGCCGCCAGACCGAGCAGTAACATGCGCTTAGACACGGCTGGATACTGGACGCCGCCGCCCCCCGGGTCAAGCCGCGCCGCGGGCCGGGGGCCCCGCTCGCCGCGCGGCGCCCGGCGCTACCGGGACGCGACGGATGGCCCGGCGCCCCGGAGGCCGGCCGCCATCGCCTCCACGCGGCTCACCAGGAGATCTTCGATGCTACCGCGGAATGGGCCGTAGAATCCGTAGTAGATGAGCGAGGACTCGGTTTCATACCCGCCCTCCTTGATGAGGCGCGCCGACGGGATGTAACAAGGTGTCTCGTAGGCGTAGCCGATGGTCCATGGATGGTCTGCGGCCAGCAGCCGCTTCAGCCGGCGCGAGTAGTCCACGACGACCTCTCCGGCCATGAGAACGAACGTGAGATCGTCGCCGATCCGCACGACGGACAAAGGCAGCTTCACGGAGCGGGGGAGCGGCTGGCCGGCGTCCATGCGTTTCAGATACGACTCGGCGCGGAGCCTGACGTGGACGTTCTTGTCCTGGGCGTCCTTCTCGAGCTGCTCGCGGCCGGGCGGATCGACCAACGGCAGCTCGACCTCTTCGAACGCCGCCCTGAACCCGCCCTGCACCGGGCGCATCGGGCGATCGAGCACGCCGATGACCGCCCCGGCGAGCTCGAGCCCGTGGCGCCGGGCATCCATCAGCGGGCCGCGCGGGTAGGGATCGGCATCCGCGCCCATGCCGGTCAGAAACATTGCCGTGGCGCCGGGCTGAACGGCCTCGATGTGCTGGCGCGCATAGGCCATGTACTCGCCCGACACCACGTACCAATCGTCTCCGCCCCGGACGGTGGTGCCATGGCAGGCGTAGCCGAACAGAACGGCGCGCACCGCGCCGTTGGTCCCGCGCACCCGCATCACGGGCACATCCCAGTCGGCCGGGCCGTCCGGATTGTTGCCGAAGACAACCGTGTCGCCCTGATACACCCGGCGGTTCATGGCGAAGGCGGCGCGTCCCACGCCATGCTCGAGCAGGGACGGCTGGAGGTCGCCCAGCGCCGCTCCCACGACGTCCACCAGGGCCGACTTCAGGAGGCGCGTGTATGCCGCGATCCTCTCGCGATCGGCCGGCGTGGGCTGGCTCATTTCCGTCAGCGTGTCCTCGACGACCGGGGCCGAGTGCGTGTGGCTTGTGACAACCGCCACCGCCCCCCGTCCGAGCTGGAAGTTGCGCGCATACTCCTCGAGCACCGGCGCCATGAAAGCGCCGCTGACCTCGCAGTTGTCGAGCGACACGAAGACGAACCGCTCGCCGCTCGGATTCCGCAGCGCCATCGCCTGGACCCAGAGCCGGTGATCGATCTGATCCGCCGGACGATTTCGGCCCGCGTAGCCTGAGAGCCGGATCGGCGTCGCGGGGGTGATGTCGCGTGCGGCGAGGCCGACCTCGATGGCCGGGACCTCGCCAGCCCCGCCTCGAGCCGGGATCGCCCCCAGCGCCGCCAGCACCAGCCCGTACCCCAATGGCATCCAAATCGAGCGCATATTCGTTTCCAATGGATTCGGTTTCAGTTGACTCTGTCCAGTCTACCCTCGATCCTGCCCCCCCCGCAATTCGTTTTCCCGTGCTCGAGTGCGATCGTCGGCGCCGGTTCAGCGACTGTCCATCGGCGCGCTGCAGGCGCCCATGCCTGCGAATCCCGGCGACACCGGTGCCCCACGGGCTCCCGCGAAAATTTTTCCCCCAAAAACGCAAATTCAAGCCATAGTAATCCCATGATCGAACCGACGTGCATTCCGACGCTCGAGAGGATCGAGAGCCGCCTGCGCAGCCAGCCGGATCAGCATCTGGAGTTCCTGGCGCACCGGGAGCTGATCGAGCGCATTTTGGAGCTGGCAGCGCGCAAGCGCGTCCTGATCCTCGGCCACAACTACATGGCGCCGCTCGTCTACAACCTGTCCGGGGAGCGGGAGCGGGGCGATTCGCTGGCGTTGAGCCGGCGCGCCGCCCAATCGGATGCGCCCATCATCCTCTTCGACGGCGTCCTTTTCATGGCGGAGACCGCCAAGATCCTGAACCCGGAAAAGAAGGTGCTGATCGCCGATCCGACGGCCGGGTGCAGCCTGACCGAGCCGTTCACCGCCGAGGACATCCGCGAGTATCGCGGCCTGTATCCGGGCTCGCCCGTCGTCACCTACATCAACAGCTCGGCCGAGATCAAGGCCGAGTCGGATTACATCTGCACGTCGGCGAACGCGGCGCGGGTGATTCGACATGCGGCCGCGGAGCATCGGACGCGGCGGGTGATCTTCTTCCCGGACTCGCTCATGGGGGCCAACCTCCAGCAGGAGCTGGTCCGCTCGGGTTCGGACATCGAGCTCGAGTATCCCGGGCGCCGCGACCGCCGGTTCGGGCGGTGCGAGGTGCACGAGCAGTTCACGGCCCGGCATCTGCGCGAGATCCGCCTCCAGCACCGGCTCCCCCGCGGCGGGCCGGACAGCGCGGTCATGGTCCACTGGGAATGCCCGCCCGAGGTCCTCGCCGAGGCCGATTTCCACGGCAGCACGTCCGACATGGCGCGCGCTGTGCGCGAGCATCCGGAGTGGAAACGGATCTACCTGGCCACCGAATGCGAGATGGCCGCCAACCTGGCCTCCGAGTTCCCGGAGGTCGAGTTCATCCGCTCCTGCTCCTTCTTCTGCCGTCACATGCGCAAGATCACCCTCGAGAAGATCGCCGCAAGCCTCGAACAGGAGGTGTTCGAGGTGACCGTCCCGGAGCCTGTCCGGCATCGGGCCCGGCTCGCGATCGATCGCATGCTGGCCATTCCCTGAGCGATGGAATGCTTGTCATCGAAGGTCGCCGGCGTATGATTCCACCCCGTGAAGGCGAAATCCAACCTGGCGCTGCCGGTCCTGCTGATGGCGGTGTTCGCTCTGTCCCGCTGGCCCGGCCTGATGCCAGAGAATTTCAGCGCCGCCTACGCGCTGGCGTTTTGCGCCGGGGTCTATTTCCCGATCCGCCTGGCATGGTGGCTCCCGCTGCTGACGCTGGCGCTGACGGATGGAGCGATCAATGCGTTTTACGGTGAGGCGGCGGGGGGCTCTCTTGGGGCGATGATCTGGTGGCTGGCGCCCAACTACGCCGCCTACGCGCTTCTGATTGGTCTCGGGCGCCAGTTCAACGGTCGCGCGTCCTGGCTGAGCCTGCTCGGCGGCGGCCTCATGGGTGCGATCCTCTTCTACCTGATCACCAACACCGGCGCCTGGCTCCAGAATCCCGAGTATCCCAAGTCGTTGGCGGGCTGGATCCAGGCGCTCACCGTGGGCACGCCGGGCTGGCCGCACACGTGGGAGTTTTTCCGTAATACGCTCCTGAGCGGCGGCCTGTTTACGGGCCTCTTCGCCGGCGCCATGAAGGCTAGCGAAGCGCTCGATACTGCCGAAGACGAGGAGCCCGCCGCCGAGCCCGAAGAAGCCGAGCCCGACCAGTCCAAAGCCTGATCCCCCAACGAGGGAGCCCGCTCTGAACCCTGTGTGGAAGCGCTTTCGAGTCGCCGTTTGCTGGACCGCGTGCCTTGCCAAAGCCGCGGCCGCCGCCATGGCTGTCGGGCCCGCCGGTGTCGCCCAAGACGCTGAGGCGCCCGCCCTCTCGATCGCATCCGATCCTCGGCCCCGGACCGCGGCGGCCTGGCCCCGCCACGTCATCGACAACGCCTCGCGCGGCGCCGATGGCATCCGCCTGGGCGACATGAACGCCGATGGCTATCCGGATATCATCACCGGGTGGGAACAAGGCGGGCAAGTCCGCGTGGCGGTCAATCCGGGGCCGGGGGGCGCCCGGACGCCCTGGCCCACGCTCGATGCGGGCCGCGCGCCGGATGTCGAGGACGCCGCATGGGTGGATTTGGACGGCGATGGCTGCCTGGACGCCATCAGCTGTTCGGAGGGCGCCACTCGCCGCATGTCTGTTCATTGGGGAATTCCGGGAGCCGCGGGGCCGCAGGATGCGCCCGGCCGCCCCGGCGCACGCACACATGGATCCTCGGCGAATCGCTTTCGATGGCGGCCAGACGAACCGGCGGGCACGATTCCCGCAACCGCCTGGCGGACCGAAGTGCTGCCCCCGGCGGCGGGGGTGATGATGTGGATGTTCTGCGCGCCCATGGACGTGGACGGCCGGTGGGGCATCGACCTCGTGGCCGGGGGCAAGGGCAAGGGCGCCGCCCTGGGCTGGTGGGCAGCCCCGCCCAATCCGCGCGCGCTCGATCGATGGACCTGGCATCCGTGGCGTCCCGCGGGCTGGATCATGACCGTGCGCCCGATCGACATGGATGGCGACGGCGACCTGGACGTCCTGTTTTCGGACCGGAAAGGCGAGCGCCGGGGCTGTTACTGGCTCGAGAATCCCGCTCCCGCCGATCCCCTCGAACCGGTCTGGCGCGAACATCCGATTGGCGGCGCCGATCGCGAGGTGATGTTCATCGACGTGGCCGACCTGGACGGCGATGGCAAGGAGGATGTCCTGGCGGCAGCCAAGCCGCGGTTGATCATGTTCCTCAGGCGGTTGACGGCCGATGGCAGGCAGTGGCTCGAGCATCCCATCGAGGTCCCGGCGGATGCTGGCACCGCCAAGGCTGTCGCGGCGGGTGACCTTGATCAGGATGGCCGCCTGGACCTCGTCTTCACCACCGAGGGATCCACCGGCGGGCGCCACGGGGTCATGGCGCTCGAGCCCCGCCCGTCCGCACTGGATGGCGGCTGGGATGCCCGCACGATCAGCGGGGTCGATGGCATCAAGCACGACCTGGTCCGATTGCTGGACCTGGACGGCGATGGCGACCTGGACGTCCTGACATGCGAGGAAACCCGCAACCTGGGCGTCATCTGGTACGAGAATCCAGCCGTCCGACGGCCGGGCTGGCCCGATGGGCGCGACTGATCCCATCCCGAGCAGGATGCGGAATCACTCGGTGATGCAGGAGGGCTTTTTCCCGAGGGCGCTGCGCCTGGCCAGAGCGCGCAGGATCGCGTCCATGATGTCATCGAGATGCCGGGCGATGTCCTCGGCCAGAAAACGCAGCACGAAATAACCATTCTCCTGGAGGAGGACGTCCTTGCGCCGGTCGCGGCGATAGGCCTCGGCATCCGCCAGGTGCTGGGCGCCGTCCAGCTCGATCGCCAGCCGTGATTCTTCGTCCAGCAGGTCGACCTCCATCTGGCCGTGCATGTCGAACGGGATGGGCAGTGTCCGATTCAGCTGGAACCGGCCGGCGGTTCCCGCCAGCGATTCGAGGCGGCGGAACAGGAACGCCTCGGAGGCGCTCCGAGCCTGGCCGGCTCCCGCGGCATCCGGCAAGGGCTCGCGCGCCGCATGGACGAACAGGTTCGCCAGGGGCACATCGACGCCGTCTCGGACCAGCCGTCGCACGCTGGCCGCATAGTCGCGCTTCCATGCCGGATCGATCGGGAGCGGCACCTCGCAGGGCCAGCCCGGGACGGCGCTCGCCGGCAGGAGAATGGTGTAGCCCGCCGCCTCATACCCCCGGCATCGCCGGTCGAACATCCGCGCCAGCATGGGGACGTCGAGATCCGCATAGTCATACACGCGGGCCTCGCGCTTGCCCTCGTGGAGCCGATGAAGGCGGCCCACATATTGGGCGATCGTCCCCCGCCAGGAGACCGGCATCGTCAGAAACAGCGTGTCGAGGCGCGCGTCGTCGAAGCCTTCGCCGATATATTTCCCGGTGGCGATCAGGACTCGGCCGATCGGATCCCCCTCTGCCATGGCCTCGGCAGCCGCCCGGAGCTGCTTCCGACCCATGCCCCCCTGGAGCACGATCACCCGGGGGACCGCGCCCGACAGCCGCTCCGCCAGGAGCTGCACATGGCTCGTCCGCTCGGTCAGGACCAGCGGGAACCGGCCCTCGCGCACCGCCTCGATCACATCGCCGCAAATCGTTCGGTTCCGATCCTGGTCTGCGGCCAGGGCATCGCAGAGCTGGCTGAACTCGATTCGCGGATCCGGATCTGCCGGGCCGCCCGGACGAAAGCCGGTTGGCCGAACGCGAACGAGGTGGGCGAACGGCTGGGCCAAGGCCTGCTGCCGGGCATCGACCCGATACCGCACGGGCCCGCATTGCATGAGAATGATCGGGTGATGGCCGTCCTTGCGGGTGACGGTGGCCGACAGGCCGGTCACAAATCTGGCTTTGGCGCTGCGGGCGACCTGCTCGAAGCTCCACGCCGAAAGATGATGGCACTCGTCCACCACCAGGTGCCCGTAGGCCCCCACCTGATCGCTGACCTCCCCTCGGCGAACCAGGCTCTGGATGATGGCGACGTCCAGCAATCCTGTGATCCTCCTCCGCCCGGCGCCGATTTGCCCCACGTCTTTCGGGGCCAATCCAAGGAACCCGGCCAGCCGCTCGATCCATTGCTCGAGCAGTTGACGCCGATGCACCAGAACCAGTGTGCTCACCTTCCGCTCCGCGATCAGCCAGGCGGCGATCGCGGTCTTGCCGAACGCCGTCGCCGCCGCCAGAACCCCGATGTCATGTGCGGCCAGCGCCCGGGCGGCGGCCATCTGTTCGGGACGCAGCTCGCCCTGAAACGCGACCTCGAGCGCCTGGCCGGCCAGCCGCTCGTCCTGCACCACCGGACGGATCTTCAGGGTGCGCAACACCGTCTGGACCTCCTCGAGACAGCCCCGGGGCAGCGCCAGATGAGCCGGGTAATCCTCCGCGCATCCGATGATTCGGGGTTTGTCGTAAGTGGGCAGCCGCATCGCCTGCGCCCGGTAGAATTCCGGGTTCTGAAAGGCTGCCAGCCGGATCAGGCAATTGCGCAGGCCGGGCGGCAGTCCGGCCTTATCGATGTAGATCTGGTTGCCCAGGACCAGCCCGATGCATTCGGGCATCGGCCCGGCCAGGGGGGCGTCCCTCCACCGGCGCGACGGCGGCGCTGTCCAGGGCGGGTCGTCGTCCTCGGCCAGGCTCAAGACCGGTCTGACCCCGATGATCCTACCCCGGCTTCCGGCCCGGGCCACGATGGACTCGACCTGGGCGCGCCCGATCCGGCGCATCGAGGAGAGATAGCGCCACTGGTCCGCATGAGCCTCGAGCTGCTCGTCGATGAACACGCTGTTCCCCTGCGCGCGAGCCTTCTTCTGCAGCGGCAAAGCGATCAGATTGCCGAAGCCGCCCTGGGGGACGGTGTCCTGGTTCGGGAACAGCCGGTCATAGGACTCGAGCCCGATGTCCGGCCGCCGCTCCATCGTTTCTGTCAGCAGATGCGATCCGAGGTCGCGGGCGAGCGCAGCCGGCAGCGCCTCGGCGAAGAAGAGCCAGAGATGGCCTCCTTTTCCCGACCGTGACCGCTCGAGGCCCGCGGGCAACTCGAGCTGCCGGCAGGTCTCGACCAGCGCCGCGGCATCCTTGGGCCACTCCTCCCGATCCAGGTCGATCGCCAGGAAATGACAGGTCTCATCCGGCATCAACGGGTAGACGCCCATGACGAAGTCGCGCCCGGAATCGTCCTGGCCGGATAGATGGTGTCGAATCACGTCCTCCGTGACGGGGAGGAGGCGGCGATGGGGGCAGTCGCCGCACCGGATCCGGGGCTTGTCGCAGAGGCCGCGCTCCCATTCGTTGGCGCAGGCGGGCTGGTAGCCTGCCCGGCCCGTCCTCCGGCTCTCGAACCGGCGGGCGTACACGTCGTCCCGCCCGCGAAACAACGATTGAAACAACGCGATCTTGGCGGTGGCGGCCGATCCCTGATTGACCGCGGCCGGGGCATCGGGCTGGACGGGTCCTGGGCTCAAATCGAGTGCGGTATAGCCGAATCCGGCTTCCGGTGCAACCGAGTTCCCGGATGGTCCGGACCGGGCGTCCTGGACGGATCGACCGCGGCGCCGGGCCGATCCGGGCGCAACCCGCGGGAGGGGTCAATGGTGGAGCTGGTTGAGGTAATAGAGCGCGAGACCGATCAATAGGGAGACCAGGATCCCGGTCAGCAGCGCCCAGTGCAGGACCCGGCGATGGAACTGCCGGTTGCTGCGTCCCATGCCTGGGAGCAGGTAGTACCGATGTTGTTCGCGGTCCCTCTTGCGCCCCCACATGGCGGCCTCGCTTCAGGCGCGTTCGGCCCGTTATCGCGGTTTCATTTGCGGGAACAGGATGACGTCCCGGATGTTGGGCTGCCCCAGCAACATCATGCACAGGCGGTCGATGCCGATGCCCATGCCGCCGGCGGGGGGCATGCCGTGCTCGAGCGCGACGAGGAAATCCTCGTCCAGCTTCTGCCGCTCGCCGCCGGCCTGGTGTTCGAGCCGGTCCCGCTGCTCGATCGGATCGTTCTGCTCGGTGTAGGCCGGCGCGATCTCCTGGCCGTTGATGCAGCATTCGAACACCTCGACCGTGGTCGGATCCTCGAGCGACCGCTTGGCCAGCGGCGTCAGCTCGAAGGGCAGGTGCGTCACCAGCGTCGGCTGGATCAGGGCCGGCTCGACGAGCTTCTCGAACACCGCGCCCGTCACCTCGAAATCCTCCTCCGCGGCGGCCAGGTCGATCCCCAGCCCCAGGGCTCGATCCCGGCGCGCGGGGGCGCCGATCTCGAACCAGTCGGCCCCGGCTGCCTCGCGCACCAGATCCCTGTAGCGCACCCGGCGCCACGGGGGCGTCAGGTCGATGGTTCGGACGATCTTGCCTTCGGGATCGCGGTGTTCGACGGCGAGGGTTCCGAGCACGGCCCGGGCCACGTGCGCCAGCATCCCCTCGAGCAGCTCCATCATCGACGCGTAATCGCCGTAGGCCTGGTAGACTTCGAGCATGGTGAACTCGGGGTTGTGGCGGCGCGAGAGACCCTCGTTCCGGAAGTTCCGGCCGATCTCGAACACGCGGTCCATCCCGCCCACCAGCAGCCGCTTCAGATAGAGCTCGATGGCGATGCGCAGATGAAACTGGACGCCCAGCGCATTGTGCCACGTCACGAACGGCTGGGCCGCGGCGCCCCCCGGAATGCTCTGCATCATGGGCGTCTCGACCTCGATATACCCGCGCTCGTGCAGGAACCGCCGGATCTCCCACACGATCTGGCTGCGCTTGAAAAAGAGATCTCGCACCCTCTCGTCGGCCATGAGATCCAGATAGCGCTGCCGGTATCGGATCTCGACGTCCTCGAGTCCGTGCCATTTGGCGGGGGGCGGGCGCAGTGCCTTGGCCAGCAGCGTGAACGATTGGACCTTGACCGTCACCTCGCCGGTCCGGGTGGTGAACAGCGGCCCGCGCGCGCCCATGAAATCGCCCAGGTCCAGGTGCTTGATGACATCGAAGGACTCCGCTCCCACGGCCTGCTGCTGCACATAGGCCTGCAGGCGGCCGCTCTGGTCCTGCAGCACCAGAAACTGGCTCTTGCCCATGTCCCGATGCGCCACCACCCGGCCGGCCACCGCCACCTCGCGCCCCTCGGCATATCGCTGCCGGGCTTCGCCGCAGCCTTCCGACGGCGTGAACTTGTTCGCGAACGGATCGATCCCGCGGGCGCGGAGCGCCGCCAGCTTCTGCCGCCGCTGCTCGATCAAGGCATGGGTTTCATCCATAGTGCGCCGGTCGTCCGGCCATCCATCTACTGCCAGAGTACCAAACCGCTTGGCAAGCGCGTTCGAGCCTCGAGAGCCTCGGGGCGCACGGCGCCGGGGGCGGCCATGGGCGCGCGCGGGCAGCCCGCGCGCCTCATCGGGGCGCCAGCCCCAGCTCGCGGATGCTGACCTCGATCCCCGGCCGCGTTCCCAGATCGATCCGCAGGCTGGTGATCGTCTCGCGCCATCGGGGATGGCCCGCCAAGGGGACCGTGTGCTCGTGCCATTGGCCGTCGAGCGGGAAGGTAAATCGGACGCTGGCCGCCTCGCTGAGCGACTCGGACCCGGCGGTCCAGAAGACCTGGCCGAAATCGACCGCGGCGCGCTTTCGCGGATCGGTCGCGCGCATCCGGATCCGGACCGCCCCCCACTGGCCGGCCCGCCACTGAAGCGCCGGGCTGAACAAGGCCGGATCGTCGCCCGTGGTGGTCAGCGACAAACCGTCTGGCCCCGACCGGGGAGTGCTGATATGCCGGCCCGATTCCCATCCCCATGTGCCCTGGGTGAAATCCCACGAGGATGCATCCGCGGCAAAGAACTCGACCTGAGGCGCCGACAGCCCGGCGTCGGCAGGCACCCAGTCCACATGCCGGGCGGGGGCCGATGTGAGCACCTCGCGGATCGCATCCAGATACCCGAAGCCCGCTTCGTTATGGGGCTCGATGTAGGAGCCCTCGCCCCACTCGTTCCAGGCCTCGATCATCACCAGGGGCAGCGTCGAGCGCGGGTTCTCCCGTATCAGATCCGCGGCCTCGCGCAGGTGGGCCCGGAAAGACGCCGGGGCCCGCCCGTACCTGGCGATGGCCCGCTGCCCGTGCCAGGGGCGGCTGTCCCAGCCCCCGCTCACGGGCGGCGCCAGGGGCAGACGGCAGTGGGCGATCAGGTCTTTCCATTGCTGCCGATAGCCGGCTGTGACTTCCTCGTAGGGCGACCAGCGGGCCTGGCCGCGCATCCCGACCGTGGGCCAGTTATAGGCGGTGATCGCGTCGTAGCCTTCGCGCTCCGCCTCGCGTGCCTCGGCGATCCCGTTGACGCAGGCCATCAGATACACCGGCGGCAGGCCTTGCCGCCGGCACTCCTCGCGCATCGCCTCGAGCGCGCCCCTGGCCCCCTCGGTTCCGAGGTCGCTCTGCAGCCGGTACATGCTGAAGATGACGACCAGCGGCCGGCCTTCGAGCCGATAATACTCCGGCCGGCGGAAATACTGGTCGATCCAGTGCCGCGCCACCGCCCGGCAATCCTCGATCGAGGAGGATCCCTCCGGATTGTGATTGGCCCACAGCAGGCAGAACGGCAGCAGCGATCGATACCGGGACTGGAAATAGCCGTCATGGAGGGCATGCTCGAGCTGCCGCGCCCCCCGCGACCAATACCAGTCGAATGCGAAAAACGAGATCCCGTGCTCGACCGCCCATCGGATCTGCCAGTCCATCACCTCCGGCCGCCCCTCCTGGTACCACCCCAGCAGCGGGCGCCGCTCCGGATACCGCGTGATGGGCGTCCAGCGCATCGCCGAGTTCCAGCCCGGAAAATAATACACACCCACCGCCGGGCTCGATCGGACCGGCACCGGCGCCGGCAGGCCGGCGCCGCTCGAGAGCCGGCGCGGCGCGATCACGTCGTTGGTCCGGGCAGCCCGCGCCGTGCCTGCATTGTCCGAATCCACCCGCAGATCGAGCACGGCCCGGGAAGGCCTGTCGAACTGGACATCCCATGTCCATTCGGCCTCCTCGCCAAACCGCAGCTCGGGGACTGGGTTGGTCCGCGCTGCCAGGAGCCGGGCCGACGCCGGCAGCGCCAGCCGGGGGCGCGCCTGCAGGACGGGCTCGCCGCCGCCGTTGCCGGCGCGCGCGCGGATCGTCGCCGGGCTGCCCGTTCTTGGGAACGGATCATCGAGGCCGAAGAACCGGACCTGGAGATCGGCCTGCCCGAGGGCGCGCTCGGCAAATCGGATCTCGGTCAGCACGCAGGAATCGCCTGCCCGCACCCCGGGCCGGAGGCCGACCGCCCGAATCCGGCCCCGCCAGGATTCGAGGCTCCTGAGGTCGAGGTTGTAGCGGTGCGGCAAGCCATCCCTGAGGATCGGCATCGAGTATTCCTGAAGCCCGTGCTGGTCGGAGGCCGCGAACACCACGCTGGCATGCTCCGCGGTCGAGCTCGCCAGAACCAACGAAATCACGGGATATTGCGCAGCCTCGAAATCCAGGGCGGGCCCCATCACGAATCCCTCGGCCGATTCGATTCCCGCCTCGAATCCATTTGGCGCCCGGCGCAAGGCCGCGTCGCGCATCGCCTGCCAATAGGACCGATCCGCCCCCCAGTCCGCCGCTCTCCCGGCCGAGGCCGCCTTCGAGGGCAGCTCGATGATCCGGATGAACTCGATCTCGAATCGCCCGCCGTCATACGGATCGAATCGCAACAGCCGCAGGCGGCCTTCGCGATGCCAGAAGGGAAACACCCGATACGTTTGCCAGCGGTCGCTGCCTTCGACGGCAAAGGGCGTTCGCTTCTCTTGGGAGAGCCCGCGATTGGGCCCGTTGGTGTCGCCGGTCCAGAACCACTCGGCGGTCCCGCCCCGATCCGCCTTGAGCCGCACCTCGATGGCCTGCCACGGCGATGCCGCAATATCCAGCGGCCCCGTGAATCCCAGGGTCGGATCGGGTCCGGCCCCGCGGGCGCGCAAGCTCCGGCCGTCGACCCGAACGTCCTGGAGGTCGCGCCCCTGGACCCACCCGAGGGCGTTGCCGGGCTGGTTGAATCGCCATTCCCGAATCGTCCGCGGCAGCCCTGAATCCGCCGCCCCCTGCGCCATCGCCAGGCCGCACCCGGCTGCCCAAATGATGCACCAGCCGCGGGCGATCGACTGTTTCGGCATGGTTCTCCATCGAAGGTTCATAATCGGCGGGAGCGCTCGAGCCCAACGCGCGTCCTGGCCGCGATGGTTCGAGTGCTCCTGGAATCCAGCATGCCGCAGCCGGCCTCGGACCGCAAGGGCAGAGGGATGCAAACCGAGCGGCATCCTCTCTTTCCAAATCCCCGAATCGTGGCATTCTTGGGTCCCATGAAGAATCCCGAGGTCGCCGCCGAAGCCGCGAGGCGGGTGAGGCAGAGTGGTTCGTACAGGTCATGGGCAATGTGCGCCGGGCTCATGGCGGGGACACTCCTGGCCGGGGCTTCGGGGGCGTTGGCAGCCGCGCCGCTCGAGGATGGCGATCTCCTCGCGGACACCTGGGTTGCCACCGACGCCCTCGGACGAGTCCAGCCCGGCATCGCCGAAGCCGGCCCCGTCCGAGCCGGCAAATGGGTGGGCATCTTCTACTGGACCTGGCACGTCCCGCGCGGCGCCGGCGGCCCGAACGACAACACCCGGCTCATCGCCGCCGCCCGCGATGGCAGGGTCGCCTGGCCCGATAACGGATGCCCGCATCACTGGGGCGAGCCCGAGCTCGGCTACTACCTCATGACCGACCCGTTCGTGATTCGGAAGCATGCCAGCATGCTCGCGGATGCCGGCGTCGACGCCGTGTTCTTCGATACCACGAACCCGCCCTTCACATGGAAAGACGAATACGAGGCGCTCTGCCGCACCTATGCCGAGATGCGCGCCGAAGGCAATCGGACGCCCGCGATCGCGTTCATCTGCCCGTTCGGCGATCCCATGCCCGTCCTCGATCGGGTCTGGAAAGACCTGTATCAGCCGGGGCGATGGGCGGACCTGTGGTTTCGCTGGGAGGGGAAGCCCCTCATCCTCGCCAACCCGGACCACGTCAAGAGCGCGGACATGCGCGCGTTCTTCACCTATCGCCGTCCGATGCCCGACTACTGGATCGGGCCGAGCGGTCCGGACCAGTGGAGCTGGCTCGAGGTCCATCCCCAGCACGTCTTCCGCAACCGCAAGGGCGAGGCCGAGCAGATGAGCGTGGGCGTGGCCCAGAACGCCCTGCCCGGAGTGCCGGGCCCGGCGCCGATGTCTCATCGCAAAGGCGCCATGGGCCGGAGCTGGCACGACGGCGCCATCGACCCGCGGCCGGACGCCGTCAGCCGGGGGCTCAACTTCGACGAGCAGTGGCGGCGCGCGATCGCCGTCGATCCCCGCTTCATCTTCGTGACCGGATGGAACGAGTGGGTTGCCGGCCGGTTCGACCGGTGGCACATTTACACCGAGGCAGACGCGTATTTCCCGGGCGGGCTGTTCGTCGACCAATACACCCGGGAATACAGCCGCGATTGCGAGCCCATGGCGGGCGGGCACACCGACAATTACTACTACCATCTCGCCAGCTGGATCCGCCGATTCAAGGGCGTCCGCCCCATCCCCAAGGCCGGCGGCCCCGCCGCCATCGCCATCGATGGGCAGTTCGACGATTGGACTCCGGTCCGCCCCGAATTCCGGGACACCATCGGCGACGTGCAGCACCGACACCACCGCGGGTATGGCAATCTCGTCTATGACAACACGACCGGCCGCAACGATTTCGTCCTCGCCAAGGCTGCGTTCGACGCCAGCCGCCTCTACTTCTTTGTCCAGACCCGCGCGCCCATCACGCCGCACACAGATCCGATGTGGATGCTGCTGCTGCTCGACACCGATCAGAACGCAGCCACCGGCTGGCTCGGATACGATTGCATCGTGAACCGCGAGGTGGATGGGCCTTCGGCCACCGCCGTCCATCGCTGGAAGGACGGTGGCTGGCATCGAGCCGGCACGGCGAGCTACCAGGTCAGCGGCCGCTGCCTCGAGCTGGCTGTCCCTCGCAGCCTCGTCGGCGAAGCCGAAGGCGATCCCGCGTTCGATTTCCACTGGGCGGACAATATCCAGAGCTTTTCCGGCATCGCCGAGCTGGGCGTGAACGGCGACAGCGCGCCCAACCGCCGATGGAATTACCGGTTCGAGACGCGGTAACTGCTCCCGAGCCTGACGGAACTGGGCGGTGAGCCCAAGGCGAGCGAAGCGAAGGTGAAGGCGATCAACGCGATTCTGGCGAAGGTCAAAAAGGGATTCGAGTTGAAATGAACAACCATTGGCACCGCCTGTCGCTGGCCGTTGCTCGGCCGTCCCACGTCAGGAGCGGCCCTTATTTCATGCCACGGCATGCCCACAAACCGTTCCTGAAATTGTGCATTTGCGTTGAAGGCTTGTGCATCCTCGTGGGCCCTCGGGAGTGGCCAGCCTGCTCGGCGCTCGAACCCGGCGCATATCAAACTCTTCCTGGCGCGACGGTGGTGGAGCGCGGCGATCGGGTCCCGAACGAAAGCCGCATCGTGCCCTTTTCCGCCATCCTGACGTTTGATGGGGGCGAATCCCAGCCGTCGCTCACCGCCGTGATTCCCAACGCCGTGGTCGAGGGGGGGGATCCGTTTGCGCTCACCGTTCGCAGCTCGTTCGGGGCGCAGCTCGCGGACGGCTCGTGCAGCTTTACGGGCGACTACTTGCTAGACATCTACCCATCAGGAACACAATACTTGTTCCATTGGGAATTTTCCGAGTCCACGAACGGGGTGGTGATCTGGAATGGAATCACAGGCTGGGCAGGCGGGCACTATTGGCAGATCGCCATTTCCAATCTCACCCTGGTTCCGCGGGCGCAATTGAGCATCGCGTCGCTTGGGGCCGGATCCGTTCAGATTGGGTGGGCGACGAATTTCACCGACTACGTATTGGAGTATGCCCCCGCGCTGTCGTCCGATGGCTGGAACATCGCCACGAACGCCGTGACCACCCGCGGCAACCGCCATACCGTCTCCGTGGACGCGGACGCCGCCTGCCTGCGCTTCTATCGCTTGCGCAAGCTGGGCGGGCGCTCACCTTCGGGGTGACCAACATGGAACCCTACGCCACCATTGCGATCGCGATCGCGGTTCTTGCGTTTGCGGGATGCGCCGGAAAAACTCACACATCCAGGGAGCCCACCATGACAGGACAAGACAAAGACAAACAGGCGATCCGGCAGCTCGCGGCGGATTGGCGTTCGGGCTGGCTCGCCGGGGACACGGACCTGCTGCTTTCCCTTTACGCGGATGATCCCGTGTTGATGCCGCAGGATCACCCGGCCGTCACCAGCAAAGCGGCGATTCGGGCGCTCTATGAGTCCGTGTTCAAGGAATACACCATTCAGAGCGAAGGCGCGCTGATGGAGGCCGAAGCGTCGGGCGATTGGGGATATTTCTGGTCCACCTATCAACTGACGGCGACGCCGAAGGCCGGCGGCGAGCCGATCTCGAGCGCGGGCAAATCGCTGTTTATTGTGAAACGCCAGCCCTGCGGCGCCTGGAAGATCGCCCGCCTGATGGACAATAGCGACGGGCCGCCGCCGGATCGCCCCGAGCGATGATCTGCCGCTTCGCGGGCGGTCACCGGCCGCTGCGGCTCCAGCTCTGCCTGCCTCCGCACCTTCAGATGCCCTCGATAGGCCGCTTCGGCGAGCCGCGCGTGCGCGTGTGGTTGTCGAAAACGCCTTGAGATCGCGGCTGTCTTTTGGTAAGGAGAGGCGCCATGAACTCCCATCCGCTGTGCCTGCCGGTGGCGGCTGTTCTCCTGTCAGCCATCGCCTGTCCGGGCGGCCAGGCATCGTTCGAGTGCCGCGCATGGATGTCGGGGGCGGACAAGATGCGGATCGCCTGGCCCACGCAGCCGGGCAAATCGTACCACCTGCTGACATCGGCGGCCGTTTCGGGGCCGTGGGGATTCTTCCCGGACAACCCCGTCGCGCTGCTGGCCGCAGGCGATGCGATCTATTATGAGGCGCCGATCGGCCCCGGGATGCAGTGGTTCCGGGTGGTCCTGGATCCGGACCGAATGGCGCTGATCCCGGGCGGAGAATTCGCGATGGGAGATGCGTGGGGAGACGGGGAGCCGCACGAGCGGCCGGTGCACTCGGTGCGTGTCAGCGCGTTCTTCATGGATCGGACGGAAGTGACCCATGCGCTGTGGGTCGAGGTGGCTCAGTGGGGCGCGGCGCACGGCTACCAGTTCGACGGATCCGGCTGGGCCAAGGCATCCAACCATCCCGCAACCATGGTCAGCTGGCATGACGCCGTGAAGTGGTGCAACGCGCGGAGCGAGATGGAGGGCCGGGCATGGGCGTATTACACCGATCGCAGCTTGAGCCAGCCCTATCGAGCCGGGAGTGTGGATTTGGCCAACAATTGCGTCCAATGGGATGCAGGATACCGTCTGCCGACCGAGGCCGAGTGGGAGAGGGCGGCGCAGGGCGGAGCCCCGGGCCGGCGCTTTCCCTGGGGGCAGACCATCACGCATTCTCACGCCAACTATTACAGCTCCGCCTCCTATGAATACGACACCAGCCCGACGCGCGGATATCATCCGGCCTGGGGCATCGGCGCGCTTCCGCACACAAGCCCCGTCGGATCGTTCCCGCCGAACCGGTACGGCTTGTTCGATATGGCCGGCAACGTGCGGGAATGGTGTTGGGACCGGTTTGCGGGGGATTACTACGCCGCTTCGCCTCAGATCGATCCCCGGGGTCCCGCGGCGGGCGAGCACCGCGTCCCTCGCGGCGGCAACTGGAACGGCAACGCCGTGAACTGTCGAGTCGCGCGGCGCACCCCCGATTTTTGGCCGGACCACCAGAGCAGCTTCGTGGGGTTTCGGACCGTGCTTCCGTGCGGGCTGGCCGTCCGGTGAACGATCGCCAAGACTCGAGGCTGGCCCCAGGATGGGTCAGTGGGCGGGGCGCCCATGGCGGTAGAGCCTCAGGGCGTTGCCGATGACGATCAGGTCCGACAAGCCCATCGTTGCGGCGCAGAGGATGGGATGAAGAAAGCCGAGCGCGGCCAGCGGCACGGCGGCCGCATTGTAGAAGAACGCCCAGAACAGGTTCTGGCGGATGACGCGCAACGTGGCCTGCGCCAGGGTCAGCGCCTCGGGAATGGACTGGACGTCCGATCGCAGCAGGATGAGATCGGCGGCTTCGCGGGCGACGTCGCTCGCCCGGCTGACTGCGATCCCCAGGTCGGCCTGTTCGAGGGCCGGCGCGTCGTTGATGCCATCCCCGACGAAGGCGACGCGCTGGCCCTGCTGCTGGAGGCGTTCGATCTCGAGCGCCTTCTGTTCGGGGCGGACTTCCGCCAGCACGCGGCGCTCGGGAATGCCGATCTGGCGGGCGACGGCCCGGGCGGTTTGGTCGTGATCGCCGGTCAGCAGATACACGGCCAGACCGCGGCCCTCGAGCTGGCGAACGACCTCGGCCGCCCCCGTTTTGAGGACATCCTGGAGCGCGAAAAGGGCGGCCAGTTTCCCGCCGACGGCCAGGCCGACCACGGTGGCGCCGTCGGCGCGCCATCGATCGGAAGCGGAGCGGGCCGGCTCGATGCCGACGCCCTCGGCCTCGATCCATGCCAGCGAGCCGAGCCGCACCTGCCGGGGCCCGGCCCCGGGCTCCAGGGGCGTCCATCGAGCGGCGATGCCGCTCCCGCGAACCTCCTGCCAGCCGTCGATCGCGATGGATCCCGAATCCAGACCCGCCAGGGCGCGGCTCAGCGGATGCTGGGAAGGCCGGGCAACCGACGCGGCCAGGGTCTTCAAAACAGCCTCGCCGAGGCCGGCCGGACTGAAGAATGCGGAGTCGGCCACCTCGATTCGGCCCTGGGTGAGCGTCCCGGTCTTATCGAACACCACGGCCGAGATCGAGCCGCATTTCTCGAGCGCGATCCCATCGCGGACCAGGATGCCGCGGCGCGCGGCCGCGTTGGTGCCGGCCATGATGGCTGCGGGGGTGGCCAGCCCCATGGCGCAGGGGCAGGCCACGATGAGCACGGCTGCCGCCAGGATGATCCCGGCAGCCCACGGACCCGCGGGCAGGGCGGCGTGCCAGAGCCAGGGCGCAAGGGCGTCGTGAATCGGCCGCACGATCCCCGGCGCCAATCCCCACGCCAGCGCCGTGCCCGCCGCCGTCAGGACCACCGCTGGCACGAACACGCTCGAGATCCGGTCGCCGAGCCGCTGGATGCCGGCCCGGCTTTTCTGGGCGCGCCGGACCACGGTGATGATATGGGCGAGGGCGGTGGCATCCCCGGCTGCGGTCACCTTCACCACCAGCCGTCCGTTCCGAACGGCGGTGCCGGTATAGAGGGTTGCGCCCTCGGATTTTTCGACCGGCAGCGATTCACCGGTGAGCATCGATTCGTCGATGGCGGATTGGCCTTCGAGCACGATGCCGTCCACGGGGACGCTGTCGCCGGGGCGGAGGGCCACGCGGTCGCCCGATTCCAGGGCGGCGATGTCCACCTCGGTCTCCGCGCCGTCGGGCCCGATCCGCCGGGCGCGGGGCGGCGCCAGCTCGAGCAGCGCCCGCAACGCGCTTGCGGCCCGGGCCGATGCCATCGACTCGAGCCAGTGCCCGACGCTGATCAGCGTGATGATGGCCGCCGCCTCCATGAAATAGAGATGCCCGGCCGACCCGGCAAACCATTGGACGGCGCTGTAGACGAACGCAGTCGTGGATCCCAGGGCGACCAGCGTGTCCATGTTGGCCTCGATGTTCCGGAGCTGGCGCCACGCGCCCGCATAGAACCGGGCGCCGCAGAGGATCTGGACCGGCAGCGCCAGGACCAGCGCCAGGCCGCCGAACCATGGCTTGTGCCCCCACCCAAGCCCCCACTCGGCCAGGATCAGGAAGCCGGTGACCAGGCCGCCGAACACCACGTTGAATCGCCAGCCGCTCAGAGGCGACCAGGCCGAAGCCGAGCCCGGCAGCTCGCCCGCCGCTCGAGCGCGGTAGCCCGCCCGGCGCACCGCGCCGATCAGGGCCGAAGGATCCGCCGCCGCGCCTGGCTGCCATCGGATCCGCCCGCAGCCCGCCTCGAGGTCGACCTGGGCCGACTCGACGCCGGGGACGCGCTCGAGGGCTTCCGTGGCATGGCGGACGCAGTTCTGGCATGTCATGCCCCCGATTTCGAGGTCGGTGTAAACCGGCGGGGCGGAGGATGCGGATGCGCGGAGGGACGGCTCAGGCATGGCAGGAAGCAAATGAAGAGTGCCGATCAGCCAAGGAGTTGCGGCGGGCGTCTTCGCCCGCAACAATCCCGGAGCCCGCCGGGCTCCGATCGAGGCCAATGGATGCTCTGGATCGCATCCTCCCAACTTCCGGGCATTGGGGCGGGGTGTCAAACGCGTTGCGTCCCGGAAAAGGCTTCAATCTCGCCGGATTCCGGATTACAAGTGTAGCGGCAAGAGAGTTGAGAACTGAACCGGAGAATCCGAAGAGTATGAAGACACTGACGAGCCTGCGAACAGCGAAGAAGAACATTGTGCCGTTGATCGAGTCGGCGCTGGAGGAAAGCGGGGGCCTGCTGCGGCTGGCGCCCTGCTGGGTGCCGCGGTCGTTCCTGCATCCGGGGCAGCGGCTGAAGCTGCATCCGGCCGACCTCTATGCCTACGGGCTGAACCGGGGGGGGATTGACGAGCGGTGGTTCGCGTCGACGACGCCCGCGGCCAACGAGAACCGGACGCCCGATGAAGGGCTGAGCTACGTGGTGGCCGGCAGCCAGCGGGTGACGCTCCAGGCGGCGGTGGGCGAGCTGGGGGCGGCCCTGGTCGGACCGCGGATCTGGAAGCAATACGAGCGATGGCCGGTCTACTCGAAGTTCTTCGACAACATGGGCCCGATCCCGCTCCATCTGCATCAGAACCAGAAGCAGGCCCGGCTGGTCGGGCAGGATGGCAAGCCCGAGTCCTACTATTTCCCGCGCCAGCAGAATCCGGTCGGCAACCATTTCCCTTACACGTTTTTCGGGCTCGAGCCGGGGACGACCAAGGATGAGGTCCGGCGCTGCCTGGAGAACTGGAACCGGGGCGACAACGGGATTCTGGATCTGTCGAAGGCATACCGGCTGCAGCCGGGGACCGGCTGGCTGGTGGGCCCGTGCATCCTTCACGCGCCGGGATCGCTTTGCACCTACGAGCCGCAATGGGGCAGCGACGTGTTCGGCATGTACCAGTCGCTGGTCGAGGGCCGCGAGGTCCCCTGGTCGCTTCTGGTCAAGGACGTCCCCAAGGCCAGGCACAAGGACCTCGATTACCTCGTCGAGCAAATCGATTGGGAGGCCAATACCGATCCGAGCTTCAAGGAGAACCATTTCCTGGCGCCGGTGCCCGTGGCGGACACCCGCAGCGAAGGGTATGTGGACCGATGGATCTGCTACGGAAAGATCGATGGGCAGCAGCGGTTCAGCGCCAAGGAGCTGACCGTCGATCCGGGCGTGAAATGCACCGTGCCCGATCGGGGCGCCTACGGGCTGATCTGCGTCCAGGGCCAGGGCCGCATGAACGGGCTGCGCCTCGACTGCCCGAAGATGATCCGGTTCGGCGAGCTGACCGAGGACGAGGTGTTCTGCACAGAATCGGCGGCCCGGGCGGGCGTGGTGTTCGAGAACACCTCCGCCACCGAGCCGCTGGTCATGCTGCGATACTTCGGACCCGAGGTGAATCCGGATGCGCCGGCTGTGGGCGCGCACCGGAGCAACGCATTCGACTGATCGGGCACGCTTGGCGGGCGGCGGCCGGCGCCGCCACCCGCTCACACCACCTCGACCGGGCACGGCGGGATGCTGTTCAGAAAGGCCTGGCCATAGCGCTTGGTCAGGACCCGGTTATCGAGCACGACCACGATCCCGCGGTCGTATTGGGTGCGGATGAGCCGGCCGATCCCCTGACGGAACTTGAGCACAGCCTCCGGCAGCGAGTATCGCATGAAGGCATCGCCGCCCTCGGCCTCGATCTGCTCGAGACGCGCCTCGATCAGGGGATGATCGGGGACGGCGAACGGCAGCCGCGTGATGATCACATTCGAGAGGGCTTCCCCCGGGACATCGACTCCCTGCCAGAAGCTGTCAGCCCCGAACAGCACGGAGTCGACGTCCTGCTTGAATTTTTCGAGCATCAGCGAGCGCGGCATGCCGGTGCCCTGGACGATGCCTTGGATCCCGCGTTTCGCGAGCCAGGGCTCCATCCGCTCGGCCACCTCGGCCAGGAGTCGGTTGTTGGTGAACAGGACGAATGCCTTGCCGTGGGTCTGCTCGAGGTAGCGCTCGATCCACTGGACCAGCGCGCCGACGTAGCCCTCGTCGCGCGGATCCGGCATCTGCCGCACCACATAGACCCGCATCTGCCGCTCGAAATCGAACGGCGATCCGACGCGCCGGAGATCGGCCGACTCGGCGCCGAGGCGTCCGGCGACGTATTCGAGCCCGGTGGCGGGGCCGGAAGATCCCGTTGCGTCCTCGGCCCCGCGGCGCGCGGGGCCGGGCTGATCGGCGGCGCCAGGGCCGGGCGAGCGCAAGGAGGTCGCCAGGGTGGCGCTGGTCAGGATGACGGATGTGCCCGCGCGGAAGAGCCGTTCCCGGAGGAGGTCGGCGACCCGGACGGGGGCGGCATTGAGGCTGAGGTTCTGGCGTCCCCGGCCGCCGCGTTCGACCCAATAGACATGGCTCTCCTCGTCCTGGCGGAGGAAGTGGATCACGGCATCGCGGAGCTCGCCGAGCCGCCGCTGGCATTCGCCCAGCTCCCCGACGGCGTCGGTGTCCTCGATCCGTTTGGCCAGGAGCGAGAGCCCCTCGCGCACCTCCTGGATCGGGCGCGTCAGGTTGTCCTTGACCAGGTCCGGCTTCCGGACGCGCAGCTCGCTCCAGTCCCGGCGGGACGGCCCGTTCATCCCGCCCGCGCCGGCTGCAGGGCGCGGCTTCCGCTGCAGCTCGCCGCAGGCCTTCTCGAGCGCGGCGAAGAAGGCGTCGTTCTCGACCAGGACCCGCGCGACCCGCTCGACCAGCGGGCCCTGGCGCAGCTGCGACAGCAGCCCCTTCTCCGTCTTCGGATTCCAGAGACGATGCAGGTTGAAGCGCATCTGCGAGCTCGAGACGCTCAATCCCAGGTGCCGCGCCGCCACGTTCTCGAGCGTGTGCGCCTCGTCGAAGATGACGAAATCGTTCCGGAACAGGATGCCCTCGCGGCCGGGTTCCTCGATGCCGGCGAGATGGAGGAAGAAGAGGGTGTGGTTGAGGACCAGGACGTCGGCGGACATGAACCGGCTTCGGGCGCGCTGGTAGAAGCAAGGGGCGTGATCCCGGCCGAAGTCCGAGCCGGGCCCGCAGAGCTTGGGGGCGCAGATGCCGCGCTCGGAGCAGACCTGCTGCCAGACCTTGGGATCGGGCTCGATCTCGAAGTCGGAGAGGCTGCCATCGGAGGTGGTCCGGGACCACTCGTGGATCCGGCGGAGCTCCTCGACCTCCGGGCTGGTGAACAGGCCGTCGGCCTGGCGCAGGGCCCGGTCGAGCCGCCGGGCGCAGAGGTAGTTCTGCCGGCCCTTGAGCATGGTGAACGTGAACGGCGTGGGCAGCACCCTCGAGAGCATCGGGAGATCCTTGTCGATGAGCTGCTCCTGGAGGTTGATGGTGTGGGTCGAGACCACCGCCCGCTTGCGCCGGCGGACCGCATACAGGATGGCGGGGACCAGGTAGGCCAGGCTCTTGCCCACGCCCGTGCCCGCCTCGACGATGAGATGCCGCCCCTCGAGCAGGGCGCGCGCCACGGCCACCGCCATCTCCTGCTGCGGACGCCGGTACTCGAAATTCTTCGCCTGGGCCAGGATGCCCTCGGGAGAAAAAAGAAGCCGGACGTCCTCGACCAGGTCGCCATCCCCGGAAGCCGCGGCCATGTCCGCCGGTCCGATCATGCCTGCCGCCGCTGTCTCGAGACCACCTCGATGGCAGCCCGGTTCTTGGCCACGTGCCCGGCCGGCAGCACCCCCCGCCACGCCGTGTTCGGATACACCACCGAATCCCGCCCCAGGATCGTCCCCGGATTCAGCACCGCGTTGCAGCCCACCTCCGCGCGGTCCCCGATCAGCGCGCCCAGCTTCCGCAGCCCGGTGTCGTAGCGCCGCCCCTCCCACTCGATCGCCACCGTGCCCGGCACCAGCTTCAGGTTCGAGATCTTCACGCCCGCCCCGAGGTGCGCCCGGCAGCCGAGGATCGAGTCGCCCACGTAGTTGAAATGGGGCGTCTGGCAGCCGTTGAAGAGCACCGCCCGCTTCAGCTCGCACGCGTTCCCGACGACACAGCCGTCGCCCACGATCACGTGCTCGCGCACGTAGGCGTTGTGCCGGATCTGGCAGCCGCGCCCAATGATGGCCGGCCCCAGGATCATCGCCCCCTCCTCGACCACCGTTCCCTCTCCGATGTGCACCTGATCGCCGATCCAGACGCGCCCGATCTCGCGGTGATGCCGGGCGGGGCGCAGCCGGGAGCGGAGATAGGCCTCGAGCCGCGCCAGGGCATCCCACGCATGCTCGAGGCCCTCGAACAAACCGGCATGCTCCGTCTGCTCGAGGTCGAACAGGTCCTCCGGCCGCCACATGCCCGCCTCCGATTTCACTGGGCTTTCCGCCAGGTCGGGCAGGCCTTCTGGATCTCGCAGTTCCGGCAGTCCGGATTCCGGGCGTGGCAGCGCCGGCGGCCATGCCAGATGAGGAGATGGCTGAAGATCGCCCATTTCTCCTGCGGGACGAGCGGGAGGAGATCCTTCTCGATGTCATCCGGATTGGGCTGGGCGGTCAGCCGGAGGCGCTGGGCGACGCGGGCGACGTGGGTGTCGACGGCGATGCCGGCATTGACCTGGAACGCGTTTCCGAGGACCACGTTGGCGGTCTTGCGGCCGACGCCCTCGAGGGCGGTGAGCTCGTTCATGGTGGCGGGCACGCTGCCGGCGTGCTGCTCCTGGATCCGCTGGCAGGCGGCCTGGATGCTCTTGGCCTTGTTCCGGTAAAGCCCGAGGGTCTTGAGCTCCTGCTCGAGAGCCTCGAGATTGGCCTGGGCGTAATCGGCGGCTGTCTTGTATTTCTGGAACAGGCTCGCGGTGACGGTGTTGACCTGCTTGTCGGCGCACCGGGCAGAGAGGATCGTGGCGACCAGCAGCTCGAGCGGGTTCGAGTAGTTGAGCTCGCACCGGGCATCCGGATATGCCTTCTGGAGCTTGTTGACGATCTGCGTGGTGCGCGTGACCTTTGCCGCGGGTGTCTCTGCCATAACCGTGATTCCTTTTCTCCTGATCTTCTGTCCATGCCTCGGACCCGGCCAACATAGCGGGGTCGCGGTCCTTTTATCCAGCAGTTTTTGCGCCAGGAGCGGGTTCCGGGCGCCGCGGCGGGGAGGGCAGGAGCCTTGCCGAACGCGCCGGGCATGCACGAACGCGCTGGACGAGGGCGCAGTTCTTACCTAGACTGGAATCGATGGCGAAGACATCCAAGCCTTCAGAGGGGAGCCCTTCGCATTCAGACGCGCTTTCGTTCGAGGATGCGCTGCGGAAGCTGCAGGGCATTGTCGAGTCGATGGAAGGCGAGGATCTGCCCCTGGAAACGCTCCTGGCCCGGTTCGAGGAGGGGACGCGCCTGTCGCGTCTCTGCCAGGAGCGGCTGGCGGAGGCGGAGGTGAAGATCGAGCGGCTGGAGCAGAGCGCTGCGGGCGAGCCGACGGCACGCCCAACCGAAGCGCCGGTTCCGCCGCCGGAGGAGTGAGCCAATGAGCCGTTTTCTGGACATGGTCGATCACCCGACCCACCTCAAGAAGCTGACGCTTCCGCAGCTGGAGCAGCTGGCGGAGGAGATCCGGCAGGAGCTGATCACCCAGCTGGCCCGGCAGGGGGGGCATCTGGGGCCGAACCTCGGCGTCGTCGAGCTGACGATTGCGCTCCACTACGTCTTCTCCACGCCGGCGGACAAGTTCGTCTGGGATGTCAGCCACCAGTCCTATGTCCACAAGCTGCTCACCGGCCGGAAAAACCGCTTCCCCACCATCCGGACCACCGGGGGGCTTAACGGGTTCGCCCTGCGGACCGAGAGCGAGCACGACTGCTATGGGTCGGGGCACGCGGGCACGGCGCTTTCCGCCGCGCTGGGCATGGCGGTGGCGCGCGACCGGCTGGGAGGCAACGAGCACGTCGTGGCCATTTTCGGCGACGCCGCTCTGACCAACGGGATTTCCTACGAGGCGCTCAACAACATCGCCCACAGCACCCGCCGGTTCATCGGCGTGCTCAATGACAACGCATGGAGCATCGCCAAGAACGTCGGAGCGATCGCGTCCTATCTCAACAAGCTGATCACGCACCCGCGCTACAACCGGCTGCAGAAGGATTTCGAGCGATGGCTGCGCGGGACATCCCTGGGCGAGGTCGCCCTCCGCCTGGGCCACAAGGCCGAGGTGGCCCTCAAGGGCGCCGTGACCGAGGTGTCGCTCCAGCAGGCCGAGCGCGAGCTCGAGTCCGACGGCCGGGGCGGCCACGGCAGCAGCCTGATCTTCGAGGAGATGGGGCTCCGATACCTGGGGCCGATGGATGGCCACAACCTGCCGCTCCTGATCGAGTCGCTCGAGTTCGCCAAGAACTGCGAGCACCCGGTCGTTCTCCATTTCGTGACGCAGAAGGGCAAGGGGTTCGAAGCCGCCCTCCGCTCTCCCGAGCGGTTCCACGGCACCGGCCCCTACGACGCGGCCACGGGCGCGCTGACCCAGCCCCGGCCCGGCACTCCCCCTGCCTACCAGGACGTCTTCGGCGAGGCCATGGTCCGCCTCTGCCAGCGTGACAATGCCCTTGTGGGCATCACCGCCGCCATGCCCAGCGGCACCGGGCTCAAGATCCTCGAGAAATCCATGCCCGACCGCTGCTATGACGTTGGCATCGCGGAGGAGCACGCCGTCCTCTTCGCCGCGGGCATGGCGACGCTCGGCTTCCACCCCGTGTGCGCCATCTACTCGACCTTTCTCCAGCGGGCCTACGACTGCATCATCCATGACGTCGCGCTGCAGAAGCTGCCGGTGATCTTCTGCCTTGACCGGGCCGGCCTGTCGGCCAGCGACGGCCCCACCCACCACGGGCTGTTCGACCTGGCGTTTCTGCGGTGCGTTCCGGATGTCATCGTGATGGCTCCAGGCAACGAGGACGAGCTGGTCGACATGCTTTACACCGCCACCCGCCAGCAGCTGCCCGTCTTCATCCGCTACCCCCGCGGCCCCGCCGAAGGAGTTCCCATCAAGGATCAGCCCGCCCTGATCGAGATCGGCAAGGCGGCCGTCCTCGAGCCGTTCCGGAACCAGGGGGGACGCCGGATCGCGCTGCTCCCCCTGGGCAATTTCCAGCCCATGGCCCGCGAGGTCGCGCGGACCCTGGGCGGCCAGGGCTGCGATGTCGCGATCGTCAACGCCCGGTTTGCCAAGCCGCTCGATGCCGGCACGATCGCCTTCTTCGGCCAAGCCGCCGACGTTGTCGTGACGTTCGAAGACCATGTTTTGGCGGGCGGATTCGGCAGCGCGGTCCTCGAGCTGTTCAGCGATCGCGGCATCTCGACCCCGGTGCTGCGGGTGGGATGGCCCGACCAGTTCATCGAGCACGCCTCATCGGCCGATCATCTCCGGCAGCGATACGGCCTGGCCGCGCCCGAGGTCGTCCGCCGGGTCCAGGCCATGCTTGCAGCCGCTCCCGCAAGCCGGATCGCCGCTCTCGGCCCCTAGGGTCTGTGCCTTAACAACCCATGCATTTCCAGAACCTCACCCCGCCCCCGGGCGATGCCATCCGCATGGCCGGCAGCCGGCTCGATGTGCCCGATCAGCCTCTCATCCCGTTCATCCGCGGCGATGGCGTGGGCCCGGACATCTGGGCCGCCAGCCAGCGGGTGTTCGATGCCGCGGTGGCCCAGGCCTATTCGGGCAGACGGCGCATCGCGTGGTTCGAGGTCTTCGCCGGCGAATCGGCATGGCGCCAGTTCGGCCAGTGGCTGCCCGACGACACCGTCGCTGCCTTCCAGCAATACCTGGTGGGCATTAAAGGCCCCCTCACGACACCGGTCGGGGGCGGCATCCGGTCGCTCAACGTCGCCCTCCGCCAACGGCTCGACCTCTACGTCTGCCTGCGGCCCGTCCAATGTTTCCCGGGCGTGCCTTCCCCGGTCAAACATCCGGAAAAGGTCGACATGGTGATCTTCCGGGAGAACACCGAGGATATTTACGCCGGGATCGAATACGCTGCGGGATCTCCCGAGGCGCGCAAGGTCCTGGACTTCCTGGCCCGCGAGTTCCCGGCCGACTTTGCCAAGATCCGGTTCGGCACGGTCGAGGCCATGAACGCCTATCGCGAACAGGCGGCGTGGGAAGCCGGGCCGGTCCCGGCAGCGGTCGAGGTGGGCTTGGGCATCAAACCCGTCTCGCGCCTTGGCACCGAGCGCCTGGTCAAGGCCGCCATCGACTACGCCCTCCGCCATCGCCGGCGCAGCGTGACTCTGGTCCACAAGGGGAACATCATGAAGCACACCGAAGGCGCCTTTCGCGACTGGGGATACGCGCTGGCCGAGCGTCTCTACGGCCATCGGGTCTACACCTGGGCCCAGTGGGAGCGCGCCCGCCAGGCCGGGGGTGAGGAGGCTGCCGGCCGGGAGCAAAAGGCCGCCCTCGAGGCCGGCGCGCTCCTCGTCAAGGATGCCATCGCCGATATCACCCTCCAGCAGGTCCTCACCCGGCCCGGCGACTTCGACATCATCGCCACCCTGAATCTCAACGGCGATTACCTCTCCGACGCGCTCGCCGCCCAGGTCGGCGGGATCGGCATCGCCCCCGGCGGCAACATCAATTACGATTCGGGCCACGCCATCTTCGAGGCCACCCACGGCACCGCCCCCAAATACGCCAACCTGGACCGGGTCAATCCCGGCAGCGTCATCCTCAGCGGCGAGATGATGCTCCGCTACATCGGTTGGACCGAGGCCGCCGATCTCATCCTGCGCGGGCTTCAAGGAGCCATCGCATCCAGACGCGTGACCTACGATTTCGCCCGCCTCATGGATCGCGCCGAGGAGATCCGGTGCTCGGCGTTCGGGGACAACGTGATCGCCCACATGCAGGCCGGTGGCGCTGGATCGAGCGCACGCTGAACTCGCTCCGTGGATCGGGGTTCAGCCGGTCCGCCCACGACCGATAGGAACCGAGGAACGCCCCATCTCCACGGCCCTCCCCACGGAAGAGGAGGCACAGCTATCTCTGTGCCCTCGAGGCGTACGCAAAAAAGGCTGGCAGCGGGGCTGCCAGCCTTTGTGAATTCAGCCGAGCGCGAGGATCAATAGACCTGCGTGCTCTCTTCCTCGATCACTTGCCGAGGAATGGTGTCGGAAACCACCGTGAGCTTCAGGCGGTGATCGCCCAGCTTGACGGCCTTGCCGACGACCGTGTACTGGAAGGACTGCTTGGCTTCCAGGCGCGGATAGGCCGGCCAAGTGACCGTCTTGCCGGAGACCGTTCCGCCGTTGCTGGCGCTGACCGGGTCGATTTCCTCTTCGAACACAGCAACCACCCTGTAGTTGGTGTCGGGGGCGGTGCCCTGGTTGGTGATGCGGATCGTGTAGGTCGTCGACACGCCCACGCCGATCGGATCGGGATCGTCCACGACCTCGTTCAACATGGCAGTCTGGCCCTTCCACAGCGTGCAGGCCTGAGCGGCATCGGACAGGCCAGCAGCGGAGGCGGACACCTTGTTGCACAGGTTGCCGACCGCGCGCGAGGTGAGCTGGAGCTTCAGGCTCTTGGACTCGCCCTGCTTGAGGGTCGGGATCGTCCAGGAGGCCGTGTTGCCGGCGACCGAGCCGCCCTCGGCGGCGATGATCGACGTCTCCGGGGGCGCCGTATCGGTCACCACGACGTTGCTCAGTTCGGTGTCGCCCGTGTTGGACACGGTGATCGTGTAGTTGGCAATGCGGCCGGTGAACTGCTCGGCATCGCCGGTCTTGGCGACCTTGAGGCCCGGCTGCAGGATGGTGGTGCAGGCCTCGGCGTTGACCGTGCCGGCATTGCTGGACTTGGCAACGGCGGGATTGCAGACCCGGCCGCGCTTGGCGGCCTTCAGGACCACAGGGATGGACCTCGATTGGCCAGGACCCAGATCGCCGACCTGGAAGTCCAGCTGCCTCTTGCCCTCAACCTGCGTCAAACCATCGGGGATCACATCGGTCACGACCACATTCTTGGCGGTCATGCTGCCCGGGTTGCTGACCACAATGTCATACCGCACTTCCGATCCCAGCTGGGCTGTCGCCGGGCCGGTCTTGGTGATCGCCAGCGCGGGCTTGCCCACAACCGTCTTGGCGCACAAACGAGGATCCGCCGTCACCGTCGCGCAGGTCGTCAGCTCGCCTTCTTTGTCGGCCTTCGCCCAGACCTTGATCGACTGGTTCTGGCCGGCATCCATGGACGGGAATGTCCAGGTCAACTGATTGCCTGCCACCTGGGCGGGAGGCTCGCTCCTCACGTAGGTCGCGCCGGCCGGGATCTGGTCCTTCACCACCACGTTCCCGACGCATTCGGTCGCATTCAAGGCAATCTCATACATAAATTCTTCGCCGTAAGCCACTTGAGGGGGCATGTTCATCGTGGCGTGAACCGGACCGGTCCGAACGCTGGAACATCCAACCGCCAAAGGCGCCGGGGGAGGCGTGGGAAGCACAACCGGCCGGGGCGCTGGCGCGGCAGCCACGACGACCGGCGGGGGAGGTTGAACGGGGGTTCCGGTGGTCCGCATGTAAGGCGAACGGCCTGTGTAACCACCTGCGACAGGAACGTCGTAATATTCTCGATATTCGTCGTTCCACTGGGATCCAGGGGCAACGGTTTGCGAACTAGCGGGAATGCTCATCCCCGCTAGCACGCCCACTGCAAGCATGATACTCGTGATCTTGGTCTTCATAGGTTTATTGCCGATGTAACTAGGGTTAGTTCAATCGCTGGCAGAATATCATAATCCTTCAGACCCAATTGGCAAACAGTTTTTTCCACGCGCGGCTTCACTCATCCGTGAATTCATTCGCCTTTGTCCTGCAAGTAACTGGATGCCAAAGGATTATTGGACGGCTGTTCGCCGGGGGAGGGCGCAGGCGCCAAGCTCCATTATTTGGACGGTTTTGTGCTCCGGATTCGGGCAGGCCCTCTCGATATCCGGCCGGTCGGGACCGGGTTCGCCGGGCGGCAGGCTCGCCGGTCCGCACTTCGGTTGTGGCGATCGGGGGGGTCAAGCCGACGCGCGGCGCCCCGCTCTTACCTTCTTTTTGCCGGTTTCTTACGCCGGCATGACAACCCTTGGCGCCGGTTCGGGTAATGGCTGGGCTGATGCTTATGAACACAACATTGCCGAGTTGGCCAGCGCGACGCGCGCTGGTTTTGGCCGTCACCGCGATCCTGGCTTTCGCCTCGAGGGTCCATCCCAACGGCGGGCCTTTCCTGATCAAGTACCCGTCGGGCGATCCGGCCGCGAAAGGCGTTCTCGCCCGGTTGGACGCGCGCCTCGAGCCTGTCCGGGAAACCCGGCTTGTCGTCCGCGAGGAATTCCTGTCGCTGTCGTTCTCGACGCCTCGTTTTCCGGCGCCCACCTCGGACACGCTCCCGCTGGTCGAGATCACGGCCGATTATCGGATCCAAAATCCAACCGAGGAAACGATCGCCGCCGATTTCGGTTTTCCGATCCTGCGGGGGATCTATATCCCGCTGCTGTCGATGACGCCAGCTCCCGACGTGCGGCTGACCGTCGACGGCGTCCGACAGCAGGCGGTGGTGATCCACACATCGAGCATCTACGGCCTGATCCGGCAGCGGGTGCGGGCCGCCCTCGAGCGCGCGATCGCTCAGGATCCGCTCCTGGCCGAGGGCGTCCGCCGGATTCGATCGGCGGCCGATCCGGGCCTCGAGCCGGCCCGCCTTTTCCTGCAAAGATACCTCGTCGACCAGCTCGGGTGGACCGCCGCCGATGCCGTGCTCATGGTCGAATACGCCAGCCTCGACCTGGGCCCGATGATCGAGCTCGAGCCGGGCGGTCCGGTCAATCCCTGGTTTGGCGATCCGCTCCTGGCGCGCCTGGCTGGCGCCAATCTCGGCCCCCTGGGCGCGATCGGAGAGCAGAAAGCAACCCAGTTCCTCGCCGGGCTTGCCGCCCGGTTCGATCCCGCCGGCGCGACTTACGAGAAGCTCTTCGCCGCCTGGGGAGGGGACGTCCGCGAAATGGCCCTGGACCTCGGCAGTCGCCGGGTCCGGCCCCGCGAACTGACCCGGGCCTCCGAGGCCGCTCCAGGCTCGAACCTCGTCTCGGCCGGCTCCGATCCCACCCTGTATGCGCGGGTCGATTACCTGGACGAGAGCCGTCCCATGACCGACGCGCAGCGCGCCTCGTGCCGCGCCATCCTGAAGCATCTGCCGGTGATCTTCACGTTTACGCCAATGAACCTGCTCTATTATCAGGTGGCTTTCCCGCCCGGATCGGAACGGGCGGTCAAGATCACCTATCCGCAATACGCTTTCGTCGATTCGGGCTCGCCGGCCAGCTACCAGATCGCCTACGTGGTCCATCCCGCCTCTTTCTGGGATCGCTTCGGGCCGATCCATTTGCAGATTGCCGTGCCGCCGGGCGTCGTGCCCGTGGCATCGGCGCCCTTGCAGGCCCCCAGCCCGGCGGCGCGGACCGAACCCCAGCCGCCTCCCCCGGCGCTCTTCACCGCCGAGATCGAGGAGAAGACGGGCATCCTGTTCGTCGCCCTGCCGGCGGCCGATTGGAAGAAATCGTTCCGCGGGCTCGAAACCCCGCGGGCCGCCGCCGCCAGCCTGACCGCCCCTCCAGCCCTGGTCCCATGAGGCCCGCCCCATACCGGCTCACGCGCCGACATTTCCTCCGGCAGACCGGCGGTTTCGGCCTCGCCATGGCCGCCGGCCTGGCCCCGGACCCGCTCGCGCCTCCGCCGATCCCATCCCTTCCGCCCGCCGCCGAGCGAAAGCTCATCCTCGTCGTGTTCGGCGGCGGCGTGCGCGCCTCCGAGACCATTGATGATCCCGAGCGCCGCTTCATCCCCCGGCTCGGGGCCGACCTGATGCCCCAGGGGCGCCTCTTCACCCGGATCCAAGTCGAACGCCGCGTCGTCCATCCCAACAGCGTCGGATCGATGGTGACCGGCCACTGGGAATGGGATCACCTCGATTGGTCTGCCCCTCTCGAGCATCCCAGCCTGTTCGAGATCTGCCGCCGCGAGCGGGGGCGAACCGATCGGGCGGCCTGGGCCTTTGTCTACGCCTCCATCCTGGCCCGGATCAGCGAAAGCAGCGCCCCAAATTACGGCGCTGCCTTCGCTGCCAACGTGGTCGAGCCTCCCACCATCCCCCGGGCGACCGGCGATGCGATCGATCTGCTCCTGCGCCGCGCGGCCGCCACGGGCCAGACCGCCCTCGAGATCGAAGCCGCCCGGCAAGCCGCCCTGCTCGCCCGCCGCGACAGCCGGATCGCCCGCACCGGCTGGCGATCCGATCCCGCCCGCGCGTTCCTCGAATCCGAATATGCCGCCTGGCGCGCCGATTCCGCTCGCACCACCAGCCACGACGCATTCCTCGCCCGCTGCGCCTTGCGGTGCATGGAACGGTTCGCCCCCGCCATCCTCGTCGTCGCCTTCGGCGAGATCGACTGCGCCCATTACGGCTCGTGGTCGCGCTACACCGACGCCATCCAGCGCACCGACGACCTCACCGCCCAGCTTTGGCGGCATGCCTGCCGGCTCCCTGCCTACCGCGGCCGAACCCTCCTCCTCGTCGCGCCTGACCATGGACGCGAGCTCGAACGGCCCGGCGGCCCCGGCTTCGTCCACCACAGCGACTTCTACACCAACGATGGCGCTGATGAGGGCTGCCGGCGATCCTGGCTGTTGGCGCTCGGTCCAGGCATCGAGCCGGGCCCCTCCATACCCCTCCCCGCCCCCCTGACTTCCATTGCCGCCACCGCCCTCGAATACCTCGGCCTCCATCCCTCCCCCGGCGCCGCCCCCTCCCTCTGGCCGCATCTCGACTCGAGCGGTTCAAGCCGCGCTCTCGAGACTGCGTAAATGCCTCGGCCTCCAGGTTCGGTGTCCCGGCTTCAGCCGGCCCCTGCAGCTTGCCCAGACAATCTTCGAGGTTGTGAAATAGGCTTGCAAAGGAATTCTCATGTGATTAAGAGTCACACTTGTTCGGCGCAAAATGCGAGCCCGCTCATCGGCCTGTTCGGGCACCCCCGTTGGTTCGCAGTGGCGGAGAGGGAGAAGAAGAACCGCGGACGATCACCCCACTGCGACCGGACGCACCAACCAAGCGCCCAAGAATTCTGCCCTACACCCGGCGCAATATATAGGTTGACTAACAGGCACATAATAGCAATTATGTCTCCTTGTTTATTATGAGCTATATTCATAACCTTCTTTCAACGATGCTTCGCTCCACCGCCGCGCTCGCTGCCATACTCGCCGCCCATCCCGCCTTCCTCCTCCAGACCCAGGCCCAGATCATTATCGATGATTTTGGGGACGTCCCCAGCCCCCCAGGGTATCAAGTGCTGACCGTAATCTTGCCGGGGAATTCTGCTGAGGTAACTCGTGCCGGGAACAAGGACCACATTATTGGTGGCACAAGGACGGTGGGCATTCTATCACCGAGTGGTCCTGATGAATCACGGATTAGGGCGATAATTGACCCCTCGAGCTATCCCAACTTCACATATAATCAGGATTTACATACTGAATCCGTTTGCCTGCTCCAATACGACGGAGGGAATGGATCAAGCCTAGATCCAACTGGACTAGGAGGCATCAGCTTAGGGAGATTAGACTCAAGCTATTTTCGATTCAACATTTCTGGTGATGGAGGATCAACGTCTCTGACCCTGCGTTTGTATACCGATGCGGACCACGCATCGGCGGCGGTGGTGAGCTGGGGGGCGGGGGCGGTCGTGGAGCCGGTGGAGGTGGAGCTGGCGTTTGCCGCATTCGCGCCGATCGGATCGGCGGGGGGGGTTGATTTTGGGCGGGTGGGGGCGATCGAGCTGCTGATCACAGGGGATGCGGGTTTGGATTTTGGGCTGGACAACCTGGTGGTGGTGCCGGAGCCATCGTGGTCGATGGGGCTGGCGGCCTTTGGGATGCTGGCGTGGGCGGGTGGGCGGCGGGCGTGGCGCGGGCCTTGGGGCGGGGGCATCGGCTGAGCGATGCGGCTCATCGCACCGCCGCTGCAAAGGAGTTGATTGGCTGGCGGCGTTGCGCTTGAATGGAATCGATGAAAACGACTCGCCGTCAGTTCCTATCCTCGAGCGCCGCCGTGGCGGCAGCGATGACGATCGTCCCGCGCCGCGTTTTGGGCGGGGCGAAGTTCGTTCCGCCGAGCGACACGGTGAACGTGGCCCTGGTCGGTGCGGGGGGGCAGGGGCGGGTGAACCTGCAGGGGCTGTTCCAGCAGCCGGACGTCCGGGTGGTTGCGGTGGCGGATCCAGCGGAGTCGTTCAGCCTCGAGGATTATTACTACAAAGGGCAGGGCGGGCGAACAGCCGTCAAGGCGCAGATCGAGAGGCAGTATGCCCCGAAGGCGCCGGGCTACCGCTGCGCGGCGTACGAGGATTTCCGAGACCTGCTCGAGAAGGAGAAATCGATCGACGCGGTGTTGTGCGCCACGCCCGATCACCTGCACGCGTATGTGTCGGTGCTGGCGATGCGCGCGGGCAAGCATGTGTATTGCGAGAAGCCGCTGACGCACAACGTCTGGGAGGCGCGGCTGGTGTCGCGTGTGGCGAAGGAGACGGGGGTGGCGACACAAATGGGGAACATCGGCCACTCGAGCGAGGGGATGCGCCAGACCTGCGAATGGATTTGGGCGGGCGCGATTGGGGCGGTGCGGGAAGTCCATGCCTGGGTGGGGGCCACGCGATGGAACAGGACGCTTCTCGGCGTCCCCACCGACACGCCGCCCGTTCCCGCCGGCCTGAACTGGGACCTCTGGCTAGGGCCGCGCGAGCCGCGTCCGTATCATCCGGCCTACGCGCCCGTGAAATGGCGGGATTTCTGGGCGTTTGGCGGGGGTGCGATCGGCGACTTTGTCTGCCACGATCTGGACGCGGCCTGCTGGGCGCTGGATCTGCGCGATCCGCTCTGGATCGAGGCCCACCCGGGCAGCCAGATGGATGCGGAGATCTCGCCCCACAGCGAGATGGTCTACTGGCAGTTTGGCGCGCGCGGCAGCCGGCCGGCGGTGCGCGTCACGTGGTACGACGGCGGCTTGCGTCCGGCTCTTCCGGAGGGCTGGCCGGGTGACACGCCTCTGCCGGGCCGCGGCTCCCTCTTTGTCGGGGACAAGGGAGTGCTCCTGTCGAGCTTCGCCGACCGGCCCCGGTTGATTCCGGACGAGAAGGACGATGCCTACCAGCCGCCGCCGAAGACCTTGCCCCGTTCCAAAGGCCATCATCGCGACTGGATCGACGCCTGCAAGGGCGGGCCGGCCGCCAGCAGCCACTTCGAATATAGCGCGCGTCTCACCGAGATGCTGCTGCTGGGCATTCTGTCGCTGCGCACCCGCCGGCGGATCGATTGGGATGCCGCCAGCCTCAAGGCCCGGAACCTCCCCGCCGCCGATTCCATTATCAAGGAAAGCTATCGGAAGGGATGGGAACCGGCGTAAGCCGTCCCTCCCTTCCTCGCGTCTCGCATCCGGCCTGGCGGCGCTCCCGCCATAATCGGAAGTAATTCTTGCACAGGCCCTAACGGCTGTCCATCGGCCGGGAGACCCCCGGCGCGGGCGCAGCCGGCCTCGAGCGGGCGGGTGGCTCACTTGGGATCCGCCAGTACCGGGGCGTCGAGCTCGAGCTCCCGCGCGTCCTGGAAGCCGAATCGGACCAGGGCGCCCAGGTCGAATCCGAAGTTCCGCTGGTCGGATGCGGCGGTGGCCTTGCGCGCCAGGTCCTCGCGATCCAGCCGGCCGCTCCGAGGAATGGCCAGGAAGATGATGTTGCCTCCGGCGGGGACCTCGAACCGATAGACCTGCGGAAACACGTCGAGGTAGGTCGCGAGCATGGAATCGTATTGAGGGTTCGAGAACCGGCTCCAGATGTTGCCCAGGACGATCCCCTGCGGGCTGAGGGCGCGCCGCACGGCCAGCAGGAACTCGCGAGTCGCCAGGGCCGGCGGGATGAAATCGTCCCCGTAGGCATCCAGGAAGATCAAGTCATATCGGCTCGCCGTCTCCTCGATGAATTTCCGTCCATCAGCCAGGCGCGCCCGGAGCCGGGCGTCCTCCTCGAAACCGAAGAAGCGCTTGGCCACGTCGATGACGCTGGCGTCGATCTCGGCGCAGTCGATGCGGGCCCGCGGGTAGTGCAGGTGAAGAAAGCTCGGGATGCTGCCTCCGCCCAGGCCCACCACCAGGATGCGCCTCGGCTCCTGGACGCAGGCCAGGCCGATCATCATCGACCGGCTGTAGGGCAGTTCGAGCGATCCCGGCTGGCCCGGACGCCGCACGCTCTGGTGGGCCCCGTTCTCCGAGAACAGCAGATACCGCAGCCCCTCTGCGTCCTCCTGGACAATGATGTGGTTATAGGGGGAGCGCGTCTCGAAGATCGTCGGGTAGCCCCCTGCCGATAAAGTCCCCCAGCCGAGGACGATCCCCAACAGCCATCCCATCATCCGCGAATCGGTGGTCATATCCCCGTCATTATGGTTCTCCGGTTACTCAAGACAATGACCAATTCGGCGCTCATTTCCGGCTTGCCATGGCGGTTGGGCGATGGGCTATATGTGCGCCAGCCAATATGAATATGAAATGGAACCGACGCCGATTCATCGGGGCAGGTCTGGCCGCCTCGACGGGCGCAATGGCTTTTCGTTTCGAGGAGAGGGCCCTGGCGGCTCAGGCGCAATCGGCCGCGCCGGCCCCGACCGCCCAGGCGGATCCATCGAAGATGCCCCGAGGCCGCATCGGCCGGCTTTCCATCAGCCGGATGATCTGCGGCGGGAACCTGATCAGCGGGTTCGCGCACAGCCGGGATCTGATCTACGTCTCTCGTCTGCTGAAGGAGTATTTCACGGACGCGAAGGTGTGCGACACCCTCGAGTCCTGCGAGCGGCACGGGATCGACACCGCCATCCTTCGGGTCGATGAAGACACCCTGCGCATCCTCAAGGCCTACCGCCGCGACCGCGGCGGCAAGATCCAGTGGATCGCCCAGGTCCGCGTCAGCGAGCAGGATGTCGATTCGGAGATCCAGGAGGCGATCGACAACGGGGCGGTGGGGGCCTTCGTGCACGGCGGGGTGGGGGATTACTGGGCCCAGCGCGGGCGCCCGGAGATTCTGGCCCGATCGCTCGACCTGATCCGGAAGAACGGCGCCGTGGCTGGCATTGCCGGGCACATGATCGAGGTGCCGATGATGTGCGAGAAGGAGGGGCTCAAGCCCGACTTCTACATGAAGACGTTCAACGCCAAGAACTATTGGTCGGCCGGCCCTCAGGAGCGGCTCGACAGCGTCTGGGAGGAGACCCCGGAGCAAACCAAGGCCTTCATGGAAAAGGTCCGGCTCCCCTGGATCGCCTACAAGGTGCTCGGCGCCGGCGCCATCCATCCGCGCCAGGGATTCGACTACGCGTTCCGCCACGGGGCGGATTTTATTTGCGTGGGCATGTTCGATTTTCAGATCGCCGAGAACGCCGGCATCCTCCAGCAGGCGGTGGCTCGGAACCGGGAGCGCGCCCGGCCCTGGCGGGGCTGACCGCCCGGTTCCAACCCCCGCATCCAAGTAGTGGCCCAGTTAAATATGGATGCCAATCCTGTTCGTTTGGGGCTGATCGGCTGTGGAGCCTGGGGGAGCCATCACGCCCGTGTCATCGCAAAGACCCGCGGCGCCCAGCTCGCGGCCATTGCCGAGCATTCGGAACCGAACCGTGTCGCGGCCCAGGCCGCGCATCCGGGCATCCCGATTTACGCCGACTACCGGGAGATGCTTCAGCGGGAACAATTGGACGTCGCGGACATCGTCCTGCCCTCGCACCTGCACTTCGAGGCTGCCCGCGCCGCTCTGGAAGCAGGCTGCCATCTGCTGCTCGAAAAGCCGATGTGCCTGCAGCTGGATCAGTGCGACGAGCTGATCGCGCTGGCGCGGGCCAAGGGCCGGCACCTGGCCATCGGGCACGAGTTTCGGCTCTCCTCGCTCTGGGGGCGGGTCAAGCAGGATGGTCGAGGAGGGCGCCATTGGGGACCCGCGCTATTGCCTGATCGAGCTGTGGCGCAACCCCTACCGGCAGGGCGCCAGCGGCTGGCGCTACAACATCCAGCAGGTGGGCAACTGGATTCTCGAGGAGCCAATCCACTTCTTCGACCTGGCTCGGTGGTATTTTGCCAAAGCGGGCGAGCCGGTTTCTGTCTTCGCCCAGGCCAGCCACAAGCGGGATGAGCATCCCGAGCTGCAGGACAACTTCAGCGCCATGCTCCGCTTTCCCAACGGCGGTTACGCGGTGATCTCGCAAACCCCGGCCGGATACGAACACCACCAGGTCGTGAAGCTCACGGGCAGCCGCGGCGCGTTGTGGGCCAGCTGGAGCGGGGCGATGGACCGCACGTTTCACCCGGCGTTTTCGTTGAAGCACTTCGATGGCAGCCAGGTGCAGGAAGTTGTGCTGAGCAGGACGACCGGGGAAGTGTACGAGCTCGAGGAAGAAGTGGCGGCTATCGCTGAAGCCGCGCGCGGCGGAAGGCTCCACTGTGCCGCAGGCGAGGATGGCCGGTGGGCCATGGCCATGTGCCTGAAGGCGCAGGAATCTGTCGATGCAGCACAGTGATCACATTCTAGCCGCGTTTGGGCATGAACCCGCTCCCGCCCGAACCGCCCAACCCAATCGCCCGATCCGAACGGGAGAGCAAGCTGGCCTGGTATGCGGCGGTGTCGCGCTACGAGTGGCTGGTGCTCGCCATTGCGTCGGCGGGCTGGATCTTCGATGCGTTTGAAGGGCAGATCTTCAACATCACTCGGAACCAGTTGCTCGGGGACATCCTCGGGCTCCCGTCCGGCGCTCCGGCTATACAGCGTTACGGGGACATATTCAACGGCGGACGCCTGCTCGCAGCGCCGGTGCTGGTGTTCTCGGGATGGCTCAAGGCGTTGCCGGGGGTGGACCTGCGGCTTGCCATCACGCTGTTGGGGCTGCTGTTTCTCCTCGGCATTTTTTTCGTGGGGCGGCTGCCGGAAACGAAGGATCAGCCGCTCCCGGAATGACCATGCCGCGCGTCAAGATCAAAGGCCATACGGTCGCCGCCATCGAAGCGGAACTGCTCAAGCGCGTGCGGCTGCATGGGCGCATCTCGCGGGTGGCGCTATCGCGCGAGCTCCACATCGTCCCGTGCACGGCGGGCATCTATGTGGACCGGTTGATCGCCGAGGGATTCCTGGTCGAGCCGCGCAAGGATGAGGAGCACCTCTGGCAGCCCGGCGTCCGGCTCGAGCAAGTGGCTTCCCTTGTCTCAGTTCTGCGCCCGGCCCAGCGCGCCCGAAAGTGCGGGTGGAAAACCGGGCCGGCCGGCGTCCCAGGCGAGCTTTCCGTGGACGATCTATTTCAGGCGGTGCGGGCCGGCGATGCCTTTAGGGTCTGTGCAAAAATTAATTCCGATTTTGCTGGAGGGGATTGGGCGGGCTGGCAAGGCGCGACGAGCGAGCATACCCGCGCGGTCTGTGAGCGAGGAGCAACACAGCCAGCGCGCCCAAGGCCCCCAGCCCGGCGGCGCTCCCGCCAAAACCGGAAGTAATTTTTGCACAGACCCTTAACGGAGCGCTAGGCGCGGCGGCGCTGGCGCTTCATCAATGGAAACCCAGGCGATGAACTTCGATTCGGTCCTGATCCTTACCGTAGCCACCCTGGCCTTGGCTGGCTTTGTGCAAAGCGTGACGGGGTTTGGTTTCGGGCTGGTCGCGATGGCGCTCCTGCCGCTGCTCCTCCCGTTCAAGGAAGCCTATTCTGTCATCATCATCCCGAACCTGGTCGTGTGCGCTGTCAACTTCGTGGCGAACCGCCGGCATTTCCGATGGCGCCAGGGCCTGGGCCTGCTCATCGGCTCGTGCCTGGCGGTGCCCGTTGGATTCTACACCATGCTCAACATGAAGACCGGCTGGCTGATGCTTGGCCTGGGCATTCTGATTTGCGTTTTTGCTGCGAGCGAGCTGCTGATGTCCAAAACCCGCCCGCTCAAGCTGCCCGAGAAGGCCGGCTGGCCCATGGGGCTGGCCAGCGGCGCGCTCAGCGGCGCGTTCAACATGGGCGGCCCTCCGGCCGTCGCTTATGTCTATTCGCAGAGCTGGGCCAAGGAGCATATCGTGGCCCTCCTGCAAATCGTTTTTGGCGCCAGCTCCATCGTGCGGCTCGGCTTGATGCAGGGCGCCGGGATGATCACTGGCCGGCTGCTGTGGATCAGCCTGCTGGCGATCCTGCCGTTGCTGGCGGCCATCTATGCGGGCAACCGGGTGCTCCGCTGGATCCAGCGCGAGCACCTGCGCTTCGTGGTGTTTCTCTTCCTGCTGGCCATCGGCCTCAAATACATATTCAGACTGTAACGCTCCCCATATCAATCCCAACATGAAACTCTTCATTGACACGGCCGACGTCGCCCAGATCCGAGAAGCCTGGAGCTGGGGCATCCTGGATGGCGCCACCACCAATCCGTCGCATGTGGCCAAGACCGGCCGCCAGCCCGCCGACGTCTATCGGGAGATCTGCGACATCGTGGACGGCCCCATCAGCCTCGAAGCGGTCTCTCTGACGGCCGCCGAGATTGTGAAGGAAGGCCGCGAGCTGGCCAGGCTCCATCACAACGTCGTGATCAAAGTGCCCATCATGAAAGAGGGCTTGAAGGCCGTGAAGATGCTCGCCGCCGAAGGGTTCACAACCAATGTCACCGTGAATTTCTCGCCGCTGCAGGCCCTGCTGGCGGCCAAGGCGGGCGCGACCTACATCAGCCCGTTTGTCGGCCGACTCGACGCCGTGGGCCACGACGGCATGGAGCTGGTCCGGCAGATCAAAGCCATCTACGAGAACTACGGATTCCCCACCCAGATCATCACCGCGGCGGTGCGGCACCCGCAGCACGTGCTGCAGGCTGCGTTGGCGGGCTCGCACGTTGCCACCATGGGCTTTGATGTCCTGGAGCAGCTCTACCTGCACCCGCTCACGGACGCGGTGATGGACCTGTTCCTCAAAGATTGGGCGAAGATCTCCGCCCGATGAGCCAGCGATGAAAACGTATCCTCTCTATCTGAATGGCGAGTTCATTGCCAGCGAGCCCGCGTGGCACGTCGTCGATCCGGCCACCGGAGAGCCGTTTGCCAGGATTTCGACCATCGGCTGCGCCCGGCTGGCACAGGCTATCGCGGACGCCCACGCCGCATTCGCCGGCTGGCGGCAACTCGCGGCCAAGGCGCGCGGTGAATTCTTGCGCCGCATCGCGGCCGAAGTGGATCGCCGGCGCGACGAAATCGCGCATCGGATCAGCACGGAGAACGGCAAACCGCTCGTTCAGAGCCAAGGCGAGGTCGCCATGGCGGTGGACCATCTCCAGTGGTTCGCGGAAGAAGGGCGGCGCGCGTATGGCCGCATCATCCCGCATCAGGCGGACGGCAAACGCAATCTCGTCATGAATACGCCGATCGGCGTCGTGGCCGCCATCAGCCCCTGGAATTTCCCTCTCGTGCTGGCGGTGCGCAAAGTGGCGCCCGCCCTGGCGGCGGGCTGCCCGGTGGTGCTCAAGCCGGCGCGCCAAACGCCGTTGAGCTGCGTCGCATTTGCCGAGTGCGTCCACGCGGCGCAGTTGCCGAGAGGCGTGTTCCAGCTGGTGTGCGGCAAGTCCGACGAGCTCGGCGCGGAGTTTCTGAGCCACCCCCTTTGCCGGAAGGTGACCTTCACCGGCTCAACGGAGGTGGGCCGGGTCCTGATCGCGAACGCCGCCAGGACAATCAAGCCGCTCTCGCTCGAACTGGGCGGCAACGCGCCGTTGCTCGTGTTCGAGGACGCCGACCTCGACGCGGCGGTCGAGGGCGCGCTGCTGGCCAAGATGCGCAACACGGGCCAGTCCTGCATCGCGGCCAATCGCCTGCTGGTGCATCGGCCGATCTACCCGAGATTCCTCGATGCATTTGTCGCACGAGTGAAGGAGCTCAAGATCGGCGCATTCTCCGACCCGGGCGTCGAGATCGGCCCGCTCATTGACGAAGCGGCGCTGCGCCGCGCCTTGGATTTGGTGGACGATGCCGTCCAGCGCGGGGCGCGCCTGCTGTGCGGAGGCCGGCGGCTGGAACGGAAAGGGTTCTTTTTGGAGCCGACCGTGTTGGCGGATGTGCCGAAGGATGCGCGCTGCGAAGGCGAGGAGGTCTTTGCCCCGCTCGCGCCGGTCCTGGCTTTCGACACCGAATCGGAAGCCATTCAGTTGGCCAACGCGACCCAGCACGGCCTGAGCGCCTACGCCTTTACTCGCGACATCGGGCGGACGTTCCGTCTGGCCGAAAACCTCGAGGCGGGTATGATCGGCATCAACGACGGCCTGCCCACGACCAGCAATGCCCCCTTCGGCGGCCTGAAGCAAAGCGGCTGGGGCCGCGAGTTGGGCGCCGAAGGGCTCGACGCTTTTCTGGAAACCAAACACGTCTCGATCCGCCTCTGAATCCATGAGCGCCCCCAAGCCTGCCACCTATGTTCCGGCTGACGCCGCAGCATTTCGCTACGTCGAAAAGTCCAGCCCTCAGACCTCCCACCTCCAGTTCCTCACCTGCGGCTGGTATGAGCTCGCCGGCGAGGCGGCTTCCGGCACGTTGGCGCATCCCGCGGAGGAAGCCCTCCTGTTCTGCTGGCAGGGCCAGGCCACCGCGCGGCTGGGCGGCGCCCGTTACCCGCTCCAACGTTACGACGTGCTCTACGTCCCGCGCGGCGCCGCCTATCAACTCGCCCAAGATGGCGGCGACAGCAAAATCATCATCTGCCGCGCCCCGGCGGAGAAGGCGCATCCGGCCTTTCACGCGAAATGGGACGAGTTCTCCCGCGACGAGCGTCGCATCCGCCATCTCAAGGGCAAGGACGTGTTTCTCATGTTCGACGTGAGCGAATCCGCCGACAAGCTCATCGCCGGCTTCACGCTCTTCCAACCGTTCCAGCGCTCCTGGCCGCCGCATAACCACACCGATCAGGAGGAGATTTACATCTTCACCAAAGGCCGCGGCTCGATGGAGGTCTATGCCGGCGAGGAGACCAAGAGCTTCGTCCGCTCGGTGAGCAGCGGCGACGCCGTCACGATCCCGATCCTCAACTACCACCCGGTGTTCAGCCAGGAAGAGCCGCTGCTGGCCGGGCCCATCGGATCCGAGTCGGGACTGAGAAATCCGTTCTTTACACCGCCCGTATCATTGAAGTTGTACGTGACGTTTTGGATGCCGCCCACGGCGCCGCATTTCGCGTAAAAATCCCCCCAGACTGGCCTGCGGTTCGAATAGAAGCTCCATTGCATGTCCAGCGTGCCCACCGACGGGAAGAATTTGATGCCGTAGATGTTTTCTGGCATAGAAGGGTTTCCCGGGCCTGCTTGCTGCCAGCCGATTGCATCCACAATGGCTCCTGTCAGGCCGGTGTAATCAGCTGCGCTGAAATTGCTCGATGCTTCGATGATCAAGTGGCTGATTTGTGCGGAATTTCCCGTGATCGATAGCCGATAGGAATACTTGAAAGGGAAACCCGGCTGGGACGGATCCTCGTCGGTGACCTCCCACGAAAGATTAAGAGTCTGGTTTAACCACAATGCCGTTTAGGAATTGCCTCAAGATGTTGAGGGCATGCCAAAATGGAGCC
>ENA-UOWG01000492-UOWG01000492.1-activated-sludge-metagenome-genome-assembly--contig:-NODE-492-length-51961-cov-6.024776_pt1 | contig 51961 bp, 51 predicted proteins | sample MGYA00238147_ERZ761563 | MGnify/ENA primary metagenome ERZ761563 (study PRJEB28884, sample SAMN05720216) | anaerobic digester metagenome | isolation source: active sludge of municipal...
TGACCTCGGAACCCGAGCGCTACGCCGCCTACACGCGTGAATACCTGGGCTGGGGCGTGTTCGCGCTGATGAGGCGGTGACGAGTTGGGGCATCCGGCGGATCGTCAATGGCTGTGCCGCGCAAAAGCCGGTGGCTCGCCGAGGTGTGGTTGAGCCTGAATTCATTTCTTATGGTCTAGTTCTCCGTGCAATCAACAGAAAGGTCGGTCGCAGGCAGGCCTAACAATTCATTCAAGCCGATGCCGCTTCGCGGCACGGCTTAATTCAGGCGTTATGATCTGTTTCTGTTCGTAATTCTCAAGATTTCATAAAGCTCAACGCAAGATTGGCAGGTGGTACGGGAAACCTTTTAAGGCCGATATGGATTTTGGAAAGATCAATTGGGAGATTTATTTGCTTCTTCCTGAAATCGAGGGTTTCAACGAAAGGCGCAGTATACCGCCTTTTACGCAGTGCTCCCCGCTGCAGGCGCCCCGAAGAACAGACTGACGCTTGACGCAACGAGCAAATTTATACTATGATAGTATCACTGCATCAGGTACATAACATAGACACCCTTCTGCAGCAAAAAACATTTATATTATCGGGGTATAGAATGGAGATTAATAATTCCAGTAACATGGAAACAGAGAACGGTTTTTCCGGGTCCGATGAAATCAATGATTGTCTCCCCCGGGGGATCTTTTCTACCGAAGATGTTGAAGACGACTTTCTTTCAGAATCCCATATCGACATAGTCGAAACGATGCAAGGGAAGGTTGGGCCGCATAAGGGAAAGAATACGGACCGGGGAGAGGTTGAAAGGTTATCTTCAGAAACGACCGATAACATAGTATGGGCCTACTTAAAGGATATGGGGCATTTATCACTCCTCACATCTGATGAAGAATACCAGATAGCGATAAAAATTGAAGAAGCTGAAAAAAAGGCAAAGAATATCCTGTTTGACCTGCCACAGGCAGTGAACGAACTCTTTGAAATAGGCCTGCAATTGAAGGACGGGACTATAAACATAGTAGACGTGATCAATGATATTGATGAAATGGACTATACACAAAAAGATGAGGAGAAATATAAGAAGAAAACCATATCCTCTATCAATACTATAAAAAGGCTTCACGAGAAGAAGGAAGAAATAAAGAGAATGCTAGCGGGAGCCGACAAACTGAGCAGGAAGGAACTTATCAATGATCTGCAGAAGATTAAAGATAAGTCAGACGGGATCGTGGTTAATCTCAAACTTAGCAAGAAGCTTCTCGTATCGATAATCAGAAATATCACGCAGCAGATGAAGTTCATGACCAAGGCTGAGACAAGCATCGTAAAACGGAAACTGATCGAGCTCGGCGAAATTGAAAATGGACTGAAGATAGTCAGGAACAGGCTCGTTCAGGCAAACCTGAGGCTTGTAGTTACTATCGCCAAGAAATACCTCAACCGGGGGCTGTCATTCCTTGACCTTATCCAGGAAGGTAATATAGGGCTCATGAAGGCTGCTGAAAAATATGATTATCAAAGAGGCTACAAGTTCTCTACCTACTCAACGTGGTGGATCAGGCAGGCCATAACACGGGCAATTGCAGATTGTGGACGGACTATCAGGGTACCGGTCCATATACTTGAAACCAAAAACAAGATCAGCAAGGCCGCTGTGGCCCTCTTCCAGGAATTGGGGGGGCAGCCGAACGTCGAAAACATTTCGCTTAAAGCCGGGCTTTCCCCGGAGAAAGTCAGAAAGATCATGAAGGTTTCCGCCGGGACCGTATCACTGGAAACGCCCGTCGGAGACAATGAGGCCAGGCTTGGTGATTTTATCGTGGACCGAAAGGCCTCTTCGCCTTTTACGGAGTTTGTGGATAGCTCTCTCAAGGAAGAGATAGACAAAGTTCTGTCAACCCTTACCCCGAGAGAAGAGAAGATTATCAGGATGCGGCTCGGCATCGGCGAGAAGACTGATTATACCCTGGAAGAAGTGGGCGATGTCTTTGGGCTAACCCGTGAACGTATCCGTCAGATCGAGGCCAAGGCCCTGAGGAAACTGCAGCACCCCTCAAGGCGAAAGAGGCTGGAGAGCTTCCAGGAATAAACTTACCTTCCCTAAAAGAACTGTTTATATTCCCTGCCGGTTTTATCACGTGATCCTTAAAACCGGAGCAAAAAGGCCGCGCGCTCCATCTGTCCTTATAAATCTTTAATTTACAAATTGTTACTTGAACGAAACCGATAATAGCAATAAAATATATAACTTTATTTATGCTTAAGGAGATTGCAATGAAAAATACATTACGGGTGTGGATGGCCTTTTGCTTGCTGATCGGATTTGCGGGCAACGCACTTGCGGCGGACAGCAAGGAGAATAAAGCAGGAGAAACACAATCAAAATCCAGCCCCGTCACGGGAGAAAAAGCATCGGCGGAAAATATAAAGTTTGATGAAACAACAACGCAGTATTTGAAAAAGCTCAGAAGTATCAATTCAGAACTGGTGGCCGCTCACCGCGAACTGTACAATTACAACAATCCTGAAAAAACCACAAAAGGGATAAGTATGGCCGATATTCTAAATCAGGAAAGCGCGTCGCGCGAGGCAAAGGAACAGGAACAAACATTGAGGAGCAAAAAGGCCAGAACGGAGGAGAAAATAAGCAATCTCCAGAAGGATGTTGAAAAACTGAAACAGGACCTGCTCAAACACTATAATGGGGAATTGCCCAAACATGTATCAGATGCGTGGCAAACCGAAGAAGGCTACACTGCGTATAAAATTTCCAAAATCAAATAGCGCGGTTGCATTAAAAGCGCTTCCTGGCCCGGTAGAGGGCGGGAGAGATATTTTACGTATCCGGGCGTCCTTTTCTATACAGGTTCGCCGATCAACCCTCCCCCTTTAGTTCTATTGTTTCAACCTTTACCCTTGCCAACCCTTTTCCGTAATATCCGAGCTTTTTGGCGGCACCGGCTGAGAGATCGATGATCCTGTTGCCGGATGAAGGGTTCCGGTCGCTGGGGAAAGGCCCCCTGTCATTCACTCGCACAATGACTGAGCGGTTGTTCTCCAGGTTCGTAACCTTCACGTGCGTCGGAAGAGGCAGGTATTTATGGGCCGCCGTCATTTGCGTCGGGTCAAAGACCTCACCGTTGGCGGTCATGCGCCCCTTGTTTTGGCGCAGGGTTTCGTAGCCGTACCATGATGCTATGCCGGTTTCTTCGTAAGACTTTGCCTGTTCGACGGACATGGGATAATATCTCTTTCCTTTTACCGTGTAAGGCGCGGTCTTGACCCGGCCCTTGCGAATGGCCTCTTTTGGAGGCAAATCGTCGATCGTTTCAATATCTTCATTGACGAGCGCCCAGTCGATGGGGGCCTTTACCACCTTGAAGGTAAATCCTCCGATCTTGTAAACGATTTTCGTTGTGCCCGCAGTGAGTTCATAAGCCCCCTTCACAACGTAGTAACCGCCTTTTACAGTGCCGGCGACCACCTTATACGGCACCTTGACAATTGAACAATTAACGAAGAAAAGGCAGATCGAGGCAACAGAAAGAGCAAAAATAAGGCGTTGTTTTATTATGCGCCGCAAAGCTTTACGCACCGAATTTGCCTGCGTCATCACTCATATACAGAATAGCATATTCAAGAAAGCAATAGAACAGGGCCGCTTCAGAATTACGGAAACAGCCCCGCTCTTTATTAAAAAAAGAAATAAGACAGCTTACACTGGATGGCTTGAGAGGCATCTTTTTTGAGAATGGTCTGTCCCCTATAAATATGCCCGGCTTCTGTGTAATGATCCGGGTAGAAGGGTGTTTAAGCTTAAATTGAGATTAATAAAAAAAGATTCAATTGAAGTTAACACCCTTTCATTTGTCCAGCACAAAAATTACATCAAGGGTAACACGAAATCTAAGAATCGCCCCGTTTTCCACGTGAGCATATTGATCTTTCACGCGTATTCCGGTAATACCCCTCAAGGTCTTGGAGGCCCTGTGAAAACCGTTTAGTATGGCGTCCTCAAAACTTTTTTTTGAATCGGCAATAATTTCTGTTACTCGTGCAACCCTGCTTTCGGGTACCATGTTTTCTCCTTGATGCTTTTTTCAGAAACTAACAAGATGCAGCCGTTGTGTCAACAGCTTTTAGCATATCGTCCACTTTGCGCTGATATTAGAAAGACGCATTGCATTGGTGGCTGAGGGCCACAACCCGGCCATTTTTGTGTTTTACTATTTCCAGTGTATAGCTTTCTGTGTTGTTTTTTCAGGCTGCGTAAAATATGCTATTAAGAAAAACTGATATACAAGGTTGGTATATTAACCGATGGGGCCGGCAAGAGACGGATATTGAATTGGATTACTCAAACCTTGAATAATCAGTAAGGAGACAAATATCGATGGCTAAAGTGTCAGCCTTCAAATCGGCCGAAGGCAGGGATAGTTTTCTTGTGTTGTACAACGCAATTCTTGCGCGCTGGCCTGTAGCTTATGAAGAACTTGACATCCCTACCCATTTTGGAACAACTCATATTATCGCCAGCGGTGCTTTGGACTCGAAGCCCCTGTTCCTTCTGCATGGCATGACAGCGAGTGCGACCGCATGGCTCCCCAACGTTGCAGATCTCAGCAGGCGTTACCGCGTATATTCCGTCGATGTGATCGGAGAACCCAATAAGAGCAAGCCGATACTTCCGGTGAAGAACAGGAGGGAATTTGCGAAGTGGCTTGTCGAAGTGTTCGACGGGCTTGGAATAGATCGGGCCAACATCGCAGGGAACTCATACGGAGGATTTTTGGCCCTCAATCAGGCCTCCCTTGCCCCTGAACGTATTGAAAAGCTTGTTCTTATCAGTCCTGCCGCCTCCTTTACCCAGATATGGTCTTTCTATTTCCGCCTGGTACCTGCATTGTTTGGTCCAGACAAATTCACGTCCAGTTTTACAGAATGGATCCTGCAAGGGTTGCCATGTGATAAGGACTGTGGTGAGTTATCAAGGGTATTGCAGAAACATGGGAGATCTATCAACAGGGTATTCCCTGTTGTCTTCAAGGAGAAAGAGTTGCAAAAAGTCTATCATCCGACGCTCCTTCTTATCGGGGACAAGGAGGTTATCTATGACCCGCAGAAGATAATAAGGAGGGCAGGACAACTGCTTTCGAATCTTCAGGGCGAGATCGTTCCCAATGCCAATCACATAGCGGCAATGTCAAACCCGGAATATGTCAACAAGAGGATGATTAGATTTCTGGATGGTGAGCCCATATAGGGGTAATATACACTTATGCCTTTAAGAATAAACAATTAAAAATATCACTCTCACTGGCCGGTAATTGTGTTGATATCCGCCCCCCCGGTTAAGCTCTTTATGCTGTACGGCCGCTATTTCTTCCGGATGCGTATGATCATTTTCAAATGAGTGCCCTTACCGACCTCTGAGATGATGCGAAACGTGTCTGAAAAGTTTTTCATATTGGATAGTCCCATGCCGGCCCCGAAGCCCATGCTCCGGATCTTTTCCGTAGCCGTTGAATAGCCTTCCTTCATGGCTAATTCGATATCCTTTATACCTTGACCTTCGTCTATTGCTTCGATGATTACAAACTTGGGTGTTACCCGGAGCACTATCTTGCCGTGGTCAGCATAGGAGCATATATTCGTTTCTGCCTCATACGCGACTACGGCTGCTCTCCTGATCGTCTGTTTGGAAAGATCCATGTCTGTCAGCAGTGCTTTGACCTGACTGGAGATATGCCCGGCGTTTTCAAGTCCTCCTTTTACGGAGAATGACTTCTCAAAGGTTTCATGAGAAATCACGTGTTTCGCCGACCTTTTCTATACAGCCCACGATTCCCTTGGCGTAGAGCCTGCCGACGGCTTCAAAGAGGATAAATTTTGTTGTCAGAAGCGGGATTCTTAGTTCCTCTGCAAGCCGGATCGTTTCCGGTAAAGGGTACTTTCCTCGCACCATTATAATGGCTGCGATATCAAGAACATCGGATGTACGGACAACCTGGGGGTTTATAAGGCCGGTAAGCAGGAGACTTCCCGGTTTGGCAAAGGCAAGGACGTCACTCATTAGATCGGCGCCAAAGGCGGCCCTTACCTCCATGTCCAGCTGATCCTCGCCTACAATAAATTCAGCATCAAGTATCTCTTTAACTTCTTGCAGCCTCACTGTGTTGTTCTCCTTTTAATTTAGAATATGTAAAAAAATGGGCATGTAATCAACCTCAAATTTCAGCGAAAAAACACACTGTTCAGACAGGCAAAGCTGCTATGCCGGAAAAAGCTTCAGGGTGTTGCGCAAAGGACGTGCGGTACCAAGTAATCCCGCATGTGTCTGGAGTTCGGGAAACGATGGCCTTTTTAAGTTTCAAGAGATCTGCGGCTTTAAAGTTGAAACATCCTTTCCGTTGATCGGGCGGTTCATTCATCAGCCGTTTGGCAGTGTACCCCCATTTCTTTGCACACACGCATGATGCCGTTCAGGACTATCGAAGTGCCTGCCTTTCCGGTTGTCGTGGAAACCACAAGAAGCTGGCTTATGTTGTCCCCGAGACTGCTTACCTGCATTCCCGCGGAGAGTTTGCCGTCGGTGAATTCGATGGTAAGTGCTTTATCGTCCTTCTTCGTGATCCTCATATCCTTGTTGGCCTGCAGGATGTTGATCGCGGTGCTGTAGACCTTGTCAGCGCGGGCCTCGAGGAGGACCGTGGCGGCGTCATATCCCGGCTGAGGAGCGTTTTTTGTGTCACTTACAGGTTGCTGACTGCTCGTCTCTGTGCTGCTCGTAGCCTCGCTGGTCAGTTGTTTTATCTTCCCGAGGGCTTTTCTGCCGAGTGTTACCCACTGCGCATTCGCGACACCTGAAAGGGACATCAGCGCGATAAGAAATATAGCAACGGATCGCAGGATTTTTGACATCGTCGGGATACCTCCTCCATATATTTATTCTTTGCGGCATCGGCGGCATATTCCAACATACCGTTTTCGGGACATACCACACTTAAAGATATGTAGCTAATTATCTATTCAAACGTAAACTTATACAAGCAATTTTTAAAAATAATTTCTGCTGCTATATACCTTAGAGAGAGGCAGGAAAGGAAATAGCAAGGTATACAATGAACCCCGCAGATCTTCTTATGCAATCAGGCAAGCTTGTCACGCAGGTGGAGCAGCAGGTGGCCGCCATCGTCACCGCCATAGCCTTCTTCATGGGAAGCTCGCGGCTTGCTTTTTTGCTTTATAAAAAAGGACATGAAAATATCGTTCCCTATCTGAAAGACCAGGCCGGCAGGTTCATAATCATCTGCGCACTTTGCACACCCCTTCCGTTCCTTGGCGGTGCCGACGGCAAGGGCGGCACGTTCATCGGGACGTTTCCGCGGATGATCATATCTGCCGGATTTGCACAGGCGGGAGACGGAAAGGTATTCGCGAACCTTGATTCCGTAAAAAACAGACTCGCCACGGCTTCGGCACAGCAGGACCTTTCGGAGAAACTGAAAAACATCAAGGAAACGTCGCCGCTGATGGGGGTGAAGATCAAATGGGTAGACGCTATCAAGGTGCGCCTTGCCCAGCTCATCTTTCTTCTCCCCCTTATCCCCCCCTCTGCATGCCTCGCGTTCTTCCATTCCGGGCTGGGTGTTTTCATGATGATGATCTGTTACGTTGTATCTGAATATATGGCTGTCATCTCTTGCGGGATAGGGGTGAACGTCGATGTTGAAGGTATGGTATTCGTTCTGGCGACAGTCCGGGAACTGGTGCGCGGCCATGCAGGGGCCATCGCTGGATTTCTCTTTTACACGTCATTGATCTTTGCTTTCACCGGCGTCATCATTGCTGCTGCCATCAGGGCTGCAGTCTTTTCCGTCACCTTCCCTTTTTCCGTCATCAACATGGCCTTCGATTCACGGCGGGACATCTTTTTTCAGAACATCGTTAAGGCCTTTGCCATAGCGCTGACGCCGATCGTGGCAGTCAACATCCTCCAGATACTTGTCATGGCATACGATCTTTTCGTGGGTGGAGGCATAGTTTCCAGGATGGTCGATGCCTATCTTTTCAGCAGCATGGACAAGCTTAAGGATTCCGGCGTCCTTGCCGTGGCGGGCGAGATGTACGGATTCATCTTCCGGTTGTTCATAGCAACGGTGCTGGCCCCGGCGGTGCTGAGCATACCGGCCCTGGTTTTTCTGATAAGGAGCCACCGCATCGCTTCGGAGGCCATCGGCGCCGGGCTCGGTTGTTCCATAGGGTCCGGCAGGAGCGGGCAGGAATAGATACTGCGCCTTCCGGGATTGGCTTTTCATCGGCATATAGCTGTCATCTGTGCCGGAAGGGCTTGAAAAGGAGAAGCAGCGGTATGAGGAAAAATGCGTAGTTGCTCCAACCAGGGTGGTAGAAAGAAATCGCAATAGCGATCAGAGAGACAATGCAGGTAAGGAGCGAGCGGATCTTGCCCTTCATGACCAATCGATCGTCAAGATTTTCGTCCACAAGCTTGCGGTGGTGTGTCGCGTATGCCCAGCTCAGCAGGAACAAAAGGCCTAGAACAAGGAGATTCACGTCAAAAATTATATTGGTGAGATGGAGGTGATGGTAGGCAGACATCCAGGCGGCAGTGAAGGGTACTATGACGATGAACATGAGGATCGCCACCTGGATCCAGAGGAAATTACGGTCTGTCCGCTTGATGTAATGGAATTGCTGGTGATGATTGATCCAGAAGAGGGCGAGCAGGATAAAGGCCAGGATGTAACGGTCGAACTTTGTGATCTCTTTTAATAGTATTGCGGTTATCTGGCCCTCGTCCAGACCCGCTCCAGCGCCGGGAAAGGTAAAGTTCATAACGAGGAGGGTCATTGAAAAGGCAAAGATGCAGTCTGACAGACTCTCGATGCGATGGGTCGTCATGACGAATGGACTACCGGAAGATTTTGCCGGACACATATCAATATCGCTTATATCACTTCAAATACAAAAGTGTCAATGAAGCCGGACAGAAATACGCGATGATTGCCGCATATATGTTCTGTAAGCCGTTCTGGAATGGAAAGACAGGCGTGCCGGCCGGTCATTAAGATTGCCAAAGAGCGCATTTTCAGTTAAATTAGAGTTGACTCCAAGGCTGGGAGTCACAAGGGAAGGGGATGGGAAAGTTTAAAATATTCACAAAGGACCTCGCCCAGGATCTCGGGGCCATCATAGAAAATATATACGATGGTCTCTATATCACTGACAAAAATGCGAATACGCTGATGATCAACAGGGCATACGAGCGTATAACGGGCATCAACCGGGGCGAAGTGGTGGGAAAGAACATGAGGGACCTTGTCAGTTCCGGTATTATCGATCGCTCGGTCAGCCTTGAAGTGATCGAAAACCGCAAGCCCGTAACTATCGTACAGGAACTCAGAAGCGGTAAAAAGATACTGGTGACCGGCAACCCGCTTTTTGATGACGAAAGCGGTGAGATCGCGCTCGTTGTCACAAGCGTACGGGACATAACGGAACTGGTGGACCTAAAGGATAAATTGCACGAGCGTACCCTGGAGGTGAACCGTTACCTCGCAGAGCTCGATCATTTGAAGATACTGCAGGGGCAGCAGAAAACATTCATCACGAAAAATAAAAAGGTTTTTGAGATCATGGAGATTGCCATCAAGGCGGCCCAGTTCGATTCCAATATATTGATAACGGGTGAATCCGGGGTTGGGAAAGGGCTTATGGCAAAACTCATTCACGAATCGAGTGACCGCAGGAGCCACCCTTTTGTCGTTATTAACTGTGCCGGAATTCCTGAAGATCTTTTTGAAAGCGAGCTTTTCGGGTATGAGCCCGGGGCTTTTTCCGGGGCGAGCGCGAAAGGAAAAAAAGGTCTTCTGGAAGTGGCGAATAAGGGAACTGTATTTCTCGATGAGGTTGGCGATATGAGCCTGAGGCTTCAGGCAAAGCTTCTGAGGGTCATAGAGGAGAAAGAGATGACCCGGCTTGGATCCACAAGGACGGTGAAGCTGGATATTCGTATTGTTTCCGCCACCAATCAGGATCTGCAAGGTCTCATTGAGCAAAAAAAATTCAGGCAGGACCTTTTTTTCAGATTGAATACGATCTTCCTTACCATTCCCCCGCTGAGAGAGAGGACAGAAGATATAATCCCCCTCGTCCAGCACTTTACACAACTGCTCAATGAAAGGTACCACATGGAAAAGATGCTCACCCCTCAGGCTGCCCAGCTCCTCATGATGTATCATTTTCCCGGCAACGCGAGAGAATTGTCGAACATCGTGGAACAGGCATTTTTGATAAGCAAGAAAAACAATATCGAAGCAGTCGATCTGCCTTTCAATGTAAGAGGTTTTGTTGGCTCAAAAGACCTTATGATCGAAGGAGATGCCAGGTCATACAACGAGATCATAGACCTCATGGAGTATAAGATTCTCAAGCACGCTCTGGAAAAATACGGCAGCACGCACAAAGCCGCAAAAAATTTAAAAATAAGCCAGAGCACCATCGTTCGCAAGATGAAAAAGCTGAACATGAAAGTGAGTGATGACACTTAGCATCAGTATGATGCATTTATGCATCAAGCATGCCGCAGCCGGCAGTCGAGCTATTCCGAAAACGAAATATAACCATTCAATATAATTAGAGCCCCCGCTTTTCCCCACAACGATGTCTGAATTGGCATGTAAATTGCTTTGTTGTGAAACGACAACCCGAACGTTCAACACGATCCGACCAAACTAACAAAAGGAGGGATTATGTTTTTCAAGATATTATCAAGTGTTTTATTTCTTTTGCTTTTGTTTTCCCAGGTATCATATGGTGCGGGCACATTCAAGATAGGATGTCCTGCCCCGATGACGGGACCGGGTGCTAACTTCGGCGAGAAATTCAAAAAGGCCTATACAATGGCTGCGGACGAGATCAATGCCAAAGGCGGAGTGAACGGGACCAAGCTGGAGCTTGTCTTTGAGGACACACAGGCGAAGCCGGCCCTGGCAGTCTCTTCTGCGAAAAAGCTTATTTCATCGGATAACGTCATAGCCCTTCTTGGCGGATGGAGCAGCGGTGTCGCTTTTGCGGTTGCGCCGGTGGCCCTCGATAACAAGACGCCTTACCTTCTCGAACATCCGGCCCTTGACGATATTACCCGCAAGAACAACGATTACGTTTTCCGTCTTCAGCCGACGACGGGTATGTATAGTGCCGCACTTGAGGATTTCATTTTGAAGGTAGTTTATCCCAAGGAAAAGAAGAAACAGTTGACCGTGGCGTACATCTATGTCGACAATGCCTTCGGTCAGGGAGTTGCAAAGTACGGTATCATACCTTTCTTTAAAAAGAACAAGGACAAATTCAATCTCGTTGTTTCAGAGTCATACAATGAAAATGCCATGGATTATAAGCCCCTATTACTCAAGGTCAAGAACGCTGCGCCCGATATCGTGGTGCTCACGTCGTATCTGACAGATGGGATCCTCCTTGCAAAACAGATCAAGGAAGTGGGTCTCCAGGCCAAAATGTTCACAGGTACAGGTGCGGGTCACAGCATGCAGGACATATATGAGAAGAGCGGCAAGGCTACAGAAAAATATTTCAGTTCAGGCCCGTGGCATGGAGAGATAAAGGACGCGAACTGGAAGAAATGGCGCAGCGCATGGGAAAAGAAGTACAAATATGTTCCCGGAGAGCATGAAGTCGAAGGCTATGTCGCCATTCAGGTCCTTGCTGAGGCGCTCAAAGGCGTAAAGTCTTCCGACGTGGTAAAACAGAGGGAAGAACTGAAGGCAAGTCTCAAGGCCCTCAACATGAAGACTATCTTCGGCACGGTCAAGTTCGATAACTTCGACGGATATACCAACCAGAACAAGGCATATAAAATGACAGCAGTGGCCCAGTGGATCAACGGCAAACTTCTCCAGGTCTGGCCCAAAGAGGCGGCGGAGAGGGAGCCCGCATATTAAGCGATAAGATCTAAAGCGGGGTGTTATCATACACCCCGCACCCATAACCGGCGGTATATAGACTATGATAACTTCAATCATTATAAACGGCATACTGATCGGTCTCATCTATGCTCTTCTTGCCATAGGGCTTACCGTTATCTTTGGCGTCATGCGAATAATCAACATGTTCCATGGCGAAGCAGTGATGCTCGGCATGTATGCTGCCTTCGTGTTGTTCGACAAGTTCGGGATCAGTCCTTATATCAGTGTTTTTTTAACGGCACCAATATTTTTTGTCCTCGGTTCGATCATTTATAAGTTTCTGATAGACCCCATACCGGCAAGGGAGCGGGAGATCACATCGCTCATTATTACGCTGGGGATCTCCTTTATCTTTGCCACATCGGCAATGTATATATGGTCGGCGGATTATCGTACCGTGACGCTTCCCTTTTCTCAGGATGTCATGGTTTTCATTAAAACGAGGATCGGTTATCCCGCACTGATATCGTCATGCATGTCTGCCGTTATGATCGTGGGGTTTTATCTCTTTATGTCCAAGACCTATATGGGAAGGGCTATCAGGGCCACTGAACTCGATAAGGACACCGCATCGGTCATGGGAGTCAACGTTAAGTGGATATCGATCGCGACCTTTGGTATCGGTGTGGTGCTGGCCGCGATGGCAGGCGGCATCCTCTCGCCCATCTTCTACATTTATCCTTTTGTGGGCAGCAACTTTGTAATCAAGGCATTTACCATCGTTGTGCTGGGCGGTATGGGTTCTGTAACGGGTGCCCTTGTAGGAGGGATAATCCTTGGCGTGGCCGAAGCGCTGGCCAGCACTTTTTTAGAATACAGTATGAAGGACATCATGGCTTTTATCCTCTTTCTGGGGATATTGCTTTTTAAGCCATCCGGTATACTTGGAGGAAGGACGAGGCTATAGGTTATGCAGAACAGATCTGTCAAGCCAATTGTAATTCTTTTTGTTTGCCTGGTTGTACTCTCGTTCATGCCGTTTATCATTGATCCGGGATCGTACAAGTATCTTTATAATATCTTTTTTATCGTGAATGTCACGGTGCTCCTTGCCACCTCGTGGAACATCCTGGGAGGATTCGCGGGTCAGATATCCTTTGGTCATGCGGGATTTGTCGGTATCGGTGCCTATACCGTGGCACTTTTACATTATCACCTGCAATGGTCGCCCTGGCTGGCACTTCCGCTCGCAGGTGTTGTCACACTTCTCGCCGCGGTCATTATCGGTTCCATAGCGTTCAAACTGAGGGGGCCCTATTTTGCCCTTTCTACCCTTGCCCTTGCAGAGGTGACAAAGCTTATAGCGGAAGGATGGAGGTCCTTCACGCAGGGTACCCAGGGTGTTGTTGTGAGCCCGGGTCCTCTTTTGTCCATCCCGAGCGGCGGAGCGCTTTACTTTGTTGTTTCCCTGTGGCTGGCTGGTTTCGGCATTCTCTGCGCTCTCCTTATAAAGCTCTCAAAAACGAGTTACTTCTTTCTTGCGGTCGGTGAAAATGAAGATGCCGCGCTTTCACTGGGGATCAATTCCAAGAAATACAAATTGATCGCGCTGTATATCAGTTCTTTTCTGGCCGGGATAACGGGTGGTGTTCTGTCGGTACATACCGGTTTTATTGATCCTTCGAGCGGGTTTGACATGGTCCATACTGTGGAGCCCATATTTCTGACCATGGTGGGAGGCATCGGCACGGTGCTTGGGCCCGTCATCGGCACGGTACTGCTAGTGCCGGTCGGCGAGGTATTCAGGTCACATTTCCCGACAGCGCACCTTTTGCTCTATGGCATCGTCCTTGTGGTTTTTGCAAGATTTATCCCTAAAGGAATCATGGGTCTATTCAGGAAGAAAAAGATATGAATATACTGGAGATAAAAGATCTGACAAAGGCTTTCGGCGGTGTGGTGGCGGTTTCCGACCTCAATCTTTCCATACGTGAGGGCATCATTTTCGGTGTCGTCGGTCCGAATGGCGCCGGGAAAACGACTCTCATCAATGTTATCACCGGAGTGGAGAAGATCACAAAGGGAAGTATTTTTTTCAAGGGCAGCGACATAGGAAAACTTCCTACATTCAAACGCTCCCTCGAGGGCATAACCCGTACGTTCCAGATCCCCCAGTGTTTTACAGGGCTCACTGTGTTCGAGAACATACTGATACCACTCCTCTTGAGGCTGCCGAAACAGGAGGCCCAGTTGGAAGCGGCAAGGATAGCCGAGCGAATGTTCCTGAAGGACGATCTTAACAAACAGGCACAGATGCTTTCGGTCGGGCGCCTGAAGCTTCTCGAGCTGGCCAAGGCGTACGCCACTTCTCCAAGGCTGCTCCTTGTTGACGAACCGATGGGCGGGGTTAGTCTCGACATGATGGATTCGCTCATCAACCTCATTAAGAGTCTCAGGGATGAAGGGATCACAATCCTGCTGGTGGAGCATGTCATGAAGGTTGTAGTTGCGCTTGCCGATGAATTGGTGGTATTGAATTTTGGTAAGCAGATTGCCCTTGGAGCACCGCAAGAAGTTATGAAACGGAAAGAGGTCATCGAGGCATATCTGGGAGACGAGTATGCTTGAAATTAAAGGAATCGATTCAGGATATGGGAAGATCAAAGTCTTGAAAGACATCACGCTCAAAATAGAAAAGGGCGAGATGGTTGCGCTTGTCGGTCCCAACGGTGCAGGCAAGACCACACTTTTAAAAACGATAGCAGGAATGATCGTCCCATCGAAAGGAGACATTCTACTGGAGGAAACTTCCATTTCGGGTATGCCGCCACATAAGACTTCCGCGAGGGGCATTGCCTACGTACCGGAGGGAAGAAGGGTTTTTTCGGCCATGAGCGTGGAGGAGAACCTCCTTATGGGCACTTATTTGAAAAAGAACCGGCCCCACAAAACAGAAAGCCTTCGAATGGTCTATGACCTGTTTCCGAGGCTCGAAGAACGCAAAAAACAGACTGCCGGGACCTTATCCGGCGGTGAACAGCAGATGCTGGCCATAGGGCGGGGGCTCATGATGAGACCGAAACTGGTACTTCTTGACGAGCCCTCCCTCGGTCTTGCCCCCCTTCTGATCAACTCCATATACAAGGTGCTTGAAAGGCTTAACGGCGAGGGTATGACCACCCTGCTCGTTGAGCAGAATGTCAAAAAGGCCCTTAGTCTTTGTAAAAGGGCATATGTGATAGAAAGCGGCGAAATAGTAATGAAAGGCCCAAGCGAAGACATCTTGTGCGATGAGAATGTCAAATGCACCTATCTCGGCATCTAACGGCCCGCTGAATGTTTTCCGAGATGTATTAAATGGAGGTTAAGATGAGTATCCATTACCCTGAAAAAACCTGTACATTCCTTGCCCCGAACAAACATCTCCTGGGAAGGGGAGTGGTCCGTCAACTTGGCAGCGAGGTCAGGACTTTGGGCGGCAGCAAGGTGTTCATCATTACCGATCCGGGGGTTGTAAAGGCGGGCCTCGTCCCCTCGGTTACTGAACCGCTCAAGTCGGAAGGGATCAAGGTCGGTATTTACGACAAGGTGCAGCCTGAGCCCTCCTCGGGGATCGTAGATGACGCGGCAAAAATTGCCCGCAACGGCCGTTACGACCTGGTTATAGGCCTGGGAGGGGGCAGCTCCCTTGACGTGGCCAAAGGTGTTGCCATGATGGTGGTGAATAAAGGTACGATTCTCGATTATGTCGGTTTGAACATGTTCCCTGAAAGGGGTCTTCCCAAGATACTCATTCCCACAACCGCAGGAACGGGAAGCGAGGCGTCATGGGTATGTGTTGTGACGGATGAGAAAAAGAACGAAAAAAAATCCCTCTACAGTTTCAGGCTGCTTCCCGACCTGGCGATGCTCGACCCTTTAATGACGGTGTCCATGCCGCCTTCCGTCACTGCCGATACCGGTTTTGATGCTCTGGTCCACGCTATTGAATCTTACGTGTCCGTTAACAGGACGCCGTATACGGAGATAATGGCGGGCGAGGCCATCCGGCTGATATCCGGCAACCTGCCTGTTGCCTATGGAAAAGGTGGCGACATTAAGGCGCGGTATAATATGCTCCTCGCTTCCAATCTTGCCGGGATGGCTTTCACGAGCGGTGGTCTGGGCGCGACTCATGGGCTGGCTTATCCGCTGGGAACACAATATCATATGTCTCACGGGCGTTCGAATGCCATTATGCTTCCCCATGTGATGCAATTCAACCTGACCGGCAATCTCGAGGGCTACAGGAATGTTGCCGAGATGATGGGTGAGAACATCGATGGCCTTTCTCTCTATGAATCCTCTGAAAAAGCGGTGGAGGCCGTTATGAAATTGCTTACAGCCGTGAGGATCTCCTGCAAGCTTTCAGATTATGGTGTGCAGAAGAAGAAAATACCCCTTCTGACAAAAGAGGCGCTCCAGCAGTCTCGCTTTTTTGTGCCCAATCCGAGGGACATAACTGAAAAAGATATCCAGACGATTTACGAGGAAGCTTACTAAACTTCTTGTTGAATTGCCCTTGTCTCTGTGCGCTGCCAATTTCCTGTTACCAGGGGGCGGGTGATACCTTTCATGCGGTGCATTATCATGCTTTTTTAGGGCTATTCAGGTGATTCAATATTGCATCGCCTGAATCGGTTATGACGATACATTATTAACCGGGTGTGTTGGAATACGTTTTTTGTAATTATACTTGGTTGATATTATTATTGATTAAGATGGTGAGCAACATTGTCTGGGAAAGCTTTTGCTGGCATGTAAATTGCTTAGGAGTCATTTGCGGCCAAAACATTCTTAAGGAGGCAAACCATGTCCCTCATGACCGGTAGTGAGTATATAGAAAGCCTTAGGAAACAGAAGAAGAAAATATTTCTGGGCGGTGAGGCGATAGGCAATTACGTGGACCACCCCATAATACGCCCCTCCATCAACGCCTGTGCCATGACATACGAACTGAGCCACCAGCCCGAGCACACCGAACTCATGACCGCCACCTCAAGCCTCACCGGAAAAACGGTGAACCGCTTTACGCACCTTCACCAGAGCACCGAGGATCTCATCAAGAAGGTGAAGATGCAGCGTCTGCTCGGCCAGAGGACGGGTTGCTGTTTCCAGCGGTGCGTAGGTTTTGACGGTTTCAACGCCGTGGATTCCGTCACCTACGAGATGGATCAGGAACTGGGTACCGAATACAACAAACGTTTCAGGAACTACCTCGAATACGTCCAGGAGAACGATCTCATCGTTGACGGTGCCATGACCGACACCAAGGGCAACCGCCGACTCTCCCCCTCCCAGCAGGAGGACCCCGACCAGTTCGTCCACGTCGTCGAGCGAAGACCCGACGGCATCGTGGTGAGGGGGGCCAAAGCGCACCAGACCGGTGCGGTCAATTCCCACGAGATCCTTGTCATGCCCACCGTGACAATGAGGCAGGAGGATGCCGACTACGCACTTTCCTTCGCGGTCCCCGCGGACGCGCAGGGTGTCCTCTACATCTACGGAAGGCAGTCTTGCGACACCCGCCGCCTCGAGGGAGGCACCATCGATGTGGGCAACGCCATGTTCGGAGGGCAAGAGGCAATAATCGTTTTCAGTGATGTTTTTGTTCCCTGGGAACGTGTTTTCATGTGCGGTGAGTACCAGCACTCCGGAGCTCTCGTGGAACGCTTCGCAGGCTACCACCGCCAGAGCTACGGCGGATGCAAAAGCGGGGTCGGCGATGTCCTCGTAGGCGCCGCCCAGGCCATAGCGAAGATCCAGGGCCTCGAAAAGGCTTCCCACATCAAGGAGAAGATAGTCGAGATGATCCACCTCAACGAGACAATATACTCCTGCGGTATCGCCTGTTCCGCAGAGGGAAGGCCCACTTCCTCGGGGACCTATCTCATTGACCTTATGCTTGCCAACATTTGCAAGCTCAACGTGACCCGTTTCCCCTACGAGATATCGCGCCTCGCCCAGGACGTGGCTGGAGGCCTTATGGTCACCCTTCCTTCAGAGAAGGACTTCGGCCATCCCGAGGCGGGGCCCTATCTCGAGAAGTACCTGCGCTCTGACCCGGCTTACGGTACCGAGGAGCGCTGCCGCGTGCAGCGCCTCATAGAGAACCTCACGCTCGGCATGGGTGCAGTGGGGTACCTCACCGAATCGATGCACGGCGCTGGTTCCCCCCAGGCCCAGAAGATCATGATCGGGCGGCTTGCCAACCTTCCATACAAGGAGAGGGTGGCAAGGCAACTCGCCGGTATAGGAAAGGGCTGAAGGGGAGATCGTGGATGGGAGATGATGAAGAAGAAAAAGGTTCGCTATTGCGGCAACTGCAATCCCGACGAGTACCCCGGGGATGTAAAGAAGAGGCTTGAGGAGCTTTTCCCCGGAGAGGCGGGCCCGACCATACTGGTGGACGGATGTGCGCGTGCCTGCCTGAGCAAGAAAGAAAAGGACACCGGAGCGGTTGTCATGAGCGCCCGGGAGGTGATGACGAGGAGGAAGAAAAGATGAAGGCATGGACCAGGTATTACGAGGAGAGGCTCTGCAGCGCTGACGGGGCGGTAATGGCCGTGAAATCGGGCAACAGGATTGTCCTCTCCCACGCGGCCGGAGAGCCCAGAACTCTACCTGGTGCACTGGTGAAGAGGGCGGATTCTCTCAAGGATGTCCAGGTCGTCCACATGGTCTCTCTGGGTGAGGCCCTCTACTGCCGTCCTGAATACTCGGGAACCTTCCGGCATGTTGCCCTCTTCGGCGGCCCCCCCACCAGGGAGGCCATATGGGACAACCGGGGCGACTATATCCCCTACACCTTTGGCGGGATCCCGATGCTCTTCGAGACCTTGCTCCCCCCGGACGTGGCCATGATCACCATCTCCCCTCCGGACGGGAACGGTTACTGCAGCCTGGGCATATCCGTGGATTACACGAAGAAGGCGGTGGAGACAGCAAAGACCGTGATCGCCGAAGTGAACCCCTCAATGCCCCGTACCCTTGGCGATTCCTTCGTCCATGTTTTCGATATCGACCACTTCGTTGAGGTGGACACCCCGATCCACGAACTGAAAGCCGTCGAGCTGACCGATGTGGAGAAGAACATCGGCAGGCACGTCGTCGAGCTCATTGAGGACGGCTGCTGCCTCCAACTTGGCATAGGAGGCATACCTGACGCGGTCCTCATGTACCTCACTGGCTTCAAGGACCTGGGCATACACTCCGAGATGGTCTCCGACGGCGTTAAGCACCTCGTGGAAAACGGTGTCATCACGGGCAGGAGAAAGGCCATCCACAAGGGCAAGATCGTGGTGAGCTTCCTCATGGGTTCGAGAGGCTTCTATGACTGGGTGCACGACAATCCCGTCATCGAGATGCACACAGTGGATTATACCAACAACCCTTCCGTCATAGCCCGCAACGGGAAGATGGTCTCCATCAACTCCGCCCTCGAGGTGGACCTGCTGGGACAGGTCTGCGCCGATACACTGGGTCCCATGCAGTTCAGCGGTGTCGGGGGACAACTCGACTTCGTCAGGGGCGCCAGGATGTCCAAAGAGGGCAAGGCGATCATTGCCCTGCCTGCCGCGGCCAGGGGCGGGGTCTCCCGAATCGTCCCCACCCTGAAGGCGGGTGCCGCGGTCACGACCTCCCGTAATGACGTCGACTACGTGGTCACGGACCACGGCATCGCTCCCTTAAGGGGAAGGACCACCCGGGAGAGGATGAGGTCACTCATAAATATAGCCAGTCCCGATGCCAGGGAGGCACTTGCCAGGAGTGCCTACGAGATATATCATGTAATGGTATGATGAAACAAACACCACACACGCGAAACGAAAAGGTTCAGTTTTTTCACTACCCCACGCTAACCCCTCCCCCCAATCATTACCTGTCGGTTCATTTATGCGTGTGTGGTGATCATTTTCTTGCCGGATTAAAATAAATTGCATATTTGAAAACCGCTGGTATAATGTCTTTATCCAAATTACAATCAGAGATATCATAAAATGGGCCGATCCCGACGGATATATTTTTTTTCATCAAAAAATCTTGAAAGGAGGCAGACATGAAATATTTCGTTGCAGTATTGTGTATCCTCGTATCTTTCGTGTTCGTCGCAGGGGCAGGTGCCGCGGAGTTCAAGGTCTATCCCGGAGCGAAGCTTGATGAGAAAGAGACGAAAAAGCAGCAAGATCTTGCCAAAGAGGCAAAGACCGGATCGACCGCAAAGATCTATGTGACAGATGACTCTTTTGAAAAAGTGAAGGAGTTTTACAGCAAGAACGCAAAAGAATACATGATGCCCGGGCGACAGAAAGGGAAAGTGGAGAAGCTTCCCTCCGGCAAGGTGATCAAGGATGCTTTCTTCATTTTCGATGGGGCCAAGGACATCATGACTTCGAAGCTCTGGGCCAAGGTGCAGCGTCCTTACATAGGGCCAGGCCTGGTGGAGGGGCCGGACAGGACCTACATAATTGCCGTGTCGAAATGATCAGGGCACGGCCGTAGCTGAAAAAAAGGAGGTTTGTCATGAGAGGGCAGACGGGGTTCTTTTTTTCTTTCCTTTCCGCGTCACTTGTTTTGTCCGGCCTGCTGTGCGGCAGCGCATCGGCACAGAAGGACGTAAAGGGGTGCAAGGACCACCCGCTCTTTACCCGGATGCCGAACTATTCCATCACAGAGTGCAAAACAAAGGATTTTGACCAGCACGAATTCTATGTTGCGGGTGAAAAAGAGTTTGTCGTTGAAGGGAAAAAGACCTTTATCTCCTACGAGATCAAGGAGGGTGTCAAACCCCCTTCGGAGGTACAGATAAAGAGGAATTTTGAGAATGCCGTTGCGAAGATCGGCGGCAGAACAGAATTTAACAGTACCTTCAACGTCTATTTGAGCATTAAAAAGGATGGAAAAGAAACCTGGGTCGACGTCCATCCCTTGAATCATGGTGAGATTTACACTTTGACCGTAGTGGAAAAGAAAGGCATGGAACAGGACATCACGGCGAACACCATGCTCGATGCCCTGAACAAGGACGGCTTTATCGCGCTCTATATCAATTTCGACACGAACAGGGCGACGATCAAACCGGAGTCAAAACCGATAATCGATCAGATCGTGAAGCTGCTGAAGGACAATCCGGGGTTGAAGATCGGTATAGAAGGGCACACCGACAGCACCGGCACGCCGGCAAAGAACAAGACATTGTCGCAGGAGCGCGCCCAGTCCGTTATCAATGCGCTGACGGCCTCGGGGATCGATAAAAAGCGCCTGAGCGCGGCAGGCTGGGGCCAGGAAAAGCCCATAGCGGATAACCGTTCCGAGGAGGGTAAGGCGAAGAACCGCCGAGTGGAGATCGTTAAGAAATGAGGAAAGAGCGTGACAACACGATAAGGATGTTTCTTCGCATTTTTGAAAGGGAGAATACCATGAGGACTACCCGTTTTCTTTGTTTGATCTTTTTTATTTCTTTGCTGCTGCTGGTTCACGCGGCGGATGCCCCGGCCCAGACCCCGCCGGGGGCCTATCCGAAAGTCCAGCAGAAAGTGAGCAAATTCAATTGCTCGGTGGATAAAACCGGCATCGCGGTATGTCAGCGTTTGGCTCCTGCGGGTAAATTCGAAGGCCAGAGTGGAGTTTACACGCAAAAGTCCGCCAAGGGAAAACCTTGCAAGTGGAAATGCAAAATGGAGCAGGGTGTTGAGATCTGCAGGGGGAGCGGTTCAGAGTGCAACGGCAAGATACCTCCGCACTGGCAGTGAACAGTCGAACAGAGATGAGAGAATAAAAAGGCCCGGCGGAGAGAAACCACCGGGCCTGAACATTTGTTCCTCTAATTGCCGTCCATTGTCTCATGCAGGTGAAGCTCGGTCCCGGTCTTCCCGCGCAGCAGGACCTGTTAAATCCGTGCTAAGGGTTATCATGATATGATCATCGGTTGTTTAGAAGATGATCCCCGCGATGATGGCGAGGCCGCAAATAAAGTAGATCATACGGATATATTTTCCGTAACCGTCAAGCAGGACCCAGTCATCGGTTGAGATAACGATCCTGGCGAGTTTTGCAAAGATGACGATAGTGGCAAGAGAGAGCAGCGCAAAGGGTGAGATCACCCCCATGAGGACAAGGGCGATGATCGCCGCATAGATGAGAACAAAAAAAATAATGAGTCCCCAAAAGGATCCCCTCCTGCCGAGCCTGACGGCAAGGGTGATCTTGCCCGAAGCCTTGTCAGTTGTCATATCGGGGAGACTCTGGTAGTAGAGGATGGAGGCCACCATGAGGCCGACGGGAATGGAAACGAGAAGGGGGGAAAGCGCCGGCGCACCGGTCACGACCCAGTATGTGCCGACAACCATTATCGGCCCCATGTTCATACCTACGAAGAGCTCGCCCAGCCCGTGATAACCGTAACGGACAGGCGGAGCCACGTAGAAATAGCTACTGAACGCGGCGAAGAATATGGGAACAGCAAGAAGGTAGAGCCTGAGCCCGAAGATAATGATGAACGCGATGATGAACGCGATGATGTAGAGGGTAATAATGACCCTGAGCATGGTTTGCGGGCTTATCTTGCCTTCCTGTATGACCCGGGAGCCGCCTATCGACTTGCCCGCGTCGGTTCCTACAAGATGATCGAAATAGTCGTTGGCAAGATTCGTTATGAGGTGGACGATGAGAGAACCGAAAAGAACGAGGAGAAAACGACCGGGCCTTGCCGCTCCGAGCACCTTGATGGCCATTGACCAGCCGATGAAAAGAGGGATAAAGGTGGCCACGAAGAAGGGTGCCCTGCTTGCCTGCACCCACGCCTTCAGGCCGCCGTTTTTCATAAAGCCTTTTCTCCCGGTTTGGTTCCCGTGTGAAGGTAGGTTACACCGAGAGTGAGCGGATATTTCCTGACGTCTGTCATCCCTGCATTTTCCATCATGGCCGCGAATGCATCGGGCGAAGGGAAGTTCATGATGGAATCAGCAAGATAATGGTAAGCGGCAGGGTTGGGTGAGAACCATTTCGCCATTCGAGGGAGGATGCAGTTGAGGTAGACATGGTAAACGAGCTTGAACAGCCGGTTTTGGGTGAAGGTCATCTCAAGCACCATGACGCAGCCTCCCGGAACGGTGACGCGGAGCATTTCCCTGAGCGCCCCTTCACGATTCGGGATATTGCGGATGCCGAAAGCGACAGCAACGACATCAAAGGAATCGTCACGGAAGGGAAGGGTGAGGGCGTCGGCCTGGGCGAGAGTGATGTGCCGGGCAAGCCCCTTCTTTTCAACCTTATTTTTTCCGAGTTCGAGCATTTCAAAGACAAAATCGATACCCGTCACCGATATTTCGTTATATTTGCGGCAGGCATCAATGGAGAGGTCGGCTGTACCGCAGGCAACATCGAGGAATCTATTTGTGTTGAAAAAACGCATCTTTTTAACGGCGAAACGGCGCCATGCGATGTCCCTGCGCAGGCTCAGGAGGTGGTTGAGGAAATCATATTTCCTCGTAATGGTGGAGAACATTTCTTTCACCATGCCGATGCGTTCTTGCTCGGATGTGTCGCGCACCGAAGGGTATTTGTTGTCTACAGATCTTTCCATTTGCAGAATTTCCTTTCCAGAAGCTCGAATATTTCGTACATGACGATGCCGATGATAGACAGAGAAATGATCCCCACGAACATGGTGGCATATTCGGCCCGCCCCCAGGAGTCGATGATGTAGAAGCCGAGGCCTTCATTCGTGGCTATGGATTCGACGAAAAAAAGGACCGCCACCGCCGTTCCCGTGCCGATGCGAAGCGAGGTGAAGATGCCCGGCAGGCTGACAGGCCATACCACGTGAAGGAAGAAATCGAATCTGTTGCCGCCTAAGGATTTCAGCGAGTAAATGATCTCCCGGTCGATCTTGCGTGCGCTGTCCCGGGTGGTTATGAGAAGCTGAAAAAAGATGATCATGGCAAGCAGGACGATCTTTCCTGTATCACCCAGACCGAAGAGGACAAATATAACGGGCATAAGGACGATCTTGGGGATAGGGTAGCCGAGATAGATGAGAGGGGAAAAGAGCCTGTCGAGCCTCGCGTTGCTGCCAAGGATGAGCCCGACCGGTACGGCAAGGATAAAGGCGGAGACAAGTGCGGCAAGCAGCCGTAGAGTGCTTGCCTTAACGTGGACCCAGAATTCGGATGTCGCTGCTTCTTCAAATCCCCGCAGGAAGACCTTGAGCGGGTCGGGGAGGATGTTGCTGCCCAGCAGAAGGGAGAGGACATACCACAGGATGTAGATGAACGCGACCGTCGACACATAGATGGCGATGGTGCGCCTTTTCATTCGAACTCCTCCAGGATGTTCCTCAATGCCGTTGTGCGTTCGAAGAAGAGCGGTTTACCCCGGTATTCGATACTGCCCATTTCGGGGTTTTCAACGACGGCGCCGATCCCGTGGTTTTTGTTGTCAAGGACAATGATCCTGCGTCCCAGGAAGACGGCCTCTTCGATATTGTGTGTGACGATAACGAAGCTGAACTTGCGTTGACTGAACACGGCAAGGAGGTTATTCTGCAGCCTTTCCCTCGTCACCGTGTCGATAGCCGCGAAGGGTTCATCAAGAAGGAGCAGAAGCGGGCTGAGCAGCAGCGCTCTGGCGAGGGCGACCCGCTGTCGCTGTCCGCCGCTGAGTTGGGCGGGGTACAGGTGGTCAAGGCCTTCAATGTCGAGTTCTTTTTTGACGGAGGCAAGTTTTTTTGCAGAAATCTCGATCCCCTGAAGTCGTGCTCCAAGTGCGATGTTTGCTCCGGCCGTTTTCCAGGGGAAAAGCCCATAATGCTGAAGAACAAGGGCGATCTTGCGTTCCGGGGCCGACAGAGGATGTCCCTGAAAAGCCACAGTACCTGTTGTGGGGGGGAGCAATCCGGCCAGGGCCAGCAAAAGAGTTGTTTTGCCGCACCCCGAAGGGCCGACTATGGCAAGACAGTCACGAAAGGAAAGCTCAAGATCGATCCCGCTGAGGACCGTTTTTGTCCGGTTTTCATCCTGGAATGTCTTGCCGAGTCCCCTGGTGACGAGAAATTCACCGGACGAAGCCATCGGCCACCAGGTCTTTGTAAGATAGGGTTGTCTTGATGATCTTTTTACCCTTGAGCCACCGGTAGACGTCGCCGACCTGCACCTGATCCGGGACACTCAGCCTGGGGAACCTGGGTATGGGGAAGCTCTTTTGCAGAGGTTCAGGCACCTTACAGGCCTTGTTCATGATCCCCCTCACCTCGTCGGGATGCTCATTGATGTAAGCGGAAGCCTTTTCGATGGCGGTAAGGAAGGACCTCACCGCCGCGGGGTTGTGGTCAAGAAAACTGGTGTTGAAGGCAAGAACCGTCGCTGATATGCCGCGGCCCCTGTCATCGGCAAGGGCCTTCGCGCCCTTGGTTTCGGCGAGAGTGGCCAGAGGCTCGGGCAGGAGTGCCCCGGAAACCTGGTCGGAAAGGAGCATCTGCATACGTATGGGGATACTTTTGATGTCGACAAGCCTGGTCGATTCGCGGGGGACTTTCTTCAGTGCCAGGAGACGTACGGTGAGGTATTCCGTTATGGTGTTCGATCCCGTGGCTATCCCTGACCCTGCGACTATGGCCAGGTCCTGCTGTTTCGCCTTGGGCGAGGCGAGAATGGCGAACATACGCTGTTCCCCGGTGGTATTGAAATTGGTTGCGACCATCTTGATCTTCGCGCCGTTTGCCGCGAGGACCGCGGGGGTCATGATGTCGCCGAAGTAACCGGCTATCTGTCCCGATGTGAAGGCGATGTCTTTTTCCATGGCGGAATTGAAGGTTACGATCTCAACATTCAAGTCCTGTTCTTTAAAAAAGCCTTTTTCAGAGGCCACGAAAAGAGGCAGTGATTGGAGGACGGGGATGGTGCCGAACTTGAACGGCTGCGTCTTTTCAGCCGCCTGAGAAGCGGCGGCGATAAGGAGGGTGATAAAAAGAACGAAAGCAATAAAAAACTTTCCCGGCTTCATTGATGTCTCCTTGATCCCTTTAAAATTGTTTGATCCATTAGTCTATTGCGATGAAGCGGATTTTTCAATGAAATTAAAAGATGATAGATGATGGGTGATGGGTGATGGGTGATGGGTGATAAGGTCTTTTCCTGTAACCCGCAACCTCTCACCTGTTTTCATTCCCAATTCTTCCCCGGCTTCCCCCAGTCGTACTGGTCGTAGGTGCCTGCGGTGTATTCTGACATGGTCTCGTAAGCAAGGGTCTCTTCATCGCCGCCCATTTTCTTCCAGTCGGGATCGTTTCCCCAGTATGTCTGGAACGTTCCCGCCTCAAAACCCATGCCGGGCTCGAGGCTGTCAGGGATGCCGTCCTGATCGGCGTCTTCCGTGTTCATCTGCTCAAGGGTCTTGCCCTCCCGCCAGGTGTGGTAGGCATTGAAATGGATGAACTCGTGGCGCATTAGCACGGCGAAGGAATCGATGTGGGTCGTCGTTCCATAAGTTTTTGCCACATGCGTTGAGGGGTCGGTGCGCTTTATTCTCGGGAAGCGTATAGTGAACTTGTTGTCGAGTTTTGCCGTGAGATCACAGATGTGGATAGTTTTGTACATGTATGCCGGCTTGAACATGGCGGGCACGTGGAAATCTTTGCAGGCATCGAACTGGGTGCCGCCGAACTCGATATTGACTGTCTGCCCGAAAGGTTTTGCCGCAGGGGTCTGTTTCCAGTAATAGAACCAGTTATAGTATTTCCCCTCGGGGTTGTTTTTCGCGTCCCTGGGATAGAAGAACTGTATATCCCGTGTTTCCGTAGCAGTACAGGAACCGATCTTCAGGGTTGCCGTGATCCTTTTTTTACCGAACTGACTGTTGTCCCGGGGCAGATTATCATAGACCACGTCGAGTTTTCTGCCCTTGAGAGACCCCTGAAATACCCTGCGTTTAACTCCCTCCATCTCCGGAACGGTCCATTCAACGGAGTCGGCGTGCCGTTCAGGCTTTGTTCTTGCCTCCAGATTGAGTTCGAGGGTACCGTTCAAAGGGCTGAAGACGTATTTGCCCTTTTCCCGGGGCTCGACTATGGTGAGTTCGACAGGGTCCCCGGACCCTTCGGCGATGACTCCGCTCAGGACAGGTTCGGTGGGGTTTTCCAGGTGGAACTTCCAGCTCATGGTATTGCCCGTGATCTTGCCGTGCCAGGGGATTGTCTTTTCCATCCTTACCTGATTGTTCACTATTTCGAGGAACATGTTGTCAGAGGTGCTGTGGCAGTTGATGACATTTCCTGCTGCGGTGCACGTTGAGTTCATTTTAACTCCGTTGCCGAGATCATGGACGTTGTTGGTAGTAATGGGGAAGTTCAGATCCCACGGATAGGTGATGACCTGTTCGAAAAGCTCAATTTTCCATCTTCCGTTGTAGCCGGAACCGGCTCCGACCTTGTGTGCCTGAAGACGTTCCGTGTAGCTTACTCCCATGTTCACCGTGGTACCTTCCATGGAAACGCTGTAGCGGGGGCACTGTGCCTTCGCGCCGAAAACTGCGATGGGAATGAATATAAGAAAGATGACGATAAAATACTTCATTTTTTCTCCCCGGGAGGTTGTATGTAAATATCCGAAAAGATGTTGCCGGTGGGTGGCTTAATGGACGATACTGACGAACCTTGCCGTGCGTGCTTCGATGGCTTTCGTGGAGGTCTTGCCGGAAGGTGCCTTGCCCGAGATATTTTCTATCCTGTCTGACGTGCCGGGATGGGTTTTCAAGATGCCGCCGCCCGAAGCCTTCCCCTGTTGGGCGAGGCGCTTCAGGAAACTGTCCAGAGCGCCCGGATTGTAGCCGCTTTTTGCAAGAAGCTGGAGGGCGCCTTCGTCGGCCGCGTATTCCTGTGATCTGCTGTAGCCGTTGACGACAAGGGTCTTGAAGATATCATCTATGCTGCCTTCGAAGAGGCTCACGAGCTGTCCTACCTCTGCGGGGCTGTAGTTCTTGGCGGCCGTGGTGCCGATGACGGTCAGTGCCTGCGTCCAGCGGGCGCTCTTTATGGCGGCAACGCCGTCGCGCTTGTTTATGTGCACCACTTCGTGGGCGAGGACCGCGGCGAGTTCGTCCTCATTCGATGTCGTTCTTATCATTCCCCGGGTGATGAAGATGGTTCCGCCGGGGCAGGCGAAGGCATTTATCTCATTCGTTTCGAGTACGGCGAAATGATACCCGCCATGGGTAAAGGGTTTATCGGAATGAAGGGCGACAGTCCTTCCGATGAGATTCACGTAGCGGGTGAGTTCCCTGTCGTTGGAGAGCTGGTAGGAACCCAGTATCTTTGCAGCAACCGCGCGGCCGACATAATATTCCTCTTCATCGGAGATGGGCCGCGATGCCTTCGATGTGGCGTCCACGACGGTCATCGCCGTTCCGATATGCTGGGAGATATTGCCGAGGCCCATCGTTTCACATCCGGACAGCGAGCAGAGCAGCAAAAGGGCGAACAGAAATGCAACGGACCTTTTCATCATGGCTGCACCAGTCCCCCGTTTGCTATGAATACGGTAACTTCACGGTCAGGCACAATAAAACGCTCGATATTGTCAACAAGGTAGAATTTCATCTCGGGGTGCTTGCTTTTGTAAGATGCTTCAACCTGCGGGTTGAATCCCTTGCCGGCGAGCGCCGCCTCGCTTTCGCTTACCCCTGAACCCTTACGGGAAAAAAGGCCGGGCGATGAGGCCGTTCTCTTTTCAACGGCTGTTTTGTGTATATAGCCGATGGATGGCCCGAATTTTACCTTATACCAATCTCCATTGATGGAGAGAACTTCCAGTTTGTCGTTGTATTTCACATAGGCCTTGACGGGGGAGAAGAACTTGTTGTATTCGCGTATGGTGTTCTCCTTGGTGATGACCGTGACCGTCTCGGCCAGTACGGCAGTGGCGACAAACAGGAAAACCATGGTTATGATCACTATTCTTTTCATCATTTTTCCGTCATTTTAATAATATCCCAGTTTTTTGTCAAAGGAAAATTTGTCTTGAGGTTCTCGCAGCGTTTTTTGCAGAAGATAGAAGGGCCGTCGCCGGGGTATTCTTCAAGGAGGGCCTCAAAGCGCTCTATGGCCTCTGAGAGCCTTTCTTCCCTGTAGAGCGAGAAGGCCTCGTTATAAAGATCAACCTTTTTTTGTACGGATGGATCGATATTATTTTTTTCGCATATCACTTCGTGGATGACGACGGGTTCCGATTTCCCCTTTACCTCAATGGGCCCGAGTTCCCGGGTAAGGAAGAGGTTGTATGTATCCGCGAGCGTGTGTTCGCTGGCGATGATGTTCGTGCCGAACACCTTGTTGACCGATTCGAGCCGCGATGCGAGATTGACCGTGTCGCCTATGACGGTGAAATCGAAGAGCCTTACACTGCCCATGTTGCCGGCGATGGCGTCCCCCGTGTGGAGGCCCACGCGGACCGCGATTGAAGGGATACCCTCGTCCTGGAACTTGACGTTGATCTTCCTTATTTCTTCAATGAACCTCAGCGCGCTGCGGCACGCGTTGATCTCATCGTTTGGCGTGACAAGGGGAGTGCCCCAGAACGCCATGATGCAGTCGCCTATATACTTGTCGACGACCCCTTTTTCATCGATGACGACCTCGGTGAGTTCATTGAGGACCCTGTGAAGCATGAGGGCGGTGTCTTCCGGGGTGTTCCGTTCCGAGATGGTGGTGAAGCCGGCAATGTCGGCAAAAAGGACGGTTACCCTGACTTTCTTGCCTCCCGGCCTGACGATGTCGGGATTCTGAAGAACATACTCAACTATGGTCTTGTCCATATATTGCGAGAAGGTCCTCTTGATGAATTGCCTTTCTTTGCCTTCAGATGCGTAACTGAAGGCAACACAAAGGATGAAGCTCGTTATCAGGCAGACCAGCAGATATGTCGTGGGAAGGTACCACGCCCCGCGAAAGAGCAGGGCGGCCAGCCCGATAATAACTGCGGAGCATACTGCAAAAGCGGAGAGGTTCTTGATTATTGTGTGGTAGGTGAGGACGAACAGGACGATGAAAACCGAGATAACGAGCATGAGGGGTATGATGACGACAGGGCCGACGGGCCGCATGAATGTGCCCTCCTTGAGGTTCTCGAAGAGGGTGGCGTTGATATGGACGCCCGTAGATACGGGCATGGTTGGTGTTGACTTGAGATCGAAAAGGCCCGCCGCCGTCATGCCAAGAAAAACGACCTTGCCCTTGAAGAAATCCTTTGTCAAAGGTTTGCCCTGACCGGCGGAGCCGCGATACGCGCTGAGAACGTCGATGGCTGGGATGACGGAGTACGGGTTTTTACCGCGGGGAAAACGAAGGAGGAGCTTTCCGTCCACCAGCGGCAGCGGCGTGCCGCCCAGTACGATGCCGTCCCTGTTTACTTTTGCATCGCCCCTGCCCGAGAAGAAGGAAAAGACGAGGCTGGGCAGGGTCATGTCTCCAAGAGTGAATGTGAGGGGTATCCTGCGGTAAACACCGTCCGCGTCGGGGCTTATGGCAACGTTTCCCGACCCCTTCACGCCGCGCCTGACGGCATCGATGGGTGCAGTCACGGACCGGTATGCCCGCTTCGAAGGCGGACCCCCCGCAATGGCGAAGCGTCTCAGATAGGCGGTGTCATCGGCCGATACGGCCTTTTCGTTGCGTGAGAGAAAAAAAGGAAGGTAAACGTTGGATGCTTTCCCGACCGCCTCGCCGAAGATCGTATCATCCTCCTGACCGTATGAGGACGGCTCTGTATAAAGAATATCTATCAGAATGGCATCGGCAAGGGACGTGAACTCCACGATGGGGGCGTAGACCTGCCTCGGCCAGGGCCAGTTGATACTCTCCGCGCTCAGCGCGTCTATGGACTGCTGGTCGATCTCGATGATTACGATGCGGTCGGAGGCCTTTTGCGGATTAAGGCATTGCGAAAAGAGGTCAAAGGACCTGTTCTCATAGGGGGCAAGAACATCGAAGAGATAAAGTGTCGTGGAAATGGCGAAAGAAATGGCGGTTAAAAGGACAATATTGCGCACACGGCGTCTTTTCTTAGGCACGTAAATCTCCGCTGGAGTTGTTTTGTAAGAATTTATATATCATATCACATGGTTTTATTAAACTGAAGGAACAGGGAGCAGGATACAGAAAAAACATGTTCATTCTTTTCTCCTTGAGGAGCACCGGGGCGATTTTGTATCATTATTTAAGGAGAAAAGACCAATGAGACTGAAAGATAAAGTTGCTCTGTTGACTGCCGCAGCGGGTGCCGGAATCGGCCAGACGACAGCCCGGGTCATGGCGAGGGAAGGCGCCGCTGTAGTGATAACGGACATGCATGAGGATCGCGCGAGAGATGTTGCCGTGCAGATCGCAAAAGAGTATGAAGTGAAGACCATGGGGCTGAAGTGCGATGTAACGAGCGCCAGGGGGGTGAGGGCCGCTGTCGATGCGACGCTCGATGCTTTCGGACGCATCGACATACTTTTTAATAACGCGGGCACGAACCGCCCGGCGCAGGTCGCGGACATCTCCGATGAGGTCTGGGACCTTGTCATCGCCACATCGCTTACCGGAACATTCTACTGCTGCCGTGCGGTGGTTCCTGTGATGATGAGGCAAAAAAGCGGCCGCATTATTAGCGTCACATCTGTGGCCGGTTTCCGGGGGCTTGCAGCCGGACATGCCCATTATGCGGCTGCAAAGGCGGGTGTAATGGCATTCACCAGGTGCCTTGCGATGGAGGTTGCGCCGCACCGGATCACGGCAAACACCATCGCGCCAAGCTTCATCTTCAACGAATTCATCCCCCATATCTATCCGCAGGAAGAGATAGACCGGATGTTCGAGGAGATACCCTACCCGAGAAAAGGTACCCCCGAAGATGTGGCCAACGCGGCGCTTTTCCTCGCATCTGACGAGGGAGAGTACATGACGGGGCAGACGCTCTGTGTCACCGGTGGAAGCTGGATGAGATAGAAACAGTCCAAAAGTTCCAGGGTTCAAGGGTTTTACGCTTTACCGCGTTTGAGGTTGATTATTTGCAGTGAGGTGTTATTTTTTTATATTAAAGAATCAAATTTCGCCATGTTGAGCTGACAGTCCAAAATCAGGAGGTATTGCGTGATCACGAAATTAGGTCCTGAAGAACTCTTCAAGAAATGCGATCCCGGCACGTTTGCTTTTTCAAGGACTGATACAGTCGTGGAATTTCCAAGGACTATCGGACAGGAAAAGGCCCTGAAGTCACTCGATTTCGGACTCGGCATGGACAGTGCCGGCTTCAATATATTTGCCATCGGTGAGAGCGGCACCGGCAAAATGTCCACGGTCATGTATATGCTCAGGGAAAAGGCCGCCGGCGAACATCCTCCGGTGGACTGGTGCTATGTCCATAATTTCAAGGATCCCGATTCCTCGATAGCCCTGTCTTTCGAGCCAGGCAAGGGAGTTGCCTTCCAGAAAGATCTGCAGGAACTGGTCCAGATCCTCAAACTTGAGATACCAAAGGCGTTTGAGTCAAAGGAATATGAGACGCAAAAGAGCAAGATCATTGATGAATTCCAGCAGAAGCAATCGGAGTACCTCACCCGCCTGGATGACGAGGCAAAACAGCGCGGTTTCACCGTCAAGCGGACCCCCACGGGTGTTCTCATCGTTCCTGCCAAAGAGAACGGGGAAATGATGGCCAAGGAGGAGTTCGATGCCCTCAATGAGAAGGCACGAAAAAAATTGGAAGAAACCGGCCGCCTTTTCCAGGAAAAGCTCAACGATGTGGTCCGCATCCTGCGGGAAGCGGAGAAGATCGTCAGGGAAATGATGGTTCGGCTTGACAGGATGGTGGCGCTGGACATTGTCGGGCCCATGATCGACTTGATGCAGAAGAAATATTCCCTGCAGGAGAAGGTGGCGAAGTACCTTGAGGATGTCAGGGAAGAGATATTGACCCATCTGGAGGACTTTAAACCCGCAGAGGAGCAGCAACCGCCGTTTCCTTTTCTGAAGCTTCCAAGGGCGGAGAATTCCTTCGCAAAGTATTCCGTGAATGTCATTGTTAACAACGGGGACATTCAGGGGGCTCCCGTGGTCTATGAAAGCAACCCCACATATCTGAACCTTTTCGGCCGAATGGAGTACAAGGTGCAGTACGGCATGGCGACGACGGATTTCACCATGATAAAGGCAGGTTCGCTCCACAAGGCGAACGGAGGTTACCTTGTCATCGACGCTATGGCGCTGTTGAGAAACCCCTTTTCATATGAGGCATTAAAGAGGGCACTCAGGAACAGGGAGATCAGGATAGAGGATGTTATCGAGCAGTACCGCATGATCAGCACGGCCGGCCTCAAGCCTGAGGCCATACCTCTCAACGCGAAGGTTGTCCTTATCGGGAACCCGTACCTTTATTATATGCTCCATGCCTATGATGAAGAATCCAGGGAACTTTTTAAGGTCAAGGCCGATTTCGACAGCAGAATGGAGCGAACCGGCGAAAACATGGAGAAGTATGCCATGTTTACCGCCCAATGTCAGAGAGAGGAAAACCTGCTCCCCTTCGACAATACCGCCGTTGCCCGGCTCGTTGAAATGGGCTCGAGGTTTGCGGACCATCAGGATAAGCTCTCGACCAGGTTCAGCGATATCGCCGATCTCATCAGGGAGGCCCATTACTGGGCCAGGAAGGAAGGTGAGGAGATCGTCAGATCTGAACATGTCTCGCGTGCCGTGGAAGAGAAGATCTTCCGGGTGAACCGAATCGAAGAGAGGCTTCGTGAGATGATGCTTGAAGACATTCTGATTGTAAATACCTCCGGGGAAAAGGTGGGCCAGGTGAATGGCCTTGCCGTTCTCGATATTGGTGATTACGCCTTCGGCAAGCCGTCGCGGATAACGGCAAAAACCTATACGGGCAGGGCTGGCGTGGTAAATCTCGAACGAGAGACCAAAATGAGCGGGAAGATCCATGAAAAGGCGATCCTCATAGTGACCAGCTACCTGGGAAGCAAGTATGCCGTAAAAAAGCCCATCAGCCTCTCGGCTTCCATTACCTTTGAACAGCTGTATGAGATGGTGGAAGGCGACAGTGCCACCTGCGCGGAGCTTTATGCGCTCCTTAGCAGTATCTCGGGAGTTCCCCTCAAGCAATGTTTTGCCGTGACAGGCTCCATGGACCAGAACGGCGATGTCCAGCCCATAGGCGGCGTGAACCAGAAGATAGAGGGGTTCTTCCATCTCTGCAGGATGCGCGGCCTCGATGGGACGCACGGTGTTATCGTACCGAAGCGCAACGCGAAGAACCTTGTTCTCAGCGAAGATGTGGTCGATGCCGTGAGCAAGGGGCTCTTTAATGTCTATACCATCGAACGCATGGAAGAAGGTCTGGAGATCCTGACCGGGATGCAGGCGGGCCAGATGAGGGAAGACGGGACCTACCCCGAGGGGACCATCAATTGTCTCGTGGAAAAGCGGCTTACAGAGATAACCGAGGCCATGGAAAAGAAGAAAGATAAGGAGAACGGCGAAGAAAAACAGAAAACAAAAGAAAACAACCAATGATCAAGTGCCAGTAACCAACAAAAAAAACATAGGGCATTGACTTCATTGCCCGGTCATTGTGCCGTTGTCGATACTCTTTTTGCTTGTTATCGAGCGGTTGTTTCAGCCGCCTATTTCCTCCATGATGTTTTGTGCTATGTTGTTGTGGAAATCATCGGGCGGTTCTTCGAAAAGTTCTTTTATGACCCTGCGCTTGGCCTCCTGTATGAGTTCGGGGTTGTCGATCTCGTCATCGGTAATGAAATCAGCCTCACCGTCCTTGAGCTCGATGGCTTCGAGAGATACTTCATACCACTGGGCGACAAAGTCATCAATTGCCTCACCGGTTTTCTTTTCAACCATGGACTTGTCGGGTGTACACCCCTGACCTTTGAGAAGGGCCGTTACCTTGCCGATAACGTCCTTTGTCAATTTGTCCCGCATGTCCGGGGTTTCCGCCTTTTGTTTTTTCATCGCCTCATTCCTCCGAAGGGATCCCTCATACCCGAACTATCAGATCATGACATTGACTTTCTTTCATTTTTACACAAAAAACCGCGCAGAGTAAAATATTTTTTAACGAATAGCGTGTGGCACACGTATTGCATATATACATGACATGAAAACACGAACCGAAAAAACAGCAGTTAAAAGCGGCCGTGGCAGCATCCAGACCTCGATCCGGGAATGCTTCCAACTCCTCGTGAAGAGCTGCGACAGGTACGGGCAGTTCAAACAGTCGAAAGCCCCCGAGGTCATGATGGACATGGAAAGGATCATTATGTGGAAGCGCCTTATGCTCCTTTTCAACATGGATCCCGACCGCAGGAACTGATGTCATAATTATGACATTCAGGCCGTCAGTTGATTTTGCGAGCGTCATCGCGTTAAAATAGGCGATGCTCGCCACCATCAGGGAACGAATTTCGACCCACAGACCGCTCCCCATCGATTGTGATCCTTCCGTAAGGTCCGCGACAGCCGCACTGCTCTTTGAGCATGATGACGATGTCATGTGTGTGCTGACAAGGAGGGCCGACACGGTAAGGCATCACAAGGGAGAGGTCTCTTTTCCGGGCGGGATGTTCGAAGACGGCGACGAGAACCTTGAGCATACGGCATTCAGGGAGGCCTATGAGGAGATCGGCGTCAGGCGCGAGGATGTGGATGTCATCGGCAGACTCAATGATTCATGGACCTACACGGGGCTGGTCATCTCGCCCTTTGTGGGCATCATTCCCTATCCATATACATTCTCGATGAATCCGAAAGAGGTGGCCTACCTTATCTTTCTTCCCTACAATCATCTGAAAAGGGTGGAGCTTGCACCGGAACAATGGGGACAGTTCCATTACAACGGCGACAGGATCTGGGGCGCCACATGCAGGATCCTCCTCCAGTTAAGAGATGTTATCGAAAATGAAAAAATTTAACCTCAAGGTGCTCCTCATTCTATCTCTGGGCCACCTTGTGGTCGACATCTATCAGGGCGCCCTGCCGGTCACACTGCCTTTCATCAAGGACAAACTGGGACTGAGTTACACCATGACAGGATTTATCCTGATGATGGCCAACTTCACCTCGTCAATACTTCAACCCGTTTTCGGCTATTTTTCGGACAAGAAGGCCATGGCCTATCTGTTGCCCCTGGGTCTTGTCTGTGCGGGCGCGGGTTACAGCCTGCTATCGGTTCCCTCGTATTATCCCGTGATCCTCCTGCTTGTCGTGATAAGCGGTCTCGGTGTGGCATCGTACCACCCCGAGGGATACAAGACGGCCCATTTTTTCACCGGTGACAGGGCCGCGACGGGCATGTCCTTTTTTTCCGTCGGCGGCAACCTCGGTTTTTCACTGGGGCCCATCCTTTCGGTTTTTATCATCAAGTATTTCGGTTTTTCCGCTTTGCCTGTCATTGTCATCCCGGCCTTTCTGTGCACCGCCGTGATTGTTGCAAGCCGCAGGACCATCATGGTGCCCGTCATGGAGCATGCCGAGGCGGCGAAAAAAACGGCATTGCCGGTGTCCACGGCAGCCTGGGTGTCACTGACGATGGTAATCCTCATCGTTATCATGCGTTCCTGGACACAGATCGGGCTCATGACCTACATCCCTTTCTATTATGTCAATTATCTCAAGGGTGACCCGCTGTTCGCCGGGAAACTTGTTTTTGTGTTCCTTTTCTTCGGGGCCGTGGGTACACTGCTCGGTGCACCCATTGCCGACCGTTTCGGCCACCGTTTCTTTATAAGGGTGTCCATGCTCCTTTCCACTGTCACACTGCCTGTTGTTTTTATCCCATTCATCCAGAACAGCGCACTCCTTTTTGTTGTTCTGGGGCTTCAGGGCATGCTTCTTGTCTCCACTTTTTCCGTTACCATCGTCATGGCGCAGAAGCTTCTTCCCAACAAGCTCGGTGTCGCATCTGGTCTCATGGTGGGTTTTGCCATAGGGACGGGCGGGATCGGTGTTACACTCCTTGGTCTCGTCGCGGACAATTACGGGGTACCGATGGCGCTGCAATCCATTGTGGTACTACCGCTCGTCGGGTTTTTACTGAGTGTTTTATTGAGGTACGATGATTAGAAAAAAAATGCTTATCAGTATTGTCGGAAGACCCAATGTCGGCAAATCGACCTTCTTCAACCGTGTCATAGGATACCGCAAAGCCATCACCGAAGACACTCCGGGTGTGACCCGCGACCGCAACTACGGGTCATTCGACATGGGGGGGCGCAGCTTTCTCCTCGTCGATACCGGCGGCTTCTCTTCCTCTGAAGAAGACGGTTTTTCATCGCTCATCATGAAGCAGATCGAGACTTCTCTCGCTGAATCGGCGGCTGTGATATTTCTGCTCGACGGCAAGGAAGGGGTGATGCCGGCGGACCGTGATATTTCCCGGGCCTTGAGAAAGCTGCACAAGCCGATCTTTTACGTCGTGAACAAAGTGGATTCGAAAAAGCGTGAAGACGATCTGATCGATTTTTATGAGCTTGGCGTCGATAGATTGTACACGATAAGCGCCGCCCACGGTCTTGGCATCGGCGACCTTCTCGATGATGTCCTTGGATCTATTGGCGGGCAGGAACACGACCAGGAACAAGACATCGCAGGAACTGATGCCACGAAGATCGCACTTGTGGGAAAGCCGAATACAGGGAAATCTTCCCTTGCCAACTGCATCCTCGGTTCGGAGAGGATGATTGTCAGCGACATTCCGGGCACGACCCGTGATTCAGTCGATTCACAGATCGCCTATAATGGAAGGGACCTTGTTCTTATCGATACCGCAGGGCTCAGAAAGAAGGGAAAGATCTCAGAAAAGGTCGAAGAGTATTCTGTGTCAAGCGCTGTAAGGAGCATTGAACGGGCCGACGTGGTGAACCTCATCGTTGACGCGGCCGAAGGCCCCGGGCACCAGGAAGGCAGCATTGCCCACCTCATTGTTTCCAGGGGAAAGGGTCTGTGCATAGTCATCAACAAGTGGGACCTCGTGGCCGGGGAATTTACCCGGGACACCTACCGGGACATGGTGTACGAGCGTATTCCCCATGCGTCCTTCGCGCCGGTGGTTTTTTCCTCGGCCAAAATGGGAGAGGGCATAGAGAACATATTGGAAACGAACCTCACAATCTACGAAGAGCTGTCTAAAAGGATCAGCACGGCAAACCTCAACAAGGCTTTCGAGGAGTTCTTTGCCCGTCATGACATCTCATACCAGAAGGGGAAACAGGTAAAGATATTCTACGCGAGCCAGGCAAAGGCCCTGCCCCCTACGTTCATCCTGTTTTCAAACCAGCCGCGTCTTGTTCCCGATCATTACCGCAGGTATCTCGAGAACAGCCTCCGGCAGGAGTTCGGCTTCACAGGGGCCCCCATACGGCTGGTCTTGAAGAAGAAATAGCAGTTTTTGCAAATTACTGTTCAGGAGGGTGTTCCCATGGAGAAAAGGTCCATATGTGTCGTTTTAGCAGTTGTCATCCTTTTGTTTCTTGTCATTGCAGCACCTGTTTCCGCGGAGACCTCTCCGCAGGTTACCCCTGAGAAGGTTGACGAGGTTGTCACCGGGATCATGAAAGAGAAACGTATCCCGGGACTCTCAATAGCCATATCCATGCCTGGAAAAACGATCGAGCGGAGTTACGGCAGCTCCAATAAGGAGCATAATATTCCCGTGGAAAGGGATTCAGTCTTCGAGATAGGGTCGGTATCAAAGACCTTTGCCGCCATCGGAATTCTCATACTCCAGCAGGATGGGAAGCTGAGCGTCAATGACAGGATCACGAAATATTTCCCCCAATACCCCCAGTGGCACGACATCACCCTGAAACATCTCCTCCAGCACACGTCCGGTATCAGCGAAATGACCGATACGGAACCCTTCAAAAGCAACCAGAAGAAAGACTGGACTCCTCAGGAGGTCATCGCGCGCATGGCCGCTGAGCCGCTTGATTATGAGCCCGGACAAAAAGCGCGTTACAGCAATGTGGGCTGTATTATTCTGGGGCTCGTCATCGAAAAGGTGACGGGCGTTTCCTACGGCGATTTCCTTGATAAAAGGATTGTTAAACCCCTCGGGATGACCCATACCGTTCTCGGAAGTAAAAGCGCCATTGTTCCCAAACGGGTTTCCGGTTACATCTATGCCGGAAAACTCATGAATGCTCCATATGCGAGCCTCATATTGCCCTATGCGAGCGGCGGCATGACCTCAACCTCTTCGGACCTGATCAAACTCGCGAAGGTTTTCACGGCAAAGGCTCTTCTCACAAAAAGATCGATTGGAGATATGTTCTCTCCGGCCCGTCTCAACAACGGGACCGAATTCGTGTTCACCGACCCGGGCCTCCCCATGACCTTTGGGTATGGCCTCGATTCCATTATGATCGGGAGCAGGGTCATTCCGGCCAAGACGGGGGGCATATCGGGTTTCAATTCCTTTTTTGCCTACTTTCCCGAATCCCAGACCATGGTCGCGTTGACGGCAAATCTCGACAACAGTCTGGGGAGTCTTATCTCCATAGTCCACACTCTCTTCGGGTTGAAGGACAAATAGGGTTCCGGGGCAGGGACGCCCTTTTCGCAAGCCGCTTTTCTGAATTTATCGATGCCATGTTCCCGGTCAATGATTGACGGACGCTGTTTATGGTCAGCGGCTGTCGCCGGAATAATCGCTGCAGGGTTTTTTTAAACATCAAGCTATTCAAACTGTTAAAACGGTTGAAATCGTCTTTTAAAAAATAGGGGGGAGGGGTCAGGGGAGGAAGGGGTAACCCCTGATCCCTCATGGGGCATGATCTGCCCCGGTAGTCAATTTACGTTTGCCTCTTTCTGCTGAGGTCCGCCGCCGATAAAAGGCCTCCGGTTTCCTGCTCTTTTCTGAATGCGAGGGTCGTTTGCATTAAGAGACAGAGGGCCACCAGTAAAAATGATGGTTGGGCCAGGAAGACCGATTGAGATTGCAGCAGCGTATCCCATGTGTATCTTTTAAATATTTCATTATGAAAGAATGTGCTAAGCATAGTCCCCATCATTTAGCAACATGTGTGCCATCGGAGGCTGTATTCCGATAGCTGCATGATTTCTTCACGTTACGCCAGCCCGGTTCTTTTACCTGGTCTACGGTATCAGGCAATATATGTCGAAGCGCCCTGTCTGTGTCGACAAAGCTGTCGAAGGTATATTTTTGATCATGCGAATCGAGGCAGGCGGTACGAAGGCGCGCAAGATATGGACATCAGGGGAATTTTCTTGATTATTTGGGAGAAAATTATAAAATAATAGTCCTATGGATAAACAGACCATCAAGGTTGCCGTGAAGGAGTTCTACCGGTACCTTGACAACGAGAAGGGGGCCGCCTTCAACACGAGAAGGGCGTACCGCAGTGACGTGGAGGACTTTATCCGGTTCGTGGAAAAGAGCCCGGTGGAGACCATAGACCACAATACCATAAGGGCCTACATAGTTGAGGTCTACAAGGGTCTGAAGAAATCGTCTCTCTCGCGGAAGGTGTCGGCCATCAAGGTTTTTTTCAAATTCATGAAAAAGAAAGGCTACATCGATGAGAACACCGCCCTGGTGATACGCAACCCGAAGATAGAGAAGCACCTTCCAAAATTCTATACCATTGACGAGATGTTCCACTTTCTGGATTTTCTCCCCAGGGAGGGTTGGCTCAATGTTCGCAACAGGGCTATTTTCGAGCTCATGTATTCCACGGGGATGAGGGCGAGCGAGGCTCTTGCCGTGGATATAGAGGAGCTGCACCTCGACGGCATGTGGGTCAAGGTGACGGGCAAGGGAGGAAAGGAGAGGGTCCTGCCCTTCGGAGAAAAGGCGAAACAGGCCCTGGAGGAATACATTGAAATGGCCAAAGGAATGGGCAAATTTGGCGGCGGCAAAGCCCTCTTCATCAATTGGCGGGGTGAGCGGCTTACCTACCGGGGATTGCTCAGGATCATGAAGAAGCACCAGATCAAGGCGCAGCTCTTCAAGAATCTTTCCCTTCATGGGATCAGGCATTCTTTTGCAACCCACATGCTCGATAACGGGGCCGATCTCAGGGGTATCCAGGAACTGCTCGGCCATTCAAAGCTTTCCACAACACAGAGATACACCCACGTTTCCATGGACAAACTCATGGAGATATACGACAAATCCCACCCGAGAAGGTAAATAAATGGAAGCCACCACTGTTTTGTGCGTGAGACACAACGGGAGAATTGCTATTGGAGGGGACGGACAGGTGACGATGAACGCCACCGTGGTAAAACACACGGCGAAAAAGGTTCGCAGGATCTACCAGGACAAGTGCCTCGCCGGTTTTGCCGGAGCGACTTCGGATGCTTTTACCCTTTTTGAACGTTTTGAAAAGAAGCTTGAGCAGTATAACGGTAATATCATGCGCGCCTCCGTGGAGCTTTCCAAGGACTGGCGGACTGACAGGCTGTTGCGCAGGCTCGAAGCCCTGCTCATCGTTGCAGACCGGGACCATACGCTGATACTTTCCGGCAACGGCGATGTCGTGGAGCCTGACGACGGGATCGCCGCCATTGGTTCGGGCGGCCCCTATGCTCAGGCAGCGGCAAAGGCGCTGGTAAAGTACGGTTCCCTGTCTGCGGTGGATATAGTCAGGGAGGCTCTGGCCATTGCATCCGAGATATGTATCTACACGAACGACAGGGTGACCATCGAGGAACTTGAATGAAAGAGTTGACACCGAAAGAGATCATGGAGGAACTGGACCGGTTCATTATCGGCCAGAATAAGGCAAAAAAGGCCGTTTCCGTGGCGCTGCGCAACCGCTGGCGGCGTCAGATGATACCCGAGGCCCTGCGCGACGAGGTGGCGCCTAAAAACATCATTATGATCGGACCCACAGGGGTGGGGAAGACGGAGATCGCCCGCAGGCTTGCCAAGCTGGCGAGTGCCCCCTTCCTGAAGATAGAAGCGACTAAATTCACCGAGGTCGGATACGTGGGCAGGGACGTTGAATCGATGATCAGGGATTTGACGGAGCTTTCCGTAAATATGCTCAAGAAGGAAGAACAAGAGCGTGTCAAGGAAAAGGCGGCTACGATGGCCGAGGAGCGGATACTCGACCTTTTGCTCCCCAAGAGGCGTACGAACACCGTCCCGGAAGAGGAGGAGTCCGTCGACCAGTCGCGAGAAAAGATGCGTGCGCGGTTAAAAAGCGGGGCGTTCAAAGACCGTTTGGTGGAGCTTGAAGTGCCCGACCGGGCGCTGCCCATCATAGAGATATTTTCTTCCCAGGGCATGGAGGAAATGGACATGCAGCTTCGCGACATGTTCGGCAATATGCTGCCCCAGAAGACCAAGCGCAGGAAGATGAAGGTCGGTGAGGCATACGAGCACCTTATCCAAGAGGAATCGAGGAAGCTCATCGATATGGACAGGGTGACATCCGACGCCATCGAACGCGTTGAACAATCGGGGATCATCTTCCTTGACGAGATTGACAAGATCGCAAGCCGTGACCACGGGCAAGGGCCTGATGTTTCACGCGAAGGCGTGCAGAGGGATATCCTGCCCATCGTGGAGGGCACCACGGTGACTACGAAATACGGCATGGTGAAGACGGACCACATACTCTTCATCGCCGCCGGGGCCTTCCACATGTCCAGGCCGGCGGACCTTATCCCCGAGCTGCAGGGCCGTTTCCCCATAAGGGTGGAGCTCGATGCGCTCAACAAGGACGATTTCTACCGGATCATCACGGAGCCCGAGAATGCCCTCATAAAGCAATACTGCGCGCTTCTGAAGACGGAGGATGTTGACCTTGAATTCGATGAGGAAGCTGTCAGGGAGATCACCGATATTGCCCAGCGCGTCAACGAGATGGCGGAGAACATCGGCGCGCGAAGGCTGTACACGGTTATGGAGAAGCTTCTCGATGATATCTCCTTCACCGCGCCTGACCTTAAAGGTCAGAAAATAACAGTTTCGCAGTCATATGTCCGTGAGAAACTGGGAGAATTTCTGGAAAAAGAGGATCTGAGCAGGTACATACTGTAATGATATATTATCGGGGTGTATGAATTATGAGTGAAAAGATCCAGACGCTGCTGGAAGCACTTCCTTATATAAAGAAATTTGCAGGTTCCGTCTTCGTCATCAAGTACGGCGGCGCGGCAATGGAGGAGGAGGCGCTTAAAAAGGAATTTGCCAAGGATGTGGCGCTCCTCAAGTATGTCGGGATAAACCCTGTCATTGTCCACGGGGGAGGCCCAATGATCGGCAGGCTCCTCAAGGACCTTCAGATACCCACGCGATTTGTCGATGGTTTAAGGGTGACTGACGAGAAGACCCTGGAGATCGCTGAGATGGTCCTCTCCGGCAGTGTGAACAAGGAGATCGTCAAGAACATCAACGATATGGGAGGCAAGGCTATCGGTCTGTCCGGCAAGGACGGAAGATTGTTACTCGCCAGACAGGTGGAAGGAAGAGGGGACATCGGCCTCGTCGGAGAGATAACTTCAGTTGATGTGGCCATCATCAAGGACATAAGCAAACACGGATATATCCCGGTCATAGCGCCCATCGCCGACGGAGAGGACGGGAAGGCATACAACATCAATGCAGACACGGCGGCAGGAAGCATTGCAGCGGCACTTAACGCAGAGAAGTTCATCCTCCTGACCGATGTGCAGGGAGTAATGGGGGCCGACGGGCGGCTCATTTCCCTATTGAAAAGATCCCAGATCGAAAAGCTCATCGAAGACGAGGTGGTGACCGGCGGGATGATACCGAAAGTGACCTGCTGTACCGATGCGTTAAAGGCCGGAGTCCGGGAGGCGCATGTTGTTGACGGAAGAGTGCCCCATGCCATCCTCCTTGAGGTTTTTACCGATTCGGGTATTGGAACGGAAATAACAGGAGATTAAAGGAATGCAGGAAGAATTGATAAAGAAGGCAACACAATATCTGGCAAATACCTATAACCGTTTTCCGATAGTCATCACGAAAGGAGAGGGCTGCTGGCTGTGGGATGTGAACGGCAGACGATATCTCGATTTTCTTTCGGGCATTGCCGTCTGCAGCCTGGGGCATGCTCACGTGAATGTCGTGGAGGGGCTTACCGCCCAGGCGAAGAAACTTTTCCACGTTTCGAACCTTTTTTACATGGAGCCGCAGATAAAGGCCGCGCAGATGCTTGTGGAACATTCCTTTGGCGGCAAGGTCTTTTTTTGCAACAGCGGGGCGGAGGCAAACGAGGCCGCCATCAAACTTGCCCGCAGGTATTCCTGGGTGAAGCACGGCGAGGGGCGGAACGAGATCATCGCCATGGATAATTCCTTCCACGGCAGGACCATCCTGACCCTGGCGGCAACGGGTCAGAGAAAATTCAGCGAGGGCTTCGAACCGGCTGCCCCCGGCTTTTGTCATGTGCCCTTCAATGACATATCAGCGGTCAAAAAGGCCATAACGGACAAGACCTGCGCCGTCATGCTGGAACTGATCCAGGCGGAAGGCGGGGTCCACGTGGCGGACAAGGGATATGTCAAGGCCTTAAGGGAGCTGACCAGAGAAAAGGACGTCCTCCTTATCCTCGATGAGGTGCAGACAGGCATCGGCAGGACGGGCACCTTCTTTGCCTACGAGCATTTCGGGATAGAACCGGACATAATGAGCCTTGCGAAGGCGTTGGGCAACGGGTTTCCTGTGGGCGCCATGGTGGCTACCGACGAAGCCATGAGCGCATTCGTGCCTGGTGCTCACGCCTCCACCTTCGGGGGGAACCCGCTGGCTGCCTCCTCTGTGATTGCCACGCTTAACACCTTGATCGATGACGGTGTCTTGAAGAATTGCGTCGATGTGGGTAAATACCTGCAGAAAGGACTTCTGGCCCTGAAGAAGAAATTCCCCTTTATCGTGGATGTCAGAGGAATGGGCCTGATATGGGGTATTGAGCTTTCCATAGATGCCGATGCGGTGGCGAAGGAGTTTCTCCGGGAAGGCGTGATATTGAACTGTACGAAGGGGACGACCCTGCGGCTCGTGCCGCCTCTCATTATTAGAAAGGAAGACATTGACATATTTCTTGAGATGGCCGGCCGGATATTTGAGAGGAAAAAAGGGTGAAACGGGACTATACGAAACTACTGGACATTACAAGGAAGGAGGCCGATCACCTCCTTGAAAGGGCGAAAAAACTGAAAGACATGCGGCTAAAAGGCAGCGTATACCGCCCTCTCGCAGGAAAAAGCCTTGCGATGATCTTCGAAAAGGCCTCGACGCGGACGCGCCTTTCTTTTGAAACAGGCATACACGAACTGGGCGGACACGGCATTTTTCTCTCCCCCTCGGAAACGCAGATAGGCAGAGGGGAACCCATAAAGGACACGGCACGTGTCCTGAGCAGGTATGTCGATGCGGTGATGATCCGGACATATTCACAGCAGATAGTGGATGAGCTTGCGAAATGGGCGACGATCCCCGTCATCAACGGTCTTTCGGATTATTGTCATCCCTGCCAGATCCTCTCCGATCTTCTCACCATACAGGAATACAAAGGCGGTCTCAAAGACGTCAGGATTGCTTACATAGGCGACGGGAACAATGTCGCCAATTCATGGTTGGAGGCCGCGATCCTTTTCAAGCTTCATTTTTCCATTGCGACCCCGAAGAGATACGAGCCCGACAGAACTCTTTTGGAGAAGGCATCAAAGGGCGGAGGCTTTTTTATCACCAACGATCCCGCAGGGGCGGTGCGTGATGCCGATGTCATCTATACCGACGTTTGGGTCAGCATGGGGCAGGAAAAGGAAAAAGAGGTCAGAAAAAAGGCCTTTAAAGGCTACAAGATCGACAACAAACTGCTCGCGCTCGCCCGCAAGGATGCCATAGTCATGCATTGCCTTCCGGCGTACCGCAACCAGGAAATAACCGATGAGGTTTTCGAACGCTACAGCGAAGTCATCTTTACGCAGGCCGAGAACAGGCTCCATGCGCAGAAGGCGCTTCTTGAATGGCTGATGGGAAGAAAGAGAACTTGAGATCGGGCAATAACGGAGGTCAATTATGAAAAAAGTGAAGAAAGTGGTCCTCGCGTATTCGGGAGGGCTCGACACATCCATCATCGTGAAATGGCTCAAGGAAGAGTACGGCTGCGAGGTCATCGCTTACGCCGCCGACGTGGGGCAGGAGGAAGAGCTTGTCGGATTGAAGGAAAAGGCCTTAAAGACAGGCGCTTCCAAGATTTATATAGATGATCTTCGGGAGGAGTTCGCCAGGGATTTCATATTTTTTGCAATAAAGGCAAATGCAATTTACGAAGGCAACTACCTCATGGGTACGTCCATTGCCAGACCGCTTATCGCCAAAAGGCAGATAGAAATAGCAAGAAAAGAGAAGGCAGATGCCGTGTGCCACGGGTCGACGGGCAAGGGCAACGACCAGGTCAGGTTCGAGCTGACATACTATGCCATGGAGCCGAACATAAGGATAATAGCCCCCTGGAGAGAGTGGGATTTTGCCTCCAGGGATGACCTCATCGATTATGCGAAGAAACACGGCATTGATGTTCCCGTGACGAAGAAGAAACCCTACAGCATGGACCGCAACCTCATGCATATCAGCTACGAGGGCGGCATTCTGGAGGACCCATGGGCGGAACCCATCGAGAATATGTTCAAAACCACAGTCTCTCCGGAGAAGGCCCCCAACAGACCGCAGTATGTGGAGATATCCTTCGAGAAGGGTGTTCCCGTGAAGATAAACGGTAAAAAGATGTCTGCCTTTGCGATCGTCGATCACCTGAACAAGATAGGCGGCAAAAATGGCATAGGCAGGGTCGATATCGTTGAGAATCGTTTTGTGGGCATGAAATCGAGAGGTGTGTACGAAACACCCGGGTGTACCATCCTTCATGCGGCGCACCGTGCCGTTGAAACGCTCACCCTGGACCGCGAGGTGATGCACATCCGGGACGGCCTGATCCCGAAAGTGGCGGAACTTATATATTACGGGTTCTGGTATTCACCCGAGATGAAAACCATTATGGCACTCACAGACGAGATCCAGTCAGTCGTGAACGGAACGGCACGGATCAAGCTCTACAAAGGCAACTGCATCGTCGTTGGGCGCAAGTCGGATAACTCTTTGTATATGAAGGATTTCGCGACTTTCGACAAGGACTCGGTGTATGACCAGAAGGATGCCGGCGGTTTCATCCGGCTCAACGCCCTGAGGCTTCGTATAAGGGCGCTGCGCAAGAATAAGTGATAAAAAACGGCCGACAAACAAATTTGTCCTGGTATTTTTTTTAGATGTGCGGGAGAGCTTTTTGCTCCGCAATGGAACCTCGCGCGAGTCGCGGCTTCGAGTAAGGTCCGTGCGCCCGATCCATGCGGGATGTCAGGGTCCGTGCGCATGGGGCAGCGAGCGAAACAGTGTCCGGACATCCTGGCAGTTTGCAGGCCCAATACATGTTTGGAGAACTTGAATGAACCCCTATGAACCACATGTGATCGAAGAGAAATGGCAAAAATACTGGGAAGAGCGGGAGACTTTCCGGGTTGATGAGGACCCATCGAAGAAAAAATACTACCTCCTCGAGATGTTCCCGTATCCCTCGGGCAATATCCACATGGGACACGTGAGAAACTATTCCATCGGTGACGTCATTGCCAGGTACAAGAGGATGAAGGGCTTGAACGTGTTGCACCCTATGGGATGGGACGCCTTCGGCATGCCCGCCGAAAATGCAGCCATCGAACGAGGTGTCCAGCCGGCTTCATGGACCCATGCCAACATTGATTACATGCGCACACAGCTCAAACGTCTCGGTTTCGGCTACGACTGGCGGCGGGAAATAGCCACCTGCGACGTCGATTATTACCGGTGGGAGCAGTTGATGTTCCTGAAGATGTACGAAAGGGGCATCGTCTACCGAAAGAGCTCGCCCGTCAATTTCTGCCCCAAATGTCAGACCGTTCTTGCGAATGAACAAGTCGAGGGAGGTAATTGCTGGCGCTGTGGAGAGGAGGTCGTACAGAAAGAGCTGACACAGTGGTTCTTTGCGATAACGAAGTATGCCGACGAACTGTACGAATACTGCGACAGGCTTCCCGGCTGGCCCGAGAAGGTCACGAGCATGCAGAAGAACTGGATAGGAAAGAGCTATGGCGTAGAGGTCCATTTCTCGCTTGAGGACGGCACTCCCTTCACGATCTTTACCACCAGGCCAGACACCCTGTACGGTGTTACCTTCATGGTCCTTGCACCGGAGCATCCCTTAAGCGCGCAGCTTCCCGCGGGCACGGCGCAGGAAAAAGAGGTGGCCGCCTTTATCGAAAAGGTGAAGACTCAGGACAGGAGCTTCCGGGGAGAAATAAGCCTGGAAAAAGAAGGTGTTTTCACCGGAAAATATGCCATCAACCCCTTGACCGGCAACAAGATACCCATCTACGTGGGGAATTTTGTTCTCATGGAGTATGGAACGGGTGCCATAATGGCCGTCCCGGCGCACGACCAGCGCGACTTCGAGTTTGCCAGGGAATACAACCTTCCGGTCATAGTTACCATAACGCCGAAAGACAGAATACTTGATCCTGCCGCCATGGATTGCGCCTATGTCGATGAGGGCGTCCTTGTCAATTCGGACAGGTTTAACGGGATGAACAACCGTGAGGCCATAAATTCAATCATCGATTACCTTGAAGAGAAGGGCCTCGGTACGAGAACGGTCAACTACCGCCTGAAAGACTGGGGCATCTCCCGGCAGCGCTACTGGGGTGCGCCGATACCGATCATTTATTGTGATGAATGCGGGACCCTGCCGGTGCCGGAGAAAGACCTGCCGGTTGTCCTTCCCGTCGATCTCGAGATCAAGATGGTGGGCCGCTCACCGCTCGCCGATCATCCGGAATTCTACGAGGTTGACTGCCCTGTTTGCAAAAAGAAGGCTCGGCGGGAAACGGACACGATGGACACCTTCGTAGAGTCTTCCTGGTATTTCCTGAGGTATACCTGCGCGGATTACGATAAAGGCCCACTGGACAGAAAACGCGTCGATCACTGGATGCCGGTGGACCAGTATATAGGAGGTATCGAACACGCGGTTCTGCACCTGCTCTATTCCCGGTTTTTCAACCGTGTTCTCAATGAACTCGGCCTTGTCGGTGTGCGTGAACCTTTCGAAAACCTTCTCACCCAGGGGATGGTCATCAAGGACGGCGCAAAGATGAGCAAATCCAAAGGCAATGTTGTTGATCCAAATTACCTCATAGAAAAGTATGGTGCGGATACGGCCCGGCTTTTCTGCCTGTTTGCTTCACCGCCGGAGAAGGATCTCGATTGGAGCGACCAGGGTGTGGAGGGCAGTTTTCGTTTTCTCCAGAGGGTCTGGAGGCTCGTCAATGAGCGCGCCGATGTTCTCTGTGTGATCAAATCGCTGGATCAACTTCCCGGGGCGCAGGGCGACAACAAACTGTTGATCCACAAGATCCACAAGACTGTTAAAAAGGTCACGGAAGATCTGGAACGTTTTCATCTAAATACGGCGATAGCGAGCATAATGGAACTTGTCAATACAATATACAAGTTTGTAGAAAAAGAACCCGCCGATGAAGCATCCCGGGCCGTGTTGAAGGGGGGCTGCGAAACCGTGCTAAGGCTCCTTTTCCCCTTTGTTCCGCATATTGTTTCAGAACTATGGGAGATGCTCGGTGGGGATGTTGCGTCCCTGGGGGCCATCTGGCCTTCATATGACGAAGGACTGGTAAAAGAGGAGAAGGTCATGATCGCCGTGCAGGTTAACGGTAAGTTGAGAGATACCTGTGAGGCGGATCGGGACATGACCCAGGAAGATCTCGGGGAGATGGTCCTTGCCCTTGAGAAAATACAAAAACACCTCGAAGGCAAGCAGGTGAAGAAGACGATCGTTGTTCCGAACAAACTTGTTAATATTGTGTGTTGATATAATAAATGAGTGATAGGTCATGGGTGATAGGTCATGGGAAAGGCAACAGGAAAGATGGTAGGCCACAGGTTGCAGGTGGTAGCGATGAAGGGTAAGAAAATGAAGAGGGCAGGGTTATTCTTTGTTATGGCAGTTTTGATTGTGGCACTGGCAGCGTGCGGGTACCAGATGGTTGGCGGAAAGGGCATATATGGCGGAGAGATATCGTCTATTTACGTATCGATCTTCAAGAATTCAACTTACGAGGCTCATATAGCACAGCCCGTCATGGACTCTTTTACCAAGGAGCTTTTGTCGATGGGGCTCTTTACGTTGAACAGGGAATCGGCGGACGGTTACATGAAGGGCAACATAACTACGGTTACAACATCACCTTCATCCCTCGGTGCAGACGGGGTTGTCCTTGAAAAAGCGGTGGGAGTTGGACTAGATATCGCACTGTATCAGAAGAACGGAAAGCTCGTGAAGAATTTTTCGCTTTCCGATTCAGAGATCTATCGTGTTGAAAATGTCGGTGCCGAAGAATACAACAGGAGAGAGGCCATACGGCGATTGTCAGCCCGCATGGCAAGGCGGTTCAGCGCACAGCTGCTTCTGGAATATTGACCATCAGGCTTTTGCCTGCTGGCTTTTGTGAAGCTTCCTGGACAATCTGGAAACCTTTCTGGCGGCATTATTCTTATGGACGACACCCTTTGTTGATGCCTTATCGATAGAGGCGACGGCGTCCCTGAAAAGGGTTTCGACCTGTCCCTGATCTTTTTTCTCAATCGCGACAAGCGCCCGTTTGATCTTTGTCTTCATAGTTGATTTGACGTGAGAGTTTCTGAGCCTGCGTTTTTCAGACTGCAGGGTTCGTTTTATGGCCGATTTATTCTTCCTCAAAGGGAATCCTCCTCGTTAGATTTCTCTTTTTTTATCATCCATTGGGTTTAAAAGTCAAATCGTTCCGTATCTTTCGGGCGATTTTCGGCTCAATGGAAAATATCTGTTCATTTACTGTCCGCAGGCATAATACAACACATGAACGATACACGGACGATTACTATCCGTGAGATCCCTCTCCATGTAATCGATTTATGTTTGTGTTCAAGCGATCCCTGAGCGACAAAATACTACTTTTTGCCGGCACTTCTTTTGGATGCTTTCAGCGGGTTGATCTTCTGCTCTTCAACCTTGGACGCTTTTTTCACGTGGGTTGACATGGGGCAGGAGCCCTTCTGCCACTTTTGGGCAGGATAGGGAAAGCTCGCACAGTATTTGCCTGTTTCGAATTCTAGGACCCTGGTGCATCCTTCGCACTGCTCGACGATGGTGTAGCATTTGCCACCGTTGTATGAACACCCTGTCTTCTTCATGAACAGGCACTCAATACCGGGCTTCAGTGTTTCACATACCATAACGGCATCACCTCCTTAAAGATATAAAAGCTTGTTATTTAACTACATTTCCCACGTTATTGTCAATATATTATATGAAACATATTTGGGTAGAATGTGATATTACAAAGGAATGTATTGACATAGGGGGGTAAAATATTTTATTAATTTATGTCTGTTCGCACGCAGTATAATATTGATTTTGGCATGATTCTTGTAGTATAATAACTATTTTGCTGGTGTAGCTCAATCGGCAGAGCAGCTGATTTGTAATCAGCAGGTTGCGGGTTCGAGTCCCATCACCAGCTATAACGGAGAGGTTCCCGAGCGGCCAAAGGGGGCAGACTGTAAATCTGTTGGCGAAGCCTTCGGAGGTTCGATCCCTCCCCTCTCCACCATATAAAACCAGGGATTCGGAGTTTTTTATTTTTTAGGCTCCGGGTTTTTGGATTAGTGCGCTTGACGATAGATAAGGCGCGGGAGTAGCTCAGTTGGTTAGAGCATCAGCCTTCCAAGCTGAGGGTCGCGGGTTCGAGTCCCGTTTCCCGCTCCATAAACCGTAGCGGGTGAAGATGCCCGCTCCATAAACCGTAGCGGGTGAAGATGCCCGCTCCATAAACCGTAGCGGGT
>ENA-UOWG01000495-UOWG01000495.1-activated-sludge-metagenome-genome-assembly--contig:-NODE-495-length-51554-cov-7.069924_pt1 | contig 51554 bp, 54 predicted proteins | sample MGYA00238147_ERZ761563 | MGnify/ENA primary metagenome ERZ761563 (study PRJEB28884, sample SAMN05720216) | anaerobic digester metagenome | isolation source: active sludge of municipal...
ACGGAAAGAAGCTCGTCTATTCCGCGGAAACGATCTCACCGGACACCGCCTATCCCCAGCGGGACCTGCGCCTCTTGGACTGGAACACTCTCTCGTCGGCGACCCTGACCCGACTCCCCCAGAACGAGACGGAACCCTCCTTCTCCCCGGATGGACAATCCATCTATTTCGTCTCCGACCAGGACCACGTCTTCAACCTCTATCGATTGGACATCTCCTCGGGACGGATCGACCAACTGACCAAGACCCTGGGCGGCCTTTTCACGCCGGTCCTCTCTCCCGATGGGAAACGCTGCTCCTTCGTCGCTTTTCGAAACGGAGAAAAACACATCTACGAGGGACCTCTCCCCTTGGTCTCAGGGAAAAATTCCGCCCTCTCCTTCTCGGCGGACCCGTCGGGGATCTCCTTCCTCCGCGACGACCGTTCCTCATCGCCCCCCGCAGCCCCGCCGGCCGGACCCCGCCGAGCCGGACTTCCCCTGAACCCGTTCCACCCCTACCGATTCCGCGCCTCGACAGATCTTTTCTTCCCCCTGCTCTATTATTCCTCCACCGACGGCCTCTTCCTCGCCTCCTACTGGCAGGCCTCCGAGCACCTGGGAAACCACGAGATCGCCGCATTGGCACAATATCTTTCCGGCGACAAATTCTTCGACTATCAACTCCAATATTCCTACAAGCGGTTCCGGCCCCAGTTCACACTGGCGACCCAAGGACTCAACTACTACCGGGACTTCGAGGAGACCGAACTCCAGAAAGAATCCCAACAATTCGCGGGCGTGAGTTATCCCCTCGACCGGTTCCAACGCATCGAAGGGCTCGCGTCCACTCTGTTCCGGCGGAACGAATTCCGCTACGATTCCGATTTCAACTACGAGGAGAGGGAGAACTACGGGGCGGCGTCCTACGTCCGAGACACCACCACCGGCCGGTATCTCGCGGTCACCAGCGGCACTCGATTCCGCGCCACCTATCAAACCGCCCGGCCCGTCCTCGGCGGCGATCTGGAATACAAGACCCATGTGCTAGAGCAACACGTCTTCGTTCCGACCGGACGTGAAAGCACCTTCGCCCTCCGCGCGTTGGGGGGCGTCAGCACCGGTCCCAATCCCCAGACCTATCGTTTGGGCGGGATCGACCGCCTCCGAGGATACTCCCGGCGATCCGATGACAACCGGGCGTCGCGGTTCCTCATGAGCAACGTGGAATGGCGCGTCCCACTGACCTATCTCAATTACGACACCTGGTTCATCTTCCCCGATTTTTTCTTCAAAGCGCTCTATGGCACTCTTTTCGTCGATACCGGCTACGACTGGGACCAGTCCTCAGACTTGAATCATCTCCGGTCGGGGGACCTCATGAATTCCGTCGGAGCCGGTATCCGGCTGCCGATCTTCATCATGCAGACCTACCCCATCACCGTCTCCTTCGATGTCGCCAAGAGGACGGACGCGCACCGCTGGGTGTGGTATCTCTCGCTGGGTCCGGAGTTCTAACCGATGCCGTTCCGGATCAAACCGCTCTCCCTCGCCGGGAGGATCTTTCAAAGATCAGTCCTTATCCTTCTCGGACTCCTCTTGTCCCTCCTGGGCCTCCTCCCCCTGGAATTCCATTATCGAGCCCATCCCATGCCCGAAGAAGCCTTCCAATCCCGACTGAGGATGATGCGCCTCTACAACGATTCCCAAAAACCGCCCTATCTCACCGTCGACAGAAATGGCAGGCCCCATCTGATCCGCAACGACCGAACCGTCCTTCAACGACCCAACAAGTTCTCCTTCATCCCACTCCGCAAGAAGCCGGGACGGAGACGCATCGTCGTGTTGGGGGAATCCAGCGCCGAGTTCTTGGGGAACCAGTTGGCCCAGACGCTCAGAAGGAACCGTTACGACGTCATGAACTGCGCCTTGAGCGGTTGTGACCTGAGAATGCTTGAAAGACGTTTCGATGAGGCGGTCCACTACGACCCGGACCTCATCATCCTGATGTTCGGACATAATTTCCAATATGATCTAAAGTCGGACAGTCTTTTTTTCCGTTATTATGAGCCCTGGGCGGGCGTCTTGGGCCGAAGCGCTCTCTTCCGGCAAATATCCCTCGGATTCCCCGTCGAGATCCGGCTTTCCCCCGATCCGGAATCGGCGCATCGACGACGCTATCAATGTTTTCTATACCGGGTGGCCCGGACGGCCAAGACGCTCGACGTCCCCGTCATCCTCTGCACCCTGCCGGCCAACCTCCTGTTTCCCTGCTTTGCGGACATCCCCGAAACGACCGACCCGTCCTACCTGGACGCCCTTTTTACTTATTACCAGGGACGCACCCGGGAAGCAATCCCTCTCTTAGAACACCACCTCTCCCACCACGACCTTCTGGAAACCCATTTTCGAATCGGGAACTGGTATCTCAAGGAGGGTCTCACCGAGAAGGCCTACGGACACCTTCAATCGATCGTCGGAAACGAACCATTGAGAGACCGTGCGACGAAAGCGCTCAACGACATGATCCGCTCCATCTCGGCGGAAAAGGGATTCGTCCTCTTTGATGTCGAGAAAGACATACGGGCCATCGCCTCGAACGGAATACCCGGATGGGACCTTTTTTTCGACAACTGCCATGTCGATAGAAACGCCTTGCGATGGGAAGCCGCACGCTGCCTGGACATCATCGATAGTAATATCTGGAAGATCGTCCCCGAGGACGTCCGGACCCCTGCCCGCCCCTTCGTCCCCAAGAAAAACGACGTCTATGCCGATCCGGCCGTTTATTACTCATTCCCCCTCACCGAAGAAACATCCTACTGGACTAAATACCTCTTTGAATCCTCACGGAGATCCGGAGACACGGAACAGATCATCGAACGGTTCATGGAATACAAAAAGAGATCCGGGGGGGCATCCTTCTCCGATGCCAACATGGCCCATTACTATCTGGAGTTCAGCAAGGGAGCCCATATGGCCGATCAGACGCAGACCGCCCTCGACTACGCAAAGATCGCCGCGCGTCTGTCCCCCGGATGGGGAAACCCCCACTATTACATGGGTGTATACCATCTTCAATCTCAAAACAGGCCGGAAGCCAGGCGTTCGTTCAAGAAGACACTGGAACTCGATCCCGACAACACGACAGCCCGCTATTTCTTACAAAAACTTGAAGACCTCTAAACCGGGGCGATATTCCCTCAACACCCGAGCGGTCTTCTCCATATTTTGATACATTGTGATTCTCACTCAGGGACACGACGACATGATCCTCCTCGAATTCAGCATATTTCCCCTCCATAAAGGAGAAAGCGTGGGTTCATATGTGGCCCGCGCCATCGACATCATCGATCGGAGCGGTCTGGACTACCGGATCAATTCCATGGGGACGGTCCTGGAAGGCGAATGGGACGACGTCTTCCGTGTCGTGAAAAGATGCTACACCGAACTCCGGCGGGATTGTCCCCGCCTGGTCCTCTCCATCACAGTGGACTATCGCCGGGGCCGACAGACGCGTTTGGCCCGGAAAGTCCTGTCCCTCCGAAAAAGACTCCGCCGAAACCTGAAAACGGACATCTGACCCCATGTCCCCGATGTACATCCTCGACGGTTACAACGTCATCCGCAGTTCCGACGATCTTTCCCGCGGATCGCTCCTCCAACAGAGGGAACGATTGATCGGGCTGATCGATCGGCGGTCCCCCCAGGGAAGTTCCCGCAACTCCGTCACCGTCGTCTTCGACGGACAGCCGGACGTCTCGAGCCCCGACCTTTCCACGCACACCCGCGTCCTCTACTCGCCGGGCCCCAGCGCCGACGACGTCATCAAGAACTGTGTCGACAACCATCCGAACCCCCGGGATGTCGTGGTGGTCACGGACGACCGATCGATCCGAAAATGGGTCGCCGGAGCCGGTGCGCGAGTCATGTCTTGCGACGATTTCATCCGGCGGTTGGCCGAGCCGATGCCCCCGCCGAAACGCCGCCCCGAAAAACCCGACGGCCTCGCCGCCCAAGACCTCAACAGGGAACTAAGCCGCTTATGGAAGTTGAAATAAAATTCCACCCGCCGCTCCGGGAGGGGGTCCTGCTTCGCCGCTACAAACGCTTCCTGGCGGACGTGCGTTTTCCCGACGGCACGGTGACCACCGCCGTCTGTCCGAACACCGGGAGCATGCGCTCCTGCTGCGAACCCGGCAGACCCGTCATGCTCAGTCACCATCCGGAGACCACCCGCCGCTACGCCTACACTTGGGAAATGATCCGAATGGAGCGCGGCTGGGTCGGCGTCAACACGTCCATCCCCAACAATTTGACGGCCCTGGCTGTGAAATATGGAGCCATCCCGGAGTTGATCAGTTACACCTCTGTGCGCCGGGAGATCCCGACGAGCCGTCACACCCGCCTGGACCTCCTCCTGGAAGGACCTATTGGGACTTGCTATGTCGAGATCAAGAACGTGTCGCTGTGCGAAGGCGAGGTCGCCTACTTCCCCGACGCCGTCACCGAGCGCGGGGCCAAACACCTCGATGAACTGGTCCGACTGTCCCGCCAAGGCCACAAGACCGTCATGATGTTCGTCGTCCAGCGGGAAGACTGTTCGCTGTTCAAGCCGGCCGATGCGATCGACCCGGACTACGGAAAGAAATTAAGGGAAGCCGCCGCCGCGGGCGTCGAGATACTCGTCTACCAAGCCCTTGTTTCCCCCACCTCCGTCCGTTGGGGACGATGCCTGCCAAAGGATTTGACAGACGTGTTCAGAACGAGTTAAATTTACAGTCAATGGAACCAAAAATCACTCTTCAAGGGAGTTTCCGCCATGAAAGGTTTTTCTAAACACATCCCGATCGCAGGTGTCGTTCTGTCTCTCGGTATCGCCTTGATCTTTTACAAAAATTTCAGTTCCACCAAATCCGGTGACACCACCCCCATCCAATCGGGATCCGGCGACGGAAAAGGCGGACGCACGGACGCAGCCAGCGGAGCCGCCTCGGGCGCGGCGGGAGACGCCGCTCAAGCGGGTCAAACCGGAGAACAGGCGGGAGGCGCCGCCGGTGGAGGGCAACCGGGACAGGCCGGTCAAGCCGGACAGCCCGGCGCAGCCGGATCCGGAACTCCCGGCGCCGGGGAACAGAAAGCCAAAGCGGGAGAAGCCGCCCCTTCCAAGGGAGCGCCGGCCGAATCCCCCTCCGCCAAAACCGATGCTCCCCCCTCGTCCTTCTTCCAGCGACTCATGAACCGGATGCAGAGTCTTTTCGAAGGATTCAGCGGACGCGTGGCGCCCGACAAGAGTTCGTTCTTGGGCCGCATGTTCGGTCGCGTCCAGGACCTGCTCTTCAAAAGTCCGACTTCCCCCGAAAAACAATTGAACAAACCCGGAAAGAAAGACACTCCCGAGGAGACGGAACAAAAGAAAAAGATCGCCGAGGAAATGCGGCGGATGCAAGAGATGCAAGACCAGATGAAGAAAAGTCTCGAAGACCAGATCGAAATGAACCGGATGCTCCAACAACAACTCCAGGACCAGAGGAACATCCAACAAAACATCCAGAACACGATCCAGACACAGAAGATGCTCCGAGACAGCCAACAGATGCAAAAATCCCTGGGGTCGAACAACAAATAGAACAGCCCCCCCTTCTCATGCTCGATGTAAAACGGATCAGACAGAATCCCGACGAGGTCCGCCGGGCGGTTCAGAACCGCGGGGGGCGCTATCTCCCCCTGTTTGACGAGTTCATCCAGGTGGACAAGGAATGGCGTGTGATGAACGCCAAACTGGACGAACTCCGCGCCCAGAGCAACGCGGCCGCCGACAAAGTGGGCGAACTCAAAAAGCAAAAACAGGATGCCGGTTCCATTCTACAGGAGATGGCCTCGGTCAAAAAAGCAATCAAGGGACTGGAAGAGAGCATCGCCCCCCTGACGAAGAAGATCGATGAAATCATCCTGCAACTGCCCAACACCCCCGACCCCTCCGTCCCCGTCGGAAAAAACGCGGACGAAAACCCCGTGGTCCGCGAATGGGGGACACGAAGATCATTTCCCTTCGAACCCAAGGACCATCAGGACATCGGCGCCGCGCTCGGATTCCTGGATTTCGAGCGCGCCTCGAAACTTTCCGGATCCCGGTTCGCCCTCTTGATGGGGGACGGCGCCCGGCTGGAAAGAGCCCTCATCCAGTTCATGTTGGACGTGCATACACGGGAACACGGCTATCTGGAAGTCCTCCCCCCGTTCCTGGTCACCGGACAAACCATGACCGGGACCGGTCAACTCCCGAAGTTCGCCGAGGAACTCTATAAGTGCGCCGAAGACGATCTTTACCTGATCCCGACCGCGGAAGTTCCCTTGACCAACCTCCACCGGGACGAGACATTCTCCGAGGAATCCCTGCCCAAGAGTTATTGCTCTTACACCGCCTGTTTTCGACGAGAGGCCGGCTCCTACGGAAAAGACACCCGCGGACTGATCCGGAACCACCAGTTCAACAAGGTGGAACTGGTCAAATTCGTGAGACCGGAGGATGCGTCCGCCGAATTGGAGACGCTGACGCGCCACGCCGAAACGATCCTTCAGAAACTCGATCTCCCGTATCGCGTCATCCAACTCTGCACGGGCGATTTGGGATTTTCATCGGCCAAGACCTATGATCTGGAGATATGGATGCCCGGAGACCTGATGATCGATGAAAAGAACAAGACGAAGAGCCGGGGCCGATGGAGGGAAGTCTCTTCCTGTTCCGTTTTCACCGATTTCCAAGCGCGCCGCATCAACATCCGTCTCAAGAAAAAGGACGGCTCTCGGGGATACCCCTACACCCTCAACGGATCCGGACTCGCCGTCGGACGCACCATGGCGGCCATTCTCGAGAACTACCAAGAGGCCGACGGAGCGGTGGCCGTCCCCAAAGTCCTGCAACCCTATCTCCAACAGGAACGCCTGTCCGCGAGGGGACCGAACTGATGCCCTTCATCTGCGTGTTCAGGAACCCGGAAACCAAAAAACTTTCCATCAAACAGGTCAACCGGATCGACCCCTTCATTCCGACGAAGAAAAAAGCTAAAGTGCGATTCCCCCCTCTGGTCTTCTACGAGAACTGTTCTTCGAAGAAAAAAGCCTCCGAGCGGATCACGTTCCTCAAAAGCCCTGCGGGGCAACAACAGCTCAAGCTGATGCTTCTCCGGTGGTATAAAGCGACCATCGCCGAATAGCCGGACCCGTTCCCACGGACCGTCCGCCCGACCGCGAGACGGGCTCTCGTTGACGACGCCTGTTTTTTTTGTATAATCACCTGAGAGGTATGTCTTCGATCATTATAGAAAACCCCAGCAATCGCCCTTCAAAACTTAAAACCGTTTTTGGTCGCCCTCGGAGAAATTCCGGGGGCCTGATTACTTTTTGCGGTTCGCCGCAAAGGAAAGGAGATACCATGAAACGCATGTCACTCATGAGCCTCTTTGGCGTGGCTGTGATTGCGGCCCTTATGGGAATGACCGGTTGCAAAAAATCAGAACCGGCCCCCGAAGCGGTCCAACCCGCCGCCGATGCAGGTCAAGTTCAGCCGCCAGCTGATGCGGGGCAAACACCCCCACCGGCTGAAACACCTCAATAAGCCCCCGTCTTACTCATCATCTAAAAACCTGCACCCTTTTGGAACATCAGTTCCGACGGGTGCAGGTTTTTTTTGACCAAAATCCCGTTTCTTGACAGGTCTTAGTCACTATAGTACTATTAACGGAAAATGACCGGCGGGACGTCAAAAGATAGACAGGATAAGCAGTTGAAGCCGGTTCTGGGAAGTTCGGCTTTTTCGGGAACCCAATTGGCCGTTTCAGTCCTTCTCGGCTTTTATGCCGGCCACCTTCTGGACGTCCATTTCCGGACGTCACCTTGGTTTAAACTCTTGGGATCCGCCCTGGGTATCTTCTCGGGCCTATACAATTTTCTGAAACCATTCATAAAAAATGTTTTTCCACGAAAACCGTCGTAACATCCTGTTCGTCATCGGGGTCCTCGCCCTCCTCTTGGGAGGCGTCTTCCTCTTTCCCCAGACGCGTCCCTGGCGCGGATCCTGGGTGTGGGGATGGAGTTTGGCCTTGATATTGGTATGGTCCGGATACCGCGCCCTGAATTGGGCCATATCCAGATCCAACACCGTTTTTTTCTCCATCTTCGTCGGCGGGATCTTCACCCGGCTCTTAGCCCTGGCCGTGACCGCCGGAGTCGTGCGGAACCACTCCCGCCTCTCCCTCGTCGTGATCCTGCTCTCCCTGGTCGGGGGCTTCGCCCTCTTTTCCGCCGTCGAAATTTATCAACTCTACCTGAACTCGCGGGAACCATCATGAATTTCGTCGAACTGCTGGAACACCATATCTTAAACCACACTCTCTCCCGATGGACCCTCGGCGGCCTGTCTCTCCCTCTCTCGAAACACCTGCTCATGCTTTGGATTTCCGGGGTTCTGGCCGTCCTGCTGTTCGTGCCCGTCGCTCAACTGAACAGAAAAGGCGTTCGGAATACAGCCGTGAGCCTGGTCGAAATGTTCGTCCTGTTCATCCGGGACGAAATAGTCCTTCCGAACATGGGGGCCCACGGCCTGAAATATCTGCCCTATATGCTGACTCTTTTCTTCTTCATCCTTCTCTGCAACCTCCTGGGGATGGTTCCCTGGGGATCCACCGCCACCGGGAACATCTCGGTCACGGCGTCGCTGGCGATATGCACGTTCCTTCTCATCAACTTCGCCGGCATCCGGGAGTTCGGTGTGGTCCACTACGTCAAGAACATCGTTCCCTCCGGTCTGCCTCTCTGGCTCGTCCCTATCATGTATCCGATCGAATTGCTGGGCCTTGTGACCAAGAGCTTCGCGCTCTGCATCCGCCTTTTCGCCAACATGATCGCGGGGCACATCGTCATCCTGTCTTTTTTAGGGCTCATCTTCCTTTTCGGCAGCGTCCTCATCGCCCCGGTCGCCGTGGCGGCCGCCGTCGGGCTCAGCCTGTTGGAGATCTTCGTGGCATTTTTACAGGCCTATATATTCACTCTCCTGACCAGCATCTTCGTCGGAGCGGCGGTTCACCCGCAACACTGATTTTTCACAACCACTAAGGAGGTTATTCCATGAATGGATTGCTTTATCTAGGTCTAGGATATCTGGGAGCGGGTCTTGGCGCCGGGCTCTGTCTGATCGCCGCGGCATTCGGCATCGCGCGGTTGGCGAGCGCGGCCCTCGAGGGAACAGCCCGACAGCCCGAAGCCGCCGCCAATCTGCGGACAACGATGATCATTCCGGCGGCTCTCATCGAAGGATTGGGGTTTTTCGCGCTGGTGATCTGCCTCCTGGTCGCCTTGAACTTCGGGCTGCCCAAGGGTGGAGAATCCCAGCCCTCCAACGCGACCGCCACGACGGAAGCGACCCACTAATCCTCCTTCAAGGGACCGGACGACTTCCGAGGGACAATCGATGGAAAACCTGTTGAACCCCGACATCGGATTGATGGTCTGGACCGTTGTCACTTTCCTCTGTCTCGTCTTTTTGCTCGGACGGTTCGCTTGGAAGCCCCTTCTCGCGGCCATCGAAGAACGGGAGCGCCGCCTGAGAAACGATATCTCGGCGGCGGCCCAAGCGAAAGAATCAGCGGAATCGCTGAAACAACAGTATGAACGACAGTTGGTTCAAATCGAAACCCGGGCCCAGGAGATGTTGGCGCAGGCACAAAAAGACGGTCAGACCATACAAGCCGACCTTCTGAAGAAAGCCCAGGATGAATCCAGAAAACTGGTGGAAAAAACCCGGCTTCAACTGGCCGAGGAACAGAAGGAACTCATCCGCGAACTCCGTTCGGAAGTCTCCCAAGTCTCAATGGCCATCGCCGAAAAGGTGATCCAAAGGACCATCGACGAGAAAATCCAGGGGGAATTATTGGACGAAGCCATAGAAAAACTCGCCGATAAGTCAAGGAAGGGCCCCCTCTCGTGAAAGACGCCTCCGTCTCTCGCCGATATGCCCGGGCCGTTTTTCAGGCCGCCCAACAGAACCGGTCCGAGGAGATCGTCTTCCATGAATTGACGTGGCTCTCCCGCCAGGTTCTGGAACAACCGGCCTTGGCGGCGGTTTTGCGGCATCCTCGAGTCAGGACGGCGAAGAAAATGTCTTTCATGGAGAGATGGTGGGGCAGTTTTCCCGAACACAAGCCCCTCTCCCCGATCGCGAAAAACTTCCTCCGGATACTCCTCCACAACAAGAGATCCGGTCTTCTGCCTCTCGTGGCGCTGAACTATGAGAAGTTCTGGAACGAATCCCGGGGGATCGTCAAAGCCAGAGTCCGGATCGCGGGCGAGGCCGACTTCAACCGGCTGGGAATGTTGTCCCGGACACTGGGGGGCGTCTCGCGGCGAGAAGTGAAGCTGGAAATGATCGAAGACTCCCGCCTCTTGGCCGGATTCACCCTTTCCGTCGAAGACATGCTCTGGGACGCCAGCTTGAAAGGCCGGTTGGAACGGATGAAAGACCACTTCAAACACACTCTCAAAAACGGACAATGACATGACCATCAAACCAGAGGAAATCACACGGATCCTGAAGCAACAGATCGACGAATTCCAGACCGACACCGACATTCGGGAGACGGGGAACGTACTGCAGGTCGGAGACGGGATCGCCCGAATCTACGGCCTCAAAAACGCTCTCGTCGGCGAATTGCTCCAACTCCCCCACGACGTCTTCGGGATGGTCCTCAACCTGGAACAGGAAAGCGTCGGATGCGTTCTGATGGGCGACGACAAACTCATCAAGGAAGGGGATGCCGTCCAACGGACGGGGCGGCTCATGGATATCCCGGTCGGAAATGCGATGATCGGGCGAGTGGTCAACCCCCTGGGACAACCCATCGACGGGAAGGGTCCCATCAAATCCACGGGACGACGACCCCTCGAGGTCATTGCTCCGGGCGTGGTGGAACGGCAACCCGTCAAAGAACCCCTCCAAACGGGACTCAAACCGATCGACGCCCTGATCCCCATCGGGCGCGGCCAGCGTGAATTGATCATCGGCGACCGGCAGACAGGAAAAACAGCCCTCGCCATCGATGCCATCATCAACCAGAAGAACGAGCCCAACCGCCCCATCTGCATCTATGTCGCCATCGGCCAAAAACAATCCACCGTCGCCCAAGTCGTTCAGAAACTGAGCGAATACGGCGCCATGGACTATACCATCGTCGTCTCGGCCACCGCATCAGATGCGGCCCCCATGCAGTACATCGCCCCCTATGCCGGATGCGCCATCGGCGAGGAGTTCATGTGGAACGGACAGCACGTCCTGTGCATCTACGACGATCTTTCAAAACATGCCACCGCCTATCGCCAGATGTCGCTCCTCCTTCGCCGCCCCCCGGGTCGCGAAGCCTATCCCGGAGACGTCTTCTACCTGCACTCGCGACTTCTGGAACGGGCCTGCAAGCTTTCCGACAAGAACGGCGGAGGATCCCTGACCGCCCTCCCCATCATCGAGACCCAGGCGGGGGACGTGTCGGCCTATATTCCGACCAACGTGATCTCCATCACGGACGGCCAGATCTACCTGGAAAGCAGTCTCTTCTACTCCGGTGTCCGCCCGGCCCTCAACGTCGGCATCTCCGTCAGCCGCGTCGGCGGCAATGCCCAGATCAAAGCCATGAGACAGGTCGCCGGACGACTGAGAATCGACATGGCCCAATTCAACGAATTGGCCGCGTTCGCCCAGTTTGGATCCGATCTCGACAAGGCTTCTCAAGCCCAACTGGCCCGAGGCCAAAGGATGGTGGAAATCCTCAAACAGGACCAATACCAACCCCTGTCCGTCGGGAAACAGATACTGATCATCTTTGCGAGCATCCACGGCTTCACGGACGACGTCCCGGTCACAGAGATCCGCCGCTTTGAAACCGAACTCTTCAGCCATCTCGACGCCCAGGCCCCCGACCTGGAAAAAACGATCAAATCCCGGGGCATGATCGACGACGAACTGAAGCAGAAAATCACCGAGGCGCTGGTCTCTTTCAAGAACCAACGACGATAGACATGCCCTCTCTCCGGGAATTGAGACGTAAAGTAAAGACCATCCGGTCGACACAACAGATCACGAAGGCCATGAAGATGATGTCGGCCGCTCGGCTCCGGAGAGCCCAGAACCGCATTCTGGGAGCGCGGCCGTTCGCCTTAAAAATGCAGGAACTGGTGGACGACCTTCTCCTCCAACTGACCACCCCGTCGGACAACGACAGCCCCGACTCGCGCTACCAGCACCCCCTCTTGACGATGAGGCGGGGCGCCCGATCCAGAGGACTCCTCCTCGTCACCGCCGACAAAGGATTATGCGGATCGTTCAACACGTCCCTCATCCGCAATGCCATTGAATTCATACGGGAAAACAAGGATCGGAAGATCACCCTCTTCTGCGTCGGTCGAAAAGGCCGTGACTTCTTCCGGCGAGCCGGATACTCCGTCAAGAACGAATACATCAACATCTTCACGAAGCTCTCCTTCGCTCACGCCGAGCTCCTTGGGCGGGATCTCATGGATTTTTATGGGAATCCCGACGTCCAGGACATCACCGTCATCTACAATGAGTTCAAGTCGGTCATGCAGCAGCGCCTCGTCCGAGAGACGCTGCTCCCCCTCTCCCTGCACACGAACCCGAACCAGGCCCGACCTGCCGTGGGATTCATCTATGAACCCAGGCGGGATTTATTACTGGAGGCCCTCTTCCCCCGGACGGTGAAAGCCCAGATATTCCGGATTCTGCTCGAATCGGCGGCTGCGGAGCTGGGAGCGCGCATGACGGCCATGGAGAACGCCACCCGAAACGCGGCAGAGATGATCGAGAGCGTGACACTCTATATGAACAAGATCCGGCAGGGAACCATCACGAAAGAGATCTCCGAACTGATCGCCGGGGCGGAAGCCCTGCAATAACTTTTTGAAGCACATAAAACAGGGGGCCCCACGGACACCCTGTTCCAGGAGGACGAAATGAAGAAGACATTGATTCTCAGCGGAATATTGGCGGTGATCACGGCCATGCCTTGCCGGGCTTGGTGGATCGGCAATCCGGCGCGCTACATCGAGAAAGACAAGACGTCGGTCCAATTCCTCTACGACACGGGGGAGAAGAAGGTCATCGAATCGGACAACGCCGCCAAGGTGGACCTCAACAGCCACCGGTTCTACATCCAGCTTCAGCGGGGACACAATTATGGGTTCCAGACCTTCGCTCGGTTCCTCCCCTCCACCGGCCGGTTAAACTTCAAGAACAGTGATTTCAATCCCCATCTCTTTGGGACGGGCGTGGGACTCCAGTGGAGCCCCCAAGAACCGATCGGCCCCGTTTCCGTCGGGATCCTCGGCGCCGTCGATTACGCGTTCGGATCAACCAAACGGAAGGACGGGCAATCGGGCCATGATTCGGTCTCCTGGGCCGAGGGGTCCGTCGCCGCGGGCGCATCCGTGGCCGTCTTTGAAAACCTCAAGGTCTATGGCGGACTGAGCCTCATCCGCTCCGACATCAAACTCGATGTGAGCGGCACGGAAACCAACTGGGAGAACGACAAGGAATACGGGCCCTACCTCGGCTTGGATTTTCTGGCCAATGAGGCCTGGTCTCTGAGCGCGGAGGTCCATACCATGAATGAAACGACATGGAACCTGTCCGCCCGGTATTCCTTCCAATAAGAGAGGATCGACGCCCTCCATGAAAGAAACAAAGCCCCTCATCGCCGGAAAAGTCGTCCAGGTCATGGGACCTGTCGTGGATGTCGAATTCCCTCCAGAGGCCATGCCCTCCATCCACAACGCCCTCCGCATCGCCGTTCCCGATCACGCCCAGCAAGGCACCTCACGCGTATTGACCGTCGAAGTAGCTCAACATCTGGGAGACAATGTGGTCAGGACGATCGCCCTGGGCAGCACCGACGGACTCGCCCGAGGGCTCGGAGCCGAGGATACGGGCAACCCCATCACCGTTCCCGTGGGAACGGCTTGCCTGGGAAGGATCATGAACGTCTTGGGGGAACCCGTGGACTATCGCGGAGAGATTTCCACCCAGGACCGATGGCCCATCCATCGCCCCCCTCCCCCTTTCGTCGACCAGGAGACCAAACCCCAGATCTTCGAGACGGGCATCAAGGTGATCGATCTGCTCGAGCCCTACATGAAGGGCGGCAAAGTGGGATTGTTCGGCGGGGCCGGCGTGGGAAAGACCGTGGTCATCATGGAATTGATCAATAACGTGGCCAAGCAACACGGGGGAGTCTCGGTGTTCGGCGGGGTCGGTGAACGGACCCGCGAAGGGAACGACCTTTGGATCGAGATGCAGAAATCCAAGCTCTCCGACGGTCAAACCGTCCTCTCGAAAACGGTCCTGGTCTACGGCCAGATGAACGAGCCTCCCGGCTCACGTCTCCGGGTGGGGCTCTCCGCCCTGACTCAAGCCGAATATTTCCGGGATACACGGGGACAGGATGTTCTTCTTTTCATCGACAACATCTTCCGCTTCACCCAGGCCGGATCGGAAGTCTCCGCCCTGTTGGGCCGGATGCCCTCGGCCGTGGGATATCAACCCACGCTAGGGACCGAGATGGGAGAACTCCAGGAACGGATCACCTCCACCCGTAAGGGATCCATCACCAGCGTGCAGGCCATCTATGTCCCCGCGGACGACCTGACGGACCCAGCTCCGGCCACGGCCTTCTCCCACCTGGATGCCACCACGGTGCTCTCGCGGACGATCTCGGAACTCGGGATCTATCCCGCCGTGGACCCCCTGGATTCCACCAGCCGGATCCTCGATCCGAAGATCGTCGGAATGGACCACTATACGGTGGCCCGGGCCGTCCAACGGATCCTGCAGAGGTACAAGGACCTCCAGGATATCATCGCCATCCTCGGGATCGACGAACTGTCCGACGAGGACAAGATCATCGTGGGACGCGCGCGGAAAATTCAGAAGTTCCTCTCGCAACCGTTTCACGTGGCGGAGGAATTCACGGGACGGCCGGGACGTTACGTCTCCCTGAAAGAGACTATCCGTGGTTTCCAGGAAGTGGTGGACGGCAAATGGGACCATTTGCCGGAACAGGCTTTTTTCATGGCCGGCGGGATCGATGAAGTAGTCGAAAACGCCAAAAAAATACAAAACACATGACAGGGGTGCGACAATGGATGAAATGAACAGATCGGATTCAAGCGAAGGTAAAGGAATTTTCTGGAGCTCCGCGCTCCAAATGCTGAAAGGACCCCGGCAATATTTCCAATCCATTCCGCTGAGTGGCGGGTTTCTCAAACCCGTCCTCTTTGCGGCGGGATGGTACTATATTTCCAGCGCCGTCGATTTCGTGGTGGCGCGGTTCCGGCCCCCGCCTCAAATGGTGCCTCTCCCCCTGGGAGTCGACCCGAAGATGTTCAGGCTCGCGGTGGACCTCGGGTGGTTGCTGGTCGGGGCGTGGTTCATCGTCCTCGTCCTGTTCGCCGCGGCGGGCTTTTTCTACGTCATATGGCGGCTGCTCGGATCCAAACAAAACTATGAGGTCTCGTTCCGCTGCATTGCCTACATGGCACCATTGACGGTCATCAGCTCGATCATGGGGATCGTTCCTTTCCTCCCCATCGTGGCCGTCTTCTATGGCCTTTACCTTGTCATCAACGCATCCATTGAGACTCATCAGATCAAGCCGGTCCGGGCCTGGGTCGTTTGGGGACTCTGCGCCAGCCTTTTTCTGCTGATCTCTCTGGCGCTGGGGATTGCCAACCGCGTCATCGCCAGACGGAACATGGGCTATCCTTCCCCGTTGTCCCAGGTGACGCAGACCTCGTCCGAACAGGACGTGCAGGTATTGGCGAATCAGATCCAAAAACAGGCGGAACAGCAGAGCGCCAAACCTCAATAATCCAAAGATGACGAAGACCCTGCCGCTCGTTATCGTCACGCCGGAAAAATCCACGCTCGAAGACCATGTGGATTCAATCACCCTCCCGGCGTTCGAGGGGCAGCTCGGAATTCTTCCCGGACACGCCCCCTTGTTGGCCCAACTCCAACCGGGACCCGTTCTGATCAGGAAGGGCGACACGGTCCAGACACTGGCGGTGTCCGGAGGCTTCGTGGAAGTCCACGAAGGCCGCGTCGCCATCTTCGCCGAGACGGCTGAAATGGCCGAAGAGATCAATGAGCAACGGGCTCGGCAAGCCCTCGAACGCGCCCGAGAGGAGATCCATCAGGTCAAAGGACACGAGGAGGATCTCTCACAAGCTCGGGCTTCGATGGAACGCGCCTTGGCCCGCCTCAAGGTGTTGGACGGTCTCCGTCGGAAAATGCCCCGGTCATGATCTCCCCCATGCCCCCTATTCACAAATCATCCGGAAAGATGTAATATTTACAATTATGTTACATTCCTCTCAGACATCCATAATCCCGTTCCGCTATGATGGTAATGGAACGTTGCAAGAGAGAGAGGCAATGTTCCAACCCAAAAATTTCACTTCGGATGGCGGTTCCCCCGGATCGTTGTCCGAAGTGATTTTTTAGGTTATCGAAAGGATCTCACTGTGAAACGCGTCATGATCGTGGATGATGAGAAGAACTTGGCGGAACTGATTTCGGACTTCTGCCAGTTGGCGGATTTCGAGGCGAAGATCGTCACGGACAGCACCCAGGCCCTTCAAACCGCCTTGGATTGGAAGCCGGACATCGTCACTTTGGATCTGGAGATGCCCAAGATGGATGGGGTGGAGGTCTTAAAACAGCTTCAGGCCAACGAGACCACCAGAAGAATCCCCGTGGTGGTCGTATCCGTGGTCGCCCAGATGGCTTTGGTCAATGGATTCCTCGAAGGAGCTGCGTCCGTCTTCGAAAAACCGCTCCGCGTCAAGATATTGGTTGAAAAAATACAGAAATTACTGACAGGAAAATCGAACTCCGCACCGCTCCGCGTCCTGAGCTGAAAAAGCGGCGACGGATGTCCCGTCGCCACCCTCCCTCATCCGTTGACTTGCAGTAAGGCGAATTTCAGGTAGTCCGTTTCCGGCATCGTCAAACGGACGGGATGGTCTTTCGCCTGTCCTCCCCATAACACCAATCTTGCCCGACGCCCCGATTCTTGGACCGCCCGGGACAATATTTGACGGAAGAGTTCTCTGTCCACGTGTTGGGAACACGAAGCCAAGGCGCAGAACCCCTGATCCGCCACCTTGTTCAAAGCCAACGCATAGAGCTTGATATAGGCCTTCATCGCCACCGGCAACTGTCTCTTATTCACGGCATATCGCGGCGGATCCGCGACGACCACGTCATATTTATCGCGCGACCCGTTACAAAATTCCTCCACATCGGACTTAATGAACACCGGCGCGACGGGCAATCCGTTTTTGTCGAAGATGGCTTTCGCCAGTCCCAAGGCCTCTTCGGATGAATCGACCCCGGTCAGGCTCTGGCAACCGGCTCGCGCCGCCCAAAGGCCGAACGCCCCCGTATGACAGAACAGATCCAAGACTCTCTTTCCCCGGCAAAAGGTCCCGACGATCTTCCGGTTATCGGTCTGATCGAAGAAATATCCTGTTTTCTGCCCCGCTTTCAGATCAGCGGCCAACTGGAGACCATCCTGAGAGAACCAATGAGGCGTCTGAATGATGCCCTCCTCCAACCTCACCATGACCTCCAGTTTCTCGAAAGCCCTCGCCGCAGAATCGTTCCTCACCATGATGGCCTTCCAGGGGCCCAACCTCTTGATCGCTTCCAAAGCGAGGGGAAGGAGTTTGTCCATTCCCAGGCAATAGGACTGAACCACACACACATCGTCATAGCGGTCCACGACCAGCCCCGGAAGATCGTCCGACTCCCCGAAGACCCATCGATAGGACTGATCGGCCGTCACGGCGGCGCGATAGGCCATGGCGCGTTTGAGGCGATTCTCGAAAAAATGTTCGTCCAGAACGACGTCCTGCCGGGACAGGATCCGCCCCGCGATGAGCGAATCCGGATTGTAATAACCGACGCCCAGGAAATCGTTCCGGCCCGTGTAGAAAGGCACGACCCCGCCGGGGACGACTTCCCCGTGGACAGCCGCCACTTCGTTTGAAAAAACCCAGAGATGCCCCCGCTGGATACGCCGCTCTTCGCCTGGTTTCAGCGTCACGCAGGGTCTCCCCGACATGTTGCGGGGTTTGGCGACATGCGTCTTTTTATCGGAAGGATTGTATTTTTTGTCCATGGTTTGATCTCTCAAAAATCGACCGACGTCACCGTCGGCATCGGAGGGTCCGCTCAGAGGACTTTCGATCGCTTCAAATACCAGATGATGCCACCCGCGACCACCACCATGAAAACCCACACCAACGGCAGCGCCCAGGCCCCGAGTTGCTGTTCCGGAAAAGAGACATTCATTCCGTAATAACTGGTGATGATGGCAGGCGGCATGAAGATCGTGGCCATGATCGTCAGATACTTGATCGATTTATTCAGCTTCGTGGAAATGCTGGAATAGTAGACTTCCAAACTGCTGGTCATGATCTGGCTGTAGAGTTCCGTCATCCGGTCCAGCCGGTTCATGTAGAAAAATATGTCCCGGAAATAGGCGGACGACCTCGGCGTGAGCAGGTTCTGAGCCTCGCGCGTCAAGCTCGAGAACACATAGATCTCCGGTTCGATGATCCTCCGGAGTTCCAACAGGGTCCTCTTCACATAGAAGATCCCCTTCACATCCAGGTTCTCGATCCCCTCCACCATCATATCCTGGATATGATCCACCCGCGACTCGATCTCGGACAAGAGCGGATTGAAACTTCCGGTGATAATGCCGAATATATCGTAGAGGAGGTGCTCGAAACTGTTGCAGTACATCTGCGGTTTCAGCTTCGCCTTTTCAAAAACCGTCCTCAGTTGAGGCACATCCTCGGTATGGACGGTCACGACGTAATTCTTACCGATAAACACATCCAACTCGAAGACAACGTCCTCAAATTCCATGTTCAAATAGGTGTTTTTCGTATACGTCTTGATCCCATGGCTGGCCACGAAGATGTAGTTTTCGAACATCTCAAATTTGCTGTGATGCTGAGGGAAGATACAGTCTTCCAGAGAAAGCTGGTGAAATTTGAATTCCTTGGTCAACAGCGCCATGGCTTCGTCGTCGTCATCGATATTATTGACGTCCATCCACAAGAACCCCTCCTTATCGTTGAGGATCCGGGGAAGATCGATTTCTTTGAGGTCCGTCTTGACGGCCTGTTTGTTGAAATAAATCGCGTTGATCATGGTTTCATTATACCGAAATAATTCATCCGGCGCAGTCTTTGTTTTTTTTCTTCACGGACGGATCCGGCTCTCGATCCAAGCGCGGACCGTTTGGCGTCTTTCCGCATAATTGGCCTTGGCCAGCGACAAGACAGTGGCCCCCTCGATCCTCTTCACGTGGTCCGTGAACGGGTGGGATCCCTCACGGATCGTCGCCAACACGGAGTGGGCTGGAGATTGGATGCATTCCAGCAACACTTGACGGAAAAGATCGGAATGCAATTCCATGGACCCGATTTCATCGATCACGATGAGCTGCCCCTCACGCGACAACCCTTCCCTCAGCGCCGGCACCGCCACCCGGTCCATGGCCGACACGTCCACGGAATATTTACCGACCTTCACGGCGCTCCGAATCCCTCCCCCGGCCAACAGAACCGTCTCTCCCCTGAAACTCGTCAACTGAAAACCGATCCGTTCTCCCCGCTCGAGGAGTTCCGAAGTATAGAAACCGGAGATCCTCTCCCGGAACGGGAGGGTCGACTCCTTGATGAGCGTCGTCTTTCCCACGCGGGGAGTTCCCGAAATAAACAGGTTCTTTGTCGTAATGGATTCCATCTTTTCCTTATCTCACTCCCCAGAGACGATGCATCTGCGGTATCACGCGGACATCTCTCAACACGGAGGCGGCGAGCCGGCCCCATCGCGCGATTTGGGCCGCGGAAGGGCTCCTCAAAGCCCTTCGGATCGGCGTCACCGGCTGCAATACCAGGGGAGGAACCACCGGGAGACGCGACAGGAACCGAATCCCCTCTTCCACCTCCGCGTCGGGGGTGGCCCCAGTGAGCACCATCTTGGCGAACGCTTTCCGTCCCGCCAGACGATAAAACTCCCGCTGTTCTTTCCAAAAAGTCCGGCCCACGCCGGAGGGGAGTTTGAGGTCTGCGGAGACCACGTGACATAAACGAATGACCTTCTTCAACTCTTCAAACATCGTTCCGCCGGTTTCCAAATAAACCCTCATCCCTTCCCGTCGTAAAACCGGGATCAGTTCCGCCAGAAAGGGAGCTTGGTCGAGTGGTTCGCCTCCTGTCAGGCTGACCCAGGGATCCCGATCACGGCCGGCCAGCCGGCGGACTTTCTCCATCACCCGGGAACATGACATCCAACGGAATGAGCGCGCCGGGGTGTCGCAATAGATGCAGTGCAGAGGACATCCATGAAATCGGACAAAAACCTGTCTTTGCCCCACATGGAGCCCTTCCCCTTGGAGAGACGCGAATATCTCCGAGATCCTGCCCCTCATGAGGACCGGGGGATCAACGGATCCGCGCGACCGATTTCCGAAAAACCTTTTTCGCGGAGGCGGCAGGAATCGCATTTTCCACAGGGAATCCTCCTCCCCGCATAACAAGACCATGTGTCTTCGTAAGGCACTTTCAACGAGATCCCAAGGCGGATAATCTGGGCCTTCGTCATCCGGATCAGCGGTGTCCATAGACGGATGGGACGACGCTGTTCCGCCCCCATCCTCGTCCCCTGACGGGCCACGGCCTGCATGGCGCGGCAATAGGCGGGACGGCAATCGGGGTAACCGGAATAATCAAGGGCGTTCACCCCCATCACAATGTTCCGGCATTGGAGGACATCCGCCCAGGACAACGCGTAAGAAAGGAAGATGGTGTTCCGGGCAGGAACATACGTCGACGGGATCGAGGTATTTCCGATGGTGTGGAGGGAACGGGAAGGAAGAGCCCTCTTCGTCTTCAAAAGTTCCGACCCTCCCCACGGCAATCGCATGGTCACGACCCGATAGGGACATTTTCTCCGGCGGGCCAAGCGGACAGCCGACGTCAACTCCCGGTCATGCCGTTGCCCATAAGAGAACAAGAGGCAATGACAATCCCATTTTTTCCGGTCCAAAGCCCAATAGAGGGCGGTGGAAGAGTCCAATCCTCCCGAAAGCAAAACGATGGCTTTTGTGTCCGGCATTGGAGCGAAGGCGTATCAGGGGATGTAAGCGGAGGTGTGGATTCCCACCAGGTGGATGCGCTTCACGCGCCCCAGGGGCTGGTTGAGAAATCGGCGGCCTTGAACAGCGAACTGCTCCGGATTATCGGAAGAAAAGAACATACAACGTCCTCGGCCCGAAGACCGAAGAGCCCCCTTTTTTTCCAGATGCTGACGGACATCCCTCGCGGTCTCTTCGGCGGAATCGATCAGACGGACAGAGCGCCCCGACACCCTTTTCAAAACCGTCTTCAGGAGAGGGTAATGCGTGCATCCCAGAACCAACGTGTCTATCCTCTTCGATAAGAGCGGCCGAAGGTAATGGCGTGCAACCTGAACCGTCACCTCCTCATCCAACCATCCTTCCTCCACCAACGGGACGAACAGGGGACAGGCCCGGCTGAACACGCTCGTGGAGTGGTCTCGACGATGGATCTCCTTCTCATAAGCCCGGCTGGCGATCGTCGCGGATGTTCCGATCACCCCGATGCGTCCGGTGGGGGACGCGTTCAGGGCCGCCTGGGCCCCCGGGACGATCACACCCAATATCGGGACATCTATTTTCTTCTTCAATTCATCCAACGCCAGCGCCGAGACGGTGTTGCACGCCACCACGATCATCTTCACTTCATGATGGATCAGAAAATGCGATATTTCGAGGGCAAACCGTGTGACAGCTTCCGCCGATTTATTCCCGTAGGGGACCCGCGCCGTGTCCCCCACATAGATAAAATTCTCATGCGACAACAACCGGCGCAGCGCTCGAAGCACTGTAAGCCCCCCGAGCCCCGAATCAAACACGCCGATCGGCCGATGCGTCATCGGGTTCTTCCGGATAGGATTCATCATGGATCTAGTTTCCCCGCGTGCTCTGAAGAGTTTTGGACTGCAACGACTGTATCTTTTTGCTCTCATATTCCAGCAAACCGGCAAAAATGGCGTCGGAAACCTTGTTCCGATACCGTTGGGAGCACAACCGGGCCTCTTCCTTGGGATGGGAGATGAACCCGGACTCGACGAGGATGGCCGGCATATCCGTCCCCCTGAGCACATGAAAGGATGCCTGCTTGGCCCCCCGATTGACGGCCGGAAGACGCTTTTCCGCCTGGGAGACGACGAACCCGCACAATTGGGAGGATTCGTTGAGCGTCTCGGTCCGTGCCATCGACCAGAGAAGGTCCCTCAGCTCCTCCCTGACTTTTCCCTGGATGCCCTCCAACTCCACCACAGCGTTCTCCCGGCGCGCCACGGCGGCGGCGGAAGGATCCGTGGCGTCTTCGGATAAATAATAAGCTTCGAACCCATGGGTGCGTCGGTTCAAGGCGGCGTTACAATGGATGGAAACAAACAGGTCCGCTTTCGCGTTATTAGAGATGTTGGCCCGCTCCTGTAGGGAGATGAACGTGTCGTCATCCCTCGTCAGCACGACCTTGAACCGTTTTTCCCTCTTCAATATCTTCGCCAACGTCAGGGCCAACTGCAGGTTGATGTCTTTTTCCAAAGTCCCGTGAGGCCCGATGGCACCGGCGTCCTTCCCTCCGTGCCCCGCATCGACAACGATCGTCTTGATGGGTGACAAAGCCAATAACGGTGAAGACGGGGCATAGTCAATCCCCTCCTCCTCGACTCCCGGCGACAAAGACGGTTCCAAGGCCTCCCTTCCTTTCATTCCGGGAACGGGTGGGATCTCTCCGCGCCCTTTCGTCTTTTTGGAAACCAGATTCGGAATCCCGGGACGTTTCGAGACCACGTCGATGGCCAATCGTCGAGGAGCTTCCAAAAGATGGATATTCGGTTCCTCCGCCTTCGATGAGATTTTCAATTCCAGATCCGCGCTGCGCGCGTGGGCGGAAAGCCGCACCGTTTCGATGAGTCCGTCTTTAATCTCCAATTGTTCCTGCCCCAAAGAGCGACCGCCGAAAAACCTCACGTGATAGAGCCCCCCTCTGAAACTCATCACCCGATAATTCACGCGGGGACCGATCTCGACCACCACGCGGCTCTTGTTCGGATAGGTATAAAAACTGGGCGAAGAGACGCTGGGCTGAGGTTCGACCGTCAGGACCTGTTTCCCCGCATCCCAAACGATCTTATTTTCACAGAACTCCTGAAACTCCTGGGACAAAAGGAGGTCCAGTGGCACGTACAGATCCCTGAACCAATAACGGAGCGCCATCCCCACCGCAACGGGACGGCCCGCCACTGTCACGCTGGAAGCATCCATCTGAAACTCGATCGGCATCCCCTGCCTTTCATAGATGACGTTCCGAGAGACGTTCCCCCAACGCAAACGCCCTCCGAAAAGCCGGCGGATCTGGCGCAACGTCATGCAGGGGCGATCCTCGATCACGAAAACCTCATATCCTTTCAAGAAAACGCCGTCGGATATGACGGTAATCGGATTATTCTGAAACGGCGGGCGGCGTCCCTGCGCCGCGAGGTCCACCGACAGGAACAGGGACAGGAGGAGAAGGACGATGGAGCAGCGTCTCAAGATCATCAAGGAATGATCGCCGGTGTTATCGCGTACCGAAGAGACGGTCGCCGGCATCCCCCAGCCCGGGCAATATATATCCGTGGGAATTCAACCTTTTATCAACGGCGCAGGTAAAAACGGTCACATCCGGATGAAGACGCTTCATCACCCTCACCCCTTCGGGAGCCGACAACAAACACATCAGCACCAGATTCTTCGCTCCGGCCTTCTTCAATAGATCGATGGTGGCCGATGCGGAATAACCGGTGGCCAGCATGGGATCCACGACGATCAAAAACCGTTTCGGGATATCGGGGGGCAGCTTACAAAAGTATTGGACGGGTCGCAGCGTCTTCGGGTCCCGATACAGCCCCACATGTCCCACCTTGGCTCCCGGCACGAGCTTGAGTATCCCATCCACCATCCCCAATCCGGCCCGAAGGATGACCACCACTCCAAGCATCTTTCCGGGAATGATCTTCCCGATGGCGGTCATCAACGGGGTTCTGACCTTGTGATTCTGAGTCGGCAACTGTCGAGTCACCTCATAGGCCATCAGCGTCGAGAGTTCATCCAACAGATCCCTGAAATCCTTGGATGAGGTGTTCCGGTCCCTCAACAGCGTCAACTTGTGCTGGATGAGCGGGTGTTTCAGAACGATCAGGTTTTTCATGGTGACGCCCCTCACTTTTTCAATCGCTTCGCATAGAGCGGGAATTTACGGCAGAACTGTAAAACCTGCTTCTGGACATGGGCGATCCGTTTCGGGTCGGCCCGATGTTCGATAGATTCGGTGATCCAACCGGCGATCTTTTCCATTTCGGGTTCTTTCATCCCGCGCGTCGTCACGGCCGGGGTGCCGATCCGGACACCGGAGGTCACAAACGGTTTTTCCGGATCAAAGGGGATGGTGTTCTTATTGACGGTGATTCCCGAACGGCCCAAGACATCCTGGGCCTCTTTCCCGGTGATCCCCTTGGAACGGAGATCCAGACTGAACATATGGCAATCCGTTCCGCCGGACACGATCCGAAACCCGTTTTCTTGGAGGGTCTTGGCCAGTCTCTGGGCATTCTGGAGGATCTGTCTCTGATAGACCCGGAAAGACGGTTTCAGGGCTTCGGCGAACGCCACGGCTTTGGCGGCGATGATATGCATCAGGGGACCGCCCTGCGTTCCGGGGAACATCATCTTATCGACGGCAGTGGCGTGGGCCGCCCGGCACATGATCATGCCTCCGCGCGGGCCCCGCAAGGTCTTGTGCGTTGTGGTCGTCACAAAATCCGCGTAGGGAACCGGCGATGGATACAACCCGGCGGCCACGAGACCGGCATAATGGGCGATATCGGCCATCAAGTAGGCACCCACGGAATCGGCGATCTGCCGGAGACGCTCCCACTCAAAAACCCTCGAATAATTCGAGGCGCCGGCGCATATCAGACGGGGCCGATGTTCCAGAGCCAGAGAAGCCGCACGGTCATAATCGATCCGTTCCGTCTCCGGATGAACTCCATAAGAGACGATCTTGAAGTATTTCCCTGAAAAATTCATGGGACTCCCATGCGTCAGGTGCCCCCCATGGGACAATTCCAACCCCATGATGGTGTCCCCCGGGTTCAATACGGACAGATAGACCGCCACGTTGGCCTGGGTCCCGGAATGGGGCTGGACATTGACGTGTTCCGCCCCGAACAATTTTTTCGCCCGATCGATGGCCACGGTCTCCGCCTCGTCCACGATGTCACACCCGCCGTAATACCTTTTCCCCGGATAGCCCTCCGCGTATTTATTCGTCAAAACAGATCCCTGCGCCTCCAGGACGGCTTCCGATACATAGTTCTCGGAAGCGATCAGTTCGAGGCCTTCCTCCTGCCTCTTCGTCTCCCGATAGATGACCTGGAATATCTTCGGATCCACTTTCTTCAATAGACTCATTGAGACTCCTCCGGTTTTATTTTCTTCAAAAGTTCCGTGATGCAGGAATGGATGATGCCGGCACAATAGTCATACACTTCCTGGGTCTGCCCGATGGGATCCGGAATATGGGGATCTCCGGGCAACTCCACGTATGTCTTGAGGACCCGCGTCTTCCCGACCGCGCGCGGATATTTCAAGACGACATCGGTCTGATGGGCCTTCGACATCACCAGGATCACGTCGGCCCAATCCACGTCGGCGGCGGACAGATCCCTCGACCGGTGTCCCGTCCCGTCGATCCCATACTTCTCGAGAGCAGCCACCGCCTCGGGCGGTGACTCCTGGCCCGGCCGCGCGCACACTCCGGCCGAGCGCGCCTGAAACCCGGATCCCGCCTCATGCAGGAACAACTGCTCCGCCATCGCGCTCCGACAGGTATTACCCGTGCAGACGAACAAGAACCGGCGAGGGGGACCGCCCTTCTCAGGCATAACGGTTCAAAACTTTCTTCGTCAATGCTCCCTCCCTCAGGAGGGTCCACGGATAGTGAGAAACATCCAGCACGCTCGATTCGCACCCGATGGCACAGGGACCATCGTCGAGGACGGCATCCACTTTTCCATCGAATTCCCGCCGGAGAGAAGGGACGTCGATGTGCGCAACGCGGCCGGACATATTGGCACTCGTGCACGCCAAGGGGACTCCGATCCTCCGGATCAAATCCGTCACGACCGAATGCTTGGGAATCCGGACGGCGATGGTCTCTTTCCCACCCGTGATCCATTGTCCCATCGCCGACGCGCGAAAGACCACGGTGAGCGGCCCCGGCCAATATTTCTTCAGGAGCGGCGACAATCGGACCGGGATATCGTGAACCAAACAACGGATCTGATCCGGATGTTGCACCAAAAATGGGATCGGCTTGCGATGATGTCGATCTTTGAGCCGATAGATACGTTCGATCGCCTCCCGACGGAAAGCGTGGGCGGCAATCCCGTAGACCGTATCGGTCGGGACGACCACGAGACCTCCTTCCGAGAGGATCCGGGCACTCTCCTGCACGGCCCCTCGGCGGTTGGAAACCGTCTTCAGGACGTAATGGCGCGTGACCGACATCGCGCGTCGATCACGTGTGGTAATCGGCATTGATATCGATGTAATCGCGCGAGAAATCGCAGGTTGCGTATTCCACGACACGGGATCCCTGATGGAGATGGACAGTCACGACCACGTGGGGGCGCGACAAGATCCCATGGGCCCTCTTCTCCGAAAAAGCGGCTTTCTGCCCCGAACGACAGACCTTTAAGTTTCCGAACGAGATATCCACTTTCGACGGCCGGAACGGGACGCCGGAACGGCCCAACGCCGCCATGATCCGCCCCCAGTTCGGGTCCGAACCGTGCATCGCCGTCTTGAAGAGCGGCGACGTGGAAATCACAGCCCCGATCCGACGCGCCTGGTCCTCGGTGCGCGCCCCCCGGACGCGCACGATGACGGTCCGGGTGGCCCCTTCTCCATCAGCCGCGATCTGACGCGACAGAGAGAGACAGACCTGATCCAACGCTTCCTGAAACCTTCGGGCCAGAAGCGGGCCCGGAACCTTATCGAATCCATCAGCCGCTCCATTGGCCAATAAAAAGATGCTGTCGTTGGTGGAGGTGTCCCCATCGACCGAAACGCGGTTGAAAGAGGATCGAACCGCCTGCCGGAGCGCGGCGCGGATCGCCGGCGCCGGGAGCAAGATATCCGTCAGGATCACAGAAAGCATCGTCGCCATATTGGGGTGGATCATGCCAGCCCCCTTGGCGCACCCCCAGAGCCGGCCCACGCTCCTTCCGATCTTCACCGTCGCGCAAGAGGTCTTCGGGCGTGTGTCCGTTGTCATGATGGCCCGAACAGCATCGGCTGGAGACGGCGTCGCCCCGCGGTCCACCTTCCGGATCAATTCATCCAATCCGCGTTTCAACGGGGGACGCGGAAGATATTCGCCGATGATCCCCGTGGAAGACACCAAAACGGACTTCAACGGCAGACCCAACCGAGACGACGCATAACGGACCGTCCATCGGGCATCCGACAATCCACGCCTCCCCGTGCAGGCATTGGCGCATCCGGAATTGATCACGACGGCCCGGGCTCTGCCGGAACGGACGTGCTCGGAACTAACCAGGACCGGAGCCGCCTTAACCTGATTGGTCGTGAAGAGTCCAGCGGCGGTCGCCGGTTTATCGGAATAGAACAAGGCCAGGTCTTTCTTGCCGCGGATTGATGAGATACCGCAGGAAACCCCGTAGGCCCGAAATCCGGCGGGCAGGTGTGATGGGAGGATATCGTCAGCCACTGACAGGAACGTCTCAGCGCTGCTTTCGGCGAAACGAAAAACGCCTTCTTTGTTGATGACGGCAGTTGGGACAACGCTTCGGGGCCTGGAAACCTTTGGATTCATAAAAACGTTGTTCCCCTTCTTCGAAAACGAACTCTTTCTCGCATTGGACGCAAACCATTACCTTGTCTCCCGGTGATCGTTTCCCTGCGGAGGGAGAAGAAACAAACAATTTCTTGAAAAAGTCGAGCAATCCCATGACATCCTCCTGATTCGTATAGTAGAACCAACCATTTCAGACCAACCCTTCCGTTTCCCGAAACCCGCACATCAGGTTCATATTCTGAACCGCCTGACCGGACGCCCCCTTCAGCAGGTTATCGAGGGCGGCCAACACGATCACGTGTCCGGTCCGGGCCTCCACCCGCACCGCGACGTCACAGTAATTCGTGTGTGCCACGTTCTTTGTCTGAGGCAACGTCCCCTCCGACAATACCCGGATGAACGGCTCTCCGGAATAATGCCGGTGATAGACGGCCTCCAACTGTTCCACAGACATCTTCTTTCTCAGCTTGGCGTAGACCACCGCCAGGATCCCTCTCGTCATCGGCACCAGATGAGGAACAAAGGTGATGAGAGATTTCGACCCGGAGATATCCGACAAGATCTGCTCGATCTCGGGGATATGCCGATGATGGGCCACATTGTACGCCTGGAAGTTCTCTGCCGCTTCCGGAAAATGGTAGGTGAGCGCCGTCTTTTTCCCCGCGCCGGAAACGCCGGACTTGGCATCCACGATCAGGGAATCCCTCTCAACGAGCTGGTTCTTCAGCAGGGGGGCCGCCGCCAGAATCGACGTCGTGGCGTAACATCCCGGATTGGCGATCAGGTCGGCCTTCTTGACGGCCTCCCGATAATACTCCGGCAACCCGTAGACAGCCCGCGCCAAAAACGTCTCCGCCTGGTGCTTCACGTTATACCACTTCTCGTAGACACGGCCATCCCGGATCCGATAATCGGCGGAAAGATCGATCACTTTCTTCCCCTTCCGAAGGAACTCCGCGACCGGCTTGATTCCCACTCCGTGCGGAAGCGCAAAGAAGGCGATGTCCGTGTCTTCGGCGAGAGACGCGACGTCCATCGGTTCAAACACCAGGTCGTATTGCCCCCGCAAGGATGGGTGTATCTCCTCGAGCCGCTTGCCGGGCGAAGACTCCGACGTGACGTGACGCACGTGGACGTGCGGATGCCGCCGGAATATCTTCAGCAATTCTCCTCCGGTGTATCCCGTCGCTCCGATGACAGACACGTTGATTTTTTTCATGGAATTCCTAGACCGTCGCCGCCGCAGGTTTGTCTTCCCGTTCCAAAAATTTCAAAAAGGCCTCCACCACCTTGGGGTCGAATTGGGAACCGGCCCCTCTCTTGAGTTCCGCCACCGCCTCGGTCCGGTTCAGGGCTTTGCGATAGGGCCGATCCGACGTCATGGCATCCCACGCGTCGATGATGGAAACGATCCGCGAACCCAGCGGGATCTCTTCTCCGCGCAATCCCTCCGGATACCCCTGCCCATTATACCACTCCTGATGATAGAGCACCAAAGACGCGACGGGAGCCAGGAAAGCGACCGGGGCCAAAATCTTCGAACCGATCTCGGGATGGCGTTTCATGGCGGAATATTCCTCCGATGTCAGCTTTCCCTCTTTCTTCAGAATGGCGTCCTCCACGCCGATTTTGCCGATATCGTGCATGAGCGCGGCATATTCCACGTAGGTAATGATCTGTTCCGGCAGATGCAGTTCCGTCGCCACGCCGCGGGCATAACGACGAGCCCGGTCCGCATGAGCGTGGGTGCCCGAATCTTTCGCCGCCAACGCACCCGCCAACGTCTGGACCATCTCCATATAAAACGCCTGCAGACTTTCACGGAGATCGAAATTCTCCAATGTGATGGCGGACTGGTCCGCTAAAATCTGAAGAAGCTGGATGTCCCGTTCCTCAAGGAATTGGCTGGAGGTGCCATGCACATTCAAAACGCCGACCGTCCGGTTCTTGACCCTCATGGGGACGGAACACATGGCTTTGGATTCCAGCACGGACTGGGCCGGGCGGAGGAAGCGCTTGTCGTCTTGGATGTCTTCGACGTAGATCGGTTTCCCCGTCGAGGCCACCCGCCCCGCCACGCCATCGCCCACGCTCAGATGCGTCGTTTCCATGACTTCCTTCGGGAGCCCCATCAGGGACACGATCTTCAGCCCCTGCGTATTCCGGTCGACCAACATCAACGATCCCATGTTGGATTTGACGAGCTTGCAAGCGTTATCGAGGATGGCATGACAGATCGCATCCCGGGCCGACGCCCCGATCCCCATCATCCCGATCTCATAAACGTCCAACAGCATGCCGGCCAAACTGTCCAACTTGGCCACGTGTTCCTGCAGATAGCCCTGGGTTTCCTCCAACCGCGAGATATACCGTTTCTCCCGGCGCTGTTTTCGCCATGACAAGACCAGATAAAAGGCGATTATTACGGCGAGAAGGGAGGCGGAAAGGATAATGGTGATGATACGGAAATCCATAGACAATTTTATACTACACGGGGGAGGGCACGTCAAGAGTGAGAGATATGTTACTAGTTGTAGCTATGAGCGAAACGACGGAAGACGGGCGGGGAGAAACCGGCCCGACGGTTTGTCACATCGTTTTCCCCCTTAAACCATCGGGGAGGTGATCGCTCTTTTCTTTGAGCCGGCGATGGCGTTCCAGGTAGACCATGAGGATATTGATGTCCGCGGGCGTCACCCCCGATATGCGCGCGGCTTGCCCCAGTGAAACGGGCCGGATCTTCTTGAACTTTTGACGTGATTCGTTCAAGAAACCGGGGACCGCGTCATAATCGAAATCCGACGGGATCTGCCGGGACTCCATCTTTCGGAAACGAATCGCCCCCATCAACTCCCGGTTGATGTAACCCCAATATTTGCGAGTCAAAGCCACCTGCTTCTCGACAAGAGACTCGGTCCAGGGCCCCTCATCCATCAAGGAAACATCCGACGATTCCGTCGATAAATCAGGAGAGAACGGCATGGCGATGTGTTCCACACTCTGGTTCCAATCGATCTCGGGACATCGCCGGATGGCACGCGCGACTCGGCCGCGATAGCGGCTGAATTGTTCGTATACGGCCCCCGATAAGAGCCCGACCCGACGGCCATAATCCATCAGCCTCAGATCCGCATTATCCCAACGGAGTATCAGCCTGTATTCCGACCGAGACGTCAGGAGCCGGTAAGGTTCATCCACCCCTTTGGTCACCAGATCGTCGATCATGACCCCGATGTATGCTTCGTCGCGACGGAGAATGAGCGGGGGCTCATTCCTCAACTTCAAAACAGCGTTGATCCCGGCCATCAAGCCCTGCCCCGCCGCCTCTTCATATCCCGTGGTGCCATTGATCTGGCCGGCCAAATATAACCCCCCGATCTCTTTGGTCTCGAGCGTCAGTTGAAGCTGTGTCGGAGGACAGTAATCATATTCCACCGCGTAACCATAGCGGAGGATCTTGGCCTCCGCCAACCCGGGGACGGAACGGACCAGGTCGTCCTGCACGTCGGCCGGCAAACTCGTGTGAAATCCGTTCACATAGACCTCGTCCGTGTCATATCCCTCCGGCTCCAGAAATATCTGGTGGTGCGCGTGGTGTGGAAACTTCACCACCTTGTCCTCAATGGATGGACAGTAGCGGGGCCCGATGGATTGGATCACCCCGGCATAAAGAGGGGATCTGTTCAGGTTCTTCCGGATGATCTCATGGGACGCCTCCGTAGTTCGACTCATCCAACAGGGCAACTGTCTCTGCGTGATCAGGGAGGTAAAATGAGACATCGGGATGGGGGGGTCATCCCCCGGCGCAATCTGGCATCTTGAATAATCAATGCTCGTCCCGGCCAGCCGCATCGGGGTTCCCGTTTTCAACCGCCCGACCTGTATCCCCAGCTCCCGCAGACTGTCCGATAAGCCGATGGAAGGGTGTTCCCCCATCCGCCCGCCGTCGAAACTCTCCAAACCTCGATACAATTTTCCATTCATAAATGTTCCTGTGGCCAAAATAACCACATCCGTATCGATGTTTCCATTATTTGTGGTCATTATGGCCACAATCTTATTGCCGTCGACGACAAGCCGTTTTACCTCGTCTTCCATTACCGTCAGATTCTGTTGTCGAGTCACGGTATCCGTCATGATCTGCCGGTAAAGGAAGCGGTCACACTGGACCCGTGGAGACCAGACGGCTGGTCCCTTCCCCCGGTTTAACATCTTGAACTGGAGCCCCGACCGGTCTGTCGTCCGGGCCATTTCACCCCCCAATGCATCGATCTCACGCACCACCTGCCCCTTCGCAACTCCCCCCACGGCAGGATTGCACGACATCTGTCCTATTTTCGTGCGGTCCATCGTCACCAAGAGGGTGGCAAAGCCGAGCCGTGCGCCGGCCAAAGCCGCTTCAATGGCGGCATGGCCTCCACCGACTACGATGATCTTGAACCGTTTGGACATGATTTTGGTTTGATTTTTAGATGTGATTTAACCATGATTTTAACACTTTGACCTCTTTTTTGACAAGGAGGGCTGAAGAATATAGAATCATCCCATGAAGAAACATATTTCCTCAGGAAAAGACATCCGCCATAAGATCGATCTCCCGGGGGCGCCTCTCCTTCTGATCCAAGCGGAAAAGGGATATGTCATGTGCGGGTATCTGGACATCCGGACCGCTGAAAAACTGGGCCAAGCTGCCGCGATCGTCAGGGGTGTCAAGGATTTCAGTCAATTCCTCGACGCCCCGATCACGGAAGCCACTCCGGCAGCCCTGCGACTGGGAGTTCAGATCGGAATGACCGCCCGGGCGGCCCTGGAACGATTGAATCCGTGACGAATCAAGGGGACGGTCAACCTTGGATTCTAAACAACCTTTCCGACGAGATTAAAAATAAACTCCCCACCCTTTCAAGATGTTGGGAATTCATCACCGTCTTTTTTCTCCTCTTCCTCTTCTTCCACCTGACCACCGATCCTCTGCTATTGCCGGCCAACGTGACCGAAATGCTCGATGAAAAAGCCGCTCTCGAACCGATGGGAAATCCGATTCGTTGGTTTCTCGGACTCTTGTTCCCAGACAGGGCCTACGATTATCATAGCCCCGTTCTCAGTGTGTTTTTGAAACCCATTGTCTCTCTGGGCGGAAACTATTGGATACTTTTCCGATTATGGCCAATCCTGGGAGGGGTATTAATTCTCTCTATCACCTATCTGTTCGTATCTCACTTTTTTGATAAGACGGTGGCTCTATTAACATTGGCTCTTCTGGCGATTGATCCGGCTTATATCATGGGAACCAAAGTGGGGTCCTACGTCGTCTCCATGATACAGATTTTCTCTATGGGCTCCCTCCTCCTCCTAAACTCCTGGTGGTCGACGAAAAAACCTTTTTTCCTTAGTTTAGCCTTCTTGATTTTAGGACTCGGAACATGCACACGCCTGTGGTTCCTGTGGTTCGATGTCGCCCTTTTCCTCGCAAGTCTCTTTTTTGTCCGTGAATTTAAACATCGCTTCGGCTTATCCGGAATCCGCGACACGGTTCGAATATTCATCCGACCGGTAATATTCTTCTTCATGGGATCCCTGTTCTTATGGGGCCGAGAATTCAGGAACGGGTTTAATATCTTTTCTCTTTTATTAGGGGGACTACTATATCCATCGGCCCGGCCGAACAATATCGACTATTGGTCGGGGTTCCATGCGAACATCGCCACTCTCAATCAGATATCGGAACGACTCATGGGGGACGCCATCCTTTCAGATCACATCGTCGGCAACCTGAGTTACGGGGTCCCATTTTTGTGGGTCGGTCTGACCATCGGCCTCCTGGCATTTATTCTTCGATCCCCCCTCCGGAAACAAAGCGTCTATCTCTCCTCCCTTTTTCTATTGATGCTCTTTCAGACACCTTTCACCATCTCGATCAACCCGACGCATGTTCACCTTTTCTTTCTTTTCCCCTTCCCCCAGATCATCATCGCCTCATCGTTCATGATCCTCTGGAGACACCCCTGGTTCCACCCTTCAATCAGAGGCACGGTGATGTTACTTTTAGTATGCTCCCTGGCTTCTCTTTCATACCAAGAGCTCAAGGTGCTCCGGGGATACCGCATGAACTTAAAAAACGGGGAGGTCGTTCTCAGCAACACCGATTCGGTCTATAACCTCGCGGATTGGCTCCTGGTCAACCGAAAAAGCACGGACCACTATTTCCACTCCAACACCACCTATGAACCCACCCATTTTATCAAACCTCTGAGCGACATCCCCTTCATCACGGAGAACACGAATCCGACGAGACAAGAGCTCCGGGACCGCCTCGATGGTTTCATCTCGGAGCATCGATGCGTCCATGTCATCACCCCGGTCTGCGTCCTCGATTCACGCGATTACACCCGGGCGATTCTTCAATGGGCTGAAACCAACGACCATCCGGTGAGAGTCGTCCGACGCTTCTTCGACCGGTATAACAATCCCACTTTTGAGATTTCACTGATCACGAAAGCAGCGACACCCGCCTCCTCATGAAAGAAAATACGCCATCCGTGCTATCCATAGAATCCTTGGCGACAGGGGGCGACTCCGTCGCCCGAGACAACCGCTATGTCATCTTCGTCCCCTACGGGGCACCGGGAGACAGGGTCAAGCTGGCGCACTTTGAACACCATCAACGTTTCACCCGGGCCCGAATCGTGGAAATCCTCGAGCCATCACCGGAACGCGTGTCTCCCCGCTGTCCTGTGTTCTATAAGCCCGGAGATGGGGTCGGGACATTCTGCGGGGGATGCGACTGGCAACACCTCAAACCGGAATACCAGCTGAAAGCCAAAGAAACCCTTTTCAAGGAATCGCTCCACAAAATCGGCGGATTGGTGAACCCTCGGGTGGAATCCCTCCTCCCCTCCCCCGATCCGTGGCGTTACCGCAACAAAGTGCAGATCCCCTTCGAGGCGAAAACGGATGGGGGGGTTCAAGCCGGTTTCTATTCTCCGGGGTCACATACGGTCGTCCCTTTCGACGATTGTCCCGTCCAGACGGAGATATCGGTGCGGATCTATCATACGGTCCTGGATTGGGTGAGACGGGAAAACGTGCGTATCTATCAACCCGCGACAGGGCAGGGATGGTTGAGGCATCTCTACATCCGGACCAATTCCGCTCAGCAGGCCCTCGTGGCTCTCATCACCAACTCCGCCCCATTCCCCAACAGCGCGGAATTCTGCCGATCCCTCCGCTCGCAGAATCCGGGAGTGGTCAGCGTATATCAGAACATCAACATGCAGCGGAATCAAATCATTCTGGGGAACGAATGGAAGCATCTGGAGGGGTCAAAATCTCTGCCGGAATCGATCTTGGGGCTGAAATGGGCTCTCTCCCCCGGATCATTCTTTCAAGTCAACCATGGAGCCGCCGAAAAACTATTCTCGACGGTCATCGAGTGGATTGCGCCGACTCGGATGGATTTCATCTTGGAATTGTATTCGGGGGTGGGGGTCCTCTCTCTCTCCTTGGCCGCCAAAGCCCGCGCGGTCTGGGGGATCGAGGAGAATCCGACGGCTATTCAAGATGCTTGGAACGCCTCCCGCCTCAATGGAATCTCCAACGTGCGTTTCTGGCGGGGCTCTTGTGAGACCGTTCTATCCCGGAGAGATTTCAGGAAGATGGCTCCTCCGCGTTTCCAGAGCGTCGTCTTGGACCCGCCTCGAGCCGGATGCACACCCCAGGTCTTGAGGAACATCTCTTTCCTGAAACCCGATAAAATCATCTACGTTTCGTGCGATCCCGCCACTCTCGCGCGGGACATCAAGATTCTGACGAAATACGGCTATCACCTGCAGAGATCCGTCCCCGTGGACCTCTTCCCTCAGACCTCTCACATCGAGAGTGTGAATCTCCTGGTCCGGCGGTCAAACCCGTCCCAAAAGATTTCTGACGATCTTCTCCGTCGATAAAGAACGGTTCATCGTATAGAAGTGGATGCCCGGCGCCCCGCGCCTCAACAATTCCTCCGCCTGGCGGGTCGAATGCTCGATCCCCAACTGAATCACGGCGGCGGGGTCGTCCTGACGCCGTTCCAACTCGGCCATCAGGGCCTTCGGCACCGTCGCCCCGCAGAGAGATGTAAACCGCTTGATCTGGCTCACGCTGGTGATCGGCATGAGCCCCGGCAGGATGGGGATTCTCACCCCACGCTTCGCTACTTTTTCGACGAACTCAAAGTAGAAACGGTTATCGAAGAACAACTGAGTCGCCGCGAAATCGGCTCCCGCCTCCACTTTCCCGATGAAGTGATCGATGTCCGCCTCGGGGCTGGCCGACTCCGGGTGCCGTTCCGGATAGCAGGCCACTCCGATGCAGAAACCCCAGGACCGGCGGATATGCGCCACCAGTTGATCCGCATGCGAAAACCCGTCAGGTGCGGGAACGAACTGTGTCTCTCCCTTGGGAGGGTCCCCTCGCAGGGCCAGGATGTTCTCCACTCCCCGTTCCTGCAATTCTCCGAGGATAGCCGTCAGATCGTCCTGTGAGGCACCGACACAGGTCAGATGGGCCAGGGTATCGATCCCGAGGTTTTTCTTGATGCCGCACACGGTGTCGATCGTCTTCCGATGGGTGCTTCCCCCGGCCCCCCACGTGACAGACACATAAGTGGGGTTCAGGGCTTTGAGGGTCTCGGCCGTCTGAAAAAGCTGCCGGACGTCCTCATCCGTCTTCGGGGGGAAGAACTCGAACGAAAAAGACGGTTTGATTTTTTTCAACAACTCCGATATCTTCATTCCCTCCTCCCTATTCCAACGTGATCCGATAATCCTGCCAAGCCAGGGTTGGATCCGACTGGATCTCAATGCTCCGGCGGAGATTTTTTTCCAACCGTTCCTGCCGTTGCCGGACGAAATCCGCCACGGCGGGAGGCAACAAGAGCCTCAAGCGACCATCGGTCCTTCCTTGCGTCATGTTCTTGATCTCTTTTTCCAGTTTCAGGTATGTGGATTCCCGCGATAACACCCAACCGCTCCCGTCGCATTCCGCGCAGGGTTCGGACAGCAAGGACAGGAGGGACTCCCTCCGGCGTTCTCGCGTCATCTCCACCAGTCCCAGGCGGGTGATCGGCAGGATCTTGATCTTCGCGCGATCGGAACGGGTGATCTTGAGAAGATGATCCACCACTTTATGCTGGTTGCGCCGGCGCCGCATATCGATGAAATCGATGACGATGATTCCACCGATGTTCCTCAGGCGCAGTTGCCGGGCCACCTCCGTGGCCGCCTCGAGGTTGGTGGCCGTCACGGTCTCTTCCTGCGACTTGTCTCCAGTGAATTTCCCGGTATTCACATCGATGGCGCAGAGCGATTCCGCCTCCTGGATGATGATATATCCCCCGGAAGGAAGGTCGACGCGCTGATGACGGAGTTTGGCGATCTCCTGTTCCACACCGAACGCCTCGAAGACCGGGGTGCGGCCAGTGTAATGCTGGATCCGGTCCGCGTATTCCGGCACCAGCATTTCCATATAACGCTTCACATCCAGATACTCGTCCCGCGAATCGATCAGGTAGATATCCACCTGCTCGTTCATGATGTCGCGCGCGACCTGAAAAGTCAGACCGACCTCCCTGTGGATCAACGTTCCCGTCGGAGACGCCTCGAATTTCTTCTGCGTCTCATCCCAAACGCGCATGAGGTATTTCATCTCGCGGGCCAATTCGCGATCACTCACGTTCTCCGCCTCCGTCCGAACGATCACACCACCCGGCGGGTTCAGGCTCTCCACGATCTTCCGGAGCCGTTCACGCTCGGGTTTATTCATCAACTGCTTGGAGACACCGATATGTTCGCTCTTCGGCATCAGGATGAGGAAGCGCCCCGGAAGAGAAATATCCATGGTGACCTTCATCCCCTTGGTCCCGATGGCCTCTTTGGCCACCTGCACCATGATCTGATCCCCCTTGCGCAACATCTTCTCTATATTGCGCTCGTTGTTCTCGGAAAGAACATCCGTGATATACAGATAGGCGTTCTTTTCAAAACCGACATTGACGAATGCGCTCGATATCCCAGGGAGGACGTTCTCAACCCTCCCCTTATATATGTTGCCCACCAACTTCGATATTCCTAACGCCGGTCGATCGATGAAAAGCTCGGTCATCCGTCCGTCTTCTAGCAGCGCCACCCGTGTTTCTTCCTGGGCGCAATTGGCAATTATTTCTTTTTTCACGTCACACACCTCCATGTGTCATTGGGCCTTTCAAACCTCACAAATCCCTCAGCCCTTTCAGGGTTCCCACAATTGTCCATCGGCCTGTTCCGAGAACAAGGCCTGTCGATGGATCTTCAAGGAGCGGGTCTGATCGTCCGTCAAACTCAATACCGTCTTCAGGATATGCTCCGGTCTGAGCGTCCGGCCCGGTCCAAAACGAAGGACCATGCGGATCTTCTGATCATCCCACTCGAACTCCTTCAACAAATCTCCCACATCGATGCTCTCCTCCTTCTCCTTCTTTTTCTTGGTCACCCGCACGTGCGGGTTCTTCTTAAATTGATCCAACACCGTCTCCCGGGTGGCCCCCCGGAGATACTCCTCCCGTTCGACGCTATATCCCGCCACATTGAGAATCTCCTCCAGCGATGGAAAATGGAGCGGGATGCGGTGGACGGACAGGACGCGAAAACCAGGCGGCAGGCATCGGTGCAGTTCTTCCTTCATCCCCTCGCACTCCATCCTTTGATACAACTCCAGATCCGCATATTCGGCTTCAGAAGAGTATCCAACCGATATCGCCGGGCCGAACGAGACATTCATGGTCTCCTGCTTCCCACCGGTGGCGATGGGCCAGTGCAGGCGCCGGAACGTCCGTCGCAACAGTTCGATCTGCTCCAGATGAGACAAAAACCTCATGGCTCCGTCACGGGCAAAACGGCACCGGACCCGCCAGACGACTCGTGGAGCCTGCTTCCGGCGAGGAACGGCAACATGACTCGAGGCGCGGACAGCCGCCGGTTCAACCACCCTCGCCGGAGGAATACCCCCCTTCCGATATTCTTCCCTCCGCCGGAGAAGAGTCGTCTTATCCGACCCATTGAAAACTAAATCCCAAGGGAATGCTTCTTCCGGGAGACGAACGCGAGTCACCTCGGAATCAACATCAACCCCCTTTTGGCGGACGGATTCCAACCATCTCCCGACCAAGGAACCGGAATCATCCCGATCCCCCTCTTTCCAATAATAGTCGTTCCCCCAGGAGCAAAATAAATCCGTCAGGCGCTCGTCGAGCCGCCCCAGATACGATTGAAGCAACGCCGTTTCCCAGGAATTCCCACGGACGCCACCGCCATAGTTTTTTTGGAAGCACTTCTTCAATTGCTGGAAACCGGAGGGACTCATGAACGGGTCCCATTGAAAGATCGTGTGCGGCGCCGTCCCCGACGGTTCACAGGAAACGGCCAGCTTCATATCCCGATAATTCCTCATCGAGCGTTCCAATAAAGATCCCAAAGCCGCCCATCCCGGCAGACTTTTTTCTCCATCCGGCATCGACATCACCAACCGAAGATGGATGTTCCGGGCGCCGACTGACCACATCCGCCGGATGAATCCATCGACATCCTCCCCCGCCAGAAAACCTGTCCGAGGATGATAGAACGGGAATCCCCAAAGAGTCATATTCCAGACCGTCCTCTCCGACGGATATTTTTCAAATCCGACATTCCCGAGAGGCAATCCGAAGACATCCGGGATGTGGCAGACTGCGCGCTCTCGCTGGGCCACACCGCCCAGTTTCACCAGTTTACGGCAAAGATCGCCGCCGTCCCGGTCATAAGGGGATCGGAGCGCCCAGCGATCATATCCCCCTTGGGCAAAAGCGGTATCCACTTCTCGGAGCATATCCTCATCGGAATCGGGAGACAGCGCCCCCCCATAAGGAACGAATCCGTCCGTTTCACCGGTTCCGAGACACACAATCGATTCAAACTGATGTCCTAACGGCTCGCTGTAACTGATCGGCCCCACTTCGGGACGAAACATCTCGGCCCGGTCATATCGAGGGACCACAACCCCATTTTTCCGTCGATGCGATGGAACATAGACCCCATCCCTCTCCGCCAGCATCGAGAAAAATGCTTCCCGCGATATTTTCCCCTTTTTCCTCTCAGACAAGGCATTCGACAAAGAAAGCATGTGGCTCTCGGGCCAGCCCAATAAATAAAGATCGATGATCCCGGACAGTGGGGCCGGGTTCAGACAAGCATTCCCACATCCAATAATGATGGGGGCCGTCTCGGTACGCAAGTGAGTCCTGGGGGGTATTCCGGAGGCCGACAACACCGGATTGACTCCCAGGAGATCAATCTCGTTATCCAGGATGAACACGATCGCATCGAAATCTTTCAGAGGCCGGCCGGATTGAAAAGCCCACCAATCCCGCCCCTCCCTTTTCAATACATCGAAGACATCTGGCCCCGGAAGAGAGGACAGATCCACTTCCACTTCCCGGGGACAACACCCAATCAGCCGGAACAACGCCGTGGACTTCCAAATCGTGTTCAATCGAGGGCGGACAAAACAAATCCGGGGCCCAACACCCTCCCCCGAAGAAGAAGAGAGGATGAGCGGGAGATAGCGTGACGGATGTTGAACCAACGACAAGACTCTCTCTCTCGTCTGATCCAGAAAAGGAACTCCTGTCATCGCGAATACCCCTTACAAGACATAGCGCCTCAGGTGGATGGACATCAATATCCCGATCCCCGCACAGGCTCCGACGAGAGAAGACCCCCCGTAAGAGACGAAGGGGAGGGGAAGCCCCGTGACCGGCATCAATCCCATGACCATCCCCACGTTGACCAAACCCGACACGGCAAACAAGGAGCCGATCGAGATGGCCAGCCACCGGCCGAACCGATCGCGCGACATATAGGCAATGTCAAAAGCCCTCCAGACAATCCAGAAATACAACCCCAACACGATCAGGGCCAGGAAGAATCCTCCCTCTTCCGCGATCAATGAGAACACGAAATCAGTATGCCGTTCCGGCAAGAAACCCAATTGGGCCTGACTGCCAGACAAATATCCCTTCCCGAACAGCCTTCCGGACCCGATGGCGATTTCCGATTGAAGGATATTGTATCCCGCCCCCTGGGGGTCCAGTGTGGGGTTCACGAAAGCGATCAAACGCTTCCTCTGATACTCCTTCAAAACGCTCTTGACCATGAACGATCCGCTGACGCCGACGACCACCACCATCAGCGTCGAGACCAGATAAAACGCCGGGATCACGATCCTCCACTGCCGAAGAAACCACCATCCGACCACCAACAATAAACAAAGACCCAGCCAAAACTGAAAGAAGGGGGCGTTCGTTTCCACAAAAGCTTGTTGGATCCACAACCGCACCATATGCCCCTCCGCACGGAACTCGGAAAACTTCAAATAGGTCGAAACCAGGGGGATCCCCAAAGACAAAGCACCCAGGGCCCCGACAGCCAAAAGATGGTTGACCCGGGCTCCCGCCGTATAAAGGAGGATGAAAGCCATCGGGAACAATACCAAGGTACTTGAAAAATCCGGCTGGAGGAGGATCAATCCGAGATGGATCCCCAGCATCAAGAAGGGCGTGAAAAGCCCCTGCCAGCGACCGAGATCAAACAAGGACCGGTCCACATAACCGGCCAATCCAACGGCCAACAGCAACTTCGTCAATTCCACCGGCTGGAAATAGAACCAATAAAAGTTCAGCCACGCTCTCGTCCCACGGAGACGCGTTCCGAACAAGAGAACGGCCAACAACAACAGTACACTCAGGAAATAGATCCCATACGAATAGGTTCGCAACACTTGATAGGGAAGAATGGACAAGAGCAACACCAAAAGGATCCCCGCCGCCGCAGCCAACCCCTGCCGGATCAGATAATCCCCCGAGTGTCCGGACGGGGCGGTGGCCGAATAGATAAAGACGACCCCAAGTCCTATCAGCATCAACATCACTCCCAACAAAGTCCAATCCACCCGACGTAAAACGCGTTTCAACCATGACTCTTCTTCAACCCGCTTGGGATATATGGCCAACGTCATAGTTTCTTCTCCGGAGAGGGGAATGCCGCTTCGATGATCGACCGGGCGATGGGACCCGCCGCGGCCGAACCCCGACCGCCGTTTTCAACGAAAACCGCAATCGCCAGGGACGGGGGTTCCCCGGGGATTCCCGCATAACAACCGAACCACGCATGATCTTCCCCGTGAGGATTCTGTGCCGTTCCTGTTTTCCCACCGACAGCCAGGTCGGCTCGATAGACGCTGCGCGCCGTTCCCTCGACCACGACACGCTGCAATCCCGTCCATAAACGTTCCCATGTTTCCTTCGCCAATGAAACGGTTCCCGTCTTTTGGGGATTGTTCTGCAACCGGACCTTTCCGTCGGCGCTGACAATCCTCTGAAGGACATACGGTTTCCAGATTACCCCCCCATTCGCCACCGCCGACATCAACTGGGCCACTTGGATCGGCGTCGCCAGAACAGGGCCCTGCCCGATGGAAAAATTGACGGTGTCTCCATCAAACCAACTACTTCGCGCCACTTCTTTTTTCCACGCAATCCCAGGCAGAAGGCCGGCGGATTCCCCCGGGATATCGATCCCCGTCCGGCGGCCCATTCCGAACATTTTGGCGCACTGTTCCAACCGGTCGGGACCCAGATACAACCCCACGTTGTAGAAATAGACATTGCACGACCAAACGAGGGCGTTCCAAAAATCCATCCGGCCATGCTTCTTCCAACAGGCAAAATCCTTCTTTCCGGACCGGAACATCCCATCACAATAAATGACGCGGTGCGGGTCCCACTGCCCCTCCTCCAAAAGCGCCGCCGAATCGATGATCTTAAAAATGGATCCGATGGGATATGTCCCCTGAACGGCTCGGTCGAAGAGCGGCAGGTCGGGATGAACCAACAAACTGGCCACGCTTTCCGCAACGTTGTATTCGGGGTAACTGGCCAGGGCCTTAACGGCTCCCGTCCTGGGATCCAGAACAACGGCGGCCCCCCGGCCTGTCGATGAGTTCTGAAGCCCCCTCTCCGCCGCTTCCTGTAATCGCCGATCAAGTGTTAGGTGGAGATTCATCCCCGGCTTCGGAAGGATCTGATTGATGACGCGCACATGCCGCCCCGTGGCATCCATCTCAAAGCGAAGCCCTCCTTCGAGTCCGTGCAGATATTCCTCATAAACCTTCTCCAATCCACTCTTCCCGATCGTCTGTCCCAAATGATAAGAATCACGACGACTCAGTTCACGGGGACTGATCTCATCCACATAACCCAAAAGATGACCCGCAAAAAGTCCGAACCGGGACCGTCTTTTGGGTTCTGCGATGATATTGACTCCCGGAAGAGAAAGCTTCTTCTCGATCAACGCGAGGGCCGGTTGACGAGGGATGTCCTGTAAGATTCGGACTGTCTTTCCGGTCCTCCGAGCCTCCCCCATTTTGCGATGGATCAAAAGAATTCGGTCAGGGAGCCACATCACCAATTCTTTTTCCACCGCGGCCTGTTCCTCCTGAGTGATGGAGAGTGCCGAATAAAAGACAGAGAAGCTGGGAGCATTATCCAAAAGGATCTCCCCCCGTGAATCGATAATCGTGCCTCGCGGCGCACGCAAACTGATCGTCTGCGTCCTGTTCAACTCGGCCAATCTCAACATCTCGGATCCATGGATGACTTGAAGTTGGAACAAGCGCAACGAAAGGATGACAAAGCCCGTCGCCAGAGAGAACACAACGATCTTCAGACGCCCTTCCGTGCGGACATCCGAAAGGCTCAGAGACTCAGTCAAGGAAGCCCCTCCGCCCGCAGAACTGAATCCACATCTTTACCCAAAAAGAACTCATGCGAAAAACGAGGGGGGCCAGCAATACGTTGAAAAATCCCTGGAATAATACAACCCCCAATGACCAGGGACGCAAGACCTCCGCCTGGTCGAACACTTTTTGAAAAAACCAACACCCAAGGCCGCAAAAGATCGTCGCCCCGATGACCATGGTGACCTGAGATACGGTCTTTTCCGAATCGATCTTTTTTGAGAGGAGCCCGACGAGATAGCCCAAGAGGCTCAGGAAAAACCCTTGGGTCCCGAAGAGGCTAAGGCCAGCCGCATCCGACCCCAGCCCCCAAAAAAAGCCCAATGTCTGGGCCAATCCGACCTGCCCCGTAATGCCCAAATACACCACCATAATCAACGGGAGGTTTATAGACGGGTAACCGGCCGGAATGAAATAAACCATCAGCATCTGACAAACCCAGACAAGCGTGAATGTCATCAACCCGAACCACCAGATCATGGCAGGATCCTCCCGCGAGGCTGTCTGACCAGGATGATAACCTCATGGAGGGCATGCAGGCGGACAGCGGGCTTGAGAGCCGCCCGACGATATACGGAAATAGATTCCGGTGACGGTTGATGGACGGATCCGATCAGTATCCCCTCCGGGAAAACACCACCGAGCCCGGCGGTCACCACATCATCCCCGACCCGCACATCGCTGTCGGCGAACAGATAATTCATCATCAGTTCGGATGAATTTTGTCCCTCCACGATCCCTTCCTCTCCCGTCCTCTGGATCCGGGCCGACACCGCCGACAGGGAATCGGAGATCAGTAGAACCTTGCAGGTGTGGCCGAGATCCTCAACCACGCGCCCCACCAAGACCTCCCGTCCGTCTTGCAATGCGACGACGGGATCCCCGACGGCGACCCCTTGTTTTTTCCCGAGTCGAACCAAGATAGACCGATACCAATCCTGAGGATCCCGCGCCCATACCACCGCCATCACTCCAACGGTATCGGCGCGAGGAGGAAGCGATAACAAGGCTCTCAGACGTTCGTTTTCCGTGCGCAAGGCATACAATGCCTTTTCATCGAGCCGTTGTCGGACCCATCGCTCCTGTAAATTGCGATATTGTGAATCCAAATTCATCAATTGATGGAGGTTTCCGCTGAACGCACCGGCGTGCCATAAAACCTTCGAGGGGACCTCCCCGACGGGTTTTAAGAGATAAAAAAACGTCCGACGAAGGCCGGACACCAGCTGATTGGCCTGCCACGAAAGGAAGAAGAGGCATACCAGTGAATAAAAGAAGAGGAGAAAGACAGAGATGTTCTTTTTAATCATAATGACGACAAATAACAAACCCTTTCAATAATCGGGGGAGGTCACCAAACGATGTTTCGTGGGAGGAAGGATTTCCGCTGAAAGCGGGGATACTAAGACGAAAGGAGCGCGTGACGGGCCCGCTTGACGTTATCCAGTTCTTCCAGATAACGCCCGCAACCCATCGCGACACAGGTGAGTGGATCGCTGGCCCGCATGACGGGCAGTTCGGTTTCCTGAGCCAATAGCTCGGGAAACCCCTGCAAGAGGGAACCCCCTCCCGCCAAAACGATACCACGGTCCACCAGATCGGCGGCCAACTCGGCCGGAGTCTCTTCCAATGTCTGTTTGACAACTTCAATGATCAGTTTGATCGGTTCCGAGAGGGCCTGACGGACCTCGTCGGACGTGATGGCGATGGTCTTGGGCAGCCCCGTGACCTGATCACGCCCTTTCACTTCCATTGTCAATTTTTCAGGAAGAGGAAACACACTCCCGATGTGAATCTTGACATCCTCGGCCGTGGACTCACCAATGAGCAAATTGTACTTTCGTCGAAGATATTGAACGATGGCCTCATCCATCTCGTCGCCGGCCACATCCAGCGACTTCGAGACCACCAATCCTCCCAATGAAATGACGGCGACCTCCGTTGTTCCGCCGCCCATATCCAGAATCATGTTTCCGGAAGGCTCTGATATCGGCAAATCGGCGCCGATGGCGGCTGCCATCGGTTCCTGGATCAGATATACCTCCCGTGCTCCCGCCTGTTCAGCGGACTCACGCACCGCCCTCTTCTCCACCTCCGTGATACCCGACGGGATTCCGATGACCACCCGCGGATGCAGAAGACTTCGGCGATTATGCACCTTGCGGATGAAATACTTGATCATCTCCTGCGTGACTTCAAAATCGGCTATCACTCCGTTCCTTAACGGACGGACCGCCAGTATGTTCGCCGGTGTCTTTCCCAACATGCGCTTCGCCTCAAGACCGAACGCCAGCGCCTGTCTGGTGTCCTTCTCGATCGCGACCACGGAAGGCTCCTTCAAGACGATGCCCTGTCCCTTGACGTAAACCAAGGTATTGGCTGTCCCAAGGTCGATTCCCATGTCGTTGGAAAAAAGACTGAAGATATAGTCAAACATACGGTCTAATGTGAGGCAGTCCCGACCCCTCGTCGAGTCACTGCAACAACTTGACGAGGGCCATCTCAGCTCCGTCCCCCACCCGGGCGCTCAAGCGGAACACACGACAACATCCTCCCACGCGCGCCTGGTATCGAGGAACCAGAACCTCATAAATTTTTTGTCGGATGACACGATCAGGTATCTCCGCGGCAACCCACCGCTGCGACGCCAACGTCTTCCTCTTGGCGACCGCCAGCACATGTTCCGCCACCCGCACGACTTCCTTGGCTTTGGCATGGGTGGTGCGAACCTGCTCGTTCTGGAGCAGGGAGGCGGCCATGTTCCGTAACATCGCCCGGCGATGTCCCGTCGGACGAGAGAGCTTCCGGCCCGCAAATGTTTTCACGTCGTCACTCCTCTTGGCAAATTCAGCTTCGGCCGCTCAATTCGGCGCCTGCATGCCCAACTGCAGGCCCAAATCTTTCAGCCGATCCTTGATTTCATCCAAGGATTTTTTGCCGAAATTTTTAAACGACAACAACTCCTCATCCGTCTTGACCACCAACTCCTTGATCGTTTGGATCTTGGCGGCCTTCAGACAGTTGGAGGCCCTCACCGACAACTCGATAATATCCACGGACTGGCCCAACATCTCCTTCAAACGGGATTGGCCCTCATCCTGAACCACTTCCTTGGGCTGGGAGTCTTCTTTCCCGTCGAAATCGATGAACACCGTCAGGGAGTCTTTCAGGATCTGCGCCGCATAGGCCATCGCATTGGCCGGCTCCACGGATCCATCCGTCCATATTTCCAGAATGAGTCGATCATAGTCCGTCATCTGTCCGACGCGCGCATTTTCCACCTCGTATTGGACTTTCATGACGGGAGAAAACAGGGCATCCACGAAAATCGTACCCAGCGGCTGTCCCTCTTTCTTCATCCGGTCGGCCGACATATAGCCTCTTCCCCTCCCCACTTCGATCTCCATCTCAAGCTCCGAGCCCGGCTCCACCGTGGCGATGAAAAGGTCCGGTGTCAAAATCTCAACGTTGTTGTTCGCTTCAATGTCCTTCGCCTTGATTTCGCCGGACTTCTTCGTCTTCAATTTAAGGATCTCAGGGCCAGGAGAATACATCTTCAGCCTCAACTGTTTGAGGTTCAGGACGATGTTAATGACATCTTCCCTCACTCCCTTGACCGTCGAATATTCATGGAGAGCCCCCTTGACGCGGACCGCCGTCACCGCCGCTCCTTCCAGAGACGACAGCAATATCCTCCGAAGAGAATGTCCCACCGTGTGGCCATAACCCCGTTCGAACGGCTCAGCGACGAATTTCCCATATTGCGGAGTGAGGGTGGCAGTATCTATATCCAGCTTACGCGGTAACACCAATCCTGACGTGATCATTCGAGGCAATCCTCCTTGAAATATCTTTGAAATCCGTTACTTGCTGTACAATTCGACGATGAACTGCTCATTCACGGGGAACGACATCTCTTGCCGTGCGGGCCACATCTTCACCTTCCCCGCCACCGGAACGTTCTGAAGCGGGTTGGCCTCTGTCTCCGTTTTGAGAAGTTCGGCGGAGATGTTCCCTTCCATCTCCAACCATGAAGGCAAACCCTTCTGGAGGGCCTGTCCCAACGAACGCCGGACCCAAAGGTTTCCCTTTGCAGAATCCGTCAAATGAACGCGATCCCCCGGCTTTAACTGGTAGGAGGGGATGTTCACGATTCGGTTGTTAACGCCGACACGTTTATGGGTGACCATCTGGCGAGCCGCCGCCAACGAGGAGGCGAATCCCAACCGGCGAACCACATTGTCCAGGCGGGTCTCCAAAAGACGCAACAACGTTTCTCCGGTGTTCCCTTTGACGCGAGACGCTTGTCGGAAATAACGCCGAAACTGGCGTTCCAGAACACCGATAATCCTCCGGGTTTTCTGTTTTTCACGCATGCGCTTGGCATATTCGGTCGGCTTCGAGCGCCGAGTCCCATGTTGGCCGGGCATGGTGATCGTCTTTTGTTTGTCGATCACGCATTTGGAATAGCACCGATCTCCCTTAAGGAACAACTTGGTCCCTTCCCGACGACACAATCTACAGACAGGTCCTGTATATCTGGCCATGGCTTAAACCCTTCTCGGCTTGGGAGGACGACAGCCGTCGTGGGGCATCGGAGTCACATCCCGAATGGACAAGACAACAAGCCCAGCCGCCTGAAGCGCCCGGATGGCCGTTTCACGTCCCGATCCCGGACCCTTCACGAACACTGAGACTTGCTTCACCCCAGCTGCCATCGCTTTTTTTGCCGCCGTACTGGCCGCCATCTGAGCCGCAAATGGCGTTCCCTTTTTTGTTCCCTTAAATCCGCTGCTCCCCGAGGACGCCCAAGAGATGCAGTTCCCTCTCTCGTCGGTAATATTCACGATCGTATTATTGAAAGACGATTGAATATAAACCCGCGCCTGGACCACGTCACGCCAGACCTTTTTCTTCACTTTGGCCGGCGCCGCCGCCGGAGTGGGCGTTGCGGCCGGTTTTTCTTTTTTCTCTTTATCGTCAACCATAAATCATATTCCTTTCTCTATTTTTTGGCGGGAGCGGCAGCCGGGGCCGCGGCCTTATTCGCCGTCGAACCAATCGTCCTTCTCTTCCCTCGCCGGGTGCGCGCGTTGGTCTTCGTTCTCTGCCCGCGAACCGGCAGATTGCGGCGATGTCTCAATCCACGATAAGAACCGATATCGATGAACCTTTTGATGTTCTGTTGCACTTCTCGACGAAGGTCTCCCTCCACCTTATAATTCTTGGCGATTTCCGTGTTCAACCGGGAAACCTCCGATTCGGACAAATCCTTCACGCGGGTCGCCGGATTGATCTGGGTCTCCGAACAAATCTTAGAGGCCAGCGGCCGGCCGATTCCATAGATATAAGACAGCGCAATGTCCAACCGTTTCTGTTTGGGAATATCGATTCCTGCTATTCGTGCCATAGTTCTCCTGTCGCCTCCGAAAAATGAGATTGAAAATCCTGAATCAACCCTGCCTCTGCTTATGACGCGGGTTGGTGCAGATGATGCGAACAACTCCCTTGCGCCGAATCGCTCGGCATTTCTTACAAATAGGTTTTACCGAAGCTCTGACTTTCATGGTTATCTCCGTTTATTTTTCCCGATATGTAATGCGGCCCCGGGTCAGGTCGTAGGGAGAAAGCTCCACTTTCACTTTGTCTCCCGGCAAGATTTTAATCCAGTTCATCCGCATCTTGCCTGAAATATGCGCCAAAATCTTGTGTCCTCCGTCGATCTCGACTCGGAACATGGCATTGGGCAATGCCTCCAACACTCTTCCTTCGACTTCAATCTTGTCTTCTTTTGGCATATTCTCTTTCCCGTCGTTAGACGCTCGTCAATATCTCAGGTCCGTCCGATGTCACCGCCACGGTATGCTCAAAATGCGCCGACAAACCGCCGTCTCGGGTCACTACCGTCCAACCATCTCCCAAAACTTTCACTTTCCAATCGCTCTGATTAATCATCGGCTCCAGAGCCAGGACCAATCCCTCTTCCAGGCGGATCCCCGTCCCCGCGGCACCGAAATTAGGGATGCTGGGCCCCTCATGCATCTGCCGTCCGATGCCATGCCCCGAATAATCCCGTACTACTGAAAAACCGGCGGATTCAGCACAAACCTGGATGGCACTGGATACATCTCCCAACCGTCGCCCAACCCTGGCCTGCTCCATGCCCTTCTCCAAAGAACGACGGGTTGTTTCCAAAAGCCTTCGAGCCTCTTCGGACACTCGACCCACAGGGAACGTCCCCGCAGTGTCGCCCACAAATCCATCCAGGGTCACCCCCACATCGATACTGACGATGTCCCCTTCTTTCAAGACCCGCTTGGGATGGGGGATCCCATGAACCACTTCATCATTCAACGAAGCGCAAATGGACGCCGGATAACCGCAATATCCCAAAAATGTGGGGACCGCGCCCGCATCGCGGATCATCTTCTCAGCCCGAACGTCAAGGTCCTTGGTCGTCACACCGGGGTTCATCAACCGGGATATCTCTTTGAGAACCAACCCCGCCAACCGCCCGGCCCGGCGCATGACGACCAATTCCTTAGGGGTCTTTAACTCAATACACCGATCACCGGTCATCGCCCGCCTTTACCACCCTGTCAAATAACACCGACCCCTCAAGGACCCGTCACCGGGATGACTGCAAAAATCTGTCCAGTGTTCTGTAAAGCGTTTGTGTCACAGAATCGATATCCCCATCCCCCGAGACTGTCTCTAAAAGTTTCTTTTCCTGGTAATAGACAATCAGGGGTTGTGTGGATTCCTGGTAAACCACGATCCTCTTCTTCACGGTTTCCGGTTTATCATCTTCCCGTTGGATCAGCGATCCGCCACAAGCATCACACTGGTCCGCTTTTTTGGGGGGCTGACTGACTAGGTTATAGACCTTGGCGCATTGGGCGCAATGACGCCTCCCCGAAAGTCGCTTGATCACTTCCTGTTCCGTGAGCTTCAGATACACAGCCACGTCAATCTTTTTCTTTTTTGTCTCTAAAATCTTTTCCAACGCCTGGGCCTGTGACACAGTCCGCGGAAACCCATCGAGCAGAAACCCCTTCTCGCAATCGGGACGATCCAGACGCGTTGCCACCACCTTCACAGTCAACTCATCGGGAACCAGGGCCCCCGCTTTCATATAAGACTGGACTTCTTTCCCGATGGATTCGCCTTTGGCGACAGCTTCACGGAAAATATCCCCGGTGGAAACGTGGAGTATCCCATACTTCTTCACCAGGCGCTGGGCCTGCGTCCCTTTGCCAGACCCCGGAGCACCCAACAAGATCACGTTCATCGTCAGCTCCCTCCCACGTTGAACCAACGACCCTTGATACGTCCTTGTTTCATAAAACCCTCATAATGCCGCATGATCAGATGAGACTCGATCTGCCCGACCGTATCCAAGGCCACGCCCACCACGATCAAAAGAGCCGTTCCACCGAAGAAAAAAGGCACATTCATCTGACGGCGCAAATAATCCGGTAAGACAGCCAGCGCCGCCACGAACAAAGCCCCCCCCAACGTAATTCTCTCGAGGACCTGTTGGATATACTGAGCGGTCGGTTCTCCCGGACGGATACCCGGAATGAACCCGCCCCATTTTTTTAGGTTCTCCGCCATATCCACCGGATTGAACTG
>ENA-UOWG01000496-UOWG01000496.1-activated-sludge-metagenome-genome-assembly--contig:-NODE-496-length-51479-cov-6.913970_pt1 | contig 51479 bp, 37 predicted proteins | sample MGYA00238147_ERZ761563 | MGnify/ENA primary metagenome ERZ761563 (study PRJEB28884, sample SAMN05720216) | anaerobic digester metagenome | isolation source: active sludge of municipal...
TATTCAATTAAATATATTATAACCAAAACAAGGAATTAACTATGGAAGAAAAAGTTTATTCGATGCCAAGAATTGGCGAAAAAGCACCTGATTTTAAAGCTGTCACAACACAAGGGGAGATCAATTTCCCTGGAGATTACAAAGGAAGCTGGGTAATTCTGTTTAGCCATCCTGCTGATTTTACGCCAGTTTGCACCTCGGAGTTCATGATATTTGCAAACATGGAAAAACAGTTTAATGAAGCAAACTGCAAACTTGTAGGCCTGTCGGTAGACGGTCTCTACAGCCATATTGCCTGGTTGCGTACCATCAAGGAAAAAATAGAATACAAAGGGATGAAGAATGTTGAGGTTACATTCCCCCTAATTGAGGATATAACAATGGAGGTAGCCAAAACTTATGGAATGCTTCAGCCCGGGGAAAGCTCAACAAAAGCAGTTAGAGCAGTATTCTTCATTGATCCAAAGGGAATCATTCGTACCATTATTTACTATCCTCTCAGTCTCGGGCGTAATTTTGATGAGCTTTACAGAGTCATTATCGGTTTGCAGACTGCTGATGCATTCTCGGTTGCACTTCCCGCTGACTGGCGACCTGGTGACGATGTTATTGTACCGACTGCTGGTTCTTGTGGGGTAGCAAAAGAACGTATGGAAAAGAAAGATGAAATGCATTGTTACGATTGGTTCTTCTGTACCAAAAAGCTTGATAAAGAGAAAGTATTGAAAACGATAATAAAGAAATAAACCAAACCTGAAAGAAAGTAAAAAGGTGGCCAGTAAAATGCCACCTTTTTTTGATCTGATCCATTAAAATATATGTTTCATTATTTGCATAATGAACGTAGGTTCATTACCTTTGTTAAAATATATTGCTATGAAAGCATCATTATTTTTCAAAGTATTTTTTATCCTGCCTGTAATACTTTTTGTTGATTACGTGCTAATGACGATTTTAGGTTGTTCCACCTGTCTTTTTGGTCTCGGTGAAGAGTTTTATTGTGGCCCTTTCTGTGTCGCAGGGAAAATAGTCCTGGCTATATCTGCAATTTTTTTCGGATATCTCATTTATCCTGATTTAAGAAGCATATGGACAGAGAAAAAACATATGTCATCTTCAAATAATAATTGAATTACAAACAATTATAATAAATGGTTCGAAATATGAAAACAGTATTTTTTATAGCGGTTTTATCATTCATAGCTTTGACAACACCTGCAACAGCACAAGACCAGTCAGTCGTTCAGGATCAACAGAATAATGTTCAGGTTCCAAGAGGAACTTATAGTGATTCCAATAATAACGGTATTTATGATAATTTTGAGGCATCTGGCAGTCGGGGACCAGGAAATGGATGGGGTAGAGGTTATGGCTTCAGAGGAGGTCGTGGAGGCTCATGGTCACAAGCACCGGGCAACAGGCAGGGACTTGCACAAGGACAAGGTTGTGGATTAGGTCCTGCATATGGTCGTGGACTTGGTCCAGGAAGAGGCCGTGGATTGGCTCCTGGAGGCAAAAGATTTGTGGATACAGATAAGAATGGTATTTGCGATTTATATGAAACAACTATAAAAAAGAATTAAATTTGAAGCATAAGAACCATTGAATGGCAAGGCCTCAAAAAAGCAGGAAAATACTCAATCCCCCAAAAATGAAGGGTTTCAGGCCCTTTGGCATGCAATCCTGTGTAAAAGAATCCCTTAAGTTGAAATATGAGGAATACGAGAGTCTTAGGCTCGTAAATTATAAAATGCTACCTCAGGATGATGCTGCCAAAGAAATGAATGTATCTCGTCCTACATTTACCCGAATTTATAATAAAGCATTAAAACTGATTGCACAATCATTTGTGGAAGGCAAGGCTATTGAGATAGAAGGTGGAAATTATCAATTTGACAAAGACTGGTACCGATGCAGGAAATGTTATAAGCTTATTCAGGGCATTGAAAATCATTATAAATGCAAAGATTGTACTGCTTATGGAGAGAGCGAGCTGATAAAGCTTAATTGATTTTCCCGAAACAATTTGCTAAACATCGCTTTTGGTAAATCAAAATTATAACAAATTTAAGTTATTAAGATTCAAAATCTTTCCGATACTCCTAATCCAAACAAAGCAAAATCGTACTTGACAGGGTCATCCTTATCCAGTTTTCGCAAAACTTTGTCTAATTCTGACACTGCTTTGGCATCGTTTTCTTTACGACTCAGAATACCAAGTTTCCTTGCCACGTTGCCGGAGTGAATGTCAAGGGGACAGGAGAGTATAGCCGGTGGTATTGATTTCCATAAGCCGAAATCTACACCTTTATTATCATTCCTAATCATCCACCGGAGATACATATTTAACTTCTTTGCCGCCGAACCCTTGAAGGGATCAGAGACTTGCCTCTCCGTTCTTTTTTCATGAGGAAGTTCAAAGAATATCAAGTGGAAATGATGGATAGCAGGCTGAAGTGAATCTGATGTCTGATAGGTCTTGAAGATGGTTTCAAGGCCACCCTTGTGCTTATAAATGTTTTGCAAGGCTTTCAGAAAGTAGATCAAATCAGTCGAATTGAAAGTCCTGTGGACAAACCTTTCGATCATTTCTATTTCATCAATACTTGAATGCATTATGAATTCGTATGGCGAATGATCGAGCAGTTCCATCATCCGGTTTGCATTTCTGAGAATCATCTTCCTGTTACCCCATGCGATAGTGGCTGCAAGAAATCCTGCTATTTCAATATCATGTTTCTCCGTAAATTGATGTGGAATACTTATAGGATCAGATTCAATGAAAGCAGGCCGGTTATACAGGTCAACCTTTTCATCTAAAAATTCTTTAAGCTCTGCTTTATTTAACTTCATATCCCTAACTTTGGTTTGGTAAAAGTAAGGAAATATGATTAAAGATTATGCTACCTTATTTATCCGTAGGAACATATTTATCTTCTTTGCAGCCGAGCCTTTGTACGGATCTGAAACATGCTTCTCTGCCCTGGGGCTGTGCGGTAATTCAAAAAAGACATTTTTCAGTTCATGAATAGCCGGCTGAAGCGAATCATTTGTCTTATACTTCAGAAAAACAGCTTCAAGCCCGCCTTTCTTCCTGTAAATATACCTCAGGGCATTCAGAAAATAGATAAGATCTTCAGAATTGAATGTACGGTGTACGAACTTGTCCATCCTGGCAAGATCCCTGGCTTTAAAATTCATTATGAAATCATGTGGAGCAGCATCCATTAACTCCATAAGACGGTTTGCATTTCTCAGTATCATAGTCCGGTTTCCCCAGGCTATTGTTGCAGCAAGGAAGCCTGAAATCTCAATATCTTCCTTTTTTGAGAAACGGTGGGGGATGCTTATCGGATCATGCTCTATAAATGACGGCCGGTTATAAAGATCAGCCTTCTCATCGAGAAATTCCTTCAGTTCATACTTTCTTGGTCTCATTCCCTTAAATTGGAGATTATAAAATTAAGGAAATATGATTAAAAATCATGCTACCTAATTATACATAGAAACATACACCTCAGATTGATGATTCTAGATCACAATGCAGTTATTGAAGGAATAGAAGGCTGAATAACAACAGGGTGTTGTTATTGAGTTTCTAATAACCTTCTAATCAAATTCTAATTATCGCATAAAGATTCATTTGTAATATTGAAAGAGTATTATTATATCATTCAAAATTTATCATGAAATTGCCAATATTATCGAATCAAAACAAAAAAAGTATTATGGCAATATCAAGGCTTAAAATAGTATTAATTAAAACAAGAAAATGAGAGCATTAATAGGTTTTTTGGCGTTTTTGGCAATAGTACTGATTGCTGTAACGATGTTAGTTAATGAATGGATTAAAAAACGTAAAAAAAGACAATAAAAGAACAAGCACATAAAGCTTAAAAACGTTCACATAACGAAGGATGATCTTAACAAAACTTTATAAAGAATTCTTCAATAGCGAGAAAGCAGGGGGGCTAATTTTGATCGCCATGACAATCCTGTCATTGTTTCTGGCCAATTCACCATGGCAGCATGGCTATGCGGACTTTTGGAATCTGAAATTTGGCGGACATACTACCGTACATTGGATTAATGACGGACTTATGAGCATATTTTTTCTGCTTATTGGTCTGGAATTGGAGCGGGAGATTTATCAGGGAGAACTATCAAACTTAAAGAAAGCTTCTCTCCCTATTTTTGGTGCGCTCGGTGGGATGATTATTCCAGCAGCAATTTACCTCTTGCTTAATTTTGGCACTAACACTCAATCTGGATCAGGGATTCCAATGGCGACTGATATCGCTTTTGCAATCGGTATTCTGTCTCTTTTAGGCAAACGCGTACCTGGCTCTTTAAAAATTTTCTTAACTGCCATGGCTGTAATTGACGATTTGGGTGCAATCATAATTATTGCGGTTGCATATTCGACCTCACTTTCAATTATTAACCTTTTAATTGCTTTAGGAATATTCTGCTTTTTGTTAATCTTAAACAGATTAAAAGTACACAACCTGATTCCATATTTATTTGGAGGTGTGATAATGTGGTATTTCATGTCAATTTCCGGAATACATCCTACACTTAGTGGTATTTTGTTGGCTTTCACAATCCCATTTGGGGATGGAAGCGAGAAATCACCCTCATATATTCTTCAACACATTCTACATAAACCAGTTGCATTAATAATTCTGCCTTTGTTTGCATTAGCTAATACAGGTATTAAAATTGAAAGTAATTTGTTAAATGGCTTAAGTCAGGAATATGGATTAGGAATTATGGCTGGTTTAGCAATTGGCAAACCTCTGGGAATATGGCTTTTTTCGTTAATTGGAGTCTGTATCGGCATGAGTTCCCTACCCTCGGACCTGAACTGGAAAATTATTATTGGAGTAGGTTTTCTGGGAGGTATCGGATTTACCATGTCTATTTTCATCAACAATCTTGCATTTGATATTCCGGAAATAGTCAATACTGCAAAAATTGCAATCTTCATTGGCTCATTTGTCGCCGGGGCAATTGGATTATTCTGGCTGAAAATCACCTTGCAAAAACCAAATATTGTTGAGAATAATAATAACTTTATTAAAGGATAGAATTGGAAATTAATTAATTGACATGAAAGATATGAGACCATACAATTTCTTCTTTCCTGTTGGATATCACCAATTCCATAAAAAACAACTCTATAATTTCCAGCTGAATCGTCCATATTCGTGGGGGTATGCGGATTACGATGATTTAGTATCTGTGGGGAACAGAATCCATGATTTTAAGGACTGGAAATCTGAAATGACAAGGCTTGCTGATAGCGCATTTGCAAAGGGGAGAATTTTAAATTCTGCTTTTTATTACCGGGCAGCTGAGTTTTATACTTTTTCTGACGACCCTGATAAGAATTTTCTTTATGATAAATTCAGCGAACTATTTTATAAAGCAATTGAGGGTGATTCTTATGAAAAGCATAAAGTACCATATTTAAGTGGTTACCTTCCTTCAATCCGAATACCATCAGGTAAAACAAATAAAGGAACTATCATTATACACGGGGGATTCGATTCATTTATTGAGGAATTCTATTCAATAATGAAATACTTTTCAAATTTGGGCTATGATGTTATTGGATTTGATGGATGTGGGCAGGGTGCTGCACTTAGAAAATATGGTATTACCTGGAATATTGAATGGGAACAACCAATAAATGCAATTCTTGACTATTTCGAACTGGATAATGTGACGCTTATCGGATTTTCCATGGGTGGATGGCTAAGTTTACGTGCTTCTGCTTTTATCCCAAGAATTAAAAGGGTTATCGCTGACGGACATGCAATTGACTATATGAAATGCTATCCATATTTCATACGTGAACTGCATCTATGGTTCATGCGCCAGAAAAGATTTGAAAATTTCATAAATAAGATGGCAGATAAAAAGGCTAAGGCAAACAACGCTCAGGGATGGATTACAAGGCAATCTATGGATATAACTGGTATTTATAATCCCATGAAGGCGTTTGAAGCGGTATGGCTTGCGATGAATGAAGAAAATATGTTTTCAAAACGTATATCTCAGGATGTACTCTTGCTTAGTAGTGAAGAAGATCATTTTGTTCCAATAAAGATGCACAAACTTCAAAAAACAGCTTTGGTTAACGCCAATTCAGTAACAGACATAATATTCACTAAAAAAGATCAGGCACAAAATCATTGCCAGATAGGCAATGTTGAATTTGCTCTGAATATAATGAATAAATGGATAGATGGCAGAAATTCCTTCAGGTCCTTTTCTGAAATACCCTTGTATGAACGCCTATAGCTCATTTACAATAAGCCCGTCTTTTATCTTGAGTATCCTGTCTGACATCTCGGCAAGCTGCCGGTCATGAGTGACAATTATTATAGTCTGCCCGAAAGTATCACGCAGCCTGAAGAAGAGCTTATGAAGTTCGTTTTTGTTTTCTGTATCAAGATTCCCTGAGGGTTCATCAGCAAGAATTACTGAGGGATTATTTACAAGTGCCCTTGCAACGGCAACTCTCTGTTGCTCTCCTCCGCTCAGCTCTGAAGGCTTGTGATCCATCCTGTCAGTCAGGTTAAGAAAACCCAGGAGCTCCTTTGCCCTGTCTTCAGCCTCTGCCTTCCCCTTACCTGCAATAAATGCCGGTATACATACATTTTCAAGGGCTGTAAACTCAGGAAGAAGCTGATGAAACTGGAATACAAAACCAATATTGGTGTTTCGGAAGGATGCCAGGCTTCGTCCCTTAAGACTGCTTACATCAGTATTGTCATAGGAAATTTTACCCTCATCAGGTTTATCGAGTGTGCCAATTATCTGCAGAAGTGTTGTTTTTCCGGCACCGCTTGCCCCAACTACGGAAACCACCTCACGGTCCTTGATTTCAATGTCTATTCCTTTCAGGACCCTGAGATCTCCGTATGCCTTTGTTATGCCTGTGGTTCTGATCATAAGCTGGTGTCAGGAAGCAGGTAAGGGTTTCAGTCGGTATATCCACGGTAATTTCCGTCTGAAACGACATCATTACCGTAGTTTATTGGTGCCTGTGTATTCTGTGTACCCTGTGTTCCTGTTGTATCCTGTGTACTCTGTGTACTCTGTGTACTCTGTGTTCCCTGGTTAAGATTATCTGCAGCTTCCTTTGCGTCATTCTGAATTGTTCCGGCAACATCATTTACTTCATTCCTGACCTCGGAAGTCATATTATTGACATCGCTTTTTATCGATTCTGAGACTTCATTAACATCCCTGTTAATCTTGTCAGATACTTCAGTAACATCTTTTTTTATTGAATCAGTAACATCATTAATGTCACTTCTGATGTCGGCAGTGCTTGTCTCCAGCTCTCTCTTAATTTCGTCAGTCGCTTTTCTGAAATCCCTCATCCCCTTGCCAAGTGTTTTGGCAATATCAGGCAGTTTCTCTGCTCCAAACAGAAGCAGTGCGACTATAATTATTACGAATATCTCCGGTCCGCTCATATCAGACTGATTAATTATCCTTCAAGTGTATCGGACAAAGTTAGAAAAGTTTAATAATATTCATATAAGTTTGTCTCCGGCAGGGAAATAAAAAAAGGGGCCGTTCAAAGCCCCTTCTGTTAAATATTGTTAATCCTTAGTATTTCAGTCCTTTCTTCGATGAGGTATCGTATACAACAGCAGTTGCAACAAAAATTGAAGAATAGGTTCCTACTATAATACCGATAATCATTGCAAAGAGAAATCCCCTGATAGTTGCTCCTCCGAAGAAAAACATTGCAATAAGCACCAGGATTGATGTCATACCTGTATTAAGTGTACGGCTGAGTGTGTCATTCAAAGCCATATTAAGCACTTCGCTTGTAGGTCTCTTCCGGTGCAACGGCAGGAACTCTCTGACCCTGTCGAACACAACAACCGAGTCGTTTACAGAGTAACCGATAACAGTAAGAATTGCCGCGATAAATGCCTGGTCAATTTCCATAGTGAATGGAAGAATACCCCAAAGCAATGAGTAGATACCTATTACTATCATAGCATCATGAGCAAGTGCGACAACAGCTCCCACTCCATATTGCCAGTTTCTGAAACGCATGAAGATATAGAGGAATACTATAAGAAGTGAAATGCCAACTGCCCAGACAGCCTTTCTCGTGATGTCGCTGGCAATTGTAGGTCCAACTGTTTCTGAGCTCACCCTGTTTTGCGAAAGGAATTGTTCCCTTGTTACGTTGGATCCAAGCATTGTTTTTAAACCGTCATACAGGGCTGTTTCAACTTCATCATCAACCCCTGTCTGGTCAATTTTATACTTTGTTGTAATCCTCACCTGGTTTGAACTACCGAATGTAACCACCTGTGGAGCTTCTCCAAATGACACTGCTAATGCTGAAGAAACATCTTCGGTCTGTACCGGTCCGGCAAACCTTACAACATATGTGCGGCCACCTGAGAAATCAATGCCCGGATTCAGCCCACGTATAAACAATGAAGCAATTCCGATGATTGTAATCCCTATTGAAATAGCATAGAAGATCTTCCTCTTGCCAATGAAATCAATATTTGTATTTTTTAGAATATTTGCAGTGATTTTGATTGAGAAGCTGAGATTTGCATTTCTCTTCAGAAGGCCTTCATAGATAAGCCTGGTTATATAGATGGAGCTGAAAAGTGAAGTAAAAATACCTATTACAAGAGTTGTTGCAAATCCCTTTATCGGACCTGTACCAAAAACATAGAGAACAACCCCCGTAAGAAGTGTGGTGATATTCGAGTCAAGAATAGCTGAAAGGGCTCCCTTGTAACCGTCGGCTATTGCAAGCTTTATACCTTTTCCGGCTCTCAGCTCTTCACGTATCCTTTCATATATGAGCACGTTTGAGTCGATGGACATACCTATTGTAAGAACGATACCTGCAATACCAGGTAAGGTCAGTACAGTACCCAGTGATGCAGAAACTCCCATCAGGAGGAATACGTTGGCAAACAATGCAATGTCAGCAATCGATCCGGCACTGCGGCTGTAATAGAACAGCATGTATGCGAGAACGATAATAAATGCAATAACAAAAGATGTAAGTCCTGAGTTAATAGCTTCTTTGCCAAGAGTCGGACCTATAATTGTGTCAGAAATAATTCTTGCCGGTGCCGGAAGTTTTCCTGACTTCAGGATGTTTGCAAGGTCATCGGCTTCCTCAATTGTAAAATCACCTGTGATCTCAGTGTTTCCTCCGGTAATCTCATTCTGGACCCTTGGAAATGACCTTACATAGCCATCAAGCACAACAACAAGGCAACGGCCAATGTTCTCACGTGTCATTCTTGCCCAGGTCTTTGATCCTTCTCCGTTCATTGACATGTCAACCTTTACTTCCGATCCGGTGACGCCTGAAGTAGGCCTTGCAGCTGTTATAACATCACCATCGAGAGGAGGTCTTCCGTCGCGGGTTGTAACTTTTATTGCATGAAGCTCATAAAGAGTTTTTGTAGGATCATATTTGTATGGATTCTGGCTCCACATGAAACGCAGGTCCCTGGGGAAAAGAGCCCTGATCTGATTCATTTTCAGCATGGTATTGACCTCTGCTGTGTCTTTTGAGCTGGCAAGGCCGACCATACATGAAGGCAGCGGTTGTCCTTCGGGAGAAACCCTGGGGCTCAATACGCCAAAAAGAGGATTCTGAAGAGCAAATTCCTCACGTGTTGACGGCTCTGCTGTTTTTGTTGTATCATTTTCAAGAATATCAAGAAGCGATTTTTCTGCTTTTGCTGTATCGGCTTTTTCAGGCTGATTCAGCGCAGAAGGTTCTGAAGTACTTTTATTGGCATTGATTTCCTTAAGCAGGTTATTTGCCTGTGAGAGATAACCAATCACTTCAGCGTTCTCATAAGTCTCCCAGAATTCAAGGTTAGCAGTACCCTGAAGCAGTTCCCTTACCCTCTGGGGATTTGTCTGCCCGGGAAGCTCAATAAGAATGCGGCCTTTAGTTGCAAGCTGGGTAATATTAGGCTGAACCACACCAAAACGGTCAATCCTGGTCCTCAGAATATTGAATGCGTTTTCTATGGCGCCGGACACCTGTGAGTCAAGCACTTTAAGAACTTCTTCATTTGAGGAATTGAAATTAATCTGATCCCTGAGCTCAACGGTGCCGAAGATAGCTGCAAGCTTTGCATTTGGATCAACCTCTGCAAATGCCTGTCCGAAAAGCGTCAGAAAATCAGCCTGGCTTTGCTTTTGCATCTGCTTGGCCCTGTCTAGGGCAGCAACAAAAGTCTTGTCGGTACTGTAATTTGATAAAGCCTTGAGGATATCTTCAACTGAAACTTCAAGAATTACGTTCATCCCGCCTTTAAGGTCAAGGCCGAGGTTCATCTCTTTCTTCTGCACCTCCTTGAATGTATATCCAAGAAAACTCCATTTTTCCTTGGGTAACGTAGCTATTGAATCAAGATATTGGGATTCCTTAACAAGGTCGCCCTTTGAAAATTCCCTGGCTTTTTTCCTTTCAAGATAGGTTGCTCCTGTAAAAGAAAGCTGATATATTGATACCAGCCCTAATGCAACAGCCAGAATGATGATCGCTCCTTTATTCTGCATTTGTATTCTGTTTAAGAATTATCTGATAAAATTTCTTCTCTTTAATATCGAGGCGCAAAGATATTAAAATTTTATAAAAAGAATAATTTATTGATCAGATGATTGTGCTGTCAGACAGATTGTACACAAAAACCCCTCTTACTCCAGCAGCTTCTCATAATCAGTGTCAAGCGGCTTCCTGTTTATGAAATCAAAAAGTGTGAGGTTCCTGATATTGAAAAAGTATGACCAGTAGTTCTGAAGCGACTGAACATAAGCCCTTCTGTTCTGGTCTTTCTTTGTGTCGGCATTGTTGAGTTCAAGCACGGCAATTTTACCGATAAGAAATCTCTGCTTTGTAACTTCAAACATTTTCATTGCAACCGTATCAGATTTTGCAGCAATTGCCACCTGTGTAGCCTGCAGGTTAAACTGCTCTACATCAAGCAGAAGATTCTGCTGAAAATCTGTTATTGCCTGCTCGGACTGAACCCTGGCGAGTTCAAGGCTCGACTGTGCCATCCTGTATTTTCCTTTCCCAAGTCCCCAGTCAAGTATCGGCATTGTTACTCCCACCCTTACTCTCTGTTGCTGGTTAGGATCGCGGTATGCAAGATAGAATTCAGGATCCTGATCCCGGAGACCAAATGAAGCCATGAGGTTTGCATTGAGACCCTTTTCGGCTTTCGCCTGGGCAACGGCGCTTTCAGCTGTCAGGATCGTAAGCTGCTGATTAATCATTTCAGGGTTATTCTGCATTGCCAGGTCAAACACCTCCTGTGAATTAACCTGAAGATCCGGAACCTGTGACGGGAGGTCAAGTTCAATTCGTATATTATCATTAAAGCCAAGAAAAGACCTGAGCCTTATTTCCCTGTCACGGAGGTTCATCTCGGCCTCCTTCCTTGCGGTTTCGGCATTCAGCCATGAAAGCTGCATCTGAAGAAGTTCATCCTCGGCAATTGTTCCAAGATCATACCTTCCCTTGGCTATTCTCCAGAGCGTATCGGCATTTGAATAGTTCATCTCGGCAATCTGCTTGTTAATCTGTGCCAGCGCAAGAGAAAAGAAGTTCATAACAGCCTGCTGGTGTACCATTTCAATGTTTGAAAGGAACGTTTTTTTCGCAGCCTCATACTTGAGCGGTTCTGTTTTCTTCTGCCACTTCAACGCATTATATCTGAAAATGGGCTGATTAAGGCCGATACTCAGGGGCGATGTGATGAATTTTTTCGTATCAAGTTCAAGGTCATTAAAGAGGTTAAGTTCTGACTGCAGGGAAATTGATCCTCCGGTCAGTCCTATATTCTGTGACAGTGAAAGAGCAGCAAGATTGCTTATTGTATTTGTTGACCGGTACTCATAACCGTTAAGTGTTGAGTTCCAGACCTTATCATAAGAGTTGCTGAAATCGGGGGTTGTGCCTGTCAGCGTAAGCGATGGCCTGTACTGAGCAACAAAAGTCCTGTATGACCAGTAGCTTGCCCTGTACCGGTGCTTGGCCATAAGAGCATTGGGCGACTGTTCCTCCGAGAGCCTTATAACATCCTCAAATGTGAGTTTTTTTATCTCCTGGGCATAAGAAGAAAAGGGTAACGCAAGCAGGAGTGAAGAAACCAGAATATGTGCTAAATATCTCATCATTATATGTTTATTCGTATCTCAATGATTCTATAGGATCTCTCTCAGAAGCCCTTTTGGCAGGAGAATAACCGAAAATAACTCCGACGGCAGCTGATACTCCGAAGGCAATGAAAACAGAGAAAAATGAGACAATTGTCATAATCCCGGCAATCTGCTCAATTAGCTTCGCCATTACAACTCCGAAAAATATGCCAATAAAGCCTCCTGATACGCTGATAAGCACTGCTTCTGCAAGAAACTGAACAACTATATCCATCTTCTTGGCGCCGATAGCCATCCTTGTCCCGATTTCCTTGATCCTCTCCATTACCGAGGCGAACATAATATTCATAATACCAATACCGCCCACAATAAGTGAAATGCTTGCAATGGCTCCAAGCACTATATTGAATATATCCTTTGTTCTCTGCTGCTGCTTAAGCAACAGTTCGGGAACAGTAAGCTCGAAGTCCTTAACTCCTGAATGTCTTCTTGTAAGCATCCTGCTGAGGATTTCAGTTGTAGGCTGAAGCTGTTCCGTTTCAGCTACCTGCACCACGATCCTGTCGAGCTGATTATAGTTGGTTTCCGAATCAGAAGAGGCATCGGAACTACCTGATACTATTCGGGATACCATCATTCCTCCGCCGCCAAAGAACTGCAGGTTAGTTGCTTCCGAAGCAAGCTTTGTATTTACAAGAGCCCTGTTCTGATAACGGAGCAGCATCGTTTCAATTGGTATATAGATATTGTCGTTGTAAACATTGACTCCCTTTTCTTCAAAACCTGTAAGGCTTACATTTGTCTTCTGAAGTACGCCTATTACCTTGAGCCATATTCCATTGAACTTAATATACTGGCCGATGGGATCAATCTTACTGAAGAATTTAGCTCTTATGTTTGCTCCGATTATGCAAACCTGTATACCGTTTTCCTCCTGATAATCATTAAAAAAGGCTCCTGCCACAAGCGGCAGGTTATATAATTCAAAATAGTCATTTGATACACCGACAAGCTTTGCTGTGTATTTAACTCCGTTCATCATTGCTGTTGAGTTGAATGAAATCTCCGGACTGATCCTTTTTACTGAGGGTATTGTTTCCTTAACTGCATCGACATCGAGCATGCTCAGACCTCTTGAAAACTTTTTCTGCTGTTTTTCACCTTCATCTGATGAAGAAGATTTGTCCTGGATAACCGGATTAATGATGATATTATTTACACCAACCATCTTCATCTGGTCCATTATCTCCTGTTTTGCACCTTTACCAATTGCAAGCATGGCAATAACTGCTGCTACACCGAAAATAATCCCCAGTGCGGTGAGCATCGACTTAAGCTTATTCGACACTATTGATTCAACAGCTATTTCGATATCATGATAATACCTGAAAAAAAACTTAAGCATTTTATTATCTGTTAGTTGTTAATCCGGTTCTCTTAATCTGTTACAGGATACCCTATTTCGGTGTTTCAACCTTCACAGTTGTCCTTCTGCTTGTATCGCGTTGCCGGCTCCCCGGCTGAGCACCCTGCTGACCTCCTGTCATTCTCATTCTTCTGAATGCTGCAGTGTCCCTTGGTCCGGTCATTCCCTGTCCGCCACCGGCACTCTGCATCCTCTGCATCATTTCAGGTGTCGGGGCTCCTCCTCCTGCTCTCTGGAAACGCTGCATCATTTCAGGTGAAGGACCCTGTCCGTTGCCGAATGGCATTGCCATCTGATTCTGTTCACGAGCCTTCAATGCTTCTTCACGTATTCTCTTCTCCTCTTCCTTCCTGGCTTTCTCCTTATCCCTTATTACACTGATGAGTTCCTGGCCTTTCAGGTCGAAGTCCTCAGGGCTTTCCGGCGTGCTCAGATATACCTGAACAGCAGGCTCAAGTCCCTGTTCAACAATTACGTTGTTCTCGTTCGACTCCCCAAGCACAACAACCTGCCTGTCACCCTTCTTCAGATAGACAAATGGGATGCTGTCAGCTCCGGCCTGAACACACTCAAGAGGAATATATGTAACATTGTCAATAGTCTTTGTAACTATCTTATTGCCTGTTGTCATTGATGGCCTGAGGATAGGATCTGACCCATCGACTTTTATGAGCACCTCAAATACTTTTGCATCAGCATTTGGCAGCTGTTCACCAATATTTGCAACACTTGTTACAACCCCGGTATATGACTTTTCGGGAAAAGCATCAACAACAATTTCAACCTTCTGGCCTGCCTTGACCTTGCTGACATCTATTTCATTCACATAGGTTTTCGACAGCATTGAAGACATATCAGGCAATGTTGCAACAACATTGTCCCAGGGATTTATTGATGAACCAACCTTCCTTTTGCTGCCCATCCTGTCGCGCTTATATATAACCATTCCTGATGATGGCGCCTTTATTATAAAATTGGCAAGAAGGTCCTGAAGATCTTTTACCCGCTGCTGCTGTTCTGCAAGCTGGTTTTTCTGATTTCTCATTTCCGATTTTGCCTGTTCAACCTTCAGTCCATAGCTCCTTATCGACTGGTCAAGGGATCTCTCAGCCTTGTCAAGCGCTATCTCTGCCTGACGAATCGTTGTCGGAGGTTCATATTTCGATTGCTGAAGAGTAATCTCTGCTTCCTCAACAGTGAATCTGAGATTCTTGATATTGTCTCTCAGATTGCTCAGGGTAACAGCTGTATCAAGTATCTTCATCTCAAGGTTGGTCTGATATGTTGTCAGCCTTTCAAGCTCATCCTTAAGAGTATTGTCGAATGAAGTCCTGTCGAGGGTGGCAATGTAATCACCTGTTTTAACTTCAGTGCCTTCTGGAATCATATCCTGAATTTTAATATCCATCACCCTGACGTTCCTTGCCCGTGTAAACTCCGGACCGCGGATATCTGTTGAATTCTCAGCCTGAAGTTCTCCTGTAGTCGTAACAACTATATCAAACTGGCCTTTCTTCGATTCTGCATAAAGATTGGCGATATCCTTCTTTGAAGCAGCCCTGTTGAATAAAACAAGTATTATGATTGCCACAACAACTACTACTCCTGTTATAATGACCGTTCTTTTCATCTGATACTATTTATTATATGCCTAAAGCCGTGCAAAAATATTAAAATGTGTAAATTGAACATTCTCATTAACAATAATTAACCCGGCATTAACATGCAGGTTATAGTAAATGACAACTTCATACCTCACATTATTCCCGGAACAATCCTGTAAAATAACCGATTATGCTTTTTTAACAATTTCTATTACCTTATCAGCCAAACCCTCAGCTTCCGAAATTGTTCTGCCTTCTGAATAAATTCTCATGACGGGTTCTGTGTTTGATTTTCTTACCTGAACCCATCCGGTGTCGGTACCAATCCACAATCCATCTCTTTCATCAGTCCTTAAACCTTTGAATTCTTCCTTTATCTTTTTCAGGATACTGCTGAAATCTGCAGACGGGGATAATACCTGTTTTTTCTTGGCCATCACATATTCAGGATATTTCTTTCTGAGCTGAAGACAGCTTAAACGGCTCTTTGCCAGATGAGTAAGAAAGAGAGCTATTCCTACAAGCGCATCACGGCCATAATGGAGTTCGGGATAAATAATACCGCCATTACCCTCACCACCAATAACTGAGTTGTTCTTCTTCATCTCCTCAACAACATTCACTTCGCCCACTGCAGCTGAGAAATAGCTGCAGTCATGCTGTTCGCTTACATCCCTCAATGCCCGCGAAGAAGACAGGTTTGAAACAGTGCTTCCCTTCACATTTGACAGAACATAATCAGATACGGCAACAAGTGTGTATTCCTCTCCGAACATAGAACCATCTTCGCATATTATTGCAAGCCTGTCCACGTCAGGATCAACAACAAAGCCGAGATCAGCTTTTTCCTTCAGTACCAGTTCAGAAATATCATGAAGATTCTGAGGCAGAGGCTCAGGATTATGCGCAAAATTACCGTCAGGATTTGTATTAAGCTCCACAACATTCTTAACACCAAGCTCCTTAAGAAGCTGAGGCACAATTATGCCGCCAACGGAATTAATGCAATCGACAGCCACGGTAAATCCAGCCTGCCTTATTGCTTCCCTGTCTACAAGCTTCAATGCAAGTATACTTTCAATGTGCTTTTTTCCCCAGCTGTCATCATTCTGCACTTTCCCAAGTTCATCGACTTGACAAAATTCAAAATCATCCCTGTCTCCAAGTTCAAGAACCTCATTGCCTTCGGCTGCATTCAGAAATTCACCGGCTTCTGTAAGCAGCTTGAGGGCATTCCATTCTGCAGGATTATGGCTTGCGGTAATTATTATCCCCCCGTCAGCCTTAGTGCCTGTTACAGCCATCTCAACCGTTGGCGTAGTTGCCATTCCAAGTTCAGTGACATTAATCCCGGTGCTCCTCAATGTGTTCACAATAATTGCCTGCACCATGCTTCCTGACTTCCTTCCGTCACGACCAACAACAACTTCAGGGTTCGGTTTTCCGCACCTGCGCCTGATCCAGGTTCCGTATGCTGAAGTGAACTTTACAATGTCGGGAGGTGTCAGATTTTCACCCGGCTTTCCACCTATAGTTCCCCTGATCCCTGAAATTGATTTTATTAAGGCCATTTTTTCTGTTTTATAAGCTCACAAAGTTGCAAAAAAAAACATCAAATCGGATTATCGCCAAATAATCGTACCTTTGCAGCCTGATAATTAACTGATATGGAGACGAAAAAACCTGCTGCAAGCGATAATCTGATAAGGCTCAACAGGTTTATATCAAACAGCGGCACCTGTTCGCGCCGCGATGCTGATGAGCTTATAAGGAATGGCTTTATTACCGTGAACGGGAAAAAAGTCACTGACCTCGGAACAAAGGTTTCACTTAAAGATGATGTCAGATACAGGAATAAAAGGCTTACAGCTGAAAAAAAGGTCTACATCCTTATGAACAAGCCCAAGGATTACGTTACCACAGTGGAGGACCCGCATGCCAGCAAGACAGTGCTTGACCTGCTTGGCAGTGATTTCAGGGAAAGGGTTTATCCTGTTGGAAGACTTGACAGGGCTACAACAGGCGTTCTGCTGCTGACAAATGACGGTGAACTGACAGGCAAGCTTACTCATCCCAAATATAAAAGAAGGAAAATTTACCACGTATTTCTTGACCGCGACGTAGCCAGGAATGATCTTTTCAGGCTGACTGAAGGAATAGAACTTGAAGACGGCATTGTTGTTGCTGATGCAGTTTCGTATGCAGATGAGGAGGACAGGTCGCAGATAGGCATTGAGCTTCACTCAGGTCAGAACAGGGTGGTGCGCAGGATGTTCGAAAAACTCGGATATAATGTGCGCAAACTCGACAGGGTATATTTCGCCGGCCTTACAAAGAAAAACCTCCCAAGAGGTAAATGGAGATTCCTGAATGAAAAGGAAATAAGCATGCTTAAAAGAGGTATTTTTTAGAATAATGAGTCATAAATCAGGTTTTGTAAACATCCTCGGCAATCCCAATGTCGGCAAATCGACAATGATGAATGCCCTCGTCGGTGAGAAGCTTTCAATTGTCACATCAAAAGCCCAGACCACCCGGCACAGGATAATGGGGATAGTAAACGGAGATGATTTCCAGATAGTATATTCTGACACCCCTGGCATTCTCAAGCCAAGTTACAGGCTGCAGGAGACAATGATGGACTCTGTAAACATAGCCCTTACTGATGCCGACCTTATAATATATGTAACAGATGTTACTGAAAAATCAGCACACCAGGGAGAATATATTGAAAAAATCGGGCAGTCGGGAATTCCTGTTGTCATTGTAATCAACAAGGTGGATCTGTCAAACCAGGAAGAACTTGAAAAGATTGTGGAAATATGGCATTCCGCATTTCCCGGTTCGCCTGTAATTCCTGTCTCAGCTCTCAGGAACTTCAATCTCGACATACTTTTGAATTCAATTCTTGCAAAGCTTCCTGAAGGCGAAGCATTTTTCCCGAAGGATCAGCTGACTGACAAAATTGATCGTTTCTTTGCCTCGGAAATTATCCGCGAGAAAATATTAAAATATTACAAGAAGGAAATACCCTATTCAGTTGAGATTGAGATTGAAAGCTTTATTGAAGAAGAAAATATAAACAGGATAAGGGCGGTGATTCATGTTGCGCGTGACAGTCAGAAAGGTATTATTATAGGTCATAAGGGCTCAATGCTGAAAAGGGTCGGAACTGAAGCAAGGCATGACATGGAAGATTTTTTCAGGAAGAAAGTATTTCTTGAGGTATATGTGAAGGTGTCGAAGGACTGGAGGGATAAGCCTGCAATGCTAAAGAAATTCGGCTATCAGCAAAACAATTAACTAATTATTAATGAGCAATATAGTTGCAATAGTAGGAAGACCAAACGTAGGCAAATCAACGCTTTTCAACAGGCTTACCGATTCAAGGGATGCAATTGTTGATGAAGTCAGCGGTGTAACACGTGACAGAAACTACGGGAAGTCAAACTGGAATGGAAAGGATTTCTCTGTAATCGATACCGGAGGATATGTCCAGAAGTCTGATGACATTTTTGAGGAAGAAATAAACAAACAGGTCATACTTGCAATTGAAGAATCAGATCTTATTATTTTCATGGTTGATGTTACTGTGGGAGTGCATGATCTTGACACTTCAGTAGCCGCACTGCTGAGAAGATACAACAAGAAAGTAATTTTAGTTGTAAACAAAGTCGATAACAATGAACGGCTTCTCGATGCTACAGAATTCTACAGCCTGGGACTTGGAGATTACTTCCCCCTCAGCTCAATAAACGGCAGTGGCACCGGCGAACTGCTTGATACCGTAGTTGCGAACCTTCCGCAATCTGATCCCGAACCTGAACCTGAACTACCGCGAATAGCTATTGTTGGAAGACCTAATGTTGGAAAATCATCACTTGTAAATTCCCTGCTTGGCGAAGAAAGAAATATTGTGACTCCGCTTGCCGGCACTACACGTGATTCAATTTACACAAGATACAGGAAGTTTAACCATGATTTCCTGCTTGTTGACACTGCCGGTCTGCGAAGAAAAACAAAAGTAAGCGAAGACATCGAGTTCTATTCTGTAATGAGGGCAGTCAGAACAATTGAGAATTCTGACATCTGTCTGCTTCTTATAGATGCCACAAGAGGAATAGAATCCCAGGATCTCAATATTATCTCACTTATCCTGAAGAACAACAAGGGAATGATTGTTCTTGTAAACAAATGGGATCTTGTTGAAAAGGAAAACAACATAACTGTAAGGTTCGAAAAAGAAATACGTGAGAAAACAGCTCCTTTCACTGACTATCCCATTTTGTTCATTTCAGCTATTAACAAGCAGAGGATACATAAGATACTTGAAATGATTGTCAGGGTTAACAGCAACAGGAACAGGAAGATAAGCACTGCCGAGCTTAATGAAGTAATGCTTCCGGTTGTGAAGGAGACTCCTCCTCCTGCTCTGAAAGGGAAGTATGTTAAAATAAAATATATAACCCAGTTGCCAATATACACCCCCGCCTTTGCGTTCTTTTGTAACCTGCCTCAGTACGTCAAGGATCCTTATAAAAGGTTCATTGAGAACAGGCTCAGGGAAAAATTTGACTTCAGCGGAGTGCCAGTCAGGATATTTTTCAGAAAAAAATAAACATCTTTGGTGTGGATTTTGTTACAGAGTAGTTGTAAAAATCAGATGAAGGGGTACATACAGTTCATATTGCTCACATCACTTGCCGCTCTTATTCATGGCTGCATTAAGGTAGAACAAGTGCCTTCAACACCCTCGATAGAATTCACAAGTTTTGAAATATTCGACACCCTCGATATTCTTGGCAATAACTCAAAAGCGGGAAGACTTCTTTTCAGGTTTGAGGACGGAGATGGCGACCTTGGACTGACGGCTCCGGCCAATGACAATACAGATACAACCAATCTTCATCTTACACTGTTCAGGAAGAAAAACGGTTCCATGTCTAAGGTAACTTCACAGAGTGATCCGCTGCTTCCATACGCCTCTTACCGGATACCCTATATGGAACGGCTTGGACAGAACCAGATTCTGAGAGGCACAATTGCTGTTACACTCATGTATCAGTCTTATAATGACGCAGATACAATTAAATACAGCTTTTTCATTAAGGACAGGGCTGACAATAACAGCAATACTGAAGAGACTTCCGAAATAATAGTTGCGAAGAACAACATTTACACAAGGGATTCACGATAATCTCAGACCTTCACGCCAATAAGCAATATATCATCAACCTGCTCATAGTTGCCTTTCCAGTCATTGTAGAATTTTGTGATTATCTGTTTCTGCTCCGACATAGATTTGTCTGAGACCTGTTCAATTATCCTTTTAAGTCTTGCAATTTTGAGTTTCTTACCATCATTACCGCCAAACTGGTCGGGCAGTCCGTCAGAAAAGAGGTACACTGTATCGCCTTCGCTAAGGTAATATTCCTGGTCATCGAAATACTTTTCCATAACCGATTCTCCGCCAACAGCTGAGCGATTACCTTTAATATAGAACGATTCACCGCCAATAACAATAATCACAGGTCTCATGGCGGATGCGAATCTGACATGTTTCTTTTTAAGGTTGAACTCACATACAACCATGTCCATTCCGTCGTTTGATACACCGAGCTCGATATTCTGGTTAAGTGTTGTGAATATCTGTCTGTCGAGAAGAGTAAGTATCTCTGAAGGCTTCGACACACGCTGGCGCGATACAATATCCTGGAGCAGTGTTGATCCGATCATTGACATGAAGGCCCCGGGCACGCCATGTCCTGTTGAATCGGCACATACAAGTATGAATTTATCCTCATCCAATTTGTCGAACCAGTAAAAGTCCCCGCTTACAATATCCCTTGGCTGAAAAATCAGGAAGGCATCCCTGAATGCTTCCCTCAGCTTATTGAAATCAGGAAGAATGCTTGTCTGTATCCTTTTTGCATAATTAATACTGTCGGTTATCTCGAGGTTCTGAAGTTCAATTTCACCCTTTTGCTTTACAACTTCACTCGTTCGTGCTTCAAGCTCAGTTTCAAGGTATTCCTGCACTTTTTTCTGCGATTGCTCCCTGATTTTGATAATTATTACAACAAGGGACGACAGTATTGTAAGCCAACCCAGAATAGCCCACCAGGTTCTCCACCATGGCTTTTTGATTATTATGGTAAAGGTCAGGGGGTCAGTTTGCGATTCACCATCATGGTTAACAGAAATTATGTTGAACTTATATTTGCCGTCACCCAGGTTATATGGGATATCGCGCGTCGCGCTGAACTTACTCCATGTATCATCAAAATCCTCAACATAGGTACTGTAGAATACCTTTTCGGGTTCGCTGAAAAATATTCCTACAAAATTCAGCCTTATTATATATTTTTTGTATGGGAGAGTTATTACAGGCTGATAATCATATCTGACATCATTAATTGTAATGTAGTTAAGATTCGTCAGAGGCGGAGTAGCTTCTCGTATTTCCTTATTCAGATCGTATATTGCAAGACCTTCTGTTGTACCGATAAGTACTTTATGATCTGCCGATTCATACATTCCTGCAGGGTTGCATAAGCCACCTTTAGTGTATTCAGTTCCATAAGTTGATATGCTGCCAGTTGAAACATTTAGTCTTGAAAATCCCTTTTCATGGCCTACCCACACATTATTATCCTTGTCAGCAAGGATACTGTAACAATAGTTTGAAAGCAGTTCTCCTGTTCGTTCCGGGAGGGAGATCGAATCATTGCTGAACCTGAAAACTCCGTTCCCTCTTGTAGAAATCCAGATATTCCCGTCCCTGGCTTCAGTAACACCCTGAATCCTGTTTACTGTATTTCCAGTCATTTCTCCCTTGCCGATATGAATCTCATAGTTCCTGTCTATCAGATACAGTTTCTCTCCTTCATTATTTCCTACAAATACCCTCCCTTTGCGGTCGATATAGATAGAATTTATACTGCTGTGCAACAATCCATTATCAATATTGAAGGTTTTTATGCGTGTTCCGGTTGTCTTATCCAGTACAATAACTCCGTTTACAGTGGCAAGCCAGACATTACGGTCATCTGTTTTCAGGTCGCGCACATTATCAGTCCCCGATTCGCCGGAACGGTAAAACATGACAGGAGCTCCTCCTTTTTTCATAAGATAAACACCTGATCCGGCAGTACCAATCCATAGGTTATTTTCAGCATCGAGGTAAAAAGATGTTATTTCCTCGGAACCCGTTCTGCCGGCAAGCTTTGTAAATGATTCTGACACTCCCTTAACAGGGTCGAAAAGATGAAAGCCTGCCGGTGTGCCCAGAAGGTACTTATCATTATAACCTGTTACATAGATAATGTTGTTCTTATCGCTGCTGTTTCCCGGAACGAAAAATGAAAAAGCATAATAGGTGAGCATTGAAAGACCCTTACCATAGGTTCCAAACCAGTAATTTCCCTGGTTGTCTCTGAAAACCGACCTGATGTCATCTGAATTCAGTCCCGTTTCAGTGTTATATTTTCTGATATTCTGAATCTTTTCATTCCCTTGCGTCAGGGAAAACTGGACTACACCTTCACCAAATGTAGCTACACAGTATCCACCGTCGGGAACTTTCTCTATTGTCTGTATACTTAATGCATTATCCGGGAAACCTTCCAGTCGGTCCAGGATATGATCGTTTCCTTTAAATGTCAGGGTGAACAGTCCGTTACCATCAGTACCGGCAAGGAACCTGGAAGTATCTTCTGTTGCCTGTATCGACTTAACTGCCGAATAATCAAATCCTTCAATAATTTTTAAAATACTGAGAGTATCGGTTTTCAGCCTGCATACAAGTATGTTCTCCTGGGTTCCGAGAAGGAGCTCACCTGACATATTAAAGCATCCTGAAAAAACAACGTGATCAGATGGCAATGAATAGGAAAGAATCTCAGAAGGAATTGCCGGATTAACAGAAAAAACAGTTTTCCCCTGTGTTATTATGAAAATATTATTGTCAGGACCGCCTAGTATTTCACTAATACTCTTGGTATTAACAATATCCACCTTAATGAGCGATCTGTTCTTTGCATAGAAAACACTGCCGTCACTACAACCATACCATATTGTACCTTCCTTATCCCTGAAGCTGGCTGTAGGATACCTGCCTGATAAAGAATCAGGATAAGCCACATTGAAAAAATCAAAGCCGTCGAACCTGGCAATACCGGTACCTGTACCAACCCACAGATAACCGTCTTTTGTCTGATCAATTGTATAAACAACAAGATTGGGTATCTTTCTGTCGGTTCCGTAAACACGGAAATTATAAGTCTGACCCCATGATGCAGCTGAAAATAAAAACAGGCACACTACACTGTATGCGGTAATTTTAAATTTCATTGTCAGACTCATCAATGACTACTTTATTTTTTTGGGGTAATTTTAGTCACACTGGTCCTTGGAACATAAACAGGAACCCCGCCGATTGGCGAGCTGTAAAACTTTACTGCATCCCCTCTCTGGTTCTGAAGCCTTACGACAACATTATTATTCTTTACAAGTTCTCCCTGCCGCTTGTGGAACTGGAAGTCAAGTGAGGAATTAATTTCCTGTGGTTCAATTGCAATATTCGAACGGGCCCAGTCTGCTTCATTTGATATTGGCAATTCAATTCCCCGCTTATACCTCGATACAACAAGTATTTTTCCGTCATTGTCCCAGTCGAAGTTTTCCTGCTTTATTGATACTATACCGGTATCGACATAAGGATAAATATGTGCAATGCTCTTAAAGTCATTCCACATCCTGAAAGTATAAGAATAAGTAAAGGCATTAGCGCCTTCTATTGCAAGATTATTGTTCTCATCGCGACTTAGGAAAAAACGGTACAGATTACCATCATCACCTGCAACGCCCTCTATTACCACCTTGAAAATATAGCTGTTCCACTTCTGATTGAACTCTCCCTCTGTCGGAGTAAGAGGTCCGAATGAAAAATATTTGTTATCATAACGCGGCTCAGCGCCGAATACCCTTGATGCAAGCTGGTTCCCCAACTTATAGTTTGTCCCCTTTTCAAGGCCTCTTGACTCTTCATGCTTTTCCGGATCAGCGCCAACGCCTCCATAAACCGAAAAGAGAGTCTTTGAATTAAATTCTCCCTGTATTTCATCATTTTCACCGCCGCAATCCGGATCAAAAACCCTGATATAGAATTGCTGATTGAAATCTTTTGGTATTGAAAAGAAAAATATCTGAAAGAAATCATTATCGCCCCATGATACCTTTCCCTCTTTGCCAAATGTTACAAGAAAGGGAATATTCTCATCCTTACCGGGCACAGCCTGGGCATTAAGCATGGCAGGCAGAGTAATCCCGGAAAGGAACAAAATTATGAGCGCTATATTTATAAACCGTTCAGGTTTCATAAGTTGCAAAATTAATTATTTCCGGTCTTATGGCTGACTGATGACTTTAATATTTTTACAGATACATCTTTCTCTTGGTTCCATTCCCGGAGAAGTCTCCTCGCTAACAATAAGCTGAATGTTGTAAGTACCCGGTTTCAGATAGGTCTTATCAACTTCCTTGCCAACCTGGATTGTTTCGTCGCCAAAATTCCAGTAATACCTCGAAATATTCCATCCCGGCAGATAGGTCCTGTCAGCATTAAGATTAACTGCTTTGCCTGCCTGAACCTGATCCGGCGCTGTTATGTAGGGTTGCTCTATATCAGTAATTATGAGTGAATCAGATTTCTCATTGTATAACACTTCCTTTGTAATAAGGTTTATTACATCGAGCTGAACAAGATAAGATCCCGGACCTGAATAGCAATGCTCAACGACAGCTCCTATTGCTTTCTGGCCATCCCCGAACTTCCATTCATACCTGAAAGGCGTTGTATCGAGCTTTGCAGCATTTTCCTCGGTAAACCTGTAGCAATATGAGTTTTCCTGAAGTGTATCGCATACATCCATTCTGCGTATCAGTGATGAGAAACTGAAAATGTCATCACCCCTGTCCCTGTTTGATGTAAAATACCCTCTCTGATGTCCTGCTTCAGCAACAAAAGCGAAATCATCAGATGCTGAGTTGACCGGCTCAGGCATGATGGAAGCCTTCTCCCATTTCCCCTCATATCTGTATGTTGAATAGATATCCATTCGGCCAAAACCTCCTGAACGGTCGGAAGTGAAGAAGAGTTTACCGCCTGAAGATATTGCCGGATAATTCTCCGATGACGAACTGTTAATGGCAGGCCCCGGGTTCACAGGTGCAGACCAGTCATTGTTAATAAATTCACAGTAGTAAATATCCGATTTCCCCTGACCGCCTGGCATATTTGAAGCAAAATACAAGGTCTTGCCATCACTGCTTATTGATGGATGACCTACATCATAAGTTGTTGAATTATATTTAAATGGTCTTACTCCTGTAAGCTGATCGCCGTTAAGTTCACCAATAAAAATACCGCTGTAATTCCTGAATTTCCTGTTTCTCGTCTGACGGCCTGTCTCGACCTCGCTTGTGAAATAAACTGTCTTTCCGTCAGCTGCAATACAGAATGGCCCATTATTGAATCTTGTACTCCTTTCACTCTTTATTTCCAGCTCACTTTTGAATTCCGAGGTATCTGTCTTCTCCGCAAAATAAAAATTATACAGCCTCCTTCCGTCAAAAGCTGTCCTGTCCTTTATGCCGCTGTACCGCCTGTCGGAGCAGAAAATAACTCCGTCTTTAACAATTACAGGGGAAATCTCATTGTAATATCCTGAGTTAAATGGCAGTTTAGTGACAGAATACATAGCCGGCTGCTGTCCTTCAGCTCTTTCTGCAAGGAAAAGTAACCCGGTAATCAATAATATGTTGAATGTTCTTCTGACCATAGCTAAAAATACCGTGGATTTGCAGCGCTAACCTTCGATCCGAATTCGTAGCGGAGAGCAAACTCGACTGACCCGTTTGAATATGAGCTCATTCGTCCTACAGGATAATCGTATGAAAACCCCAGCATGAACTGTGGATTGATCTGGAACTGAAGTATTCCCACTACAACCTCCTCGTTTGTCCTCCATGAACCGCCTAGCCAGATCACATCGGCAAGAATGAAATTACCATTTATATCGAATTGCTTTATTTTTTCAGCTTTGTCAAGCGAATACTGTAAGAGTACAGATGGCTTGAATTTAAGAAAATCAGAAAAAGTGACCAGTCCACCTCCTGAAAATATGATATCATAGTCGCTGAAACTGTGATAAGCCTGAACCTTATTTGCGGAAGTCTTCCTGTAACTCATAAACTGGGGTATTGAAAGCCCGCCAAAAAGCCTGTCACTTGAATAATATACTCCTGCTCCAACATTTGGCATCACATAAGGATCATCATTTGTTGTAAAAACATCATCGGGTTTTATTGTCCTGATATCGGAAAAATCACTTTTTGATATGTCAACGCCACCTTTCAGACCAAAAGATAAACGACCATTAGCCATCCTGATGTGATATGCATAACTACCGTAAATGCTTGTCGTATTTGTAAATCCGTACTGCATGAACTGAGCAAGAAAGCCTAGGGCAACCTTGTCATTCTTGAATGGCGCATGCAGTGAGGCTGATTGCATTTCCGGACCGGGTGCATCCATACCCAGCCATTGTTTCCTGTATGAAAGGAAAGTGCTCAGAGCGCCCCTTGTTCCAGTGTAGGCAGGATTAACTACAAGGCCGTTTTGCAGATACTGGCTGTAAACCGGATAGGCAAGACTGATCCCGGTTGAGTCCGGAGAAGCTTTCAGTGAGTCAACTGACAGAATATTAATAACAATAATACCTGCCAGTGCCATAAACGCACTTTTATGAATCAGATCAGCTGCTATTTTCCTAAGGTCAGACAATTCTATTTTCTTTTAAGTACAATAAAGCCACTTTGTTTATAGGGCGCTTTATCAGTATTCCTTGATGCCATTTTCAGAATATAATAATAAGTACCCTCCGCAAGGTCATTACCCCTGGTATTCTTTCCATCCCAGAACATCCAGTCCTGACTATTCATATTTGTAGAATGGAATACCTCGGTTCCTGCACTGTTCACAATACTGATTTCAACATCCTGGTTATCCGTATCAAGTCCGAGTATCTCAAAATAATCATTAACATCGTCACCGTTTGGCGAGAAGCCTTCAGGGACAAAGATCTCCGAAATTGCAATCCTGACTGAGTCTGTATTTATGCAGGGGCCATTTTTTACAGTCCAGAGGAACAAGTTATCCTTTTCTCCGAGATCCCTCACCTCAGTATCATTCTTTGTATCATTTGTAAAACTGCCAGCCCCCAGGATTACAGACCACTTTCCTGTTTCATAGGAGAAAAGGGGTGAGGCCTCCATTACATAATAACCATCAAATGAACGAAGCGTCGTATCAGGTCCGGCATAGATGCTGCTTGAAGGATCGGTGTGAAGTCTAACTTCAACAATATTCGAAATATCAGAACAACAGCCTGCAGAACCTGAGCTTACCTTGCGCCTGTATTTAGTTGGTACACCAAGGGCAGGTGGCTCGTAGGAACCCGAGGGTAAATTGTTCACACCTGCAGCAGCTGCCCAGCTGGAACCTCCATCTGTACTCTGTTCCCAGTAGTATTTGTAACTTCCATCACCTCCTGTCGGGGTGGCTCCGGTTAAAATGGCAGGAACATAATCCTTGCATATTACCGGCGGATCATTTAAGATATTATTAGCGATAAGCGGCAGTACTGTAACCTTAAGTGTTGCAGCGCTGATATCAGTGCAGGCGCCGGAAAGGACCTTCCTGCGGTAAAATGTTGTAGAATTCAGGGCAGGAGGATCATAGTTCTTTCCCGTTCCGGAAGCGCTCACTGCATTCCAGCTTATATTATCGGCAGAATACTGCCATTCGTAGGCATAATCGCCAGCAATATTTGTTCCTCCGGCGGGCAGTGAACCAGTAAAACTGTTTGGATTTGCTCCATCGCATATTGTTGTATCGGTCAGTCCTCCCGCCAGAGCTATTATATTATTTATCAATGGTTTGTGTACATTCACTCTTACTGATTTGCTTATATCAATGCATGCTGATGAAGTGACTTTCCTGCGGTAGCTTGTTGTATCGGTCAGGGCTGGTGGCTGGTAATCGCGCTGTGTTGCACCACTGATGTCAGTCCATGCCGGATTGGCTTTTGTGCTGTCCTGCCAGATATAAATGTATGTCCCGTCACCGTTTGCAGGATCAGAACCTGTAAGCAATGAAGGAGCAGAACCTGAGCATACATTATGCTGAGCAGTAAGCACCTTATTGTTTGTAAGAACCGGATAATCCCTAAGCAGCAGAATTGATGTTGTATCTGCGCAAACATCTTGCATACCCGATTTAACGATCCTCATGTACTTGTATTCATTCTTCGGCGCTTTCTCTGCCAGTTCGGCCGGATCATAATCAGCAAGATTGTTTGTTCCCGGGGCAGGTCCCCATGCAGCGCCGTTTATGCTGCTGATCCAGAGGTATCTGTATGAGTTATCCCCGCCACCCAGAGCAGTTCCTGTTGAAGGAGTTGTACCTGTAAGGTTTGTAAATGTCATCCCGTAGCAGATGTCCTGCGCAGGAACAGTTATCCTGTTGTTTCTTATTGTATCAAGGACAGTTATCTTAACCGAGGTAGATTTGTCCTGACATCTTCCTGATGTTACAATCCTCCGGTACCATGAAGTCTGAGTCAGTGTGGGCTCAGGAGTATAGGCTGCAAGGCTGTCGTTATTTGCCGGATCAGTGAACACTGAATTGTCAGTGCTCTTTTCCCATTTATAGCTGTAGATGCCATTACCGTCTGCAAGTACTGCTTTAGATATCATGGCCTGTGGATTCTGAGCATAGCAAATAGTATCTGCATCGCCTATAATATTGTTCTTAATGTAAAGTTGTACTATTATTTGTACAGGCTTACTTTTATCAACTATGGTAGGAGTTCCTATCTGTGTTACAACTCTCCTGAACCAGGTTGTCTGTGTGAGAAGACCGGGGGAATAATCTTTTGATGTTGCACCAGAAATGTCTGACCAGTCAGCATCAGCAACTGTTGGATTCGCCAGAGTCGATTTCTGCCACTGAAAAGTACCGCCAAAGGGTATTGTTCCTGAGATTATTCCGAAGGGTACATTAGAACAAATTGAGTCTGTCTGGTCGCCTGTAACTGCCGAGCGTATTGAATTATAAAGAAAACCATTCAGAACAGGAGAATAAGTAAGTAAAGCTTCACCATCTGTTCCAGCTGATCCTGTGGTTGTACCTGCTTTAAAACCTCCCTTTCCTCCTTTAAAGGATTTTGTAACATAAGATGGCGCTGCAATATTGTTTGTAAGTATCAATCCACTTCCTCCGCCACCACCTTCTCCCCATGCGATCAAATTGAAGACGTTCATATTGCTGCCGCCCTGGCCGCCGTCAACTGAAATAGTAAGTGTTCCCGTGGTGCTGGATGAGTAACTCTGAAGATATATTGCAACAGAACCACCACCACCACCGCCACCTGCTCCGGCATTTGTTCCGTTTGTAATGGCAGGGTAAAGAGTATTGGGAGATCCACCGGCGGCAGTTATTTTTCTTCCGTTTCCCTTGATAGTATCGCAGATAATTATTATAATTCCTCCACCGGCAGCTCCCGGTGTTGCTGTAGTCACGCCTGCAGCATAGGTCGAACCGCCGCCGCCGCCACCCATAATGAAACCGGCATCAAACTCAGTGTTTTTAATAGTCTGGCTGCCATTTCCACCAAGTACTGGGGATGAACATGTGCCAGATTCCTTGCCTCCCTGCCCGCCGGTACCCCAGTTTGAACCGCCGCCTCCTCCTGAGTATCTGCCGTTTCCGCCGCCGCCGCCTGTAAAACTGTCGCCTTTTCCCTTTGCATAATTTGGAAAGAAGGGAGGATAATTTCCAACGTCAAGAAATGCCCTCTGTGCTACAGACTCTCCCTTGTAACCTGAATTGTCGTAACTCGCAGGATAACCGAAATTATCAAGTCCGGCACCTGAGCTTGTGCATAAACCTGCACCTTCAGCTGCCATGCCTCCTTTGAAACCCTTGCCTTCTACATCAATATTTGCATTAAGCGACAGGGTTCGTCCTACTATCATCACAAGCACGCCGCCTGTTTTTGAAACAGAATCCCAGGGCTGACATGTAAGAGTGGAAGTTACAGTAGCAGTATTATAGAACGGAACCTTAACAAGCTGGACCAGGCCTTTCGCGTCGAAGTCATTAAGGATTATTGCAGTGAATTTTACATTTTTTGTACCTGTATCAATTGATTCAATTATCAGGAACTCGCTCTGACCTGGTGCACCGAAAAAATCCTGGTATATCCCAAAAGCAGATGCCTCAGGAACATTAATTATTGCTCCCTTCATCTGGATTAGCAGCACGGTATCACCCGCCACAAGACCGGCAACATCGTTCAGTGTAACATTATCCTTAGGTGAAGAACCTATTGCTTCAACCCTTTTATAACTGTTTACTATTCCACCTATTTTCTTGTCCTGTGAATACAGGGAGACAAGCTGTCCGACAATGACAAACAGACCTATGAAAAATGATTTAGTATAGAAGACAGACTTCCCGGTCATTTAGCATTAATGAACTGCTAATATAACGAATAAATTGAATTATTCAACTGTATTTTTTCATTAGCAATTCAAAGTGGCTTCTCAACTGTAAATTTAACAGGAAGCTCAACAAAAAACAGGGTTCCCTTACCTGTCTCTGACTCAAACCATATATTTCCTCCTGCATTTTCCACATATCGTTTAACAATCGACAGACCCAGACCCATACCTGAGGATTTTGTAGTGAAATTAGGGGTGAACATTTTCTTCCTGATTTCCTCAGGAATGCCGGTGCCATTGTCTGAAATTGTAATAAGCACCTTATTCCCTTTTACATCTATCCGGACCCCGATAATCCCCTCAGCCCCTGGAGGTATCGACTGCATGGCATTCTTTATCAGGTTTGAAAAGATCCCGTTAAGGTGTTCCCTGTCAGCAAACACAATTACCCTGCTTTCAACAGGCCATATAACATCAAACCTGATATTTTCCGTATTTCTGAAAAGCTCCAGGGATGTCCTGATCTGCTCGATAAGATCCAGCTCGGTGGGATTGTTACCGGGCATTTTTGCAAATGATGAGAATGCCGTGGCAATTGTTGAGAGATTGTCAATATACTCAACCTGGTTATTTGCAAATGTTTCAATCTTTTTGTCAAAGCCGGGCGATTTATCGTTCCATGAACGAAGAAGCTGCTGTACATTAAGCTTCATTGGGGTCAGCGGATTCTTAATTTCATGCGCTATCTGCTTGGCCATTTCCCTCCAGGCATATTCCCTTTCAGAATTAGCCAGTTTCTTGACGCTCTCGTCGAGTTCATCGAGCATTCTGTTATACTGGCGCACAAGGTCACCGATTTCATCATTCCCGCTGTATGTAAGATGCTCGGTTTTTTTCCCAAGCTCTACAGAGGCAAGGCCCTCACTTAACATCGAAAGCGGAGCTGTCAGTCTTCCGCTTATAAAAACTGAAAGTCCCATTGTAATCACAACAAGAAGCAGTGTGAAATTAATAACAGCAACTATCAGGTTTGAAATTTCATTCGTCAGAACACTCTGCATCCTGAAATACGGAAGGTTAAGATAGGCCATCAGCCTGCCTTCCTCATTGTAGAAAGGCACATAGGCAGAAATATATTCAAGTTTACCGATCTTTTCATTCTGATAGAACTCACTCCTGATGAAATCCTTCATATTTATAAGGGCCATATTGTTGATCCTTCTGCTGAGCAGATCATTGAAAAAGATCTCCTGCCGTGAAGTTGCCATAATATAGCCGTTTAGATCATACAGGTTTATATCGGTGTTGAAGATGTTCGAAAGCCTTACGAGAAGAGAGTTCAGATTTGCAAACGACTGATTCCGCCAGTCTGATGAAAGTCTTACCTCCTGCCCCAGCCTCGACTCAAGCTCAAGGTAAACGGAATTAAGTTTCTCCTTCATGTTATCTGAATGCCTCTGACGGTATTCATAAATTGTCAGAAGTGAAACAACAACTCCTATCAGTGTGAAGGATATAAGCAGAATACCTACATAAGACACCTGCAGTTTTTGTCTGAATGTCAGCGATATAAGTTGCCTGAAAGAAGGCTTTCTGATTGTCAGCAATACCAGATTTGAGAAAATCAGTATGAAGGCAAAGAGATAGGCAAATGAAATAAGAAGATTCCCGGCAGTTATCAAAGGCCTGGAAATCATTACAGTAGCCGAACCATTCTTGTACAGCACATGCCTGTAATTGTCATAACTGAAGATCCTGTAATCGGAAAGCTTGTCAACATATTCAACATCAGTTTTATCGTATGCAAATTCACCATTATGAATTACTAACTCTCCGTTTATGTATTTTGCAAATGAATAGTTTCTTACTCCTTCATATTTGTGATATTTTTTATCGAGAAGCAATTCAGAATATCCGGGCTGAAAAACATTAACATCGCTGTACAACTCAATGAACATACCGTTTATCGTACCTTTTCCTGTCCTGTAATTCAGTCTGCCTGTATAGTTAGCCCTTCCTCCCTGGTTATCAATGAAATAAAAACCTGTTCCTGTAAGCTGGTGACCATTCAGTTTTATACGGGTATCAAAGAAATCGAAGCAGTTTTCATATCTCACAGGTTCCGAACCAATCTGAAGATTGTCCTCATCTGAGCATAGCACCATGCTGAAGTCATAATTTCCCCAGTAGCCTCCGAAATATGCCTCATTCAGGTAATTATAAAGCTTATCAACATCAAGCCTGTCCTTGTTGAAAGATTCCGAAAGCATAAAACGCTTCAGCAGGGTGTCAGAGGAAATCTCGGGCCAGAGGTCAAGTAAAAGGTGCTCAGCCTCAGGATCATTTTCAGTTGAAAAGGTAACTGCCTGTATCTTAAGATTTTCTGTTGTTTTTTCTTCTGACAGTACAGTTATATAGTACAATGAATATAAAGTTGTCAGTACTGACACAAGCAGAAGCATGTTGAAAAGGTTTTTTCTATTTCGCCCTGTGAACCAGATGCCAGATGCAAGCAAAAACCAGAATAATACAAATGGCAGGCGGCTTTCACCTCCGGCCGGGCTAAATAATGCAAGGACAGGAAGAGTAACAATCAAGGTTATTATAAAAAATCCTGAACTGAAAGATGATTCTGCTTTTGTGAAACGGTATAAAATGAAAACAGGGACAAGAATAAACATCATAGCAGACATGAAACCTGCAATGCTGAACCAGCTTAGCTCAAGCACCTTATACGATTCAAAGCTTATATTCGAAGTTGCCACAAGCCGTGAAAACAGGAAATGAAATACTCCAATGAAGAAAGCTCCGGCCGCAAGGTGTAAAACTGCACTCACTGTAGCATAAAATCTGTTTCCGCCTGAAGCGGAAGGATATGGAAAATCCCTGTAAAAGATATATGCCGACAAGGCTGAAAAAAGTGATAATATAAAAAGGTGCCCCAGCGAGGGAATAAAATCATTCAGGGAAAACTTGTATGGTGAAAAGAGCTCGGAAAGAAAAAATATCCGTGGCTTATCCGCCAGCAGAAATATGTAATAGAAGGCAAAAAGAAAAACTATAAAAAGAAGTGTTGTTACCGCTCTGTTCACCTTTCCAGAGAAGTACCCAAGAAGCTGCATGAGCAACAGTATCAGCACAAAAAAGGCAAGACACCACAGGGCCGAAGGTATGTAAGTTAAATAACTGATCTCCTTTTTTGCAGGAAAAACAAGCGAAAAAAGAAAATTGCCGTCGCTGCTGTTCACATGATATTCTGAGGCATTTCTGTCGGTACTGAAACCAATGTTTTCCGAAAGACGGAAATCTTCTTCAAACCCGTTTCTGATAATGTCATTTGTGAATCCGTAATCCGAACGTATCCTGAGCAAGCCGATCAGCATCTCATTGCCGGCCATTACGGTTTTCGTGAGAAACCAACCGTTCTGCATAAAAATCAGAGGCCTGGAGAATAAAGTATCGCTAAGGAAATTTGGAACATCGAACTCGTTGCTTGACCAGTATATAAGCTTCCTGTCGATATACTCGAGTATTGTTATGTTGTTTTCCTCAGCAAGCTGAAAAATATCATTTTCGGTGACTGAACCATGATGATCCTCCATTGCGAGGACTGGTTTCATGTTTTCCAGGCAAATCTCCATCACAGCCTGCTTTTCGGCAAGCGTTCTGTTAAAAAATTTTGTCCTCAGATGATATTCATAATCACTGAAATAAAGCTTTTCAGCAAAAAAGGAAAGCACCAGCAACAAAACCGTCAGGAAGAAAAGTAAAACTATTTTACGCGAACCATTCATCTTTTGTTTTCATTTTTAATCATGGTGATACGGATCGCCTTTTATTATTGTATGCGCCCTGTAAAGCTGTTCAAGGAACAAAAGCCGTACCAGCTGATGCGGGAAGGTCATTTTCGACAATGAGATCCTGTAATCAGCCCTCTTATAGACAGCATCCGAGAAGCCCCATGGTCCGCCAATTATAAAACAGATCCTCTTTCGCGGGAGCATGAAGGATTTTTCAAGCCAGGAAGAAAACTCAACTGTCCGCATTTCTTTTCCCCTTTCATCAAGAATTGCAACATAATCATCAGCCCGCAGGCTCTGGAGAATTCTCTCACCTTCTTTCTGCTTCTGCTCTTCCACCGGCATGTTTTTTGTATTCCGCAATTCCGGAAGAGTAATGGTTTCAAACGGGTTATACCTGTTAATCCTTGAAGAATAAAGTGCAGCTAGCTCGGAAATACTCTCATCAGTTGTTTTACCTGTCTGCAGCAATGCCAGCTTCATTCGAAATATCTGTTAATTATGACCTTTTCCGTGATAAACACAAAAATAACAATAAAGCAGACTAAAGCGTAATCAATGCCACTGAAGATTTGAGCAATACATAAATTTATTTCCTCCTGTATCCAAATTAGTATTAAATTTGTACTTCATAAGTCATGTGACCACCAACTATAATAACATGAAACATTCCGTATTTATAACGGTTTTAATTACAATTCTTTGCAATTCAGGTCTTTATGGCCAGGACCAACCCAACATACCTGGAGGAATATCCCTTGCATTCAAAGCAGGCAATGCTGCAGAACTGTCAAAATACATGAATGCAACTGTTGAGCTTCTGCTTCTCGACAAGGAGGATTTCTACAGAAAGAATGTTGCTGAAACTATTCTGAAGGATTTCTTCAGCGAATACAAAACAAAAGATTTCACAATACGCCATCAGGGAGCCAAGAATGATGCACAATATGCCATCGGAAACCTTAAAACTGAGAAAGGAGATTTCAGGGTCTATTTTCTTCTGAAAAAGATTGACAGGGAACTCCTGATTCACCAAATACGTATTGAACCTGATAATGGCAGATAACGATCTTAAGGAATTCATCCTCAGAAGCCTTTGGGAAGACACTGGTGACGGCGATCACTCGTCACTGGCAAGCATAGCAAGTGGCACAAGCGGAAAAGCCAGACTTATAATTAAACAGGCAGGAGTACTTGCAGGTGTAAGGATAGCCCGTGAAGTGTTCAAAAATGCAGATCCCGGCCTGGATTTCAAGCTACTAATTTCTGACGGCACAAAAGTAAAATACGGTGATATTGCATTTCATGTTTCCGGCAGCGTTCACTCTATACTCAGGACTGAGAGGCTGGTTCTTAACATAATGCAGAGAATGAGCGGTATCGCCACCGGCACAAATGAATATGCAGAAAAACTGAAAGGCCTCAAAACAAAGATACTCGACACAAGGAAGACAAGTCCCGGTCTCAGGTTTCTTGAGAAGGAAGCTGTAAGGATTGGCGGAGGCATGAATCACCGCATGGGACTGTACGACATGATAATGCTGAAAGACAACCACATAGATTATGCCGGAGGCATTGAGAATGCAATAAAAAGCACAAAAAAATATCTGCTTGAAAATAAACCTGACCTTAAAATAGAGATAGAGGCCAGGACTGTTGCCGATGTAGAAAAGATCATTTCAATTGGTGGAGTCAACCGTATTATGCTCGACAATTTCTCAGTTCAGGATACCCTGATTGCTGTCAAGCTTATAAATGGAAGGTATGAAACTGAATCATCAGGCGGAATTACTCTCGAAACAATAAGATCTTATGCCGAATGCGGCGTCGATTTTATTTCAGTCGGAGCCCTGACTCATCACATCAGAAGCCTTGATATGAGCCTTAAAGCTTTCTGAATCCTTTAATCAGATCAGCTGCAGTGCAGGTATTTATTTACGAGAATGGCAATCTCATCCTGCCTGTTATACAGTTTTTCACTCAATCCCTTGTCATTATATGCCTTCAGGCGTGAAGCAACATTGTCAATCACGGCAGCAGGGAATACACCGTCTTTTTCAAACAAAGCCCTTTGTTCAATAAGTGAATCTGCTGATTCCCAGCATGATGCAGGCAATGACTCAAGCTTCCTTCTTTCAGGCTTTTCTCCTTTGCTGAAAATATTATAATCGACATAAAGGTCCTGTGCCTTTTTCAGACTGTCCTTCATTGTAAGACCATGCTCAGCTCCGATAACAATACCTGCAAAAAGTTTATGCAGATCAGCTGAGCCGTCAGGTGAACGGAGCTCTACTGTCTGCTTCGAGGGCATATTTTCAAACGGCTCTGTATCAGCAGGATTGGCATCCTTTATCATACCCATTGCTCCGTTCCAGCCAAGGGGAACTCTTATCAGTACCGACCGGTTACGATCGCCCCAACAGATATTTGTCGGAGCTTCCTGATGCGGAACAAGCCTCAGATAGGATGTTGGTATTGTATTGCCGAAAGCTGTGAGAGCTTTTGAAACATCAAGGATGCCCGCCATCATCTTCTTAGCCACTTCACTGAGCTTCCCGTTTTCAACCATCATATTGACACCGTCTTTCTCAAGCATCATGTGAATATGCATTCCCGAACCCGCGTTTCCTACTGTAATCTTTGGAGCAAAGCTTACTTCAACACCATACTGCGAACCAAGTATCCTGAGAATCCATTTAGCAATTAGAAGCTGGTCAACAGCCTCATCAACATCAACAGGAAGAAACTCAATCTCATGCTGTTCAAAATCCATCCCGTCCCTGGTGAAGCTGCCAACCTCGGAATGACCATACTTTATTCTGCAACCGGCTTTGGCGCACAGTTCAAGTGCCTTGACCCTCAAATCCTCAAACTTCGCAAAAGGCTTTGCCTGATGATATCCTTTCTGATCTACAAGAGGATAGCGATCATCATGAGTTGATCGTATGTAGTATTCCAGTTCGCCAAACGCCTTCATCCTGTATCCTGTATTCCTGTACAGCCTTGTATATGCTTTCCTTAAGATGTTTTCCGGTGCGCTTTCATGTGGATTGCCCTTGTTGTCGTAAAATGAACAGAGTATCTCAAGTGTTGGTATTACTGTAAAGGGATTTACGAAAGCTGTCCTGTACCTTGGAATAACATAAAGGTCGCTTGAACCAGACTCCATAAAAGAGAATAAGCTCGATCCGTCCACTCTCTCCCCGGCAGTAAGAATCGATTCAAGATGATCACGTCCAAAGGGAACAAAGTTCAGGGATTTCAGCTTCCCGTCATCGCCAACATATCTGAAATTCAACATCGAAATACCCTTAGCTTCGATGAATTTTATAATGTCTTCCCTCGTAAATTCAACAGCGGGCTTTTTCAGATACTGAACCAACTCATTTTGATTCAGCAATATATCCTTAGTCTTCATAAGATTCTTGTTTCAATCCGGTCGTAAAATTAACTATTATAAAGTTTTAGCATATTGACCTTTATCATTATCTTCGTGACCTTATGTCATCTCTGATGAGAAAACCGCTATTCCTGTTGATCCTGTTTTTGCTTGCTGCCTGCAGGGGAAAACAGGCTGAATCATTTATGACATCCGATAAAGCGCTGAGATATTTCAGTGAATTAGAGAATATCTGCAATACCGATAACGGACAACTCTGGGGAAAAAACCTTTATGGTCCGCTTATGTTCATTGACAGGTCTACAAGGCTTATTATTGCCAACAGCCCTGATGAAGAAGGAATACTTAAATTAAGCGGTGGCATTTATACAGGAATTTATCCAAGGGATATGCTTATCAGTAACACTCCGCAATATTTTGGTGGTGTATTGTTTGCAATAGCTCCGCTTCCCCCCGAAGAGAATGACTATAATATCAAAACTGTTGCTGTCCACAGTCTTTTTCACAGGTTTCAGGAGTTAAAGGGCATCAGGTCTGCCGGTTACAACACAAACAACATGGATGAAAAGCAGGCCCGACTCTGGATAAAACTCGAATGGAAAGCTTTAAGAAAGGCAATAATAAGCGAGGGTCAGGAGAGGAAGATTGCTCTCAGGGATGCCCTTATTTTCAGAGGTGCAAACAGGGAACTTTACTCGAATGATGCCAATGATGAGAATCATTTTGAAAACTACGAGGGCCTTTCAACTTTCACATATACACTGCTTTGCTCAGCCGGCTGCGATGAGTTCAGGGCTCATCTCTTTGAAGCCCTCGACAGGATATACGCCATGCAGTCTTATGCCCGTTCATACGGTTTCATACACGGAGCACTATATGCAACTCTTCTCCACGAAAAAGGATTTGACTTCAAAATGATATCAACGCCAAATTATGATCTTGGTATGGCTGCAAAAGATATCTATGGAATTGAACTTCCTGAATTCTGCCGTGATGTTGCCGGAAGCATAGCACTTAATTATGATATTGCTGAAATAAACAGGGAAGAGGAGGAAAGGCTTGAAGGTATCCTCGAAGGCCTCAATAAGCAGGTAAGCATCTTCACTGAAAAACCTGTTGTCTATTTCCAGCTCGAAAGCCCTTACTTCGACTTTGAACCCGAAAATGTCCATTCACTCGACACTCTTGGAACCCTTTACAACTCAATCCGCGTTTCAGACAGCTGGGGAAAACTTACAGTTGAAAAAGAAGGCTGCCTTATCTCAAATAATTTCAAGAATCTCAGAATCTCTGCAAAAGGTTTCAACAAAGTACGAAACAGGATTACAGGCGATGGATGGAGCCTTATCCTCAACGACGACTGGGAGATTATTGTTGTCGGACCAAATTATTTCGTCAGGAAACTAATGCCTTAGGAAAACAGTGAATATCAGTCTTCCTGTCTTCAGCTTATAAGGAAGAGCAAAATATTCCTGCTTATAATAACTTCTCCAGATGACTTATCCTCTCTCCAAGTGATTTTATCCTTGCTTCGGCATCGCTCTTTTTCTTCCTCTCAAGGTCAATAACATTTGCCGGAGCATTTTGCACAAACCTCTCATTTTCAAGCTTTTTCATAACATTTGCCAGAAATCCCCTGTCATATTCAAGGTCCTGCCTAAGCTTTGACAACTCTGCCTCAACATCAAGTTTTCCCTCCAGCGGGATAAAATACTGTGTTGTACCTATCATGAAAGATGCCGCCCCTTCCCGTCTTTTTTCCACAAATTCAACAGAGGAGAGATTACACAGCTTTGAAACCACTTTCATAAGTGAATTGTCATATTCAGAGCTGTCAGCCATTATAAGGAGCTCAATTGTCTCCCTGTTTGGAATATCCTTTTCTTTCCTGACTGAACGAACAGCAGTAACAGTTTCCTTTATGTTTTCGAATGAAGCCAGAAGTTCCTTATTATAACGTTTTGATTCAGGAAGCCTTGTAACCATTATGCTTTCACCATCCTTCCTTTCCTTTAGCATCTGCCATATCTCTTCGGTAATGAATGGCATGAAGGAGTGCATCAACTCAGCAAGCTTCTCAAAAATATCAACTGTTGCCTGGAAGGTCTTCCTGTCGATCGGCTTCTGGTATTCAGGCTTGATGATTTCAAGATACCATCCTGAGAATTCATCCCAGAAAAGCTTATACGAAGACATAAGGGCTTCTGAAATCCTGAATTTTTTGAAATTATTATCTATTTCATGAACTGACTTTTTCAGCACTTCATTCATCCACTTCACTGCAACTTCAGATGATTCAGGCTGGGGTATGCTGTCATCAACGTGCCAGCCCTTCACGAGCCTGAAAGCATTCCATATCTTATTGGCAAAGTTGCGTCCCTGTTCCGGAAGGCTGTCATCATAAAGAAGATCGTTACCTGCGGGTGAACACAAAAGCATCCCTACTCTGACGCCATCAGCGCCATATTTCTCAATAAGGTCAATCGGTTCAGGGGAATTTCCAAGCGATTTTGACATCTTTCTTCTCTGCTGGTCACGGACAAGTCCGGTGAGATATACATTTGAAAAAGGCTTCTCACCCCTGTATTCATAACCTGCAATTATCATGCGGGCAACCCAGAAGAATAAAATTTCCGGTGCGGTTATAAGATCATTTGTAGGGTAGTAATATTTGTAATCATTGTTCTCCGGATCATTTATCCCGTCGAAACAGGTTATGGGCCAGAGCCATGAAGAGAACCAGGTGTCAAGAACATCTTCATCCTGTACAAGATCCTTAGCTGAAAGTGACTTATTGCCGCTTTTCTTTCTGGCAAGTTCCAGCGCTTCCTGTTCAGTTTCTGCAACAACATACTCTCCGTTGCTGAAATACCATGCAGGTATCCTGTGGCCCCACCACAACTGACGGCTTATGCACCAGTCATGTACGTTCTCCATCCAGTGCCTGTAAAGGTTCCTGAACTTTGAAGGATGCAGATGTACGTCTCCGTTCATGACGGCATCAAGTGCAGGCTTCGAAATCTTCTCCATTTTCAGGAACCACTGCATCGAGAGCCTTGGTTCTATTACGGCGTTAGTGCGTTCCGAGCGGCCAACCTTGTTATTATAGTTTTCAACCTTCACAAGACTACCGCTTTTCCTGAGCTCTTTTTCAGAGAGTTCCCGTGCCTGGAAGCGGTCTACACCTATAAACATTCCTGCCTTTTCACTCATTGTTCCGTCTTCATTGAAAACATCAATTGAAGGCAGTTTATGACGTATTCCTATCTCATAGTCATTAATATCATGAGCAGGGGTAATCTTAAGGCATCCTGTTCCGAATTCCTTATCAACATAACTGTCAAAAATAAAGGGCACCTCCCTGTCAACCATAGGAACAATGACCTTTTTCCCTTTCAGGTGACTGTATCTCTTATCATCAGGATTTGCACAAACGGCAGTATCGCCCAGGATAGTTTCGGGCCTTGTTGTTGCCACGGTTACAAATCCGTCTTCGCCTGCTATCCGGTATTTTACATAGTATAGTTTTGACTTCTCCTCTGTATAGTTAACCTCCTCATCCGAGACTGCTGTTCTGGCCTGAGGGTCCCAGTTCACCATCCTTACACCCCTGTATATGAGCCCCTTATTATGAAGATCGACAAAAACCTTAATAACAGAATCATATCTCTTGTCATCCATTGTAAAGAGCGTGCGGTCCCAGTCGCATGAAGCTCCCAGCCTTTTCAGCTGCTCGAGTATAATACCTCCGTGCTTGTGAGTCCATTCCCAGGCATGCTCAAGAAACTCATCTCTTGTAAGATTCTTTTTCTCAATACCCTGTTCCTTAAGCTTTGCAACAACCTTTGCCTCAGTAGCAATTGAAGCATGATCGGTTCCCGGTACCCAGCATGCATTTTTACCCTGCATCCTGGCACGGCGTGTCAGCACATCCTGAATAGTATTGTTCAGCATGTGACCCATGTGGAGTACTCCGGTTACGTTCGGAGGCGGTATTACTATTGTATAAGGTTCTCTATCGTCAGGAGTGCTTTTGAAAAATCCGTGCTTCATCCAGTAGCTGTACCATGTGCTCTCTGCCTTGCCCGGTTCGTATTTCGAAGGAATATTCATAATGAGCTGAACTCTATAAAATAATGAATTGCAAAAATATAAAAATTCATCAGAATAGCTGATCCCGTAACTGTTTTACCTTATAATAATGATGCTGGCAACAGGTCTCTCCCCTTCATGATCGAATTTCCTGTTATCAGAAGGCATATTAACAACTCCGCTGAAGGGTTTTCCGCTTATCCACATAGTTGTCGAACCTCCTCCGTCGAGGTTCACACCATCCCTTATTTTTAATGCTCTCATCAGGCCGGTAAGCTCAGGAAGCGTCATCCCCCTGGCTTCTTTTGCCCTGCCGTCGACTGTAATGAGATACACCCTTCCTTTCCTGTCAGTGCCAATTGCTGTCCTGGGATGCCTGTCACTTGCAAGTGAAGTTGCCGGCAGCAATACTTTCTTTTTATCAAGAAGGAGAAGCGGGCCAGTTACAAGTACATCTTCAAATTCCTGATGACTGTCATACCACCAGTTGCCCATAGCCCTCATTATGTACACATTACCTGCAGTATCAACGAGTACCGATCCTGTCATGTTCAACTTCTTGTTCCATATCTGTGCAGTGTCAGGATCGGTTATTTCACCATCGACCCTGATATATGTGACAGAGCCATTGCTTTGCATATTGAAGAAGCCTGCATTAACAGCCGCAAGCGCTCCTGAAGATGAAGCCTGCTGGCTGACGATTGTATTCTTCCTTGAGCTGTATTCAATTTCAAGCTCCCGTCTGCTGATATCAGCAATAAGCACGTTTATGTTCTGAGGAAGCGAATCATTTATGCTTGTTTGGGCTGAAAGCCACATAAGTCCGGGCGCAACTGCTTTCCTTTCCCATTTAATTCTCCTGAAATCCTTATCCTGCCCTCTAAGCAGAAGCGGGAGTGAGATTAACAATAATGTTATCGTAAAGCTTAATAACCTGATCTTTTTCATATATGTAAAAAGTCATCCAATTTAGCCCATTTTTTAATACTTTTGCCTTTCGTTTCAATAACTTGAATATTATGCCATCTATTTCAGCAAAAGGACAGGCAATGCCTGCATCGCCAATAAGAAAGCTGGTTCCTTATTCCGAAGAAGCCAAGCGCAAGGGCAGAAAAGTATATCACCTGAATATTGGTCAGCCTGACATTCCAACACCTGAAGTAGCCATCAGGGCCTTGAAAAATATTAATCTGAATGTGATAGAATACAGTCACTCAGCCGGCAATGAAACTTACAGAAAAAAGCTTGCAGGTTTCTACAGTAAGCTGGGAATCAATGTTGACCATACACAGATCCTCATTACAACAGGCGGATCTGAGGCTATTCTTTTTGCATTGATGACCTGTCTTAATCCGGGGGATGAAGTAATAACACCCGAGCCTTTTTACGCCAACTACAATGGTTTCGCAACTACTGCCGGAGTGAAGATTATACCTGTGACATCATATATAAAAGATGATTTTGCCCTGCCTTCAATTAAGGAGATAGAAGCAAAGATTGGTCCCAGGACAAAAGCCATTATAATCTGCAATCCCAATAATCCCACAGGGTATCTTTACTCTGAAACAGAGATACTCCACCTGAGGGAAATAGTAAAAAAACATGATCTTTTCCTTTTCTCCGATGAGGCTTACAGGGAATTCTGCTATGACGGGGAGAAGCATTTTTCAGCGATGCAGCTTGAAGGAGTGGATGATAATGTTATCATGATCGACTCAATATCAAAAAGATACAGTGAGTGCGGTGTAAGAATAGGAGCGCTTGTAACAAAGAACAAGGAGGTGCTTTCTACAGCCCTTAAGTTCGCCCAGGCCAGACTGTCACCTCCCGGACTTGGCCAGATTGCCGGAGAAGCATCAATTGATACACCGGAAAACTATTTTATGGAGGTAAATGCTGAATATACAGCACGCCGCAACTTCATGGTCGATGAACTGAACAAAATACCGGGAGTCTATTGTCCCAGGCCAAAGGGCGCTTTCTATGCCGTAGTGAAGCTTCCTGTTGACGACTCTGACAGATTCGCTCAGTGGTTGCTTGAGAGCTTTGAGTATAAGAACCAGACTGTAATGATTGCCCCGGCTTCAGGTTTCTATTCCACACCTGGTCTGGGCAAAAATGAAGTACGTATTGCCTATGTTCTTAAGATTGAAGATCTCAGGAACGCAATGATTGTCCTGGCTGAAGCGCTTAAGGTTTATCCGGGAAGGGTATAGAACACTATTTATACAACAAATACTTCTGCCTTATCTTCCCGAAAGCCTCAAGGCCGGGTTTCCACGATTCACGGATCTGCTCAGCAGTCAATCCCTTCTGAATCTGTTCCCTAAGTGTTGTACCACCTGCAAGTTTTTCAAAGTAAGAGGTGAAGAACTTATCCTTTTCAGGAAAATCGTTATAGGCATTTATAATAAGCTCAAGGTTGAGCTGAGGTTTTGGGACAATGCCGGTTTCAATAGCCCTGCTGAGATCAACCCCATAGCATTTCTCTCCAAGCAGTGGAGGATTCTTTGCACCTGCAACACTCTGCGGGGTAAAACTGAAACCTCTGTCGGGAAGCAATGGAGAACCGTAAACCTGGAAAGGGGTTGAAGTTCCGCGGCCGAGTGAAAGGCTTGTTCCCTCAAAAAAACATATAGAAGGATAAAGATAGATCGAATTCTGGTTTGGAAGGTTGGGCGATGGCCTGACAGGAAGTGTGTAATAAGTTGCGTGAGTATAATTCAGGCATGGAATAACAGTAAGGCTGCACTTAACACCTCCTTTTAGCCAGCCTTCTCCATTGAGCATCCTGGCATATTCACCAACAGTCATACCATGTACTATCGGAACCGGATTCATGCCAACAAATGAACTGTAGGCAGTATCAAGTATGTTACCGTCAAAATAAAATCCGTTGGGATTAGGCCTGTCGAGCACAATGCAAGCGACATTGTTCTCTGCGCAGGCTTCAAGGATATAGTTAAGTGTTGAGATGTAGGTATAGAACCTTGCTCCCACATCCTGTATATCAAAGATAACGTAATCAATTCCTGCAAGATCTTCAGGAGTTGGCTTCAGATGTGAGCCATACAGGCTTGTCACTGTGATTCCTGTCTTCGCATCCTTTCCGCTTTCTATTGTTTCGCCTGCATCCGCCATGTTCCTGAACCCATGTTCCGGTGCGAAGATCACTTTAATGTTCATCCCCTTTGCTATCAGGGTATCAACAAGATGCGAGTTACCCACCATTGAAGTCTGGTTGGCAACAATCGCTATGGCTTTACCGCTGATAAGCTTTTTATATTGATCAAACCTGGCAGCGCCGGTTACAGGCTCCTGACCTGTAGTGCATGAAGAAATAACAAGAAGAAAGGCCGGAATCAGAAGAGAAGTGACAAAACGTATCATAGATGTATTTTTTTGTAAAACTAAGAATTTTATGAATTCAGTAATTGCTTTCACAGCTTACAGACGAAAGTCCGCTTACAAAAAATAGTTAAATTTGAAGCTGTTTTCAGATGAATCTGCCATATTTCATAGCACAGCGCCTTATAAAAGGAAGAATCGAGGGAACATCATTCTCAAGACCTATAAATGTTATTGCCATTATCGGTATTGCAAGTGGTCTTGCCGTAATGATACTTTCAGTTGCCATCCTTACCGGATTTAAAAATGAAATTCGGGAGAAGGTAGTAGGGTTTGGATCACACATCCAGATAACAAATTTCGATTCAAACATTTCCTATGAAACAACACCTGTGAGCGACACCCAGTCGTTTGTTCCAACAATCAAGGCACTTCCCGGCATTAAGCATGTGCAGGTCTATGCAACAAAGGCAGGAATAATTAAAACCGAGGATGAGATACAGGGAGTTGTTCTGAAGGGAGTCGGAAGTGATTTTGACTGGAGTTATTTCGGAAGCAATATTGTTGACGGCGGGATATTCAGGGTCAGCGATTCTGCAAGAACTGACAGGGTAATTATTTCAAAGAAGCTCTCTGACATGCTGCGACTGAAGACAGGTGATTCCTTTGCAATGCATTTTGTCCAGGATCCTCCCCGGATGAGGAAATTCACAATAAGCGGGATATATGAGACGAGCCTTGAGGAATTTGATAAAGTTTATGTATTCTGCGATATTAGTCATATTCAACGACTTAACGGCTGGGACAAAACTTCCGTCAGCGGTTTTGAAATATTTATTGATGATTTTGATAAACTGGACCTGATGACAATGAAAGTCAGGGATGCAATAGGTTACCGGATAAGTGAAGAGGAACCCCGGTTCAAGACAACAAGCATCAGGACAAGATACCCGCAGATCTTCGACTGGCTGAACTTCCAGGATATAAATGTGATAATAATTATTACCCTGATGCTCATTGTTGCAGGGTTCAATATGATATCAGGGCTGCTGATCCTTATTCTTGAAAAGACCAACATGATTGGCATTCTGAAGGCATTGGGCTCTGATGACAAAACAATAAGGAATGTCTTTCTATACCAGGCTGCTTACCTCATTGGCAAGGGACTTATATGGGGAAATCTGATTGGCCTCGGTATTGCCTTCCTCCAGCTGAAAACCGGCATTTTCACACTCGACCCGACCTCCTATTATATAAAAACAGTTCCTGTTAACCTTGAGTTCTCACATATTCTTCTTCTCAATGCCGGAACCATGGTTGCAATTCTTATAATGCTTCTGGTTCCCTCAAAACTCATAAGCCATATTACACCGGTAAAAGCTATCAGATACGATTAGGGTGACTTACAGTTACATGGCACATATTGCAGAACTGCTCGGCAAAGAGATAAAAGCGGGTTTGCCGGGGACTGCCGTTCAATGGGAAATGGGATCAGTGCACAGGCTTTTGAATGATCTTCCAAAAATGCCTGGTCCGGATTCAACTGAAGCTGCAGTTCTGATACTTCTTTATCCTGAGGATAATTCGGTTTATACAGTGCTTATGCAACGCCCCGATTATGACGGAGCACATGGTGGGCAGATAAGTTTTCCGGGTGGCAAGAAGGAAGCTCATGATAAAACTCTTATCGACACGGCAATCAGAGAAGCAGGCGAAGAAGCCGGCATCCCTGAAGAAGAAATAAGTGTAATAAATACACTTACTCCGCTTTATATCCCTGTCAGCGATATTAATGTTACTCCTGTACTTGCCTGGAGTAAAAAGAAACCTGCTTTCAGGCATCACCCCGGTGAAGTTGCCTTTCTTTTTGAGGTGAAGCTTTCAAAGCTTTCAGATGAGACACTTGTAAAAACAACACCGATGCCTGTCAGAGGTCAGATCATTGATGTGAAGCACTATGATTATGACGGAAAGGTAATATGGGGCGCCACAGCCATGATGCTTCATGAATTGCTTGTACTAGCCGCAAGAGGAGGAATAGCCCTCTAATAAAACAACAAGCTTACTGCCAGCTACTTTTCCTGTGAATCTGGTCCTTCAGGAAGGATGTTCCTGTAATGTTCATACCTGTCAAGAATCTGGCTGACAAAAGCCACAGACTCCCTGCCTGTGAAGTATCCGTTTTTCACAACTTCGTCGTTGTAGTATTTTGGATCTGATTTCTTCTGAAGCCATACCTCAACATCAGCCCATTTTTCAGGATCCTTCCCGTTCTTTCCGGCAAGTCTCATTGCATCGAGCACATGTCCGGGACCTGCATTATATGATGCAAGGATGAAATTAAGTCTTTCCTTTTCATCAGCAATCTTCGGATCGAATATAGTATGCAGCCAGTTGATATACATCACACCGGCACGGATGTTATTCTTTGGCGAGGAAGTGACATCTATACCAAAGCGCTCGCCTGTAAGGGGCATTACCTGCATTAATCCATAGGCCCCTGCCCATGAGGTAACCTCCGCATCGAACCGCGATTCCTGGCATATCAGTGATGCAAGCAGCCTCCAGTCCCAGTTTATTGTGTCGCTGAATTGCCTGATAATTTCATCATATTTCGAAACCTTTCCGGTGCTCAGGGCATAGTAATCACTCCTGATCATTGTGCCTGAACGCGAGTTCCTGAAATACTTTGAGTACAGTATGGCATAGTCTTCAGTTTTCCTGAATGTACTTATCCACCTGTTCAGCTCTGCAAGCAACTGTTCTGAGTTCTGCTTCCTCACCCCCCATGCAAGTTTCTGAGGAAAGCTCACCGGAGTATTGATGTCAATGTCAGGGTAATATGTGGCATTCACACGGGCAATATTTTCGTCAGTCACAGTGTACTCAATATCGCCTCTTGCAACATTCTTAATGAGTTCCTCCGACTCATAAGGCACCTCCACCACAGTGATAGAATCGCCTATTTCATGTGCCAGGGTTCTCAGCCTTTCAGCATGAGTCGATCCCTCCTGAACATAGACAGTCTTGCCTGCCAGGTCGAGCTGATTCCTTAAAACTGATTTGTCGACAGCTGCAGCGGTCATTGATCTCCAGTTCCGCGGTTTGCGCTGAACCAGCATCTGCCGGGTTTCATCAAGAGATTCTGTAAACTGAATATCTTTTTTCCTGGTACCGTTGACAGTTATGCTCATTGCAATTAGGTCAGCCTTACCTGAATTAAGCATATCAATAGCATGTTCAATATGATTCTCCGTGACTATCTCAAGGTCGATACCCGCCTGATCGGAGAAAGTCTTAAGCAGCTCATAGTTGAACCCCATAGGTTCACCCTTGTAAATAAAATAATTGGTCGAATTGAAGTCGGTTACAGCAATAAGCCTGCCTCTCTGGCGTATCTCTTTAAGATCGGCATTAAGCAGTCGACTTCCTGTCAGATCCGGCAATTTGTTATTGTCGGAACATGAAAATGAAACAATTACAAGGAACGAAAAAAACGTAATTAACCTTTTTATCAAAGACGTTGTATTAGTTAAACACTCTTTTTCAAAAATGGCTGCAAAGATACAACTATTTTTCTAATTATAAAATGTCCATGCAAGACCGAATGAAAAGCGCCTTATCGGCATCGGGTACAGCGGCAGCATCTGGTAGTTATAGAGCATGTCGCCCTTCATCATTGAGTAATTCAGATGATCAAACATGAGGAAGAACCTCGTGCGCTTGAGCTTGATATTTACGAAGGCGTTTACAAAGGGATAATTACCTGTCTCGGTTTCCGCCTGCCTGTAAAACCTTCCGGTAGCCGGCATATAATTATAAGGATGATAAAGGGAATGATATGTTATATCGAGACCAAGTTCCGTGAAAAGTCTTCCGTTCGTTTTCTTAAAATAAAAAGTATGCTCAAGATATATTGCGGTCCGTGTTGTTATCTGAGGCAGCTCAAGTACATTTTCATTGCTGCTCTTCTGCACAATTACATCAGGAGCAAAATGAAAAAACCAAAGTTTGAAATCCTTTTTAAACCCGAGTGACATAACTGAAAGGCCTGAGGTATCCTGTGCAGGTATAGCCAGAGTGTCAAAATCAAGATAATTGGTGATACGGGCAAAATTGAAACGTATGTCGAGGTTCCTTGCCGGATAAGTGATTCTGCTGCCGAATTCCTTCCTTGTCTCCTTTCCGAAATTATTCTCCCACCAGAAATGATTGCCTCCCCACTGCTGATACCAGAAAGACGGGGTCCTGCTGTTTACTCCCCCCGTAAGCTGCCACTCCAGTTTCCCTTTCTTTAGCCTGAATGATTTTGCGACAACAGCATTCAGAACATAATCACCCCGACAATACCTGTCAAAATACCATTCTCCGTTAACACCCCATCTGAAATCCTTTCCAATCCTGTTGTTGAAGCGTCCCACCCACACATTATTGCCCCTGAACCAGTTTGAAGTATCTGAAACCACACTGTCCTGAACAGGGATGATCTGTCCAAACCAGAAATTCTCATTCCTCAGTCCGAAACCTGCATCGAATACGAGATGCTTTGTTTCATCTGTCAGAAAATCAAACCTGAATGTGTTTTTCACAATTGTAGAGGACAGTGAATCGAATGTTGCAGCCGTATTTATGTAAATCGAATCGTAGAAACCCGAACCAGGTGATTCATCAGAATAGGTTCTTCGTGAATAATCGATCTGAAATATGTGGTTGAAGGAAGCCTTAAGCGGAACAGGATCATTATTTATCACTGGTATGGAATCGTTATCCTTCTTTGCCCCGATGAATGTTATTTTTTGTACAACGAGTGCATTCCTGTTCTTCAGCTGGCTGCTTGCATTGTTCAGTGTACCAAGTCTTACAGGGATATCCCTTGTGTCAGGAACATCAATATTTAGATCTCCTTTTGAAACAATACCTCCGTTCTCCTGTCCGAAAATGCCATTAACGCCTGTTGAAACATAAAGCTTGTAAATGGATCCCGTATATGAGGTATATAATGTAAATGTCTTATTTTCTGCCCTCTGGCTTGTATATTGCCCAAGGTTGAATATTATGTCGTATATCAGTCCGAAGTTGAGCTTCCTGTTTATATTCTGAGTATGCTTTATCCTGAATGTCTGCTCTGCAACCTCCTTTTCACCTGCCATAGTCCATTTAAGTTCGGTGAATGGCATCTGGAGATTATTAAACAAGGCATTGTCATTTGCATGCAGAAAGCTGTAATTATGAAAATAGAGAAACTTGTCAGGATCATTTATCCTGTCGAAAAAATTCAGGGAATAATATGGCAGTCCGTAATTACCCATTGTGGCGTTTACAGGTGAATAAAGGTCTGCCACGCGATACCTGTTGAAAAGGTACGACAGGGTATCAAACACAACAGGCACCTCATCAACAAAGTCAGCTGAAAGGTTCCATTGTTTTATGATCTTTGGCTTCGGGGCCTTCATTGAATCAGCCTTCATCCTGGCTCTGTTCATTGCTTCCTCAGCAGCTTCCCTCTCCCTGGCAAGGTACCATTCAGGCACATCAAGAGTATCTTCAAGCGGTACCAGCCATACATCCTCTGAAGGATACGTCTGTGGCGCAACAGTTGTAAGCCATGCCGACTGGTCCTCTTTTCTGAGTACCTTTATATATACATCTGCCTGCCTGTCCTTCACTGCACCCTTAGCCTTCTTACCCGAAATGCCTGCCATGCTTTTTACAACCTTCACAGGCATCTCTCCGGCCTTTGCAGGCGGTACACGCTGAGCAAACCTTACAGAGTCGGGAGGAAGTATAACAGCAGGCTTCACAGGTGTTTTCACTTTTGCCTGGAAAGTACTTATATACACCTTCAGGGAATCCTGTTTTTCTGCTTTACTGTCTTTTGAATAACGGAATCCGGGTTTAACTGAAACAATATTTACTTTAACAGAAACCTTCTGAGGAGGAATTTTAGGAGCAAACCGTACTGAATCAGGCACTTCCTGTGTTTTCTTTACTGTATTTGCTGTTGTTACAGGTTTTGATTTCTTTGCGATAGTCTTAATTGTATC
>ENA-UOWG01000497-UOWG01000497.1-activated-sludge-metagenome-genome-assembly--contig:-NODE-497-length-51469-cov-9.564457_pt1 | contig 51469 bp, 40 predicted proteins | sample MGYA00238147_ERZ761563 | MGnify/ENA primary metagenome ERZ761563 (study PRJEB28884, sample SAMN05720216) | anaerobic digester metagenome | isolation source: active sludge of municipal...
GATTGCCGTTATAGAGTTGGATGCGGTACTGGTAGTTGTACGGCGTGCTGTAGAATTGAAGCGAGGTAAGGGTGTCGGGATTGACGGTATTGAGTTTGTAGATGCCGCCACTGGTCGCCGCGTACATGATGTCTCCGTCGACGACTTCGAGGTCGTAGACGGTCTTATTTGTGGTGAAGGTGCTCTTGAGAACCATCGCGTTCGGGTCGCTGATGTCATAGACCTTGATTGCACTGCCGGTACCGACATAGAAACGGTCACCCTTACCCGCTACACTGTAGACAGTTGAGCCGATCGAGTACTGCTTATACCACGGGTGGGTGAAAGGCTGACAAGCAGAGCCTAGCAAAATTCCTCCTCTAAGCGCTACGCCTTCTTCATCTAAACAATAGTCACCGTATCCGTTTACCAAACCATCGACTTGAATATTCTGTAATGTTACTTGGCCAGTTGCAGTAACAGAAACGGCCTTAGTGGATGTCCCTTCAAGTACCAGTTGATCTGCTAATAGATAAGTGTCATCTTGTGGAACGATCATGGCCTTAAACAAAGAAATAGGAATATTTTGAGCGATCATTTTCCATCTATTGGCTGGCTCTGCCTGAGGGTTGAACAGGTAAAAATCGTTTTGTTCTGCCACGGTATCATTAACTACCGTTCCTCCGCCCCCGAAGAGTAGCACATTTTTGTTGACTGTCACATTGAAGAAGTCTCTGGCAGGCGGAACAATCGTGCTCTCGATCTCTTCAAGAATCCCGGTATCGGAAAGACGATATATGGTAATTGCCGCGCCTCCTCGTATGAGGAAAAGCGTCCCGTTAAGCACGAAGAGCTTAGCTTTACCGCTACCGGACGGGAGATCAACTATCTTCTGGAGCTTATAGTTGCCCTCTTCCATGCCATCGTTTTCCAAAGAGTAGATCGCCTGTCGCGTGAAACCGGATGGCGACAAATCGCCGAAAACGGTGGAAGAACCTATTCCTGCGATAGCGTAAAATCGATTGCCCGTCGCCACGCCATCAAGCATGGACATCCCATATTGCGGGGCGGAATATGTGCCGATCTTATGCCAATCGGCGGGACGCAATGGCATATTGAACAGTATCGACCCTTTTCCATATCGATCCGTTGGGGAAAAAGCCATGATCCCGATGCCGTCTATGGGGATCGCCGCCATATCATCTTGTGGCAGAGTATGCGTAGTGACTTCGACCTTTCCTTCCGTATAGCGCCACCAGTTGAATTGAGTGGCGTCGGCAAGGCTTGCCGGAGCGCAGAAGGGACAGGTATATTCCCACACTCTTTCCGGATAAGGATAGAGATACTTTATCAGTTCGATAGTTCTTACCTCTTTAGGCTTCCAACGATAATACTGATAATAATTCAAGAAACGGCCCTTGTCTGCATCTCTGAAGGCACGCGTGTATTTATTTCCCGTTTCGTTCGCGAAAAATTGTGGGTTAATGGTGTTGTCGGACAACAGCCACGGTTCGACAAGCTCACTACCGCGTGCAGTGGTCGAGATCGCATAACGCACAATGAATTCGGGAAACTCGTACTTCTTGTTAATTATCGGTCTCACGCCGAGATTCGGATATTTTACCGTGTCGCCGTCCTTGATGTAGGCTCTGTAGGTTTCTTCATATTGCAATTCAAAATCGTTCAACCATTCCCATTGCCGTGCTTTTCCATCGGTTGAGAGTTTATCATAATTATTGTTTCCATTAGGAGTTCGCCATGCTTCATTCCCCTCTCTTAAAGGCACAGGATCTGTTCCATGACTATAAGAAAAAGAACGCAGATCGGGGTCGCAGAGGCGGTAATTATAATAGGTACTATTGGGATCGCAACCGGTGGTGTCCATTTGGTCAGGATTTTCAATGTGATTCTTGCGAGTGCAGAAACCATCTCTTCCCCAAAATGCAAAAAGCTCTTTATCTATCCAACAATAGCGAACGCTACTTTCTGCATTAGAGGAGTTCTGCGCTTTTTGAGGCGAGATAGAAACCGTTTCATTGGCCGCATAGAGAGCGAAGTTGGATAACGGTGCGCTGGTGATGTATTTATCGGCTGGTTGAGAGATCGAGAAATTGTAGGTGAATCCATCGCCGGTCTTTGTCTCGCCAGTGATACCGTCTCTGAAAGGGAAGCCCGTCCTGTCGCAGGCGTCGGGAATGCCGTCGAGATCATGATCGGGCGACCAAGAGAATATCGGCACTTCGACCGGTCCAGCGATCGGCGGTTTGGTAAATTGGGCATATTTTCCCATTTTCTCCAATTGAAAGCGGGCACCACAGTGTGTTCCCGTGCATTCCCACTTTTGGGTAGTTGCATTGTACGCCGCATTTTCATCGCCGTTAATGATCTCATCAAACGCCCAGTAGGCCGCAGTGGGATTTTGGTAATCCCTTCGGGTGGTATTTGTAAGAGGCAGATCCTCCGGAAGAGGCAGACACTTATCGTTCGTATCGGTCACAAAGTCACCGTCGATGTCGGAAAGGGAATAGGGTTCTTGCCAGAACAGTGCTTGGGCAAGATGGTAGTTCTCCTCACCCGTTCTGGCGTCTATCGGGACAAAGGCTCCCCCCTGTTTGTAGCGGTAAGGGTCGAAGCCCCGATAGACCACATAGGGATCGCTCTTGGCCCAGAAATAGCCTTCTGAGAATCCGTTCCAAATATCGAGTGTCATGCCTGCCGTGTGGTAGAGTCGCATCATGATCTCTGTTTCAAGAAGCCAGTAGTCTATATCTCCGTAGACCATCGGACCGGGGCGGGTCATATTCTCGTCGTTGAATCCGGCGATAGCGGTTGCGATCAACGGCAGCCCCGTTTTTTTCCAATAATCGAGGTATGCATATCCATTCTTCAGCAACGCCACATCGTAGAACATAGCCTGTGGCTGACCGTACTCAAAAACATATTTCCCTTCATGGTTGTACACGGGGCGAGGGCTGCCGATTTGGTAAGGCGAGGGAAGCGATAGGTTGTCGGTGCTTTCTTCATCGCGCTCCGCTTGCGATCTTATGCGTTCCACACTATCGGAGGTGATATTGAAGGGGTTGATAGCCAGCAACGATCCGCTTCCGGACAAAAGAGTGGGATCGGGAATATAATGAAGCATCCCTTTTTGTCCGTTACCAATAAATTCGGTTTGCCCGGTTGCATAACTGTAATAACTTAAGAAACCCGAGACGAGGGACCAACGATCATAATAATCCATGAACGGCAAGTCATCTGCCGTACTGGTAACTGTCCGCACATAGGTGGAATTATACAATGGATCGCCGGTCAACGATGGTGGCATGGGAGAGGTGTCCAGCATGAATCCCACATTCGCGCCGTTCTCTCCTCCGGTCAGGTTCTTGATCTCGGTTGCCATCAGATCAAAAGCGCGGACATAGGCATACTCATTCAAACGATATTGCTCAGAACCAGTCATTGCTTCGGGATGGAATACACCATCGGCAAACAGTACTTGTATGTCGGGTGTCTCCCAGTTCATATAGGAAACAATTTCTTCATATTGCGACTCGGAGTTGTTCGGGTTTAGATCAAGCGCCCGGTAAAATTGGGTATGTTCTTCGGTGAAGTAGGTGGTTTCTTCCCATCCGCGATGGACGGCGTCGAGGATATTGATTGCAAGGCGAGGCAGACCGTTCCGGTCGTACAGTTTCAACCAGTTGTCATTGTGCCTATAACGCAGGACCAGCTTGGCCAGCTTCTTCGCGAGATTTTTATAATAAACGGGAAATTCCTTGTCGAACTTGAATTCTTCATCAACGATGGACGGAGCGACCTGTATGTTATGCTTCAGCGCCTCTTTAAATGTTTGCTCATAGGTGTCGAGGGTCCCACCATATGCCGCCTCGAAATCTTTGTGCTGTATGATGGGCGTACTGGTCGGAGGTTTGGGATCATAGGCCGAGTATTCCCATCGGCGACATTTCTTCTGGCAGGCATTGAACATATAATTGCAGTATTCGTCGACAGCACATTGATATTGCATCTCTTGATCATAACAGCGTTTTATCAGAAATCCCGCCGGAATTACGAATGTATCAGGAATGCCGGTACAATCAAAAACATAAGAAATGCCCTGTGCCGCAAGTTCCGTGTTGATCATATTCTCAACATCGCCCAAGTTCATGCCTTTGAATGCATATATACCTCCTTCAAGGGAGGAGCAGGGTTGTTGGGCCGAAGAAGACCATCCGTATTTATCACAGGTCAGGGTTGTGGTCATCAATTCATTGGCAATGCAGAGTCGCGTTTGATCGCTGGTATACAGCTTGCGAATAGAGTCGCAAGCTAGTTCATATATATTCGATCCTGCAAGCTCCGGATAAGAGTCGCAAGTATCTTCTTGTCCGTAACAGAAGGGGTTTCCCGCATCGCAGGTTTCCGGTAGTTTGCACCTGTCGAAGTAAAATCCTTGGTCGGACGAATATTGCCTGATGGCGGTTTGGGTCTCGGGCGTTACCGCTACTTTCATATTCTTGCTGCGGTGTTGGGTGACGCCGCCAGCCATCCAATAGTTGAATGGCACAACATGCCAGTCTGCATCGCGCAGATAGTAATCCCGTTGTTCCAGAGGGTCGGAGGTGTCGTTCACGACAAACATCTTATCGTCTTCGCTGGTAGTATCTTGATGACTGTCGCCCCACCAAGAAACTTTAAGCACATTGACGCCCGCATCGGCTATTTCGTCCATAATGGATACCAAGTCGGCGGGATCTTTCCATTGCCATTTCGGAAGATGTGGACGGGTACTGATGTTCTCATAAGTTCCATTGAACGGACCGGCATAGAAACAGGCGCCCTTCACATGAGTGCCGTCCATTGAGGGGTCGGTGCTGGCAATGCGCCCCCATTTTGTGGCCGTTGCCGATGCTGAGAAGCTCACACCGGCATGAGTGCTGACGCTTTCCCATGTGCTCGTAGTTTCATCATACCCTTCAAGAACAAAGCCGGAGATCGTCTGAGAACGCACGTCGATGTTCTCTGTGTAAAAGTAGTCGCCCCACGGTCGGGTGAAAAACAGCAGAATGTCCGGCTCTATGTGGTAGAGGACCAACTGTGGTGGTGTTATAACTTGAGAAGTGCCCGACAACACCAAGCGATAGGTCAAATAATTTTTTTGGGGAAGAAAATGACCACGCACTGCGATGGTCGGTGTTGCGACCGTCCCCGAAACAGGGGTAGGGACAATTTCAAAGAAAGGATCTTCGGCGCGTAGAAGGCCGCAAAGTAATACCGCCATGATCGAGAAGAAAAAACGCGTTCTCATTTGCCTCCCCCTTTTATAATTGGCATACGCTTCATCCCATTAAACGGGCAGATTCCTTCCTTCTCACAGTAGCAATCCATGTCGCGGAGAAGAAAGTTGCGAAACTCCCATGTTTGCCATGCAAGGTGGCGCCCATCGAATTCGGCAAAAGAAAAATTGTATTTGATGGGGATAATATTGTCGTTGAAAATATGTTCAATCGGCTTCATGCAATAGCTCTTTTTTTCGTCTATTCGATAGTAACAGAGTTTGGCATCTTTTCCATAAGTGATCCCGCCAACAGAATTGTCCGGTAGCGAAAAGTTGTTCTTGTAAATAAGCAAGGGTCCTTTAACAGTAAAAATAGGAACCATATACGTTTGATGCTCCACTTCCTGCAAGGGAAATTCCTCGTATGCAGGCATTGCGCCACGCAGGTTAAGACGAATGATCCGGTCGTGTTGGGTAACCGTTTCGAAGTAGATAAGTCGATTGTCTTCGGTGTCAGGCACGGGGAACCGTATCTGTTCTCCGTCACGGTTCACCTTGCCGCAGTCGGCAAGCGTTTGCGGGTTCTTGTCAAGGTCACAATAGTAACCGATGAAATTGTCGTCATAGAATACCAACCGGTCGCCCACGATGAACGGCTCATTGCCCGTACCATAGCCGAGACTGGTCCATTTCCATTCACCGACCTTGGCATAGGAGAGTTTGTTCTCTGCGCCGTCGTATTCTTGAATGTTCGCAAATGCCCACTTGTCAGTCAGGGCGGGGGTATAGCTCATGCCTCTGACCTTTTTATTGTAGACTACCCGGTATTCGCTATTCGAATTGATATAGAGCATATAAACCATGAAGTCAACGCCGCCGTTGCCCAACTCGACAAGGTAAGAACCATTACGATAGGCGAGGCCAGCACCGGCGGGAGCTATGGGAACGTGGTATTCCTTTGTTGCAATAGAATACTCGAAGAACTTCTTATTGGTGTAGTATGTCGTAGAAGTCGCGGGAACAGCCGTCAGATAAAACCCCACTTTTCCGTTACTGATATTGAAATGCTTGAAAGTGTTCATTCCCGGATCCCAACCAACGGGGTTCTTACCATTAAGTGCAATATCGCATTCGTGAAGGCCCGTATAACGCTCGTCTTTATAAATCGGCTCCAGCCACGGCATGTCGCAGGGGTAATCGTAACATTCATACTGTGGCATTTCGGTGCAAAGTTTCTTGTTGGCATCTATCCAGATATTCCGAACGCACTGCGGGTCATTCTTTCGAACCTGATCGCATTTGCGGCAGAAATGAATGGTTCCGTCGGTGTCATAGTAAGGAAATGCGGCCATATCAAGTGCTGGGCAATCCTGATTGCCGGTATGGGTGTTCGGTATGTAGACGATATCGGCGTCGGGGTTTTCGTCCACGACACAGTAGACCTCATCGGGACCGCTATCGGCATCTGTCAGTAACTCGTCCGCCTCGACCAGAACCGCGTCCTCATCGGCAACCGTCGGTGTATCGTCGTCAACGACGACTGCATCATCCACCACAACGGCATCATCGCCGTCGGGCACCACCGTATCGGTGTCATTCTTCGCGGTGTCCTTATTGCAGGAAACGCCCGACAGAAGCAGGAGCGAGAGCAACATGGCCATCAAACGATATTTCTTAATCACGGTCTTTCCCCCAGTTTTATGACGAACGATTGGCCAATTATATCGTGCGGCAAATTAAAAGCAAATAGAATTTCAAGGCTGTTTTCGAGTGATCACCTGATCAATTTCTTTCGCTGCGCCTCGTACCGCTACTTCTTTCCCAATGTCCTCTTTGGGCGGCTTCAGGAGAGTTCGGCGCGTGTCAGAATGCGGGGCGCGGGAAGGGTGACGCCGAGTATCTTTTCGAGGCTATAACTGTTCTCGCGCAGGAGTTCAAGATAGCGCCGTTCGCGGTCGGCGGCGGCGGGGGCGGCGCTCTTCGGCAGAGTGGCCGGGTCGACATCGCGCAGAGCGGGGCAGCTTTTACGGACCGCGGCGTTCCACTCGTCGTCGCTGAAGAATTCATCGACGAAGGGCGTCTCGCGGCACTGGGCCGGTTTGGCGGCGTGTACCGAACAGAGGCCCTCCTTGAGGAATACACAGCGTTCTTTCGAGTCTTTTCTCAATATCAGGTAGGGGAGATAGACCCACCCGTTGGGGCCGTCGGGAAGTTCGAGGATGAGGTAGTCGGTGTGGCGGTCGACCATCGTCTGCAGGGAAAGGCCGAGATGTCCGGCGAGGGTCCGCAGGTCGTCGGGATAGAGGAAGGCCGAGCCGTCGCCGACACAGCAGGCGCCGCAACGCAGACAGGAGTAGGCTCTAGCGACCATCGGCGGCGGGACCTCCGTCGATGATGCGTTCCGTCATCACGCCGTTCTCTTCGCGATACCGGGCGGTCGCGAATATCTTCACCGACGCGATATCTTTTTTGTACTCATCCTTGTCGAGTCCGTACTGCGCCGCCTTGGTCGAGAGCCGCCGCAGGGGATTTTTGGTGTATTCCCACGGCAGGAGCCGTATCTTGGCGCCGCGTGAGGCGATCAGCAGGCCGTCGCGGTCGGCACGCGCCAGCGCGCCGATCGAGGGTTCGTCGGGCTGAACGATGAGCGCATAATGGCGATGGAAGGCCGTTTCGAGGATGAGTGTCTTGGGATCGACCTTCTTGGCGCCGCTCATCTCGGTGATGAGCCCCGGCGTTTTTTTGAGAATATCGGCAAGCGATTCGTCATAGAAGGAAAAGGTCACCGGCCGTTCTCCCTTCGCGGTGGAAAGAGAAACGGTGAGCGATAGCTCTTGCGTTCCGATCTGTCCGGCGTCGCAGTTGCCGTCGCGCAGACAGCGGCGGATCGCCTCCGCTTCGGCGGCGAAGGTCCGTTCATCGCGGATCATCAGAACGCCGCGCGGGCCGAGGTAGAGATAGTCCCACCCGGTCAGCGGTGTGCGGGCGAAAAGAGACCGGGAAAGAGGGGATGCGTCGCGCGTCGTGCCGTCGAAAAAGACGCAGGTCGCGCCGTTTTTCAGGAGTTCATCGACGGTCGCCGGGACCTGCGGCAGGAAGTTCGCGCCGGGAGGTGCGTCGGTGCCGGCGGCGGCAAGCGTGAGGCACTGCTCGGCGACGATGCGGTTAAGCGGATCGGCGGAGCGCATCAACTCGCGTACCGTTACGATGAGAGCGAAAAGTATGAACAGGCCGAGAAGCGCGCCGCTCACGAGCTTGAGAAGCCGATCCCCGGTGAACATGACGGTCGTTGGTTACTGCGGTTCGCCGCCGCTTTCCTGGAACGCGGAGAGCCAGTATTCGTTGGTCTCGAGAGATGCTTTTTCGCGGAGCGCTTTGGCGTAATCGGTGGTGATCGCGCGCGCCTTACCCGCCTGCAGACTGCGGCGGATGCCCTCTTTCTCGGTCTCGAACTTGACCATGTCGGCCGGGTTATGTTTCACGACCTGCGCCACGACCGCCTTCTCATCGACCATCACCGGCGCCGCAAGATAGGCGGGGAATACCTTCTGTGCGAAGAGTTGCGTCACCAGTTCGCCCGATATGCCGATGTCCTGAATGTATTTCTGGTCGCGGAGGATACCGGCCTGATCCTTTATCGTGAGATCCCAGTCGGGGAAATCCTTCTTGAGCAGTTCCGGTTTGTAGGTGCCGCTGTTGAAAAGCGACAGCGCCTTGGCAGCCTCGGCCTTGGTGAGGGCGGCGAGCCGCTCTTTGTCCACCGTGTCGCCGTTCTTGATCTTTTCTTTTGCTTCGGGCTTCATCTGCGCCTCGCCGAAGACGAGGAACTGAGCGTCGACCGTCTCGTTCTTCTTGACGAATTCATCCTTCAGTTCGCTTTCAGAGATGTCGGCAGAATCGGTGAGGAAGCGGCGTACTTTCTCGGCCAAGAGGTCGCGGCGCACTTTTTCCTCATAGGAGGAGATGGTCATTCCCATCTGGAACTGAACGAAGCGGGTGTATTGGTCGCGGTCGAACGTGCCGCCTTCTTTCTGGAAGTAAGGGGTGTCGGTTATCTCCTTGCGGACCTCGTCGTCGGTCGCCACAAAGCCGAGTTTGTCGGCGTTCTGCGCCATCAGCATGACATCAATGAGGCTGTCGAGCGCATTCTTGGAAAGATTCATCTCCTTGGCCTTCTTCGCGTTGAAGTCGGGGATCATGCGCTGATAGAAATCGTAATAGTTGTTGTAGGTGAAACGGAACTCGGCCTGCGTTATCGCGTCGCCGTTGACCATGACCACCCAGTTCGGCTGGGCTTGACAGCCCTGATCGCCGGGTCCGAAACTGATGACGAAGGTGACGATGATGGCGGCGAACATAAGATAAACGATGATCGAACCGCTTTTCTTTCTCAGGTCCGTGAACATGGCTAACCTCTTGACTTTTCTAAACAACCAATTAAGCCGGGGGCATTCTAGTTAAAACAGGTGAAAAAGCAAATTTTTGAAAAGACGAAAAAGTTGACAACACTCGGTTCGGTCATACAATCGGGAGCCCGTTGGTGCCGGAGTGGTGAAATTGGTAGACGCGCCGGACTCAAAATCCGGTGGTGGTGACACCATGTCGGTTCGAGTCCGACCCCCGGCACCATTTTTCTTTAATAATAAGAATTATCTATTCATGAGGTATGTGCATGGCGGTCATCGCGGTCATCATGGCGGGCGGCAGCGGCAAGCGTTTCTGGCCGCTGTCCCGCGAGAACCGGGCGAAACAGTCGCTGGCCCTCTTTTCCGAAAAGACCCTTCTGGCCGAGACCATCGAGCGGATAATGCCGTTGACGCGCGACATTCTCATCGTTTCGTCGATAAAGCAACGCGAACATATCCTTGCCGACGCGCGTCGCTATGACGGCGTCCGGACACTGTTCGAGCCGGTCGGTCGCAACACCGCTCCCTGCATCGCGCTCGCTCTGCGGGCGATCGAACGACACTGGGGCGGGGGTCATCAGGTGGTGGTCCTGCCCGCCGATCATCATATCGCGCGGCCCGATGATTTCCGTACCGCGATACGGACCGCGCTTGCGACGCTCGATACCGTCGACGGCATCGGTACTATCGGGATCCGTCCCGACCATCCCGAGACCGGATACGGCTACATCAACACCGGCGATATACTGCGGCCGGGAGTGTTCGCGGTGAAACGGTTCGAGGAGAAACCCGACCGGGCGCGCGCCGAGACCTTCGTGAAAAGCGGCAACTACCTCTGGAACGGCGGCATATTCCTGTTTCGGCAGGCGACCATGGCGCGTGAACTGGCGGCGCTCACCCCCGATATCTTCGCCGGGGTCGGCGCGATACCCGATCTCGACGCCATAACGGCGGCCCAGTACGGCGCGGTCCGGTCGATATCGATAGACTACGCGGTGATGGAAAAAACCGCCGCCCCGGTATTTTCGGTAGCGGGCGATTTCGGCTGGAACGATATCGGGAGTTGGGCCGGATACTACGACCTGCTTCCCAAAGATGCCGCGGGCAACGCCGTGCGCGGTCCGGTCCATTTCGTCGAGAGCACCGGCAATCTGGTGGTCAATCTGACCGACCGGCCGATCTTCCTTCTGCGGAAGAACGGGCAGCTGGTCATCGTGACCGGCGATGCCATGCTTACGGCCGATCTAGCCGATCATCAGGAGGTGCGGCGGGTGACCGAGTATCTCGAAAAAAGCGGTCTTGCCGCGCTTCTCTAAGCCTTCCGCAATGCCTTGGGGCATCCCCTGCAGAGTTTCTTTGACCGCGCCGCATCGTTGTGCTAGGGTGGGGCGGTAACTGTAAGCGAGGCAACGAATGGACACGCGGACGCGGAACGAGATGGCGGCCCTCTTCCTTTTTTCGACGGCCCTTCTTTCATTGGAACTCTCCTTCACCAAATTCTTCTCGGTGGTGCTGTGGTACCACTTCGGGTTCCTCATCATCAGCACCGCGATGCTCGGGTTCGCCGTTTCGGGGGTCTATCTCGCGTTCCGCAGCGGTCGCACCGAACGCTCTTTTTCCCGCCTGATGACCCTTGCGGCGCTCGTCACCATCGTGGCCTATATCGGGATGACCCGCGTGGCGGCGATCAGCGAGATGCTCTTTCCTTCGCGTTTGTCCAGCATGGCGAAGATCGCCGAGATGGCGGCGATGATCGGACTGCTTTTCGCCCCCTTCTTCTTTCTGGGCCTGACGATCAGCCGCATCATCACGGCGCGGCGCGAACGGGCGGGGCTCTACTACGGGGCGAATCTTCTCGGGTCGGCGTTCGGGGCGCTGCTGTTCATAGTCCTGTTCGATACGTTCCGCGGCGATATCGGCGTGCCCCTTAATGCCCTGCTCATGCTGCTGGCCGCGCTGATCGCCGCTGAACAGCGGCGCGAACGGTTCGTTCCGGCGATCGCCGCGCTGCTACTCATCCCGTTGCTGGCGATCCCGGGGATGTTTCCGCTCGATCCGCCGCGCGATAAAGTGCTGGGATACGTCAATGACATCCCCGTCGCCGTGAGCTATACCGGGTGGAGTTCGCTGTCGAAGGTCGATTTCATCCGCGATCCGGACCGCAACTTCGGTTTCGCCATGGGGCTGTGGGGAATATCCCACCGTTTCGCCGAAGAGGGCCGGCGCGCTCCCGAGCGTCAAGGCATCGTGATCGATTCGTGGGCTTACACCACCATGCTGAAGTACCCGCAGGACATATCGTTCTATGATTACATGCCCACCACCTTCGCCTATTCCCTGCGGAAATACGACTCCTCTTTGCATATCGGCGCCGGCGGCGGACTCGACCTGCTGGCGGCATACCATTATGGCGTCCGTTCGGTGCAGGGGGTCGAGATCAATCCGGTCATCGTCCGAGCGGTCGCCGAGACTTTCGGTGACTATTCGGGCGGCATATATGCCGGCGGTCTGCCGGGGGTCGAGGTGTTCGTCGATGAAGGGCGGCATTTCATCGAGCGTTCGACGCGGAATTGGGATCTCATCCAGCTTTCGGGGGTCGATACCTATTCGTCGACACAGGCGGGCGCTTTCGCCCTGTCGGAGAATAACCTCTACACGGTCGAAGCGATCAAGTCCTACTACGGCAAACTGAACGACAACGGTATCCTGACGATGACCCGTTGGTTCGCTCCCGACGAGAACGGCACGTTCCGGTATGAGGTGCGGCTTCTCAATCTGGTTCGCGAGGCGTTGCGGGAACTGGGCGTGGGCACTGACGGGAACCTGATCTATTTCGTTTCGGACAACTATACGATACTTACCGTCAAAAAAGGTCGTTTCACCGAGGGCGAACTGGCCGCGGGGTTTGATTTCATCACAAAGAACCGATTCTTCCCGCTGATCATTCCCGGGAAGACCTTCGACGGGGCCGCCCTGTTCGAACGATTCCTCAATGCCGATCCCGCGAATTTCGAGCGGTTGGTCGCCGAATATCCTTACAATGTCGCGCCGCCGACCGATGATAAGCCTTTTTATTTCGAGATACGTCGTTTCGCGACGCTGTTCACCGGGACCAACAGTCTGGTCGCCCCCTTCAACGAGCTCTCGGGACAGAGTATCCTGATGATGATCCTCGTCGAGGTGGCGGCGCTCGGCCTGTTGCTGGTGCTCATACCGCTTATCCTGCTTGCGCGGCGCGTCGATGCGGTGCGGCCTCCCGCTGCGGGGCTTTTCTATTTCTCGCTCATCGGCGCCGCCTTCATGTTCATCGAGGTGGCACTTTCTCAGAAATTGGTGCTGTACCTCGGTCATCCGGTCTATGCTTTGACCGTGGTGCTTTTTTCGGTACTGCTCTTCTCAGGTGTCGGCAGTATGGCCTGCCAATCTTTCCCGGCATCTCTGCGCCGACGCCTTATAATGATCCTTCCGATCCTATTGCTTGCCATCATACTGATAATGCCGCCGCTTCTTTCGGCGACGCTTCATCACTCCTTTCCCGTGCGCCTGCTGGTGACCTGTTCGATCACCGGCCTGCTCGCTTTTTTCATGGGTATGCCTTTTCCCGCCGCGATCCTGCGGACCTCGGAGCGCGAGACGCCGGTCTACTGGGGGATCAACGGATTCTTTTCGGTCGTTGCTTCGGTGTTGACGGTGCTGATCAGCATTAACCTCGGATTTACCGCGGTGTTCATCATTGCGCTGGTTCTTTACGCCGCCGCTTCGCTGATCTATCTGCGTATGAATGCCTGAGGCCGGGACCGGCCGGATCGATCAGATATCCTCTTCTTCCTCTTTCATCTTCTTAAGGAGCTTGCGTGCCTTGATGTAGTAACGGTTCGTTTCCGGAGCGAGCTTCATGGCCCGCTTCAGAAGCTTCTCGGCTCCCTTCCTGTCCGACTCGACGAGCGATACCGCCTCCATGTAGAGCGTCTTCGCCTCTTCGACATCGGCCGCCGAGACCTCTTCGTTAAAGGGATCGCCTTCTTTCTCGAGCGTTTCGACCCGCTCCTCTTCGGCCTCTTCCTTGCGTATCTTGGTGAGTTTCACACCGCCGATGTTCTTCTCGCTGTAGTATATCTCATCCTCGATCATCTGTCGTTCGGGATCGCCCGGTTTGAGATGTTTGATATACCGCTTGAAATATGAGCGCGCCTTGGCGTATTTCTGACGCTCCTTGAAGATGTAGGCGAGCTGTTTGATGGGTTCCGGATCGTCGGGGAAAGCCGAGAGGGTCTGGCGATAATAGGTTGCCGCCTTGTCGAGATTCCCCCTGTCGTAATAGATGCGGGCAAGAAAGCGGTACCCGGTCTTGTTGCCCGCCTGAACCGCCTTGATCAAATACTTCAGGGCCTCTTCGATCTTCTCGAGATTCAGGTAGCATTCGCCGATCTCGAGAAGCGCCTCTTTTTCCAGATCGGGGTTCTTTTTTATCTTACGGAAGTTCCGCAGGGCGTCGGGATAGTTGTCGAGGTTCTTGTAAAGAATGCCTTTCAGCAGGAAGACCTGTTGGTTGGTTGCGTCGATCCGCTCGGCCTCTTCGAGTTTTTCTACCGCCGTCTTGAAATCGCCCTTTTTCAGAAGGATCTTCGCGAACAGGATATAGCTGTCGAAACTCTTTATGTCAAGTAACAGGGCCGTTTCCACGGCGACGATTGCGGCGTTGAGATCGGTCCGGTTATAGAGGATCTCTCCTTTTTTGTAGAAGAAATAAGAGTTCTTCGCGTCGAGCCGTATGGATTTTTCGATCTCCTTGAGCGCGCCGTCGAGGTCCCCGGTGCGCAGGAGCGCTTCGGCCCGCAACTGGAATGCCTTTGCATGGGTCCGCTGGTTTCCTTCGACCGGCTCGAGTACCGCCAGCATCTCCTTGTAGCGCTTCTCTTTGCCGAGCGCTTCGGCCAGCGATACGCGATACTCGGGATCATCGGGCGACTGTTTGACGGCGAATGCAAAATTCTCGGCCGCTTTCGCGAACGATTCACGATCGTAGAGGAATCGACCGTAATAGTAATGGACGCGTGGATCATCCTGTCGGTTGAGCTCAAGGGATCGTTGGAATGCCTCTTCGGCCTTTTTGTATTCGCCGTCGACATGATAGAGGATGCCCTTGATAAGGTAGTAGCTGTGCGACTCTTTGTTGAGTTCGCCGAGGTTCTCGACGATCTTGCGGATCTCGTCGTACATGTTCATCTCAAGATAGACGAAGATACGACCGAGGTAGCCGTCGACAAGGGCGGGATCGATCTTGATCGACCGCTCATAGAGTTGGAGCGCTTTCTCCCGTTCGTTCTGCTGATGGAATAGATTGCCCAGACGCAGTATCTGCCGCGGTTCCTGAAGGTTATCGATATCGATCTTGGCTATCTCCAAGAAGGCTTCATTGTATTTCTTCAGGCGGACGAATATCTCCGCTTTGCCGATGACGGCGGGGACATAGCGGTTCTCTACGGCGAGCGCTTTTTCGTAATGTTCAAGCGCGAGCGCGGATTGGTTCGTTTCCTGATAGATGGCGGCTAGGTCGGAGAGGTATTTCACGTTTTCTTTTTCGATGGATATGACCCGCTTGTAGTTTTCTATCGCATCGGCGATCATTCCCTTGCGATAATTCAGGTCGCCGAGCATCGCATAATACCGGGCCTTTTCGGTATCGTCGGCCTGCGAGAGAACTGTGGCGTCAAGCGCGACAAGGAATTGTATCGCCTCGTCGATGTTCTTTTTCTCATAGGCGAGCGCTTCGGCTTTTTTCAGATAGGCTTTGGTGTAGTAGGGGCTCGCCGATATTATCTTGTTGAGGAACGCAAGGGAGCCGTCGATGTCGCCCTGTGCGATCTTGAGCTCGGCGAGCGCGAAGGCGAGTTTGTTGTTTTTGGCGCCCGATGCGATATAGCCGGCGTTGAAGAAGGTTTCGGCGTTCTTAATATCCTTCCGGGCCTTTGCGGCCATCCCGAGCGTGAACATGATGTCGGGGTCGTTCTTGTCGCTGTAGGGTTGCACTATCTCGGTGGCGCGGCCGGGGTCGCCCATCGCCAGAAGGGTGATGGCGATCGCTTTGATGAGATCGGGATCGTCGGGATTCTTTGTCCGCATGGCCTCTATGCGATCGGCGATGGTCTCGAGCGGTTCGGTCTTTTTGCCATAGGAAAGGAAAAGATTCACCTTGACCTGCGCGTCGAGTCCGGCGACCGCCGGAGGCACTTCTTCGGAGCGCATGTACTGCTTGAGTATCCCGAGGCTCTTGAGATAATCCTGACGAGTGTCCCGGTTGAGCGATTCGCGAACATCGGAGAGGGTGCCGGTCGATTCGGCGATCGTCTCGCTGATCTTTTCAAGGATGTCGGCTTTCGGTTTGCGATTCTTGTACCACCAAGCGGTCGATCCGGCCGCCGAAAGGATCACCATAAGGACGATGGCGATCTTGAGCGCGAAGAGCGCCCGACCGCTTTTCTTCTTCTTTTTTCTGCGGGTGGGGCGCGGTTCGGTCGCCCCGGGAGCGGTGATGTCGGCTAAGCCGCCTATCGTTTCAGGGATAACGGTATGTTCGACCGCATCGCGTTTCTTCAGCAGGTCGTCGTCAAAAGTGGCGACCGAATCGTTGAACAGGTCGCTCGCCGAAGAAGACGCGGCGGCCGGCGATGTTTTCCCTTTACCGGCGCCGCCATGGTCGGATAACGAAAGCTTAATGCCGCTTCCTTTCGCTCCGCCGCCTAGATCGAGCTGCCCCGGATCCTGCGCTCCCGATGCGGTTATCGTTTGGCCGATGATATCGCCGCCGATATCGCGGAGCGGCTCCCAGCGGATGCCGTCATAGCTGATGAAATCATTCTTGCCCACCTCTTTGCGGGAGATCATCGCGGCGAGTTCTTTCTCGGGAAAGGGACCGAGCGTTTCGTTGGTCTGTCGTTTCCGCAGGTATATCTCCTTTCGGGACGGTTCGCCGGGACTATCGTCGGCGCCGAGTTCAGCCAGTTCCTCGGATCCCATGATGACGCTTTTTTCGATGATCCTTTTTTCCAGATCGTCGGCCGACATGTCACTGAACAGATCGTGCATGGCATCGTTTCGATCCGCCGTCAGGCCTTCGGGCGCGCGCGCTTGCTTGCCTTCCGGGCGTTTCTCGATACGAGTGGCCGGTCGCGGTTCCTGCGGTTCCGGTTGCGGTCGCTTTGCCGCCGGCGCGGCCTTTAATTCAGGCGCTGAAAGGTCGGCCCGCGCAAAATTCCGCGTTTTTTCCTGATCGATGTCCGGCCCGTCCCCCATGTCGTCGAACAGACTGTCTATCAGGTCTTTCTGCGGAGCGGCGGAAGCTTCTTTCGGTGCGGTGCGAGCGCTGGTCGAATCGGGTATTTGCGGGGATGCGGAGGCGTAATCCTCGTTGCGCTCTATAAGAGAATCGACCGCGTTATCGATGGTTTCGGTCGGTATCGTTGCGCTGCCGGTTCTTTCGATCGGCTTTTCCTTGCGCGGATCGGTCGAGCCGGTGCCGGTCTCTTCGCGATCCGAGGTTATCTGTGAATATTTCCTGCGGAGGGAATCCAGATCAAGAGAGGGCGACCCTTCCGGGCTGCTCGTCGTTTCCGGGATCGTTCCGGCAGTTGGTTTTACGGTAAGATCGTTGAATAGATCGTCCAGCGAGTCGCCGCCCTGCGTATCGCCGGCCGGCGGCACCGGCTCCGGTTTTGGTGTTGATGCCGGTTCGGCTGCGGTGCCGAGGGGATCTTTCTTCGCGCGGAACTCGGCGCTACAGACCGAACATTTGACCAGCAGGCCCTTCTCGGGGATGTTCTTGTCATCGATCGTGTACTGTCTGCTGCATGCGGGGCAAAGGATCTTCATGATTTCCCTTCCTGTTTCACATCGATTCTACTCAAGAGGTTATAGTGGCCTCTTCCTTGACGTTGCGTCGATCCCGAAAAGAAATAGGCGGCGTTTCGTGTGGCCGAAATGCGCATGCGGAGATGTTCAGCCTCGCGGACCGAGAGGGTGTCGTCGTTGTCCAATCGTATGTCGCCGAAAGCCGAAGCTCCCGTGAGAAAACACTTGATCGCTTCGGGTGTCGTTTCAAGTAGCGTCGCAAGATCCGTCAGACCGAGCGGGATCGGGGAAAAAGTTTCGCGTTCTCCCCCCCGCCGCGTATAGGGAAGGAGGGTGCGCAGAAGACGCAGATAGAACGGATTGTCGGTCGTAAGGGGAGGGGTGGGCTCATGGAGGCGGGCAATGTTGCGCTGGATCGCTATCAGGGCGGCGGCGGGATTACCGGCGAGGAACGATGCCGCTTCGGATTCGGTCAGGAGATCGAGTATCGTCTCTTCGCTCGCGAATGCAGTATATGTCGCCGGTTTGCGCAGAAAGATGCTCTCTTCGCCGAAGAAATCGCCGTCGGACAGATACCAAGAGCGGGTCGTTGTTTCAAGACGAACCTTGCCGGTGCGGATCTGCATCAGAAAAGGGGATATCTCATCGCGACGCAGTATCATCTCTCCTGCAGCGTAATGTCGTTCCATCAGCCGTTCCGTTTGTGTATCGCTGCGTCATATATGCGCGCGGCAAGCATCTCGCCCAGCGTTCCTTTGGCCATCAGGGGAAGTTCTTCGGTGCGTTCCGCCGTCACGATGACCACGCGATTCTCGGGGTTGCCGAAGGGATCATGCGCGTCGCTGACCAGATTGGCGATCACCATATCGAGCTGTTTGCGTTCCCTCTTGCCGCGCGCATTACCAATAAGATCATCCGTCTCGGCGGCGAACCCGACCCGGAAGGTTCGCGCAGACATGAGCGGCAGGGTCGCCGTCAGGATATCGGCGGTGCTTTCAAGGGCGAGGTTCTTGGTCCGTTCGCCTTTCTTGAGCTTTGAGGGATTTTTAACAGGTGCATAGTCGGCGACCGCGGCGCTCATGACCAGAATGTCACACTGCGGGGCGAGCTCGGTCACCGCCGCATGCATCTGTGCGGCGCTCACCACCGGTCGCACCGAATAATCGGTCGGCAACGGCGCGGACAGGTTGCCGGCGACCAGCGTCACGCAGCCTCCCTGACGCCACGCGGCATCGGCGATAGCGCGTCCGGTCGTACCGACGGAACCGTTGGTAATGAAACGTATCGGATCGATGTACTCGCGCGTTGCGCCGGCCGCGATCAGCCAGCGGAGCGGCTCGGGACGTTTGGGGGAAAGCAGATATTCTATGCGACGGAAGATGTCCGCCGGTTCCGCCATGCGTCCTTTTCCTTCGGTGCCGCAGGCGAGTTCGCCGGTTCCACAGTCGATGAACCCTACCGATCTCCGTTCGGCCAGAAGCGCGATGTTGCGGCGGGTCGCCGGGTTATCGTACATCGCAGTGTTCATGCAGGGGGCGAAGAGTATCGGTACGGTGGCCGCCAAAAGAACGGTCGAAACGAGATCATCGGCGATACCGCCCGCCGCCTTGGCGATGATGTTGGCGGTGGCGGGGGCGACGACGATCAGATCGACCTCTTGCGCCAGCATGATGTGGGCGATCTTCGCCGGGTCATTCGGTTCCCAGAGCCCGAAGAGCGGCGGGCGCCCCGAAAGCGCTTCCCATGTCTCGCGGCCGACGAAGCGCAGAGAATTTTCGGTGCCGATGATCTGCACCTCGGCGCCCGCCTTGCGCAACAGGCGAAGTAATTGGACCGCTTTGTAGGCGGCGATGGCCCCCGTGACGGCGAGCGTGATATGTTTTCCTTTCATGTCCGGTACCTCTAATGCGCGCCGATTATATATTGTCCCCGCGCGATTGGCAATTTTCCCGGCCCTCGTTTGGGAAAAAAATTCTAAGGAATTCGGTCGGACCTCCAAGCATAGTATAATTATTCGGCAAATTGTTGACTTTCAGGATTCTTTCTGAAAAATAGCGGCGACTGTTGTATCAAATTGAACCGAAGAGAGGTCTGCCATGGATGAAAAGAAAGTGGAAGGCGGCAAGCCGGGTATCGACAAAGAGTATCTCAAAAAGCTCGCCGAAAAAATAAAGGCGGAGAAAGCCAAGAAGGAAGGCGGTCAGCAGGCGGAATCTTCGCTGACGCCCCCGCCCCCGCCTCCGCCACCCCGTCCCACCTCCATGCCCAAACCGCCGGCGCCTCCAGCGGGCGTTCCCCTGCTTGGCGATGATGAGGATGAAGGCGAAGGGATGGCCGCCGAAAAGACCGCCATCATCGATCTTGCCTCTCTTTCGGGTCAGAATGCCGATGCCCGCATCATCATCATGGATGGCAAGGACGAGGGCAAGGCGTTGGAACTCACCCGAGACGAGATAGTCGCCGGTCGCAGTCTCGACAACGATTTCGTCATCAGCGATATCTCCGTTTCCCGCAAACACTTCAAGATCGTCCGCGACACCGACGGATTCAAGGCTGAAGACATGGGAAGCGGTAACGGTATCCGCGTCAACGGCAAGAAAGAGACCTCGGTGGTCCTGTTCGACGGCGACCTTATCACCGCGGGCGCTCGTACCATAAAATTTGAGATACTGAACGAGACCCTTAAGGGTAAATATTCACGTAAGACCATCAAGGCGGCCGAGGCCGGTGGCGAGGTCGTCGTCAAATCGCGCACACCGGTGGTCGCTTGGATCGCGATACTCATGGTGTTTGTAGTGGGCGGCGGCGGATTTTATCTGTTCTACACCCAGCAGCAGCAGCAGCAGGCCCTCCAGCTGAAACTTGAGCAGGAAGACACCCTCGATAATATCGATCAGTTGATAGAAGAAAAGAACTTCGTCGAAGCCGAAAAACTGATAGACGAGTTCCTGTTCAAGTATCCCGGTATCAAGACCCGGGAGGTGACGAAGAACAAAGATCTTGCCCAAAAAGAGAAGGCGCCTGCCGCCAACTTTGAACAAGGTCGGAAGCGGCTTGCCGAGAATAAACCCGAAGAGGCCGAAGGCTTTTTCAAGTTGATACCCGATGATTCCCTCTTCTACCCCGAGATGGTCGCCCTCATCGGCAAGGAGAAGGTCGAAGGCTGGGCCATAGCGCTCATAGAGGAACTCATTAAGGCGAACAAAACCGACGAGGCGGTCCGCAAGATATCGGCATTGCTCGTCGAGGATCCGGCCAATCAGAAAGCGAACGAGCTCATGGCTTCGCTCAAGGCGCAGGTCGGCGCGCAGAAGGTCGAGACCATTCAGACGACCGTCGCGAAAGAGAAAGAAGAAAAGAAAAAGGAACAGGCGCAAGAGCAGGCCGAACGCGAGAAACGCAAACAGGAACTCATCAGCAAGGGTAAGATCAAGGCGAAGCCGAAACCGCGCCCCGTCGTGGTCAAGAAACCCGAACCCAAACCGGTCGTCGAAACAAAGGCCGAATATACAATGGACGACATCCAGAGCGCGATCGACACGTTCGTCTCCAAGGATTTTGACGGCGCCGTCGCGCGCCTTGAACTCGCGGCGGGCGGCGCTGACGCCAAGGTGAGCAAGAAGGCGAAGGATCTGGTCGAGAAGATCAAGAAGTTCAAGAAGGCCTACGACGACAAAGACAGCAAGAAGGCGATCATCTTCGACAAGCAGATATCGGGCGGCAAACTCAAGAGCGAACTGGCCGACCTGAAGAAAGATGCCGGCGGATCCAAGAAATCGACGGCGAGTGAGGATGAGTTCGCTTCGGGTGGCGGCGATTCCGGATCAAAGAAGTCCTCCGGCGGCGGCGACTATGACGAAGCGAAGGCGAAGACGCTCTATATGGAGGCGGTGTCGCTCAAGGAATCGGATCCCGATCAGGCAAAAAAGAAATTCAAAGAGGTGCTCACCCTCGTCCCGGCCGACAACAAGTATTACAAGAAAGCCAAGAAGGCACTCAAGGAATAGCTCCCCACAGCGACCGTCCGCCGTATCTTTCCCCGCATCGAACTAATGCTGCTTCTTTCCGAAGAGCGGGTATTTTCTTATCGGTGTCGGAGGGGATGAATTATCGGGATGGTGTCAGACGCAGTTGAGGAGCCCTTTTTTCTCGATGATTTCCTTCTGGACCGCAGAGAATTTGCGGAAGGTGCCGACCTGTTTTCCCGCCAAACGCATCACGCAGGCGTCGAAGTCGAATTCAATCTCGTTGCCGGTCTTGAGAGCCTCATTGTCGACGGCGGTCATCTCGATGATGGGGAATCCGCTGTTGATGGCGTTCCGTTTGTAGATGGCGCCGAATGAGAGCGCGGCGATACCGTACATCCCAAGCGCGACGAAGCAGTCGACCGCCTGTTGGCGCGAACTGCCCGAGCCGAAATTCTCGCCGGCGACCACCACCATACCCTTTTCGGCGATCTTCGAGAAATTCTCGTATCCCTTTAAATTATCAAAAGTGTAGGCGCCCATCTTCTCGATATCGACGATGGAAAGATAACGGTTATGGAATATCTGGTCGGTGTCGATATCGCCGATGAGTTTTCCTGCGGTGTTCCGCAAAACAAAGATCTTCCGCACTGTTTTTCCGTCCATGTTACTTTTTCCCCCCAAGAAGTTCCTCTATCATGATCTTGAGTCGTTCGGTCGATTGCGGGCCGCTGATCTTCTTGCCGTTTACAAACAACACCGGGACTGCGCGCACGCCGTTCTTCGAAGCTTCGGCGCGATCCTCGGCCAGAGATTCGGTGACTGCGGCGGAGGTCATGGCGGTCCGTATCTTTGCCCAGTCGAGCTTCAATTCCTTGGCGTACCGTTCAAAAAAAGTATCGGCGCTGCCGCCGGTCGTCCATTCCGTCTGCGTGGCAAAGAGTCTTGCTCGAAGCAGTTGATGTGTATCGTCGCCGTGGATGGTTTTGGCGGCCAGAAGTAATCGCGCCGCCGGTTCGGCATAGGGATGCTGTTTGCCGAGAGGGAACTGTTTGTAGATCACGCGGATCGCGTCTTTGTGTTTCTCCCGCAGGGCGTCGACTGCGGCCGATACCTTGGCGCAGGGCGGGCATTGCAGATCGGAGAATTCCACGATGGTTATCGGCGCGCTCTTTTTGCCCAGCGACGGTTCTTGTCCGGTAAGCTTGATCGCGAATACCTTGTCGGGATCCTCCGGCGCGGCTTGATTTATAAAGACGGCATCTTTCCCGTCTTTGATCAGTTCCTGATACAGCGCGTCGCCGCGTAGGCCCTTTTCCATGAAAGGACGCGCCCGATCCAGCTCTTCCCGGATCGTGGTGCGGAAGGTTTCCAAGGGGAAGGCGCCGCTTGCGTATCGTCCGTTGATGAAGATGCCGGGGGTGCCGCGGACGCCGATGGCATCGGCAAAGGCCAGATCGCGATGAATGATCTCCATCGTGCGCGGGTCATCCATGTCTTTCTTAAATTTCTGCACATCGAGCTGCAACGCCTGCGCCGCGCCGTCAAGGTATTGATCGAAATTATTTTCCTTTTTCCAGGCGGTTTGTTCGGCAAAAAGACGATCGTGCATTTCCCAGAATTTCTCCTGACGGCCTGCCGCCAATGCGGCCTTTGCGGCGGGTACCGCGAAGTTGTGGAACTTGAGCGGCAGGTTGACGAATACCAGCCGCAACTGATCGCGGAACTCTTTTTGGAGTTCGGTCATGTCGGCGTGGAAACGCGCGCAGAACGGGCATTCCAGATCGGTAAAGAGGATGATGGTGATCGGAGCATCCGTCGGGCCTTTCGTGGGGGAATGGGAGGGTACAGTGACGGCATAGATGTCTTTGGGCACGACCGGCAAGGGGCGTTTGGGGGGAACATAGCGGCTCAGTCCGTTCTTGATGATCTCCGTGTAGACATCGCTCACGCCGTTCTTTTTAAGGGCTTCTCCTTTTGCCAATTCATCGGCCACCAGCCGTTCGAGTTGTTCGGTGTTCGCGCCCGAAAGACGGCGACCGTTGACAAAAAGGGTCGGGGTGCCGCGTACGCCGAACGTGTTCCCCTGCGTGATATCCTCGTGAAGTCTGCGGTCCGTTTCAGGGTCGGCGTAGTCTTTTGCGAACTGTTCGGGATCAAGTTCGATCTCTTTTGCCCACAGAGCTATGTTTTCCTCGGTTATCGATTGGCCGTTCTCAAAGAGTTTCCGGTACATCTCGGGAAATTTACCCTGTTTCTCGGCGGCGATGGACGCTTTGGCGGCATGGCGCGCCTCCCGGTGGGTGGCGAGAGGATAGTGCTTGTAGACATACGCCAATTTTCCCTGATATTGTTTTTGGAGCCGTTCCATGGTCTCGAAGGCGCGCTTGGAGAAGGGGCATTCGAAGTCGGAGAAATTGATCACGGTGACCGGCGCGGTGCGTTCGCCAATGAGGAGAGAAGAGGCGATCTCTATCTGGTATATCTCCTCCTTTTTCTCCTGTTCCGGTTTGGCCATGTCCGGCGCCGAGCTCTCTTCCTTCTTTTTGCATGCGGTAAAAAAGATCGCCGCAGTCATAAAGAGCATGAGAAAAACATGAGATATGGGCCGTATCACCGGATCCCTCCCTACGATGCGTGCGTGCTATCCTTGCTGAGAACGGGACTTCTGATATTCGTCCATAATGCGCTGCTGGATGTCCGGCGGCACCGGATCGTAGTGAGAAAAACTGATGGTATAGAGGCCGCGACCGTTTGTCATCGAGCGAAGCTTGGTCGAATAGCCGTGGATCTCTTTAAGCGGCACCAATGCCTTGACCACCTGATTGCGTCCACGCGAATCCATGCCCTGCGGTTTGCCGCGGCGGCTGGAGATGTCGCCCATGACCGCCCCTGCGTATTCGTCGGGGACCTCCACTTCAACGGTGTAGAGCGGTTCCAGCAGGACCGGTTTCGCCTTCATGACGGCATCCTTAAAAGCCTGCGAGGCCGCTATTTTGAACGCCATTTCGTTCGAATCGACCTCGTGTTCCTTACCGAAGAAGAGGGTCACCCTGCAGTTGATGAACTTGCAACCGGCGAACACACCGTCCTCCATCACTTCGCGGACACCCTTTTCGACCGCCGGGATGAAACGACCGGAGATGACGCCGCCGACGATCGCGTTGACGAACTCGAAACCTTCGGGATTCGGTTCCAGACGCAGATGGACCTCGGCGAACTGACCCGAGCCGCCCGTCTGTTTTTTGTGGCGGTAACTCGTCTCACTGCTACCGCGGATCGTTTCGCGGTACGGTATCTTCGGCTCTTCGATGCGGACATTGAGTTTATACTGATTGCGGAGTTTGCGGGAGAGCACCTCAAGATGCAACTCGCCGAGTCCGTCGACGAAGAGCTGTTTGAGCTCGGGGTCGGCCACAAGGCGGAACGATGCGTCCTCGACCTGCATCTTGCGCAGATTGGTCGCGACCTTGTCGGCATCCTCTTTCGATTCGCCGACGAAGGCGCCGCGCACTATCGCCTCGGGCCATTCGATGAGTTTCAGGGCGAGCGGTTGAGCGTTCTTATCCTTGACGAACTGATCGCCCGTCTTGGTACTCTTGAGTTTCACGGTGGCCGCGATCTGCCCGGCGACCGCCTTACTGACCGCGACACGATCCTTGCCGCGGACGACGAACAGCTGGCCGAATTTCTCGGCGGCCGAGGAGTTGGCGTTGTAGAATTCGGTCGCTTCGTCGACCTCGCCCGAGAGAACCTTGAATATGAAGACCTCGCCGAACTGCGGGATCACGTTGACTTTGAAAACGATGGCGCGCGGCGCCTCGGCGGGATTCAGAACGACGGTGCCGTCGGGGTAGATCAGCTCGTTCTTGACGGCGGGCGTCGGGAAGAAATCGACGATCGCGTCGAGCACCAGATCGGTGCCGATCCCCTTATTCGGGGCGCCGAAGAAAAGCGGAAAGAGCGATCCCTTGGCGAAGGCCTTGATGAGGCCGGTGTTGATCTCCTCGTCGGACAGGGCGCCGTCGGCGAAATATTTCTCCATCAGCGCTTCGTCGCTTTCGGCGACCGCTTCCATGATCTTGGTCTTGTATTCGGCGGCCATATTGGCGGCGTCGCCCGACAGGGCGCTCTCGCCGGTCCGTTTGCCGTCGGTATACTTGAATACCTTGCCTTTGAGCACATCGGCAACCGCGTCGGCGTTCGGTCCCACCGAGGCCGGGAAGCTGAGCGGCGCCACGTGGATGCCGAGCGTCGATTCGATGCCGTCGATCACCTCGTCCATGGCGAGGTTCTCTTTGTCCATCTCGTTGACGAAGAACGCGATCGACCGACCGTAGCGGCGCGCCAGCGCGAACGCCTTCTCGGTGCCGACATCGAGCCCCGAGGTTCCCTTGACCGTCAGGAGCGCCGATTCGCAGAAGGGCATGGTCGCGGCCAACTCGCCCGAGAAATCGAAATAACCCGGCACATCGACCAGGCAGACCAGATTCTTGCGGTATTCGGCCGAACAGACCGCCGCCGATATCGAGATGCCGCGGTTGGTCTCTTCTTCCGTGAAGTCGGACACCGTGTTGCCCGCCTCGACCGTCCCCTGACGGTTGATGACGCCGCTGTGGAACAGCAGCGACTCGACGAGGGTGGTCTTGCCCGAAGTGCCGTGTCCGGCGACGCACACATTCCGTAATTTGTCACTCGTGTAAAATGCCATACGTTCCTCCGATGGTCGTAGCGCTTAAAATCGCAAGCATTAAGGAGTTAATTATAATAGGGTGTTTCGTCAAGTTTTTTCTTCATATTCCGGGCATTTTCATGGCGTTGAGAGGGTGTTTCAGGTGCGGCCGTAGCTATCCTCAAGACGGACGATGTCATCCTCGCCCAGATAGTCGCCGGCCTGCACCTCGATGAAATGGAGCCCGGCGGGGCCTCCTTCGGCGCGGTGGACCTGCTCTTTGCCGATAATGAAGACCTGTCCGGGCGCCGCCGGGAGCGCCTGATCGCCGACGGTGATGGTGCCGGACCCGGCGACGACGGTCCAGACCTCACTGCGGCGGTGATGGAGCTGGAGCGACAGCTTCTGGCCGGGGGCGACATAGATATGTTTCACTTTATGGTCATCCATGAGGCGCAGCGATTCCCACGAACCCCACGGCCGCTCATCGCGCCGTTTTTTGTTATTGAGGATGCGCCGGTAGTGGGCGGTAAGGGTCGCGGCGTCGCGGCATTCGGCGGCGGGAAGCAACTCGATCCCCGGTTCGCCGGGGTGGGGGAGGAACGAGGCGACCGCCTCCGTGCCGGGAAGCGTCACGATGAGCGTCGCCGGGAAAAGCGGCCGCAGGATAAGGGCGATACCGCTGAATGAGTGGATGATGTCGGCGGCGGTGATCCGGTCGCGGTGCTTCTCGATGAGGGTGCGCACTGCGGAAAACGGCATCGCGTCGAGATCGTGTTGGCGCAGGTCGATCGTGTCGGCCGTCACGGTGCCGTCAAAGGGCGGCGGGACGATGTTCTTGAGCGATTCGCCTTTGTGCGGGGTCAGGAACAGGACCTTCATGCAACTCTCCCTTCGGTGGTCACGGGGCATCCTACGCTAAAAAAACGGGCGCGTCAATGGGTTCAGTCGGCGAAGAGTACGATGCCGGGGGTGGCGCCGTTCGCGGCGGGGAGCGTCTCGATGAGACAGCGGCGGAAGGCCGGTTCGACGATATTGTAGAGGTGCGACGGCGATGCGGTCATCATGAGCCACCCCTTTTCGAGACTGGTGGCAGTGAAAAGGTTCTCGCCGAGCGATCCGGCGCGGACCCCGGAGTGGCGGACGCTTCCCTCGCTCCCCGAGTAGTGGGGAAGTGCGCCGTTCTTCATCCGGGCGGCGGCGTTCCGGAGGGCGGGGGCGAGCGCTTGGTCGAGGGTGAGCGGCGGCAGGCCCGCTTTTTTGCGGAGCGCGTTCATCGAGCCGAGGAGGTCGCCGGTGAAGGGTTCGGCGGCGGCGGGGCGGATATCTTTCTGCCAGATGACGACCGGTCCCTGCGCGGCGACGCCAACCAGTTGCAGGCTGGTGAGCGTCCCTTTGTCGAGCACCGCTATCCGTTTCTGCGTCGCTTCGATGCGGCGCACGGTGAGTCCTTCGCGGATGAAGAGGCGGTAGTTGGTGAAGTTCTTGTCGGGGGTTATCGTCAGCGCGAAGCCGTCGGCGCTCTTTTCGAGCGTGACGGCGGTCGTGTCGAGCCGTTTGAAGTGGTAGCGCGTGCCGTCAGCCGTCGCGCAGAATTCCTTGTCGGGGCACTTCTCGGTCGTTTCGATGGCGACATTGCGGTAGAGGAGGCCTTCGGCGGCGGCCTTTTGCAAAAGGTCATATTCGGTGAGTGTCAGGAACATCAGTGCAAGTAACATCATTTCATCCCCTCAAACGGACAATTCTCCGAATGCTCCAAACAATAAGCATCCATGTCTCGTAGGATCAGGTCTCTGTTGGATCGAAAGACAATCCATTGGTCGTAAAAATACGGGTCTTGATATTCAATATCGCTGTTAATGCCTTCTTCCAGACAGAAATGTTTTTTATCCGAAAAACGATAATAACAAAGATTGTATATGTCGGAAGGACTGCCCTCTTTTATATACTTAAGATAGAGAAGAAAATCTTCGTTTGCTTGGTATACTTGCAGGTATTTGTCAGATGAGAAAAGAGGTAAAGATGTCACCGTCGTTTCTTGGTCTCCGGTAACTTCCACGGTTGCCTGATAAACGGTCGCTCCCTCGCTTCCCGTCTCAACCGAGTAGTAAAATGTGTTCTCGATTCCCCATATCGGTTTGCGGGCGATCTCGCCCGCTTTGCTTACGATCCTGCAACTCGATTCGCCTTTGGCGAGATCGCAGAAAAATACGCGCAAGAGATTGTCTATGTAGTTATAAGAAACCAAATAACTTCCCTGTATTCCCGGCTGTCCGATACCATAGGAAGGGGAGGTTCCAAAGTTCAATTCGACCCACTTGTCCCACTCGCCGATCTTGGTATAATATCCGCGCATGGGCTCATGGCGATTGCCCGTGAGCGGCACAAGATTCATGGCGAGATACTGGTCGCTGGCGACAATGTCTCTCACATACGAAAGTTTCTGTGGCATCTTCCATGTTTTGCCGTATTCTTTTCTGACGAAATGATAATAATACGGAACTTCTTCGTATTTTTCCTCCCATACCGTCGAGAAATCGGTGGTGCCGCCAAAGAAATATTCTCCATTTGAAAATGGAGAGATTGCCAATCCTCGACCAATGCGTATGAGTTTTCTGGAATCAAGATCATATACGAAATCACCGGCATCATACGGAGAAGCGGTGCTGGAATAAAAAGAAAGTCGAGACCCTTTCAAGGAGTAAAGAGGGAACTCCATGGGGTATGTTCCCCAGCAATATGGTGTAAGAATATAGTCATAGGAGTTCTGGAGTATTTTGGGGTCGAGAACGGCGCTTATCGCTTCTTCACAGGGTGCGCGCGTCACCGCTTCGTGTGGATAATTCTCCGCGCACTGGTCATATATCTTCGGCGTACATTCGGAAAGAGGCCATTGCTCCTCTATCCTCAGTTGATACCAAAGTTCTTTTATACCATCCGGGTCGGATGACTGCTCCGGTTTCGTGTTGTGCCATACGAACGGCACCCGCTCCAGCATCCCGGCCCACGGATCGTCATCCACCTCGACCGGATCCTTGTCGCCGGGGCCGATGTGGGTGTCGGTGTCAGGCGCGACATCCTCGTCCTCTAATGTTTCATCGCTGGCCACATCTTCGTCGAAGAGGCCAACCTCTTTGTCTAATGCCCCTGTGTCATCCGTCGCCGGAGTGTCGGTATCGACCGGCGGCGCGTCGGCGTCGTTCTTGGCGGTGTGTGTGGTGCAGGCGGCGAGAAGGAGCGCGAAGGCACAGAATAACCTCAACCCGACCTTCTCCTTGGAAAAGGAGAATGAGTAACCGGTATCGCCCTCGCCCTTTACAAGGAGAGGGCGGCGCAGCCGGGTGAGGTATTGATTTCTCATGCGCCGATTATAGCGAGCCGCGAAATGAAAGTAAAGCCTCCGCCGGCCAAATATTTCTTGACAATAGCCGCCGCCGTGTATAATCGGCAACGGCTTTTTTACAGCTGAGTGCCGGGATGGTGAAATTGGCAGACGCGCTGGATTCAGGTTCCAGTGGGGGCAACTCCGTGCAGGTTCGATTCCTGTTCCCGGCACCACTCTTTTAATTCCAGTTCAGCGCTTTTCAGGCAGATAATTGACGAAGGGATCAGTCTTCCCAGACCGTGGGATTGGGCGGGAAAAAGGCGTCTCTTTCCTGCATCAGGGTATCGCAGTCATAACTATCGTCGATCGGAACGAGGATGACCGGGCTGAGGCTGTAATCGTCGCCGTTGGGGCCGCGGTATTGCAGCCATTCTCCCGTCTGATTCTTCAGAAGGATGTTGGTGGCGTCGATGATGAGCTGTTCCGATTCGTCGCGTACGATACCTTCGATGTTCCCGCTCTGGGTGAGATAGGCGTCAAAGGCGAAAACCTCTCTGCGGGCGACATATAACTTTTCCATCTTATTGAACATGTTGATAAAGACGGTGACCCCCGGGTTCCCGTCGAAGTCGGCGTCGACCAGCCGCGGATCGTCCGGTTTTATAGAGTCGGGAAGATGGTTGTTGTACGGGTCTTCATAGGCGATCCCCAGAAGGGTCGGCGTTTCCGGCCGGTAGAGAAAGAGGTCGCCGTTCGCGTCTTTTTTTATCTCGATGAAGGTGGAGTCGGGGATGATCGCCCGGGTCATCGCATCGGGCACTATCGCGGTGAAGTTCTGGTTCGATATCTGTTCCGAATGGCAGAAGCGGTCGGTTATCTTCAGTTTGCCGTCCTCTTTCTCGAAGGTGGTGAAGCCGTAGGAGATGATGAGGTTCTTGAAGATCCCCATCAGGCCCATGTCGGAGTAGTAGGCCACGATGTCATAGTGGGCATAACGGCCTGCGGCGCGGTCCATGAGAAGTTCTTCGGTCATCTCCTCATCGGGCAGTTCGGTAGTGTCGGAAATATCGTCCGGGGTCTCATCCGGCATCTCATCGACAAGTTCCTGATCGTCGACCACAAGTTCGTCGGTCACCGTATCATCGATCCCAACGACCGGCGCGTCATCGACCGTGACGGCCTCTTCCCCGGTAACGACATCCTCGTCGGTCACGACCGTCTCATCCGGCCCGGTCGATTGGTCGACGGTGCGCACCTCGTTCTCGCCGCAGGAGACGATCAGCAGAAAACTCAAGAGAACAAAAATCTCCGCACATGATCTCATCGGCAACCTCCGTAAGGGTGAAAAAACAAAAGCCAAGAGGATGCCTATCAGAGGAAAAGGGAGATTTCGTCCTTGCTCTTGAATTTTCGTAAAAGAGGACCTTTTTTATCGGGCGGGGCGTTCTTATTTTCGAATGGGAACGGTCCGGCGGTTCTTAACAATCGGTCATTTCTGGTTTTTCAGGGATCTCCGGTATTCCGTCGGGGTCATACCCGTCGATCTTTTGAAGAAGTTGTTGAAGGCCGATTTTGTACGGAAACCCGCCTGCAGGGATATCTCCAATATCGTTGTGTTGTCGAGGGCGGGGTCCATGAATCGCGACTTCACCTCTTCAACGCGCAGTTCGTTGATGTAGGTCATAAAGTTCTTGCCCAATCGCAGGTTGAGGTAGCGGCCCAGAAGGTAGGGGGGAACATGAACAAGGTCGGCCAGCGTGGCGATAGTGAGATCAAGATCGAGATAGGGCTTTTGCTCTTTCATGACCTTTTCCAATCGCGCGGCGATGGTCTGCGCGTACTCCTCGTTGAGGGGCGAGGGGGGCGCTTTTTCCTCCTGCAGAGAGGATGCCATCTTGCGGGACTGGGAGAAGATGTCGGGATGCGAAAAGGCGAAATAGGCGAACAGGTAGATCCATGAGGTCGCGGCGGCGTAGAGCGTGAACTCGTGAACGACCGGGATCAAGGGACAGCAGGCGATAAGATGCGGCCGCAGGGGGACAAAGATGAACTGCAAGGCATCGATGAACAGCCAGAGCAGGACCGATGCCTGCAGCCACGAAAAGGTGGGTTCGTCCTCTGCACTGTAGTGAAGGCGCGTGTTCTTGTAGGTGCGTATCCGCAGCAGCATCAGGATCGAATAGACCGACGAAACGGTCAGGGAGTAAAAGAAAGAGAGGCGGAAGAAGAGGTCGGACAGGTCGTTCATCAAAACGACGGGGACTACGAAAAGAGCCGCATAGCCCGTCAAGGCGGCGAAATGGAACGCATCTTTCCGCGAGAGCCTGTCGGTGGCGCCGGTGATGAGCAGAATATACAGATAAAAGAGCGGCCACGAGACGCTGATGAAGGTGTTCGCGACGACGATGAACTCTTTTGAGTAGTTGAGGTAACTATATTTTCCGAGAAACACAAGGAGCAGCATCGTGGAGTAGAAAAATATCGCGATCCCGAGGATCCTATTGCTCAGATCCTCGTTCCTGTTGAATATCTTGATCAGGGCGAATAGTATCCCCGGGAAAGCGCCCAATGCAAGGATGAGCGTCATGGGAGACCTTTCTTTTCAAGCAGGTAATAGTTGATGGGAATGCCTTTATCGGTCTGTTTGCGCTCCCATTTGGTCATGACCTCCCGGTCGGCCCGCCCGTAGGGGAGCCGGGTGTAGAGATCGACGACGAAGGGGAGTTCCGCGTCGATGAATTCGGCGTAGCCGGGATGATCGGTCGCGAACGAGAGGCGACCGCCGGGCTTCAATTTCTCATGGAACATGCGGAAATTGTCGCGGTTGAGCATCCGCTTGGAGATATGCCGCTTCTTTGGCCACGGGTCGGGAAAATAGATGTGCAGGATGTCGAGCGACGCGGGGGGGATGAGCATCTCAATGAGCGGCCGCGCGTCGAACTCGACCGCCTTGACATTGTCTTGCTTGAGTTTCCGTTCAAGGTTGTGCAGGCCGCGCAGGAAGTAGGCGTGCTTCTTCTCGATGCCGAGGATGCCGGTGCGGGGATTGCGATTGGCGTACTCGGTCAGGAATATCGCCGAGCAGAAGCCCACCTCGCATTCAATGCGGGTAAGTCCGGGGAAGAGGGCGGCGAAGTCAAAGGGATGATCCGCTATCTGGTGGATGGGGAGGTCGATGCCGGGGCGGATCTGCTGCACCGCGTCACTCCTCGTTGTAGACCGCGACATGCGGCAGATCGCGGTGCATCTCGTCGCAGTCGAGTCCATAGCCGACGACGAACTTGTCGGGTATCGGGAAGCCGAGGAAGTCTATTTTGACGCGGCCGTTATTCACGGTCGTTTTTTCGAGGAACGAGCAGATGCGGACCGACCGGGCGCCGGCATCGGTGAGCGCTTTGGTGAAGACCTCGAGCGTGAGCCCGGTGTCGACGATATCCTCGACGATGAGGATGTTCTGTCCGGCGAAGTGGGCGAGTTCCCCCTTGGGTATCTCAACCTTACCGCTGGAGTGGGTGCCGCGATAGCTTGAAAGGCGAATGAAATCTATGCGCATTCCCGGGGCGCCGATGCGGCGGAAGAGATCGGCGGCGAACATGAAGGCCCCTTTGAGCACCACGAGAAAAAGGAATGGTTCAGCGCCGTAAGCGGTGCGGATATCGGCCGCCAGTTCGGTGACGCGGCGCTGGATGGCCGCTTCGTCGATGAGTATCTTCACTTGGTCGCTCCCGCTTTTTTCTTTTCTTTTTTGAGCCGCATGATCTCGTTTATCCAGTAGGTCACCTTGGGCTTATATTCCTTGTTCTTGAGAAATGCACGATAGGTGTTCATTGCGTCGTCGAACCGCTTCATTTCCTCGAGTATCGCCGCCTTGAGCTCTATTTTTTCCGGTTCGATGCCGCCCAGCAGGGACTGCTCTATGGCATCGAGCGCTGCGGGATAGTCCTCGGCGTCGTATTGGGCGATGGCAAGGTTCTTCCATATCTTGGAGATGAGCAGGGCGGCGGTATCCCCGGCAGGGACCTTTTCGAGCGCCGCCCGATAGAGCGTTATCGCGTCGGCATATTTCTCAGCGCCGTGGGCGGCGGTGGCCATGGCGAGAAGCTCTTCGGCCTTTTTACCTTCGTAGGGATCTTTCGGTTTTGCCGGCGGCGGCGGCGGCGGCGGCGGTTCCGGGGCGGCTACCGTCTCAACGACCGGTTCCAGCGGGAGCGGGGCGTTCGCCGGGCGGAAAAAGAAATACCAGAGCGCGATACCGGTCGCAGCCAGTGAGACGAGTATGGCGAACACCATGAGGGTCCGGCCGTGGCCGTGGGAGGCTGTTCCCGGTTCGTTCTCCAGCGATTCGATGAGTGCCCGCCGTTCTTCATCGTCATCAAGTTTTACTGTATCCCGATGTTGCGGGGCCGGGGCAGGAGCCGGGGTAGGAATAGGGGGCGGCGGAGGCTGAAGGATGGTGACCGGCGCCGGAGCGACCGTCGCCCGTTTTATATCGGCGGCATCTCCCGGTAGGGTGGGGGAGGGGGCAACCGTCGCGGCAGGTCGCTTATCTCGGGGTTTTGATTCGCCGGTACTCGAATCCGGATGCACCCACGCCGGTACGGCGTTGGGTTGGAAGGAGGTCGTGCAGGGTTCATAGCCCAGAATGCCCAGCGCTACGAGTTTTTTGAGATACTCGATGGCCCGTTTGCGGTCGCTTCCCGCCTTTTCGATGAGTTCGCCCACCCGGATACCTTCTTCGGGTACCTCTTTGAGGAGAATGCCGATGGTGTCGGGCAGTTTGGCCAGTTGTTCGATGAAGGCGGGGAGTTGCAGGTGGACGATGACATCGAGCGCGGGCATTTCGCTGATCTCCGACTGGTATTCGGAAAACCAGTTCATCGCATTGACGATGAGACGGTCGAATGGTTCGGTGAGATTCTGTTCGACCGGCTGATCACCGTACACGATGCGGAACGATCCCTCCATCCACGGAAGGAACGTGTAGAGAATATCTTCGCCGCTTTTGCTTTCAGCACCTTCCTTGTCGATGCGGATCAATGCACCGTCGGCGAAATAGATGTGCCCCGTTTCGCCGCCGGAAGTCAATGTTATCTTGCCGCTACGGCGATTTTCATGCACGATATTGAGCAGATCGAGGATCGATATGTTCTGGAGCAGGCCGGTGAACTCCTCTTGTTCGCCCGATGAGACGAGTATCTCCTTGAAGTCGCGCTCCTGAAAGAAATCGCTGATGCGGTTAAGGAGCACTTTGATGAAGATCGGTTTGGCGAAGAACGCTTCGGCCCCCATCTCGTGGGCGATTATCTTATCCTCGACATTGCGGGAACTCGACAGGAAGATGAACGGTATGTGGGCCGTCTCGGGATTCATTTTGATCCGCTTGAGAAAGTCGACCCCCGACAGTTCGGGGAGAACCATCTCCGATATGATGAGATGCGGCAGAAATTCGCGAATAGCGGCCAGCGCATTGACGGTGCTGGGAAGATTGAGTACCTCGTAACCGGCCTGACGGAGTTTCAGCGCCAGTACCGCCGTTACCTGTTCATCGGCGTCGACGATGAGGATCCGTTTCCGGTCCGGCGTCTGCGGAGCATTCTGCATCATCAGGTCCTCTCTCGTTTCTTGGTGAGTGTGACGGCGGTTCCGCGCTCATGGTAGTTCACCTCGTCGAAGGCGCTTTGCATGATCCTGATACCGCGACCGTTCACGCCGACGAGCTGGCCGTCATCCAGCTCCGCGATCGTTTTTTCCCAGTCGAATCCATCGCCTTCATCGGATACCGTGATGCGCATCTCTTGATCGGTGAATTGCAACACGACGGTGACGATGCGGCTCGCATAGGGTTCGCTTTTACGTCGAGCGGCTATCCATTCGTCGTGACGTCCGCATTCGATAAGAGAACGTTTCTCGTCGAATGAAAGACCGAGATTTCCGTGTTCTATGGCGTTGTAAAGGGCCTCGTAAACAGCGACCTCCAGTTGGCCGGTATTCGGGAAATGAGCCCGCGCAAGCGAAACGATATCGCCCACTACCTCGGTGATCCGTTCCAGATCGTTGCCGATCCGATAGGTGCGTTCAAGGGGAACGGTCACGCAGGGTCTCCTTCAAATATATGGTTCAAGTATCCGGCGATGCCTTCAACCGAGAGTTGCGCGCGGACCGCGCCCATTTCGACCGCGGCGCGCGGCATGCTGTAGACCGGACAGCCCTCTTTACGCTGGGCGAAGGTAAGTCCGCCGGCAAGCTGTATCTCGAGCATTCCCTTCGCGCCGTCGTTACCCATACCGGTGAGTATCACGCCGATGGCGCCGTTGCGCGCCGCCGCCGCGACCGATTTGAACAGGACGTCGATCGAGGGTTTGTGGCGGTTCACTCGCGGTCCGTCCCGGCTGATGACCATATATCCGGCGGGGGTCCGCTCCACCATGAGGTGTTTGCCTCCCTCGGCCACCACGACATCTCCCGGGCGGAGTTCATGACCGTTGACCGCTTCGCGCACCGAGAAGTTGAAAAGGGCGTCGAGCCGTTCGGCGAACGAGCGCGAGAAGAACTGGGGGATATGCTGTACGATGACGATGGGGGGCATGCGGTGCGCGTCAAGACGGCGCAGGAACTGTTCAATGGCGATGGTGCCGCCGGTAGAGGCGCCCAGCGCGATGAGGGGTTGCGGCGTAATGAATTTCCCGGCGCCGTGCACGATATCGGCCTCGTCCGCTTCAAGAACCTGTTCGGGGGAGAGCGTCATTTTCTCGCGATAACGGTGCCGTTCGAGCCACGAACGCGGCACGCCGTTGGCGGCGCGTATCTTTTCCAGTATCTCGTCGGCGAGGTCCTCGAGGTTGATGAAAAGGCCCTTCGCCGGTTTGGTGATATAGTCGACCGCGCCGAGTTCCAGAGAACGGAGGGTGATCAGGGCGTTTTCCTGCGTGAGCGAGCTGATCATCAGGACCGGGACCGGGACCGCCCGCATCACCTTGTCGAGGAAGGTCAGACCGTCCATGCGCGGCATCTCGACATCGAGGGTGATGACATCGGGCATTTCACGCCGCATGATATCGCGGGCTTCGTAGGCATCGGCCGCGGTGCCGATGACCGTCATGTCGGCCGCCGCCGTGATGATCTCTTCGAGAGCGCGGCGGACCGTCGCCGAATCATCGATGATGAGCACCTTTATCTTTTCGTTGCGCACATCCACCATGTTACTTGTCGAACAGCGTCATGCCGCCGCTCATCTCCTCCTTTTTCTTCTTGAGCATCGTCGCCTTGTAGCGGTTCTCCTCGTCGAGGAACTCCACCACGCTGTCGGGGGCGAGTTTCTTGACGAGCACCCGGCCGTTCGAATCATCGAGAAATATGATCTTGCGACCGGTGTTTCCGCCGACATCCGATGCGGCAAGTTTTATCTCCTCGAAGGCGAGATAGGTTTTCGCGAAGAGTATGTTCGCGTCGGGGATGTTGCCGTCGCTGCGCCGGAAGTTGAGCACATGGCCGCCGCCGAATATCTTGGCGGTGAGATTCTCGCGTTTGGCGCCGCGTTTCATCATTTCGTTGATGAGACTTTCCATCGCGAACATGCCGTAACGGCCGCTGCGGCTCTGGTATATCTCCTCGTTGCGGAAATCGCCCGGCAACATGAAATGGTTCATGCCGCGGATATGCGCCCTCGCGTCTATCAAGCAGACCGCGACACAGGAGCCGAGCACCGTAGCGATACCTTCCGCCGCCGAATCGGTGACATAATATTCTCCCGGCTGGATGACGACGATCTCTCTTTCGAATTTCCGGTTGAACGAGCGGTACACGATCAATCCTTTCGGTAAATGGTGTTCTTGAGATAGGTGAGTCCATCGACCATATCGAAAAGCGTTTCGCTGTGGCCGATGACAAAGTAGCCGCCGCGCGTCAGATAGCCCGACAGCCGGTTAAGCACACGCCGCTTGGTGTCGTTGTTGAAGTAAATGATGACATTGCGGCAGAAAATGACATCGAAAAGCACCGAAATGGGATAATTCTCGGAAATGAAGTTGATCTGACGGAAAGTGACGAGCTCTTTGAGAATGTCCTTTATTTTGTAGAGCCCGGAGCTTTCATCCTTGCCGCGCAGGAAATAGCGGCGGAGCATCTCCGGTGGTATCGGACGCACCTGACGTTCATCGTAGATGCCGTTGCGCGCCGTGTCGAGGACGCTCGTGTCGATGTCGGTCGCCAGCACCTTCACGCGGATACCGTGCGGTTCGGTGAGATAGTGGTGAAGCACCATCGCTATGGTATAGGCCTCCTCGCCGGTCGAACAGCCGGCCGACCATACGCGGACCTCGCGACGGCCGAGTTTGAGGCATTCCGGTGCGAAGTGATCGCGCAGATAGTCGAAATGGTGCGGTTCGCGGAAAAAATCGGTTTTGTTGGTGGTGATCGAGTTCACGAAGTTCTGCATCTCGCTCTGGCCGTCGGGCGAAATGACGAAGTTGTAGTATTCGCCGAAGGTCGAGAGGTTGAGGGCGCGCAGACGGCGCGAGAAGCGCGATATGACCAGCTCCCGTTTCGTGTCGGAAAGGCTGATCCCCGCCGAATCGAAAACGAGGCGGCGGAGCTTGTTGAACTCCTCCTCGGTCAGCGTGAATTTCTTGATCTCTATCATGTCACTCCGGCAACGATTTCTCTATGTCGAGTACGATGAGGAAGGAGCCGGACTTCTTATCCTTGCCGATGAAGCGAACATAGTCGGCGGTGATGTTGCGGCCCAGAAGGGGCGTGGCCTGTTTGTCCGCAGCTTCGAGGGTCACCACATCGCTGATGGCGTCGACCACGCACCCGGTCATCTTCCCGCCGATATCGAGAATGAGGATGACCGTCTTGCGATCGAAGGGGCGTTGCGGAAGTCCGAGTATCCGGCGCAGATCGAACAACGGTACCACGTTCCCGCGCAGGTTGACCACCCCCAGTACGAAGAGCGGCTGATTGGGGAGGCGCGAATAGGGGAGCATCTCCTTGATGTCGTGGACGAGGAATATCGGTACGGCGTACTGTTCCTGTTCGATGAAAAAGGAGACGAATTCGGTGCAGTGTTCCCACGCCGGATCGACGAGGATATCGGTCGCTTCGGAATGTCCGTTCGCGGGCGTTGCGAGCGGAGCGGGGGCTTCGTGCGTCAGCGGAGCGGGCGTGCCGTTCCGCTGCTCCGGCGGTGCGCTCGTGGGGCGGTGGGGGGGCGTGCGCCGTTCGGAGACCGCTCCTTTGCGGCCGGAGAAAAGTTTTTCCAGCCGTTCGCGCGGGACCTTTTTCAACGAGAGCCCTTCCAATGCGGGCAGGGATAACGACAATGCTTGTTCTTCAAGCATGGTGTGGTAGAGCAGGTGGATGAGCGGTGAATTTTCGGGACCCGATGCGTTCACCGTATCGAGTATCTCGCCGAATGAACTCAGCGTGGCCGAAAGTTCGATAATGGTCCGTTGATTCCCGGCGGTATAGCGTTCGATCTCTATGGATATGAGAAAGAACTCGCCGCGACGAGCCTTGCGTTCCATGACATACTCGGATACGGTGAATCCGATGCCGTCGAAAAGATCGGTCGGCGATATGACCGTTGCGGCGCTGCGACGGGTGCGGTCGGCCAAGTGCGTATCGGTCAGATCGCGTAGCGTCGTGGCCGTTTCTTCCGGTATTCCGGGGGTGGTGGAGGCGGGTTCGGCCGCCATTGATTTAAGTCGATCTATCGCCGCGAGTGAAGCGTTGATGAGTTCGAGGTTGGGTGAAAGGTCGCCATTGCGCATGAAATTAAAAAGCGTTTCGAGCGCGCGCGCGATCTCTTCGACCGAATCGAGCCCGACGAATTCGGAGCCCCCTTTTATCGCGTGGGCGGCCCGGAAAAGACGATTCAGCGTTTCGACCTCTGGCTGGCGGCGTTCATTGAGCGCCGATTCTATCTGCACCAGATCGGCCTCTATCGAGGTTATGTGGTCACGCGCCTCTTCAAGGAACTCGGGGATCAGGTCGAGAAAATCGTTCTTGCCGCTCATGAATTCCCCGTCATATCGATTCGACGATGTCGAGTTCGCGGTCTGAAAGGATGCGATCCATATCGAGAAGGATGATGAATTTACCGTCGTTGCGTTTTATCATCCCCTTGATGAATTCGGCCTTGACCGTCATCGAGAACTTTGGCGCCGGCTGCATGTCCCGCCGGATCACATGAAGCACGTCGGCGACGCTGTCGACGATGACCCCCATGATGCGGCCCGAAACGTCGACCACCATGATGACCGAGAATTTCGTATAGGGGCGCGGCGCAAGACCGAATTTTTCGCGCAGGTCCATCACCGGCACGCCCATTCCCTTGAGATTCAAGACCCCTTTGATGAAGGGGGGAAGCGAGGGGATGCGCGTCAGGTCGCGGTAGCTGGTTATCTCATGTATTTTAAGGATGTCGGTCGCGTAGATCTCATCGCCCACATTGAAGGAGATGAACTGCATCTGCTGTTCCGAACGGACTTCGGTTTCCTTCTTCATGAGTTTGCTGGAAAGCGGACTCATACGACCCCCTCCTTGGCGCGTCGTTTACCGAAGGCAAGGCTTTCGATGCCGTGCACATCGAGGATGATCGATACGCGGCCGTCGCCGAGTATCGTGGCGCCGCTGGTTCCTTCGATGCGGCGGTAGTTCGTGTCGAGACTCTTGATGACCGCCTGATGCTGGCCGATAACATCGTCGACCATGAGCGCCATCCGGCGGGTGCTCGCCTCGATGATGATGACGATCGCCTCCTCCGGGTCGGTGACCGCCGTCTCGAAACCGAGCAGTTCGTAGAGCCTGATGAGGGGAAGATATTCACCGCGGAACTCCATCAGTTCGCCCTTACCCTCGATGGTTTTGATGCTGTCCAGACCGGGGCGGACCGCCTCGATGATCGACAGGAGAGGAATGGTGAGTATTTCGCTGCCGACCGCGACGCGCATTCCGTCGATGATGGCCAGCGTCAGGGGCAATTTTATGCGGAACAGGGTGCCGTTCCCCTTTTCGGAGTAGACCTCGATGCTCCCGCGCAGGCTCTCGATATTGCGTTTCACCACGTCAAGCCCGACGCCGCGCCCCGACAGTTCGGTCACTTTCTTCGCGGTCGAGAAACCGGGCAGGAACAGGAACCCGTAGAGCTCCTGCTCGGGGACCTCGGCCCCCTTGGGGACGATGCCCAGTTCCACCGCCTTGCGCAGTATCCGTTCCTTGTCGATGCCGTAACCGTCGTCCTCGACCTCGACGATGATCTTGCCCTCCTGCTGGTAGGCGCGCAACCAGACGCTCCCCTCCACCGGTTTGCCGCGTTTAAGGCGTTCTTCGGGCTGTTCTATCCCGTGGTCGACCGAGTTGCGGATGAGATGCTTGAGCGGATCGTCGATCCGTTCGATGACCGTCTTGTCCAGTTCGGTCTCGGTTCCCGAAAGGTAGAGATTTATCTTTTTTCCCAGATCGTTGGCGATATCGCGCACCACCCGCTGGAACCGTCGGAAGGTCGCCTCGATGGGTATCATCCGGACCCGCATGACCTGTTCCTGCACATCGCGGCTGATCCGTTCGAGCTGGTCGAGCGTATCGTTAAGGTCGCGGTTATGCGACAGCGTGCTCGACTGGATGAGTTGCGCCATTCGCGCCACGCCGATCACCATCTCTCCCACGAGGTTCACGAGTTTATCGAGTTTGCCGGTATCGACGCGCAAGGTCGAGGTCTGCGTCAGTTCTTTCGACCGTTGCTGACGGCGGAGCACTTCGTCGAGCACGCCGGAATCGACCTTCTTCTGCTCGATCAATATCTCTCCCGACCGTTTCTGTTCCTTTATCGCGTTGTCGAGATCGTGCTGATCGATCAGGCCTTCCTCTTCGAGGATCTCCCCCAGTTTCTTGTCGGCGTACAGAAGGTCGACGCCTTCCTTGAAGCGGCTGGAAATATCCTCAAGCGAGATGGTGTTGTCGTCGCGTACGAAGATGAAGATATTCTCGATGGCCGACAAAGGCTTGGCGGTGCGAAGAACCAATTCCCAACTCAAATAGAACTTGTCATGCTGGATACGGTCGATCGCCGGGATGCCTTCCATGTCACAGCGGACGCGAACGATCTCGCCCTGTTCGCTCAGCTCTTTGAGCAACAGCAACGGGTCGGTTCCCGAGCTGTAGATGTCGGGACGGAATTTGAGGACGATGTTGATGTATTTCTCGTTGAAACCGTCTTTGGTCTCGACCGGTCTTTTGGGGGTATTCTCCGAGGGGATATCAATGCCCTGATAACGTTTCAGGGATTCGGTATTGCGGAGCATCTCATGGCGGAACGATTCGGGGATCCGGTCGGGGCGTTGTTCGATGAGCCGTTTGAGGATATCAACCGATTCGAGAAGCAGAGAAATGAGCTTCTGCGACGCTCGAAGTTCTTCTGCCCGCAGGCGGGCAAGGATATTTTCCAGTTCATGAGTGAAGTCGGTCAGTACGGCGAATTCGACCATCCCCGAACTGCCTTTAAGTGTATGGACCGAACGGAAAACGCGGTTGATGAGTTCGGTGTTCTGCAGATCCTTTTCGAGCTCGAGAAGATCCGCTTCCAACCCGGTCAGAAGTTCGCGCGATTCTTCGACGAAGATGTGATAGAGCCCGTCCTTGTTGAGCATGCCGCCCCTAGCGCACGAATTTCTTGACGACCCAGAGCAACTGTTCGGGCTTGAACGGTTTGACCAGCCATCCCGCTGCGCCCGCCGCCTTGCCCTCCATTTTCTTCGCGTTCTCGGCCTCGGTGGTGAGGACGAGTATGGGGACATATTTGTATTCGCCCTTCTTTACTTCGTTGATGAAGCCGATGCCGTCGAGATTTGGCATATTGATGTCGGTGATGATCATGTCGAGTTTGGTGCCGGCCGACTGCAGATCGCGCAGTTTGGCGAGCCCGTCAAGCCCGTCTTTAGCCTGTATGACGGTGTATTCGGCTTCGGTCAGGACGAAGTTGACCGATGCCCGCAGGGTGGCCGAATCGTCGACGATCAGGATCGTTCTACTGCTCATGCGTCGCCCCGTTGAATAGTTTCGCAAGTCCCATGATACGGAGATCGCCGGCCATGTCGCGCGGCATATTGCGCCACACCACGGCGCCGCCCTGTCGGGACCTGATCCACGACAGGAAAAGTTGTATGGTGGCGCTGTCCCAGACCTCGGCGCCGCGCAGATCTATCGTCAGATCGTTTTGCCTGACCTGTAAATTCCGCAGAAAGGTCTGAATGGCCGCGCCGGAGTTGACCGTAAGATCGCCCCCGATGAAGGCCGTGTCGCCCGAAAGCCGGAAATTCGCCATCGCTATCTCTCTATCGGGATGAGCTTGTCGAGCCGGATCGCCTTGAAAAGGGTATAGACATCGTCATTGATGCCGGTTATCAGTATCTCGCCGTTGCGGTTCTTTATGCGCTTGTAGAACAGGAGTATTTTGCCGATGCCGGCCGAATTGATAAAAGAGACATCGGTAAGATCGAACGATACGGTACGCGGGTTGACCTCGAACGCTTTGTCCAGCGCCTCTTGGAAATCGCCCGCCCCTTCGTTGTCTATGCGTCCCGAGACCGAGATCGCCAGTACATTGTCTTTTTTCTGTATGGTGTAACTGAACACGAGACACCTCCTCCGAGAAGCCGCTCTTACCCTCTACACGCGCGTACCAAAAAATAAAACAGCTCAACTATACACGAAAGAAAGGTGAGGTCAAATTTTTCATTATTTTAACACCGCTCTTTGAAGGGTGTTGCCCGGTACGAATTTTATTGCAATCGGATCGTGAAATAAGTACGATGCCGCCGGTGATGGTTAATGGGAATACGGTGCGTTATTTCACACTCATACTGATATTCGTGTTCATGGCTCCGGGCTGTAAAAAGGAGTCGCCTCCGGCCGTCGCAACGCCCGATGCGGACAGCATTCTCTCGTCGGTCCCGGTCGCTCCTCCCGTCCGATCTCTCGTGCAGGAGCCCCCGGTGGTCATCGTTGAGGCCGATATCGCGCTCTTTATGAGCCACTTTCCGGGGGTCAACGAGATCGCGGAGCGTTACAACGTGGAACTCGATAAAAAGACTAAGAATCCCGGCATCGTGAGGAGTGAAGGACAGATCGAGATCAAGCGGCACCTCAAAGAGAAAGGTCTTGATTCACGCCTATTCATGCGCAAGGCGGCCAAGATCATTCGAGGATGGCTCGCGTTGCGGATACTGAGCGATCCCAATATCTCCGACAAAAAAAGCGCCAGTAGCTATCTGCGGCCTTTTTCAGCAGAAGAACGGGCGATCTTGGAAAAACATTATGACGAATTGTCGACCGTCTTGAAAGATGCTTCCGTGAAATTATAGCGGTCGGGTCGCGTCAGACGAGGCTCATCCCCAACTCTATCGCCTGCTTGTTTATCGGTATCATGTTGTGATGGCGCGCCGGGAGCGTGTCCTTGAGCGCTTCGAGGAGCGTTTCGGGCTTCACCAGCGGGTTGACCTTGATCAGCGCGCCGAGGGTGACCATGTTCATGACCTTGACATCGCCCAGCACCGAACCCGATTTCTCGATGGCCGGTATCGGGAATATCTTGATGTCTTTGCGGGTCGGCGCCTCTTTGATGACCGAGCTTTCCCAGAAGAGCATGCCGCCCTTCTTGACCGCTCCTTCGAACTTTTTGAGCGACGGCAGATTGAATACCACCACCACATCGTACACCTGCACGACCGGCGACGATATCGGCTGATCACTCACATTGACCATCGCGTAGGCGGTGCCGCCGCGCATCTCGGGGCCGTAGGAGGGCATCCAACTGACCTCTTTCCCTTCCTTCATCGCGGCGTACGCGATAAGCTTGCCCATCGACAGGACGCCCTGTCCGCCGAACCCGGCGAATATCATCTCCTGCAACATATCAGTTCTCCTTACTTGGTGGTTGTCGCCGTCACATCCTTGTACACGCCCAGCGGATAGTAGGCCATCTGCTGGTTGGCCATCCAGTCGAGCGACTGTTCCGGGGTGCATTTCCAGCCCGACGGACAGTTCGATATGAATTCAAGGAACACGGTGCCGAGTTCCTGTTTCTGCATCTCGAACGCCTTGCGGATGGTCTTTTTCGCCTTGCGGACGTTGCCCGGGGTGTTCATCGAAAGCCGTTCCGAGTAGGCGACGCCGTTGAGCGTGCCGACGATCTCGGCCATCTTGAGCGGCCAACCGACCTTCTTGACATCGCGGCCGTAGGGGCTGGTGGAGGTCTTCTGGCCTTCGAGCGTGGTGGGGGCCATCTGACCGCCCGTCATGCCGTAGATGCCGTTGTTGACGAAGAAGAAGATGAATTTCTCGCCGCGGTTGCAGGCGTGGAGCGTCTCGGCGGTGCCGATGGCGGCCAGATCGCCGTCGCCCTGATAGGAGAAGACATATTTGTCGGGATGCATCCGCTTGATGGCGGTCGCGACCGCTCCGGCGCGTCCGTGGGCCGCCTGCTGCATATCGATGTCCATGTAGTCGTACGCGAAGACCGAACAGCCGACCGGACTTACGCCGATGGTGTCGTTCTGTATCCCCATCTCCTCGACCACTTCCATGATGATCTTATGGAGCGTCGAGTGGAGACAGCCGGGGCAGTAGTGCATACGTTGCGGCAGGAGCGTCGCGGGCTTCTGATAGACCAGTTCGTATCCTTCCTTCATCTTACTTCTCCTTCAGGTGTTTCTTGATGACATCGAGGATCTCTTCGGCGGTCGGGATGATGCCGCCCTGACGGCCGTAGAAGTGGACCGGCTTGCGGCCGTTGGAGACGAGCTGCACATCTTCGACCATCTGGCCGCAACTCATCTCGACCGACAGGAAGAACTTGACGGCGGGCTTTTTGGCCAGTTCGTCGAGTTTCTTTTTCGGGAAGGGCCACAGCGTGATGGGGCGGACGAGTCCCACCTTGAGCCCCTCGGCGCGGGCCAGATCGACCACCTTCTTGGTGATGCGGCTGGTCACGCCGTACGCTACGAGCACCACATCGGCGTCGTCGGCGTGGTAATTCTCGAAACGGACCTCTTTATCCTCGATCTCCTTATACTTCGCCTGCAGGCGGAAATTCACCTTCTCCATTTTCTCCGATTGGATGTTGAGGGAGGTGATGACATTGCGTTCGCGGTCGGGGGTCTTCCCCATGGTCGCCCACGGTTTTTCCTTGCGCGACGCCGACGGCGGTTCGTAGGGGCGCTGCGGGGGGAGATTGACCTTTTCCATCATCTGCCCGATGGCGCCGTCGGAAAGGATGAGCGCCGGGCCGCGGTATTTATCGGCCAGATCGAACGCAAGTACCGTCAGGTCGACCATCTCCTGCACGCTGTTGGGGGCGAGCACGATGTTGCGGTAGTCGCCGTGACCGCCGCCTTTGACCGCCTGAAAATAGTCGCCCTGCGACGCCTGAATGGTGCCCAGACCGGGGCCGCCGCGCTGGACATTGGCGAAGACCGTCGGCAACTCGGCGCAGGCGATGTAGGATACCGCCTCCTGCATCAGCGAGTAGCCGGGCGAACTGGTGGTGGTCATCACGCGGGCGCCGGCTCCCGACGCGCCGTAGAGCATATTGGCCGAGGAGACCTCGGATTCAGCCTGAAGAAGAACATATTTATGTTTCGGCTCCTCGCGGGCGAGGTACTCGACCACCTCCGATTGCGGGGTGATGGGATAGCCGAAATAGCCATGCATGCCGGCGCGGATGGCCGCTTCGGCAAGCGCCTCGTTGCCCTTCATGAACTTGACGTCAGCCACTGCTTCCTCCTTCTATCCGTTCCGTTAATTCTTCTTGCGGTACACCGTGATCGCCGCGTCGGGGCAGATGACCCCGCAGTTGGCGCAGCCGGTGCACTTGTCGGGTTCCTTGAGGAATGCGTAATGCAGACCGTAGGAATTGGTGTCCGTCATGTTCATGTCCAGACACTTGACCGGGCAGTAATGGATGCACAGCGCGCATCCCTTGCACCCTTCGACCGAGATCTCGACGAAACCTTTCGCTGCCATTATCTCCTCCGAAATTCATAGGACCGTAAACTACCCTACGCCGGACACCCTAGCACGCCGAAAAACAAAATGCAAGACAGAGGGGTCAGTCCTCAACACAAGACATTTTGCGATATCTTGACGGGAAAACAAATCCATCGCACTATGAACATCATGTCCCGGGTGTGAGGTGAACGATCTTGATGACGCACGAATTCTCTTACACCGCTACGAACGAAGAGAAAGCCTACACCCCGCCCGACATCACCATCGACGATGAATTGGTCAGCACCCCGACCGCACGGCGCTACAACCGCGACGGTCAGTTGACCGAGATCGAGCGGCCCGACGGCGCTAAACTCCAGATCATGTACGACTTCGGGACCGGCCGCTACGACCACACCGACTACCTCGCGCCCGACGCGGCCGAACCGATACAACTTATCGTGCCCGACTATGAAGAACTCGGGAACCGCGACCTCAAGAGCCTCACCTACGGCGACGAAACGCTTTCCTTCTCTTGGTACGAAGACGGCCTCAAGAAGAGTGAGACATGGGCCGGGACCGTGAATGGGACCATCCGCTGGAACTACGACCTCTCCCGTCGTCTTGAGCAACTGGTGATAGGGGAAAGCGCCCCCATCATCTACGCCTACGACGACTTCCAGCGCATCACCGACATCGGCGCGCTCGGTATGACCTACCACCCGACCGACCTCGACAACCTCACCTACTCGGCGGGGAAACTCGATACCGTCACCATCGGCACGGCCGTAACGGAATTTGCCCTCTACGACCCGAAAGGGATCCCCGGCCGGGTCCATCACCGCGCGGCGGGCGGGGACCTCCTCTCGTTCGAATATCAGCGCACCAACGACCGGATCACCTACATCCAAGGGAACAACCCGTCACAGGATCGGCAATACACCTACGATCGTTTCGGCCGTTTGACGAAAGTACAGGACGGCAATGGCGCGACCGTGGGTTCATACTGGTACGACGAAAACGGGAACCGCACCTTCAAGCAAAGCCTTGCCACCGGTCAGGTGACCGCCTCCTACAACGCCCAAGACCAACTCACCCGGTACGGGACGACGACCTACCGCTATACCCGCAATGGGGATCTTGAGACCAAGACGACGCTCGCGGGGATAACGACCTACCGGTACAATGCGCTGGGGAATCTCGATCAGGTAATCTTGCCAAACAACAGCGTCATCGGGTATACTTACGACGCGCAAGGGAGGCTGATAGCGAAACGGGTGAACGGGGGAGTGGTGGAACGATTCATCTATCAGGATCAGTTGAACCCGGTGGCGAAGGTCGATGAGGAGGGGAATGTCCTCGAACTCTATGTGTACGCCGAGAAGGAGCAGGTGCCGAGTTACATGGTGAAGGGCGGGACCACCTACCGGGTCATCAGCGACCATCTGGGAAGCGTGCGGATGGTGGTGGATGCGCAGAGCGGCACCGTGGCGCAGGAGATCGCGTATGACGAGTTCGGCACTGTGCTCTCGGACAGCAACCCCGGCTTCCAGCCGTTCGGCTTCGCGGGCGGCGTCTATGACCTCGACACCAAACTCGTCAAATTCGGTGCCAGAGACTACGATCCCGAAGTGGGCAGGTGGATAGAAAAAGATCCCATCATGTTCGACGGCGGGTTGAACCATTACGCCTATGCGAATAATGATCCGGTAAATAAGATAGATATCACGGGTGAGAAGCCGGGGGACCTGTTCGATACAGCGGAGCAAGCCGCTCACGATGCGGCATTCTTTACCCTTAATACATTCAAGGATGCGCCGTACGTTGAGTATCTTGCCGAGATTTACACAGAGAAAGTCAATGGGGAAGAAAAGTACAAATACGAGAGGCCGTACAAGGGATTAATCAATGATCGAACAGAAGGACTCGTTGATTTTGTAGAGTTTAGAATTAAAGAAAGAGGAAAAAATTTCTGGGGTATTTGGCACAGCCATGTAAGGCACAAGCAGCGAGGATATTGGTCCAGACAAAAAGGGGAATATGTGTCCGAATGGGAAGGGACCTCCAAACTCTCAGGAAGTTGGGAAAAGAAAACAGGAGATTGGGGGCTTGCGAGAACGATGGGAATGGTAGTTTGGGTTTCCCTTTTCAATTCGACTTTTCCTGATGTGGCTCCCGTTCTCATACAACACGGATGGGAACCAGAAGCACAATTTTACATGTGGGGAAACTGATGAAAAGTAACATGTTCCCAACTACATGGGCACTTCTTCTCTTTGTTCCGGCATTTCTTATTTCTTCAGAAAAAGGAGAAGAAACTTGTCTTTCAGAAAATTTGGACACAGAACTTGGCTATATCGGGTCAATGTTTGTCAGCGATGAATCTTCGGAAGTAGTTAAAAGAACTAAATGCACTCTTTATAAACTGACAGATGGGTACACAGACAAGTCTTACCTTTTCCACTGGCATGAGTTCAGCTGTGATGAGGCGCATCTGCGATTAGCCCTTATGGATGATGACGCCAACATGGTAGCGTTTAAAGGCGATATCGCCCAAATTGTCGAGATAGGAAAAAGCGGGGTTAACATAGGTCCCATTCCTTCGAAATTCTGTCCTTCTGGCTTGTTGATGGGTGCCACTTTAGGCAAGCAGAAAAAGACGATAGAATTTCTTCTCAACAAAGGACATGATATTAACTGTGTTTCCCAATCTGCGGGTACTTTGTTTTTTGATGCGACCATTAGCGGCGACATGGATTTCATCAAGTATCTGGAATCGAAAGGAGCCAAGTCCATCCGAGAGCGGGACGGAGACAATGGGCGCAATCTTCTTCACGCCGCCGCGAAGAGCGGCAACCCCGAAGTGATCGACTACATATACAAGAAAACCCCCGCGTGGCTGAACCAAAAAGACGATTTCGGCCGCACGCCCCTTTTCTTCGCAGTCCAGAGCCGGTCGGAAAAAGCCGTTGAAAACCTCATCAAAAAAGGAGCACAGTTGAATGAAAAGGACCGCTTCTGTTTCACCCCGCTCGATTACGCGTTGGAAACAAAGAAAGACCCGCTCATCAAGCTTCTAAAAGACAACGGTGCTTTGCCATACAAAGAACTCAAGCCATCCGCGAAGCCCGCGCCTGCCAACGCAAAGCCATGAACCGTCCATCGTCCGTCGGCGGGCAGCGTGAGCGTAAGATGAAGAAAAAGAAGACGACGCGCAAGGGAGGCTGATAGGGAAACGGGTGAATGGAACGGTGACGGCACGGTATCTCTATGACGGGCAGTTGAAGATCGCGGCCGTTGTGGACGGGGAGGGGAATGTGGAGCGGCGCTATCTCTACGCCTTGCACGCCAATGTACCCGAAGCGATCCTCGAAGCCGACGGGTCCTCCGCCGTAGGCTACGGCCCGCAGGCGGGTACGACCTACCGCATCATCCATGACCACCTCGGCGGACCGCGCATGGTGGTGAACGCCGCGACGGGCGAGATCGTGAAAGAAGTCGCCTACGATGAATTCGGGAACATCACGGCGGAGACCGGGACCTACGACCTGCCGTTCGGCTTCGCGGGTGGTATCCGCGACACCGACACCGGACTCACGAAGTTCGGCGCCCGGTGGTACGATCCCGAGGTCGGGCGGTGGATCAGCAAAGAACCGCTTGGCTTCGCCGGCAGGGCAGAAGCGGGAAGCGGGGTCAGTCCTCGATATTAGACATTTCTTGACTTGAGTTGACCGTTCTGGTATCTCTCCGGCGTACTGACCGACGGAGGAATCCATGGCTCGCCCCTTGCGCCTCGCGTATGAGAACGCCCTCTACCATGTCATCAACCGCGGCCACCGCCGCGAAGCGATCTTCACCGACGACAAAGACCGCGAAGAATTCCTCGGGCGCCTCACCATCGTACAGATACGATTCAACCTCACCATCCACGGCTACTGCCTGATGGATAACCATTATCACCTGCTCGTCGGCACCCCCGACGCCAACCTCTCGCGGGCGATGCACACCCTCAATTCGAGTTACGCATCGTGGTACCGGGCGCGGCATCAACTCGTCGGATCGCTGTTCCAAGGCCGCTTCAAGTCGGTGCTCGTCGAGGAGGAACGCTACCTCGCGACGGTGTCGGCCTACATCCACCTCAATCCCGTGCGCGCCGGGCTGGTGAAAAGCCCCGAAGCGTGGCGGTGGTCGAGCATGGCGCACTACATCGGCAAGAATCCGCCCGCGAAGAAGAACGAACTGACGCTCGCGGTGACCACTGACGAGGTACTGCGGCAGTGCGGCGGGCGGAAGAACTATCTGGCCATCATCGACGAGGTGTGGACGCGCAAACCCGATGCCGAAAGCATCTACGGGGCGAACTCGCTGCTGGGCGGCGACGATTTCGTGGATGAGATGAAAGTGCGACTGCGCGAAACGCCGGTGGCGCATATGCCCGAGGCGCGGCGACTGCTGGCCGGAAGCGAAGATGCGGTAGCGGCTGCGGTGCGGAAGGCGCTGAAGATCAAAGAGGGCGTACCCATCGAGAAACGGCGCGGCGACGAGGTGTTCAAGTGGTACCTGTGGGCGTTGCGGCGTCATGGGGCGGACACCTTAGCGGAGATCGGTGTGCGGTTCGACATGAAGGGGCCCGCCGTTTCCAAAATGACGAGCCGCTTGGATGAGGCGATGGCGCAGAACAAACGACTGCGGGATATCGGGGCGACTATCGATCGCAATCTATCAAAATAGATCGGAGAAATGTCTAATGTTGAGGACTGACCCCTCAAGTTTGCATTTCGCCGCGAGCCGTGTATCATGACCCGTTCTTCCGTTGTGTTTCGGAGGCGCCGCCTGATATGGTAAAACTATCTGAATTCGTTGTAAGATATCGTTGGCCGATCATCGTCTGCCACATCCTTCTGACGCTCGCGATGGTCTATCCGCTCACCAAGGCGACGGTCGATCCCGACGTCCAGAACATGCTTCCCGCCGACATGAAGGAACGTATCGATCTGCAGAAGATAGAGAAGC